>VFQT010000847.1_pt1 | contig 41196 bp, 26 predicted proteins | sample 3512381 | NCBI WGS metagenome assembly VFQT01 (sample SAMN10412376, study PRJNA504923) | tailings metagenome | isolation source: Relicate 2 Philex TSF3 active mining site | place: Philippines: Tuba, Benguet | collected 2017-08-29 | reverse complement strand
GAATATCTGCCGATCATCGAGCTCATCAAGTCCTCGATTGAACCGGACTCCTGGAACGACGAATCGGGACAGATCACATTTGTCGAATCGAATCTGTCATTTGTCGTTCGGCAAACATCTGAAGTTCATGAACAGATTGCACAATTGTTCTCGCAGCTTCGAAACGATCAGACTCAGATTCAGATCTCGGCTCAGATTCTGAAGATCACGACAGACTCTCAGCTGCAGGGGCTGAAAAGTCGGTGCTCACTGCATCCGCAGACCACGTCACCATCGACACAGACGCTGGAACAGCAGCAACACTGGGCTTTGCTGACTCCCGCTCGTTCTGAGCAACTGCTGAAGTTTCTGAATGACGAAAAGGCCGAGCCAGTGTCCCGACCGAAGATCCTGACGATTTCCGATCAGAGTGCTTTCGTCGAAGTTGGCAGTAACAGTGCCGGTCAGTTCCATAGATATCGCCTTGATGTCAAACCACATCTTGTCACGGGAAGTTCCCTGATTCGCCTGAGTCATTCGGTGCAAATCGGCGACACAGACCTGCAGAGACAGCCCGGTGGCGAACTGAGTCTTGAGGAGTCTCTGGACAAGAGAATTTCTTTGCACTTTCATGAGGCTCCTCTCACCGACGTGATGCGGCACATCGCTACCACACACAATGTCAATATCACGTTCAAATCACGGGTATTGTCAACGGAGAGTCTGCCAGCCACTCAGCGAGTCAGTATTGATGTCGACGGAGTCACGCTGAGAGAAGCTCTGAAAATGCTGCTCAATCAGGCCGGCAAACTTTCGTTCTCCATTGAGAACCATGTGCTTGTGATCTCGGATCAGCATCAACAGGAAACCTCACCAACTACGAGTTCAGGAGGACCGATCAGTGAATCCCTCATGAGCTCCGGTCAAACACTGCTCTTGCTGATAGAACCAGCGTTGCAATCAGCCACTGACGGAACCCGCGGGCCTTCTCAAGGCAGATTTGTCATTCTATTGACGGCGGAAGTCCTTCAGGAACAGGAATCAAATGTGAATTCAACGCCAGGCAACTGACCACCGTTCACGCCCGTGGCAACATGCTTTCGTCCCGCTGGGACTGAAGAAGGGCATCGTTCCCGGTTCGTTGGCTGGATTTGGCGAACGCGATGCGTCAGCTTCCCGCTATGCGTTTCGATGCTGAACTCGGCCTGTGGAGGTACCGGCCGGTTGACACCGGCCGCTCGCCGTGGGGTTCATGGTTGGCCGCGGATGCGCGGGGACTCGGAGGGCTGACGCCCTGCCGCTCGCCTTTTGGAGTGCTCTTGCTTTTTGTTTGGGAATCGATGACCGTTCGGGCATTCCAGGAAGGAACCACTTCGTGAAACGCAGAGAGTTTGTTGCAGCGATGGCATCGACGGTTGGAGCTGTGTCGTTACAGGCATCGGTGAGTGCGATGGAAGACAGTCTTCCGGAGCAGGACACTATGATGCCGGCGTTCTTTATTGGACACGGCAGCCCGATGAATGCGCTCGAGGACAATGTGTTTACTCGAGGCTGGAAGCAGGCGATGGCTGATGTCCCGAAACCGGCCGCCATACTTTGCATCTCCGCACACTGGCTGACGAAGGGGACATGGGTCACGGGGATGCCGAAGCCTCGGACCATTCATGACTTTCGCGGCTTCCCCAAAGAACTGAATGAAGCCACGTATGCCGTGTCAGGCTCAGCGGCCATCGCGGAATCCATTTCCAAAAGCATTACGGAACCGGCTGTCGGTCTGGATCAGAAGTGGGGACTGGATCACGGTGCCTGGTCGATTCTGCTGCCTGTGTTCCCCAACACGGATGTCCCCGTACTGGAATTCAGCATCGACTACGACCAGCCTCCCCAGTGGCACTACGATCTCGGACGAAAGTTGACCAGCCTTCGCAAACGAGGAGTGCTGATCATTGGCAGCGGTAACATCGTTCACAATCTCGGAATGCTGAATCCTCGCATGGCAGATTCCGGATTCGACTGGGCCATTCAGTTCGATGACACTCTGAAGTCGCTGATTAAGGAACAGGAACACTCATCCATCATCCATTACACGAAGCTCGGTCGAGAAGCCGCGCTCTCCATCCCGACGCCCGATCATTACTATCCGCTGCTCTACACACTGGGGATGCAGACGAAATCCGACAAAGTCAGCCTCTTCAACGAACAGTCCGTGATGGGTTCCATCTCCATGACGTCGGTCCGGATTGAAACGGCAACGGGCTGAATCAGCAACTCCGTCTCGCACCAGCAAGAATCAACGCCGCGTCAAAGCGTGTACCGGAACTTTCACCCTTTCTGCGTGCCGAAGTCATCAATCGAGTTGCGACGAATCTTTCCCGCGACGAAGGCTCCCAGCGCCGCCATTGGAAGGTAGGCCAGGGCGAGATCGGTGACCATGAACCACAGCGGTCCGCCGCAATTCCTGATCATCAGGATGCCGCCGATCAGGAAGGCGATTCCAATGGTCATGGCAAGTCGCGTCCGGCGAGTCTTCGCAAGAAACGCCGTGACGAAGGCTCCCACCAGTGTTCCCAGCCCGTGGCCGAGAAGTGGAAACACGAAGGACTCCGGAGCCATGTGCTTCATTGCTTCACGAACGGCCTCCATGTCCGAACCATCGATTCCCTCAGGCAGCGGATACATCGACATGCCAACCATGATCAGTCCGAAATTGATGACTGCTCCGACCGCAAGACCAGAGATGACGGCGCGACGATTGTTCATGCTGAACTTTCTCGAGTACTCTTGCTGGGGCAGTTCCTACTGGACTGCAGTTCTCCTCATTATTGCTGACGGAGATCCTGCCGCCAATCAGAACATGACCATCGCAACCCTGTCCGCGAATCTGAACGGCGAAGCGTCTGAAGGCAGGGCCCCTTCCAAAAAATTCTGAACATTTTTTGTCACAGACCGAAATCCGGCGAGTACGGGTGTCATCAAACGACCTGCAGTCTGCTCAGGGGAGCTGATTACGGCGGGTCGAGACACCACCGTCCGACTTCGAAAGGGACACCACAATGTTCAGAACTACTCATCTTCTGGTCGCACTGATAGCCGTGGCTGCTTTGCAGTCAGAAACCGTCGCTCAGGATGCCAACGCGATGAATGCGGCTTTCAACCAGCAGCAGAACGCACAAATGCAGATGATGACCAACAACATCGTCTATTCCAACATGCAGAATCCGTACGTTCAGCAGCAGTACCAGATCTATCGCCAGCAGGGAGGACAGCTCGACTTTCCAAACTACTGCTTCCGTTATGCAGAAACAGGAGGAATGACGCCGGAAGGAACTGCTCGAGCCATGCAGGCATCCAATCAGATTCATCAGCAGGACATGATCAACTACTCGAACTACGTCGACCACTCCCGAGCCATGAGACAGCAGACCTATGACTGGCGAAACAATGTTCAGGATCGATGGGCTCGCCAGCGAGGAGAAAACCTGACGGCTCGATCAACCTACGTCGATCAGTCATCCGGATCATCATGGCAGTTGCCGAACAATGCCTATGCCGGACAGGTCTTCCTCGACCAGCGATCCGGAACCGCCTTCCAGATGGATGCTCAGGGACAGTACTGGATGAACAACGGAGGAGGATGGCAGCGGCTGCATCTGCAGCGATAGGCGTCACGCAGTCTCGAACGGCAATTTCATGAACACCAAAAAAGCCCGACATCGAAGGATGTCGGGCTTTTTTCGTTTGGAGTCAGAAGTATTCGCGCGGTCTCCTAAACTGCATTCTGATCAAAACGAAAAACTCTCACCGGCACTGCGTGTTGCCATTTGCTCAAGCATAGAAGCTGATTCGTATGCCATAAACCGAACGGAACCATCACACAACGCGAAGTGAGCACCGCCATCATGAAGGCTCCAGAAATGAAGTCCGTCACACATTGAGTCTCTGGTGCCTGGCTCGAAATGATTCGTCGGAGGACAGTTCCATTTTGCAAGTCGTCCGGCGGGATAAAGCACCTCTCTCATGCCGAGCAACATATCGATACTGCCTGAACCATCCTGTCCCATTCCGGTATACCACCACCCGTAGTTAAAATCGGGTGTTGGTGGTCTTTCGCCGATCATCACTGTATTGGATGTTCCATCGGTGATGTCGGCGAATCGAATTCGCTTTCCAAGGACGAAACTTCCATCCTGGCTCTTGTAGTCGGTCCCCATGACTCCCAGATAGCTTGTCAGGCCGGCGAAAGCTCCATTCAACTGCGACGCCGACTGTGGAACCGAAACGCGACTGTCTTCCGGGCATGCATACAGCGGAATTGCCATTCCCAAAGGCTCATGCGGCGGGTTGAAGTACGGAAACGGCTCAACCTTCAGTGCTCGTTCAGACAAAGTCCACACCGTCGCCTGCTCGGTGTATGGAAGAATTTGTCGCAGCCAGCTTAACTCATCGTACGTCTCAACATTCGACCGTCGGGATTTTCCGGCCGGAAACGCGCCGTGTGACGCTTCAAACGCATGAATCGCCAGGCTGATTTGGCGAAGTTTGTTCTGGCAGGCGGTTCGGCGTGCCGAGGCTCTGGCCTTTTGAACCGCCGGAAGCAGCAACGCCATCAGGACTCCGATGACGCCAACAACAATCAGAAGTTCAACAACAGTGAATCCCAGCCGCTTGCCGTCATGAAGTGATGCCAATGGCAGCTGAGCACCTTTGTTCATGCCCGTCTCCAGAAATACACTCCGGCCGAACAAATGATCAGGCCAAGTATGGCCAGACCGATCAAAACAGATTTGTCATCCCGCGAGCCGCCTGGTTCAGGGAGTCCGTAAAAAGACAAATAACATTCTTCGCGACGGAGCGGTGTGTTGATGGATGAGTAATCAAAAGTCACTGTTTCCAGCGGAACTTCCGTTTCGGAATACCCTTTCGGCATGAAGACTCGACCTCGTGCGGGCACGTCCAAACCGTCGACTTCGCGCCAGTCATCGAGAATTCTGGACACATGAACCGTCTCATTACCCTGGCCCGGATACGAATAGTCAAAACGAAACGGCGACGCATGGTTGTCAAACCAAATCACGAAGCGACTGGAGACCGAAAACAGAGTCCCGGGTTCCGGTTTAGCGTCTGACTTTGGAGTTAACTGGAAGACGTCAAATTGGCCCTCGCGCGTCGCACTGACATTGAGAGATTCTCGTTCCTTCACAATTTGTCTTAAGAAATTACCGGGATCAGCAATACTCCTTCGGAAGAGATTCATGGAGTGTCCCTGACTCAGACTTCCTTTGAACTTCTCTTCAGTGGAAAGGCTCAGCGCCACAATCACCCAGCGATCGTCCAATCCGCTTGCCACTTCGGCGTAATACGAAGGGTTCCTGAGAATGACTTGATGCTGCTTCTTCCCGCGATCTTGGTAATCGAGTTGAAGACAGTAATGCTCGTCGTCCACAGGCATAAACAGGCGGTGATTATGGTCCGAGGAATCTTCATCGGAATACTTCGACGCCGCTTTCACGGGCCATGCCCACACGTGTTTGCTCCAGGCATTCCACTTCTCGACTCGAACATCAAACTCATCCGCCGATGTCACACCGGTCCCATGGAAGATCAGGAAAACGAGCCCGACAAATACAGTCTCAAGACGAAGACTCCAGTTCACGGAAACGTCCTTTCTCGCTCCTGCCTTCGACCACACACCAAACACTCTGCGTCACGAAACGACGCGTGAAGCAGAATGGCGGGAGCGACGCTGCCCGGCACAACACGCCGCAGAAACTACTGTAATTACTGGTGATTATTCGAAGTTTAGTGTACGGACCCACATCCCTCGATTCGACACAGCGCTAACAACGTTTCCGAAAATTTCGGGCGGAACATGTCACAGATCCCGGTCTCAGAGGTACTGGGAGAGTCCAAACAACTCTCACAGGGCCACTCTGACAGATGCCAACGAACACACTGCATCTGCAGCATCGATGCGAAGGGAAACGTCACATGTCTCCGATTCTGCCAGTCACTCTGCGTGCCCTCACAATCGCCCTTGGACTCCTGTTGAGCACCGGGCCTTCTGCATCGGCGTCTGCGGCAAATTCCGAACGCTCTGTCTGGAATCCGGTTGAAGCCGCAGACAGCGGGCGAGTTCAGATTCTGCTTCGAGCACGAACGCAACTCGATCTCGACGCTGCGACGTTTGTGATTACTCATGGGATGGGAGGAACAGAATCGGACGATCGGTTCCATCAGCTGGCGGATGCGATTGCAGTGGCAGTTCCTGATGCGAACGTCATTCGTCTGGACTGGTCCGAGTCGTCGCGAAGAACGGCGACGTTCATGAAGCTGCCTTCTCCCTGGGCCGTGGCACAACAGATTGACCCGGTCGCCGAACAGGCAGCGCAGGCTCTCGAAGCCGTCGGGCTGGATGTGTCTCGCACGACTTTCATCGGGGAGAGTTTCGGGAACTGCGTGAATGCTCAGATCGCCCGACAGCTCGGAGGACACGGAAAGATCCTGGCCTTCAATCCTCCCAATGACATGGGCGGATTCCGAACGCCGGACCTGCGAACATGCTCCGATCTGGCATGGTCCTTCCAGACATTTTCCCTCTTCGACACTCAGGCCGTCATCGCGGACACGGGGTTCTTCCTGCAAACCCCCGCGGAGTTCACGGCTCACCAGCAACACGTCGCCGGAATCTCATGGCTTGCGACTCAAGTGGAAGCCGGAAACACAGCGTGGCTTCTGATGAAGCACGATGTCGAAACCGGAAATGTCAGCTCCTTCGACGCCGTCGCAGACTTCACCGGCGAGCTTCTGAAAGACCAACACCCCAGCCGCATTCGAACCAACGACGACTCAGGAAATGAGGTTTGAGTTGGGAGTTTTCAGTGTTCAGTTTTCAGTGTTCAGTTTCAAAGTGCCTCGTGTCTCCGACGCGAGAGGTAAACGGTTTTCAGTTTTCGGTGTCAGAGAACTGCGAACGGCTTTCCACTTTCCGCTTTCGGCCCCAGATCAGGATTTCTCCCATGTTTCAAGCACTGCTTTCGACGCTGTCCTCGGCAGTTCAGGCTTTCTCCTCCGGAGACTTCACGGGCATGGATTTGAATGCGTTGAACAACGCTTTTGGATCCAGCCTCGATGCTCAGATGCAGGCTCATCTGAACGGCATCATCCAGGCGAACATGAACAACCTGGAGATTCAGCGACAGTACCAAGTCTACCTTCAGCAGGGAGGAACGCTGAACTTTCCGAGCTACTGTTATCGGTACGCGGAAACGGGTGGATTCACGCAGCAGGGTTACCAGCACGCCATGGCGACTCAGGCGCAGATTCATGCTCAGGACACCGCCAACATGAATGCGTACCGTCAGCATTCACAACAACTGCAGCAAGCCACGTATGACTACCGTAACGCCGTCCAGGACAACTGGGCGCAACAACGTGGAGAAAATCTGTCCGGTCAATCGCCGTACGTGAATACTCATGACGGTTCAACCTGGCAGCTGCCGAACACTGCCACGCCGGGTGAAATCTTTCAAGACTCCTCAAGCGGCAACTACTTCGTCATGGACGTCCACGGACAGTACTGGATGAGCAACGGACAGGGCTGGTGGCAGGCGATGAGGACGGGGAGATAGTTTTCGGTTTTCGGTTTTCGGATTCAAAGTGCCTCGTGTCTCCGACGCGAGATGTATGCGGTTTTCGGTGTTCGGTGTCAGAGGAAGCGGGCAGTTTCGGCTTTCCGCTGTCCGCTTTCGGCTTTCGGTCCCGTCACCCGCTTCAGCCTCCAGCCTCAAGCCTCACTCCCCTTCCGGCAAATAGTCTCGCACCAGTTCCAATAAGCCGAGCGCGGCGAGTTCTTCATTCAGACGCTCTTCAGATTCCGAATCCAGCCCTGCTCGAACTTCATCGAGCAGGTGTCCGGCGAAGCGTCCGCGAGCCCTCTTGATGATCTGCCGCACGTTATCCGCTCTGAGCGCCGTTCCCGTTTTCGAACTCAATCGCTCGGCCAGCTCTTCGGAACTCGCGTCAGGAAACTCCGTTCGCAGCTTCAGAGCCAGATAGGCGGGACCAGGTTTGCCGCCTTCTTCCGCCAGCATTCGATTCCATGTATTTTCCAGAACCGACTTGCGCCACTGAGATGTCCATTCGACTTCCTGAGCAGAATCCTCTTTACCAATCAGATCCAGCTCTGCATCCACGGTCTTGCGTCGACCGGCCTTCTGCCAGGATGTTCGCACCATGTTGCGAAGAGCCGTTTTCAGCAGATCACGAAAACGTCCTCGGCCAGGATCCGCACCGGCGAAGTCGCCTCGCATCAGTCGCAGCATGACCTCCTGAGACAGCTCATTGGCTTCTTCTTCGTCTCTGACAATCGCGCCCACATAACGACGAATCGCCGGAGCATATCGCATGACAAGCAGCCGCCGCGCTTCGCTGGCAGATTCCGGCTGTCCCTGCAAATGGGCACTGCGAATCAGACTCCATCGAGTTTGAATCGCTTCAATGCGTTCTTCTGTCATCAACGTGTTTCCCGAACATCACTGCGGCGTTTGAGAACTGTTCTGTTTCTCCTTCGAACCGTCCTCTTTGTTTTCCGGCGATTGTGCGGGTGCCTCCGCCTGCTGTTCAAGGGACAGCCGAATCTGTTCGCGAAACTTTGGCAAAGCCTCATTCATCGCCAGCGCTTCCGGGTGTTCAGGATTCTGTTTCAGGATCTCCCGGATCTGAGTCTCCGCAGTCGCGAGCTGTTCCAAAGCCACCTGAGTCTCCGACTGGGAAAATGACAACGCGGCCGATCGAATCAATGCCGTGGCCATCAGTGAGCGATACGAAAGGTCGTCCGGATAATCCAGAACCAGACGCACAAGCACGGCGAGCGCCTTCGAATACGACTCGATCGCCATCTTGATTTCGCCCAGCGACTCCTGCACTCGCGCTGCAGCAAAATTCAACTGGCCACGTTCAAAATCAGCGGCTCGGCTGGAGTCCTGCGGGACCTCCGAAATTGTCGTCAGTGCCGACTGCAGAACCGCCAGGGCCTGACCTGCATCACCGTTCGCGAGGAACCCCGTAGCGAGGTCCCGTTCCGCCTGAACCTGCCAAATGATTCCAAGGTCCTTCTGAGTCTCCGTCAGCAGCGACTTCGCAACCGAATCGGCATACCGCTTTGCAAAGCCCGCTCGCTCTTTTCCTAGTGAAACGTACTGTTCGAAATCGCCGGCATTCGCGGCCTGAGTCATCTTTTGCTTCACGACGATGCTGGCCAGTTTCAGAACTTCACTGGACGAAGGATCGTCCTTCAGAAGAGCCTCCAGTCCGTTCTCCACCGTCTTCAGATCCTCCGCAAGCTGAGCAGAGTCGAGACCTGTGGAGTACTGTCCGCGGTCAAGCAGACTCTTCAGATAAGTCACTCGCAGCGTCACGTCGCTGGGATGTTTTGGAAGCAGCGTTTCGAAAGCAGTCTGAAGCTCGCGATAAGCGTCAGTGCTCGCGTCCTGACTTCCGTACAACCATTCCAGCAGCACATGGCCGTACAAGGCTGTGATGTACGAACGAGCCAGATCGAGATCATCCGGCTGCAAAAGATAACTGCGTCGATGAAGATCCAGCGATTCTCTGCTGGTCTCCATCATGATGGGCGTCGCACGCGGAACATCCTGCAACTGGTCTCGCAGACGATCCACAACGCCTTCCAGTGCATCCTGAGCCAGATCCCGCGCCTGACGAATCTCTGTATTTCGCCTGATCAAATCCTGGTTCGCCGTAGTCAGCTGACCATTGACCTTCGTCACTTCAGAGTATGCGGACTGAAGCAACGCAATGCCGATCATGGCCGCACAACTCGAGAGGAAGAACAGTCCTGAAGCGACCGCCTTCCAGGGATTTCGACGAGCCCACTTGAGGAAACGCTCGCGAGTGGAAGCAGGCCGTGCCAGGATCGGGCGATCTTCCAGAAACCGAGTCACATCATCCGCAAGTTCCTGAGCACTGCGGTATCTCTTCGACGCCTTCTTCTCCAGACACTTCAGGCAGATGGTTTCCAGATCCCGAGGAATCAGAGGGTTCAGCGATCGCGGCGCCACGGGATCTTCCGTCAGCAGCAGCATGATGGTCTCAACGCCGTCTGCACCCACAAACGGAGGTCGGCCGGTCAGCAGCTCAAACAGGATCGCTCCCAGTGCGTAAATATCGACACCAGGACCGGGTTTCGACACCATCCCCGAAGCCTGCTCCGGTGCCATGTACGACGGCGTTCCGACGATCTGGCCAGTGCGAGTCACATCGCTGTCACCTGCAATCCGCCGTGCCAGGCCAAAGTCGGTGATGCGAAGCATCTCCGGGCGAATGACGATCGGCGATTCCGATGATGTTGATGATTCTGCTGATGTGAATGGCGCCCTCGACGGTGACGCTGGTCCGCTGTCCCCCGGAACAGCCATCAGAATATTCGCGGGCTTTAAGTCACGATGCAGAATGCCCTCCGTGTGAGCCGATTGAATGGCCAGCGCCAGTGTCTGAATGATCCTGGCCGCCAGCCGAGCTTCCAGTGGCCGACCTGAAAGGGCATCCGCCAGAGTTCCGCCCGCAATGTACTCCATCACGCAATACGGAGTGCCCTGCTCTGTTCGTGCGAATTCAAACAGCCGAGTGATATTGGGATGCGAGATACTCGCGACGGCCTTCGCTTCGGCTTCAAAGCGGGACAACAGCTCCGGGTCATCCGCGTCCACCAGCATCTTAACGGCAACGGTCCGCCCCAGCCGCCGATCGGTCGCACGATACACTCGCCCCATACCTCCGCGACCAATCAAGTCAGTCACTTCATAACCAGGTAGAGTTGGCATCGACATCAGAAGACCCATCAAGCACCGCATACACCATGCGACAGCCCGAAAGGTAACAGGGCCAAAGGACCCATGTCTAACGATCGATGACCATCAACGAAGAACCCTGAACCAAAAACGAAGAACAAACAACCAAGAACAAAAAAAGCGGAGCAGCCAGGTCACCCCGACTCTCCGCTATAGACTGCAGACTGAAAGCTGAAAACTGACGACTGCAAGCTGAAAACTCACCCCATCTTCTTCAGTACCAGGTACCCCGGGTCGCTGTCGTCCCATACTTTCAGATTGTCCCCGACGACTTCGACATGAAACACGACTTCATTTCCGTTCTGTCCACGCAGAACCAGATCCGACCTTCGCATGGCCCAGTTTCCGGCGAAGGCCTGTTCGCTGGTTGTGCCATCGTCTTCATGAGTTCGCAGGACCGCTTCGAAGCTGGAATCACCGTTCAGAGAAAACTCAACCCACGTCTTCTTTTCCGTCACCAGATTGAATCCGCCCCAGTGTCCTCCCACGTTGTTGATCGATGTGACAGTGACGGATGGCTCAGAATCCGGAGCCGGTGATGTCACGTCCGTCGATTGTCCGTCATCCTGTCCCTGATTCTGCCCCTGGTCCTGCATGCCTTCATTCTGGTTCTCATTCGCAGCCGCTTCTTCCTGCTGAGCTGCTCCATTCTGCTGTACTGCTTCATTCTGCGGAGCTGGCTGTTCAAATCTCTGAGCTTCAAACTTGTATCCGAGATTGGACAGATACTCTTCGGTCACGTTGGGCAGATCCAGGCTCAGGACTCCCAGTCGTCGAACTTCCGTGATGTCGATCAGGTAATGTTCGCCCTTCAACGCCTCGCTCAGTTCTGCATTGCCCTTCTCAACGGCCTCCTTGAAGGACGAATTCAGCATGGTTGATTCGATGGCCAGCCACTGCTTTGACTGAGGCAGCTTGACGGCAGGGAAAGCATGTCCGGAAATCAGGATGATCGCAGGTTCCAGGCCGACCGCTTCACACACGCTGGCCCAGGTGACGGCGAGGTCAACGCAGGTGCCGGCTCGATTTCGCAGGACGTCGCGAGGATACTTGATGTGCTGGCCGTGATTGCCCTGAGTCAGCAGGCCTGGAGGTGACTGATAGGCGACTCGGTTCGATGTCATGAAATGATGCATGGCACTCATGAAGGCCACGCACTGATCATCCGACTGGCTTGCCGCAATCGACTGACCGTAGCTTTCCGCCGCCATCCCGTTGATACGTCCCGCCAGCTGCTGAACGACTGGATCAGCAGGAGTTGTCATCGACGTCATCAGAGCCGGAGCGTAATCGAACTGATCCACGAAGCCGGTGATCTGTTCCGGCTTCAGGCTGGAGAAGATCACTTCGTTGCGGCTGAGAACCTGCACCGGGAAGGAGTCCGACTCCTGCACTTTGGTGCCGTCCACTTCCTCATATTCGTACTCAACTTCAATCATTGCTGGTCGAGAACCGTTCAGCGACATGACCTTTTCGAGATCGAAGATCGGGAAGAAAGGATCGACAACCGTCTGACCGGGATAAAGCTTTGCCACACGCTGCCATGAACTCCAGCTGCCCATTTCGGCAACTCGGAAGCGAACGCGATAGTTGTTCAGAATCTGGTCGCCGGTATTCTTTGCGGTCGCTCGAGCTGCCCAGAGATAATTGAAGTTCGGGTTGCTGTAATTCTTCGCCAGGCTGCTCATCAGAGTCGACTTGTGGTCGACTTCAAACTCGAGTTCGGCATGCGTGCCACTGGTCACATTGGGAGTGAAGTCGTACGTGATTTCACACTTCTGGCTGTCGAACGAGGCATTGGTTGATCCTGCGGGAAGTTCGACATCGATCACCATGGTGCCGAGTCCGATGTCGGTCGTCTCCGCGGACATCAGGGTCACATGCGATCCGGACGAGGATACCAGCTGGCATCCGGTTCCCGAGTTCATGCGGATGACCCAGTGGTTGGCTTTGACGTTGCGAGCCGAAGCAGGCGAACAGAACTTCATCTTCACTTCGTTCACCGCGTCATTGAACTCTCCGCTCAGATCATCCAGACTGGCCCAGTTGCGATCGTCCATTCCAATCTGGCGAGCCAGCAGAGCGAAGTTGCCCCCCATCTGCTTCAGAGCCGTGTAGTGCTTGACCTGAGTCTTCAGGGAGATCTGAACGTCACTGACACCGACATCCGACACCTTCACCGTCGTGCGTCCCGTGATCACAGGCTCGGTTCCCAGGGCCTGACCGGAGTAGCAAAGTCCACCAGCCACAAGGGCCAGAAAACACAGGGCATTCTGAGCGAATCGTCGAGCCATACGGCAGAATCGTGCGAGGCGAACCATTGGAAATCTCCTGAAAAGCTGAGCATTCTTGAGAGTCAGGACACTCGTTCGTGTCCTCGTTGCCCCCCATACCAGCGGTCAGAAGTTCTGTGACAGGAATTCCGGAATTATTCTGCCCGGCCAAAATTCGGCAGAGGAGTGTGGGCTTTGTTGTTTCGCGACAATGGGTAGCACAGGTGCAGCCTGTGACGCGCAGCGGTCGGAAGCTGAGGGGACAGCATGGCCGTTTCAAGGCACCGATCCACTGCTGTTTCGCCTGCAAATCTGAACCATGAAGTGCGTCGAGACAGGCAAAAGAATGGAGGCAGAAGAATCATCGCACAACTTGACGCCTTTATTCTTCTTCCACCATTCGCCTGCCCAGCATTGTCGTGCAAGGCTCGGACGGAAACCGGCGCGACGGCCGCTTGCGATTGTCTTCCGCTGCTCTGTACGATGCTACGCAGAATGGAAGGAACTGAGTCTCGCTCTGCCGGAGTCTGGTTGTGCTGCGATTGTCTGTCGTCATCGTTCTTGTATCGTCCGCTTTGAATCTTCGTGCTGCGAACGCAGGCGACGACGATTACGAAGTCCGTGAGAAAATCGTGTACTCAACGGTCGAGGGCCGGGAACTGCATCTGGATGCTTTTGTGCAGAAGAAAGACGGGCGTCATCCGTCGGTCCTGGTGGTTCACGGAGGAGCGTGGCGTTCGGGCAATCGAAAACAGCTGGCCGGTTATGCCGTGTCGCTGGCTCAGCGAGGCTTCAACTGCTTCGCCATTGATTATCGCCTGGCTCCGAAAGACAAGTTCCCGGCTCAGATCGACGACTGCCGCGCGGCACTGAAGTGGGTGCGTACGAACGCCGAAGAATACAAGGTCGACACCGCAAAGGTCGGCGCGATTGGCTATTCCGCAGGAGGACATCTGGTGTGTCTGCTGGCGACCACCGGCGAAGCCCCGAGCGAAAAGAACGGCAACGTGGACACTCGTCTTCAGGCCGTTGCCGCCGGCGGCGCACCCACGGACTTTCGCGCGTTCCCGGATAATGGCAAGTGGGCCGAATACTGGATGGGCGGAGATCTCGAGACCGTGCCAGACAAATTCAACGCTGCGTCGGCTACTGCATTCGTGGACAAAGATGATGCTCCCGTGTTCTTCTTCAACGGCACCGCCGATGAACTCGTGCCTCTGGAATGGTCCAAATCCTGTCACGATGCCCTCAAAGCCTGCGGCGTCCGCACCGAACTCCACACCATCGAAGGCGCAGGCCACATTCCCGCCGCCATGAATTCCAAAGCGCTCGACAAAGCCTACTCGTTCCTGGAGGCCGAACTGAAGAAGTAGAGAGTGGTTTTTCGGTGTTCGGTTTTCGGTGTGTGGAGCGGCCGGTGAACTGGAGGCCATTGCTTCGAACGGCTTCCGGCCTGCAATGCGCAGCGTAACGGGTGGGGGCGGGGGATCAGGCCTGGGTGGGGCGTTATGCGCGATTTCACGACAATGCGATCTTCCAAACCAGGAGGATCCTCACTTCAAACGGTAAACTTCCCACACTGGTTGCTGCGACGTTCCAGGCCTTCCGCGCTTCAAACGGACAAGGTGCCGTGTGGAAATGAAACTCCATCATGATCAGAGATTTTTCCGCTGCACTTTTGCTGTCCTCGAAAAACAGAGATTGCCCCGCTGTTTGCTCGCGGTGCTGACATTGACCCTCCTAACGCAGCACAAACTGCATGCTGACGATATCCCTCAATCCGTTGAACAGCTCTGGGCCAGTTTCGATCCGCGCCGAGATCCTCTGGAAACGGAATTGATCCGCGAATTGAACGAAGATGGTGCCGTGATTCGGCATGTCCGATTTCTGGTCGGCACGTTCAAGGATCAGCCAGCCCGAATGACAGCCATCTACGGCTTCCCGGAACATCGAGACGGCGAGCGAAATCTTCCGGCCGTCATGCATATTCACGGCGGCGGACAAAGGGGCTCGCTGAGTGAAGTGAAGCTGCTCGTTTCCCGCGGTTACGCCGCGCTGTCAGTGAACTGGGGAGGTTCGGCAGGCCAGTCCCCATTCAACTCCGTCGAAGGCGCAGAGCCGCATGACCCGAATACAGACTGGGGCGCGGTAGATCCGAGTCAGCTGAATGTTCCCGGATATCAGTCCATCCTTCCCGGACCAAAACAACTCTTCGAGGATCGTGAGCATCCAGGAAACTGCAACTGGTATCTGCTGGCTCTGGGATGTCGGCGAGCACTGACGTTTCTTGAGCAACAGCAGGAGGTCGATCCCGAACGTCTTGGTGTCCATGGCTATTCGATGGGCGGCAATCTGACGATGTACGTGGCGGGCACAGATCATCGAATCAAAGCGGCCGTTCCGGCCGTTGGTGGGGCAGGATGGCGATGGGAACCGCATCCATTTCCGGGCGGGATGGATCAGCAGGATCGTATCAAGGGCGATATCGATCTCTTTCGTCGAACGCTGAGCTTCGAGAGTTATTCACCTCTGATCCGCTGCCGCGTTCTGCATCGCAGCTCGACGAATGACTTTCATGGCTGGATGGATGATGTGTATCGCACGAACGCGCTGATTCCTGAACAGCCGCTGCGTTATTCATGGACGCCGCATCTGAATCATCGACTCAGCCCGGAAGTTGCTGTCACCATGCCACTTTGGTTCGACCAGCATTTGAAGGGGACAACGAAGCTTCCGGAAACTCCGGCGAGCCAACTTGTTCTTCAAACGTCCGACCATGTTCCGATGCTTCGAGTCACCTCGGATGAACATCCCTGGCCCATCGCGCGCGTCGAGATCTTCTACAGCGTCGACTCCGATCCTCGCGCTCGATTCTGGCGAAGCGCCGATGTGAAGCGCGACGGCAAAGAGTACACAGCAGCCCTGCCCTTGCATGATACAACTTTGCCCCTGTTTGCGTTCGCCAACGTCTATCACACATTGCCTGAACCTGTCTCACTGCGAGCGATCCCAGGGTATGGCAAGCCAGTCAGCGAAGTGTGCCTGAGCAGCCTGTTTCATTCCGTGACGCCTGCAGAACTGGCAGAATCCAAAGTCGTCGCGTCGATGAATGTCGCCACTTTGATCGACGATTTCGATCCTTCGAAAGAGATGCGAGACTGGTATGCGATCAATGCCGATCATCCGACACTCGTTCAGCACTGGACACGCAAACTGACGGACCCGGCGTGGCATGCTCCAAAGGACTCAAAACTGCAGCTGCGTCTGAAGATCCCCACAACGAATACTCTGACGTTCGTCATCATCCAGAACGAATGGCGATCCTACCGAGGACCGCGCAGGACGTTTGTCTGCGAACGTGAACTGACTGGTTCTGATGAAGAGCAAACCCTGGTCTTCGAGCCAGCAGATTTTACAAACGAAGACGGCAAGCTCACCGCCTGGGAAAACCTGGACCAGTTTGCAATCTGCCATCATTACACGGAACGAACATCCAAAGATCGCAAACCCTCCACCTGGACCGGCCCGGCACCTACATACCTGAGACTTGAATGGAAGTAGCTCTACTCAACTCAGATTCCGCGTCGAACAATAAACGAATCAGCCGATCAGGCCAAAGAACCAAGAACTAATAACCAAGAACTAATAACCTTCTTCCAGGAAACGAAGCCCCTCTCATGCCTCGCTGCCTTCTTCTCACTCTCTTGACCGTTCTTTCGCCGTTCTATGCTCACGCATCTGACGTTCCGGCTCAGTTGCCGAAGTCCGATGGCAAACCTGCCGAACAGACAAAGCCCGTCAAGGTGTACATCATGATGGGTCAGTCAAACATGCTGGGCTTTGGTCGAGTCGGTCCGAAGGAGACGAAAGGATCGCTCGAATACCTGGTCAAAGAGAAAGGCAAGTATCCGCATCTCGTGGATGATTCCGGCAACTGGATCACTCGACAGGACGTTCGCTACGTCCATGTGATGGATCCGCGAGGAGTCGACTATAACGACATGGAGAAGTTCAGCGACGTGCGCAACGAATGGCTGACTCCCGATCAATCCTTCGGACCGGAACTGGGCTTTGGGCAGGTCATGGGCTACGTCCACGACGAACCCGTGCTGCTTCTGAAAGCCTGCATTGGCAACCGCAGCCTTGGCTGGGACCTGTTACCGCCTGGCAGCGAACGATTCGAGTTCGAAGGGAAGATCTATGCCGGCTACAAGGATGTGGCCAACTTCTGGGACAAGGGTACAGAACCCAAGCCGGTGCCATGGTACGCCGGTCGACAGTATGACGCGGATACGGCTCACGCCACAGCCGTGCTGAAGAATCTGGACAAGTACTACCCCGGCTATCAAGGCCAGGGTTATGAAGTTGCGGGCTTCGTGTGGTGGCAGGGTCACAAAGATCAAAATGCCGCACTGGCCGGTCGCTACGAACAGAACCTCGTGCACCTGATCAAAACACTTCGCAAAGACTTCGACTGCCCGAATGCCCCATTCGTTCTCGCCACCGGTTGCGGCAATCCTGGCCGAGAAGGCTTTGGACTGCAGATCGCGGAAGCTCAGCTGGCCGTCGACGGCGACACCGGCAAGTACCCGGAATTCAAAGGCAACGTCAACGCCGTTGACACTCGTGATCTCTGGCGAGACCCCGATGTCTCACCCGTAAACCAGGGCCACCACTACAACCACAACGCCGAAACCTACTACGAAACCGGCGACCGCCTCGGCCGCGCAATGTCTCAACTGAGCCTGAAGCGCTAGCCGATCGCGTATTGCGCAATTTTCTATGGGCCATTTTTGAAGCTGACGAATCTGACGACGACAGATAAACGGCGGCCGGTTTGACTAGTGAATCGGCTAGCGCCTCAGGCTCAGGTCAAACCGGGAAAACTGGTGCGTAAGCATGAAACACATCAACACATTCTGTCCATGGAACGCCTGGACCATCCTCCTGGCAGTCGTGTCAGTCTATGCACTTTGCAACTTGCGCGACCTCCCGGCGCAGGAAACATGGTATGCCACCGCAGAATCGCGATTGAAGGCGATCTATGAGCGCGGTGAGTTTCGAGCGAGAGCGTTCCGGCCGACATGGCTCAGTGACAGTTCGGGTTTTGTCGTCGAGGAACGAGATCCCGCCTCTGGGAAGCCGGCTCAGTGGTTTCATGATGTGACGACCGGTGATCGGGTCGTTTGGAATCCCGAGGGCAAGCAGCTTGTCCGGAACGAAGCTGACCTGTTGATTCACGGCACGCGAAGACTTGAGGCTCGGCGTGACAGGATCGTTGCCGTCGACCAGAGCAATCAGCAGGAAACAGTTCTTGTATCAGTTTCAGACGAGAAGGATATTGAGTTTCGCGAACCTGTTTGGAGTCCGGATGGAAATCGAGTTCTCTTTATCGAAGCGGACTACACCGACGTCAAGCAGCGATCAGTTCTTGTGCCCGGTGATCCATCGTATCCTGAGGTCCAGCAGCATCGATTCGCACGAGTCGGCGGAAGCATCGAGAAACTTCGAGTCGGCGTTGTCGATGCTGACGGAAAGAACCTGACATGGCTTCCCGTCGAATGCCCGGAAGAAGGGATGTATCTGGGGCAAGTCGAATGGGCTGGCAACTCAGATGAAGTGCTCGTTGAGACATTCAGTCGGTTCCGCGATCGCCGCGATTTCCTGCTGGTCCGAGTTGGCGGAAGCGCAACAACCATCTATTCAGAAACAAACGACGCGTGGGTTGAAGCAAGTCAGGGCTGGAACTCGGGGCTTGCATGGCTTCAGGACGGTCAGGAGTTTGTTGTCGTCAGTGAGAAGGATGGCTGGAGACACGCGCGGCGCTATGCTCGTGATGGCAAAGAGCTGGCGCTGCTGACTCCGGGAGACTACGACATCATCGATCGCGCCGTTATCGACGAAAAACGTGGCTGGTACTACTTCTACGCTTCCCCCGACAACGCAACTCAGAAATACCTGTATCGAGTCCCACTCGATGGCTCCGGAAAGATGCAACGGCTCTCCCCGGAGAATCAGCCGGGCACGCACAACTATGTGTTTTCCCCTGATGCCAGGTGGGCCGTTCATTCGTATTCCACGCTGAATGACCCGCCCGTTCACGAGCTGATCGAGGTGGAGACGCATCGAGTCATCAGTCTGCTTGAAGACAATCATGCAATCCGCGAGAGAATGAAATCTGTTTCCTGTTCGCCTGCAGAGTTCCTCAAGCTCGATATCGGTGATGGTCTTTTCTTCGATGCATGGATGCTGAAGCCCCGCGATTTCGATCCGTCCAAGAAGTACCCGGTCTTCATTTATGTTTACGGTGAGCCTCACGCCCAAACGGTGCTCGACGACTGGGGCGCGGCACAGATTGATTTTCATCGCGTGGTCGCCGAAACGGGTTATGTCGTCGTCTCGATCGATAACCGAGGAACTCCCGCGCCGAAAGGTGCGGCATGGCGAAGAGCCATTTTCGGCAGTCTCGGACCGCTTTCCACGGAAGAACAGGAAGCAGGCCTGAAGGCACTGGCGAAGCAGTGTGCTTTCGTCGATCTCAACCGAGTCGGAATCTGGGGCTGGAGCGGCGGTGGCTCGAATACGCTGAATGCGATGTTCCGCAAGCCGGATTCCTATCATGTTGGAATCGCCGTCGTGCCCAAACCACAACCACATCTTTACAACGCATGGTTTCAGGAGATCTTCATGCGGACACGGGAAGTCAATGCGGAAGGTTATGAACGATCAGCGCCGATCAACTTTGCTGAAGGTCTCAAAGGCAAGCTGCTGATCATGACGGGTTCCGGAGAAACCAATACGCACATTCAGATTATTGAAGGCCTGGTGGATCGGCTCATCAAGCTCGGAAAGCCGTTCGACTATATGGTCTACCCCAATCGAGATCACGGCCTGCGTGACGGAGATGGAACGGTCGTCCATGTACGGATGCATATTCTGAGATACCTGCTGCAAAACCTGCCAGCCGGACCGCGAGCGTAGCCCAACGCGATTGCTCCGGACGGGGCCTGTGGAATCGCGATCTCATTGATGATTCTCCCGTGTCACGGATTCCGCTTTGTACTCACGATTACAGTCACTTTGGAAGACAACATGAAATGGATCACGACTCTGTTTGCGCTGTTGACTGTAACTTACGGCGTTGCTGCCCCGCTTCATTCCGAAGATCATCTGGAGGAGGGCAAGGATCGGATCGATACGCCGGCCATTGGCAGCGGTTTGTGTGTGCACAATCTCTTCCAGTCCAACATGGTGGTGCAGAGAGAGAAGCCTGTTCCGATCTGGGGATGGGCTGCTGCCGGTGAAACCATCACGGTGATCTTTGATGAAAAGACGCAGTCGGCAACTGCCGCGGCAGACAGGACATGGAAAGTCGAGCTTCCTCCGATGCCCGCAAGTTCAGAGCCTCGCACGATCACGGTGCGAGGCAAGGACGAAACAATCGAACTAACGAACATCCTCGTAGGCGATGTCTGGCTGCTCGGCGGTCAGAGCAACATGGAGTTTGAACTCTACAAGCTTGAAGAAGGTCCGCTGGAAATCATCTCTGCAAACTTCGATCAGATCCGACTCTTCACTGTTCCTCAGCAGAATGGGCCGGAGGTGAGGAAGTCGTTCCCCCGCCAGTACCAATGGAACGATTTCTTTAGTCGCCATTTTCGACAGGGCTATTGGGATGTCTGCTCGCCTGAGACAGTGTCGGACATGTCAGGCATTGGCTACATCTTCGGTCGCCGTCTTCATATGGCGACGAAGGTTCCGATCGGCCTTGTCGATGTTTCGCGAGGCGGCACGACGCTGGCCGCCTGGACGCCGATTGAGGAACTGAGCAAGATCGACACTCCCGAAGTGACGAGTCTGCTCGCCGACTGGGACAGGAAGATCGCCGAATTCGATCCTCAAAAGGATCTTGAACGACGGATCAGGCAACACAACGAATGGGTTGAGCGACAGAAGGCTCAGGGTAAGGAAGTCCCGGCAGATCGCACGCCGCCAACCGAGCTGCTGCCTGGTCCCGCGATGGACATGAACCGTCCGGGAAGTTTATTTGCCGGCACGCTTTCGACGATTGCCGGTTTGCCCGTCAAGGGCGCTATCTGGCATCAAGGTTACAACGAAGCCCTCATGCCCAATGGCCACAAGCTCTATGCAAGGGTCTTCCCCGAAATGATCAAGGCATGGCGAGTTGCCTTCAATGATCCGGCCATGCCGTTCGGGATTATCACTCAGGAGACTCAGGACCAGCCGCAGTCGCTAGAGAATTTTCTGCCGCCGATGGTTGACGAAGGCAACTACATCCGCGAAGTCCATTATCAGACCTTCCTCAATGCTCGAAAGGCGGGCGATCAGAACATCGGCTATGCCAGCAGCTTCGACCAGCACCGCGCGTGGTATCACCCCCAAATCAAAGTGCCGGTTGGCGAGCGGATTGCAAAGTGGGCATTGGCAACTCAGTACGGCAAGAATATCCGCTGGCTGCCACCACAGCTTCAGGACATGCAAACAGGCGAAGGCAAGCTGATCCTGAAACTCGACAGCTGGGCGATCCCAGACAACGACGGTCCAATTCAAGGCTTCGCGATCGCTGGAAGAGACGGTCGCTTTCAACCGGCCAATGCCGAATGGCTCGACAAGAACGACGGCAAAGGCGAGCCGAACTGGGAACGCTCTGTGATCGTACTGACAAGCCCGCTGGTGCCCGAGCCGGTCTATTTTCGGTATGCGTGGGCAAGAAATCCACTGGAGAATCTGAAGTCCACCGACAATGCGGGGCTTCCATTCGACACCCAGCGCAACGATCCCTTCACACTCGCCGACATGTACCAGATCTATACTCAAAAGAACTCTGCGACACCGGGAGTCCTGCACGAGGGCGAAAAACGCGAACTCATCAAGGCGCTTCAGGCGGAGGATCGGAAGCGTCTTGTCGAAGAAGCGAAGACTCTGCTGAACGCCAACCCGTGAGCCGCATTTTCCAGAGAGACACAATTGACTGACTTACCAAAGTACCAACGACACGACCTGATCTCGAAGATCGGCAAAGGGCTGCTCCCCTTGTTTGCGCTCGCTATGCTCGTTCATTCCGGTGTCAAAGCGAACGAGATTCAGCCGAACATCGTCTTCATCCTTGCGGACGACCTCGGCTACGGCGATGTGCAGCGGCTGAATCCAGCCCGCGGCAGGATTCTGACGCCGCAGCTGGATCGTCTCGCCGCACAGGGGATGACGTTCTCGGATGCGCACAGCGGTTCCAGCGTCTGCACGCCGACCCGTTATGGGTTGCTCACGGGACGCTATGCCTGGCGCACACGGCTCCAGCGCGGCGTACTCGACGGCGGGAGTGATGCGCCGCTCATCGGTGCCAGGCAACTCACGGTCGGTGAGATGCTGCGTGAGCAGGGCTACAAGACAGCGTGCGTCGGAAAATGGCACCTGGGTTTTGAATTCTCGAATGCCGCGAATGGTGCAGCAAAGAAGGCGAAGGGTCGCAGCGGCGCACCGGTCGGCACTCGCATCACAGACGGACCAGTGACGCGTGGCTTCGATGAGTTTTGGGGCTGTTCCAATGCACGCACGATGGAGTCGCTCATTGAGGGCGACCGTGTCATCGAATCGCTGCCACCGGTCGAGATGCTGCCACGGCTTACACGGCGAGCTGAGGAGTTTATCAGAACGAATGCAGAGAATCCGTTTTTTCTCTACGTCGCTCTGACGTCGCCGCACACTCCTATCGTGCCCTCACCGGAATGGAAAGGGAGAAGCCCGCTCGGTGAATACGCCGACTTCGTGATGCAGACGGACGAAGCCGTGGGACGAATCCTCGCCTCTCTTGAACAACATGATATTGCTGAGAAGACGCTCGTCATTTTCACCGCCGACAACGGCTGCTCACCTCAGGCCGGTGTCAGAGCTTTGGAAGAAAACGGGCACTTCGCAAGCGCTGGTTTTCGCGGCTACAAATCTGACATCTGGGAAGGTGGACATCGCGTGCCGTTCTTTGTGCGCTGGCCCGGAGTCGTGAAGCCAGACAGCACCAGCGACGCGACGATTTGCCTCGTGGATTTCATGGCCACGGTCGCTGAGATCGCAGGCGTTAAACTTCCAGCTGACGCCGCACCAGACAGCGTGAGTTTCCTGCCCCTGCTGCGCGGTACCTCCACTGCGCCGCGGCGAGATTCGCTGGTGCATCACAGTATCGAGGGAAAATTTGCCATCCGCAGCGCGCAGTGGAAACTCTGCCTCTGTGCCGGCAGTGGCGGGTGGAGCAAAGACACTGATCGTGCGCCCGTGCAACTCTACGACCTGATCGCTGATCCCGCCGAGTCGACAAACCTCGCCGCAGAGAATCCCGAAGTCGTTGCTCGACTTACGAAGCTGTTGCATCGTCAGATCACCGAAGGTCGCAGCACCCCCGGCCCGGGACTATCCAACGACACGAAAGTTCTTCTGCCATGATCCCACGCCTGTTCATCGCCCCTCTTCTCGCGACCATATTGCTGGCGCCGATCGCATCGCTCAGCGCTGCTGACTCGCAGCCCAATATCGTCTTCATCGTTTCCGACGATCAGGGTGCAGGCGACTATGGATTTATGGGGCATCCGCACGTGCAGACGCCGCACCTCGACAAACTTGCCGCGCAGAGTCTGATGTTCCCTCGCGGTTTCGTGCCTACAAGCGTTTGCTGCCCGAGTCTGGCAACCATTATCACCGGTCTCTATCCACATCAGCACAAGGTGACGGCCAACGATCCGCCGCTGCCGCCGGGCGCAAAAGCCAAAGGCGGGCGAGGCTCCACGCCCGAACTGACCGCGCGGTGGAATGGGATGCTCGACAATATTCCCACATTGCCACGTTTGCTCGCGAGCAAGGGTTATGTGAGCTTTCAGACTGGCAAATGGTGGCAGGGAGACTTCACGCGCGGTGGCTTTACTCACGGCATGTCGAAGGGCTCTCGCCACGGCGATGAGGGACTCACGATCGGACGTGAAGGCCTGCAGCCGATCTACGATTTCATCGCGGACTCGCGGCAGCAGCAGAAACCTTTCTTTGTCTGGTATGCGCCACTGATGCCGCACACACCGCACACGCCGCCGGAGCGTTTGTTCAGGAAATATGCCGCGAAGACTGATTCGCCGCATGTCGCGCGCTACTGGGCCATGTGTGAGTGGTTTGATGAGTCCTGCGGCGAACTGCTGGACCATCTGGAGAAGGAGAATCTCTCCGAGAACACGATCGTCGTCTACGTCACCGACAACGGCTGGATCCAGTCGACCACGACGGCGGGCTTCGCGCCGAAGAGCAAGACGAGTCCATTCGACGCCGGGCATCGTACACCGATTCTCGTCCGCTGGCCGGGCCATGTGACGCCAGCGAAATCGGGTGCGATGGCCTCTTCCATCGACCTTGTGCCGACTGTGCTTGCCGCGATTGAACTGCCTGCTCCGGAAGGTCTCCGAGGCGTTAACCTGCTCGACACGGGAGCCGTCGAATCGCGTCAGCAGGTGTTTGGCGAGGATTTTACCATCCGCTCGCAGACACTCGATGATGTGAACGCGAATGTTTTATGGCGATGGGTCACTGATGGTCGCTGGCGGCTCATTCTTCCTCGTACCTTTGAGGCCGAAGGTTCGCTCAGGACCATCCCGCAGGACAACTACCTCAAACCTTATCTCATCACGACTCTGCAGGCGGCTCAACCTATGCTCTACGATCTTGAGTCTGACCCGAAGGAGGAAATCAATGTCGCGGGTGATTACCCGGAAATCGTCAGCGCTCTCCGCATCAAACTGGATGCACACTGGAAGCCGCAGCCTTCTCCAGAGTCAACCGCAGCCATTTCCGGCACACCACCCGGTTTTTCCCCGGAAGAGATTGCCTTCAGGCAAGTGGACCTCGAGAACACCAGCGAAACGTCGGCCAACATCAGCATTGGAGATCTCGATGGTGATGGTGATCTGGACATCGTTCTGGCTAAAGGACGACACTGGCCGCTTCACAACAGGATTCTTATCAACGATGGTGCCGGAGAATTCCAGGTCAACCGAAACCTCGGTGATCTTCCTGACCGCAGTTATACGACCGCATTGGCTGACGTTGACGGTGACGGCGACCTCGACATTCTTGTCAGCAACGACAAGCCGGATGAGAAGCGGGTTTACCGGAATGATGGAAAGGGCAATTTCGCACCTGCCGGAACCTGGGGGAAACCGTCATGGAATACTCGCAACATCTCGATCGCCGATTTGAATGGGGACCGGTTTCCGGACCTCATCGTGGCCAATCGAAAGAGCCAGAGTTATATCATCCTCAATGACGGTCAGGGCAATTTCCCGGATAAGAAATGGACAGCGATTCCGTCGGAGTCGGCATCAACAATCGTGACGGCCGATTTCAACGGTGACGGCCTGACGGACCTGGCGATTCCTCAGCGAGACGGCGGAGTCAGTCAGGTGCTGTTCAACGATTCTGAATTCCTGTTTCAACGAGCCACAACGTTCGGTCCAGCCAGCTCGTCCGCACGTGCGTGTGCGGCAGGGGACTTGAATGCAGACGGAGCAATGGATCTGATCGTCGGTGACGATCGTTTAGGTACTCGGCTTTGCCTGAACGACGGTCGCGGCAATTTTCCCACGATGATGGAAGTCGGTGATTCGAAGCTCATCCCCTGTTCGATTGCCGTCAGTGACATGAATGCCGATCAACGGCTCGATATCGTTGTGGGATATTCGAACGGTGGCAGCAGTGTCTTTCTGAATCACGGAAAGGCGACGAAGTTTGATGCGGTGCCGTTCGGCGACGCAAAAGGAGCAGTTTATGGAATCGCGATCGGCGATGTTAATGGCGATGGCAGGAACGACATCGCTCAGGCCCGCAGTGAAGCTCCCAATGTTCTTTTCCTTTCCGAGCAACCCCGCAAGAAATGAAATGGAGCACTTCGCGCCCCCTAAGCTTGCTCTGTCCAAAGTGACCTCTTCCTTTTCACTCGTAACGAACTAAAACCGCATTTGCACTACCCAGAACGAACGCTCGCCTGAAGTTAAACGAATATGACGAAAACTCCTCTGCTCATTGCATTCATCATCGCCAGCTCGGTCGCTGCTGCAGATGATCCGGCGATTCCGGGACATCATCCGTTGTCACCATCGGAAGCCGGCAGCGTTCTGATTTTGGAACTTCGATGCGCGGCGTGTCACGAGGGTATTGGTCGCAGTTCTCTGCCCGAGAAAACGGCTCCGGACCTGTCTCAGGTCGGCACTCGAGTCACACCGGATTTCCTGCGACGATTCCTGGAATCTCCTTCGGCCGCTCATCCGGGAACAACGATGCCGGACATGCTGGTATCAAAACCAGTGTCGGAACGGCAGGCGATCGCCGAAGCTCTGACTCACTTTCTAATCGCGCAGTCGAAATCCGTTCCGCCATCGGTGCTGACAGAATCTATTGATCGCAAGCAGGGCAAAGACCTGTTTCATTCGGTGGGATGCGTTGCCTGTCACGGTCCGAAGGAACCGCACCCCGATGTTCAGAACAACGCCAGCACAAATGTGAATCCGGACGAAGACGCTGACGAAGATGCAGATCCGGCACTTGCCGCAAGAAAAGCGATCAAGCCCGTCGCCGTCCCGCTGGGACACGTCGGCGCGAAATACACAGTCACGTCGCTCAGCGAATTCCTGTTTCAGCCGCTGCATGTCCGTAGCTCCGGACGCATGCCCGATATGAAGCTGACTCCGACCGAGTCACTGGCGATCGCGGGATACCTCATCGGCGATCAAACTCCATCAGTGAATCCACTGGCCCCCAACACCGAGCTGGTCGAACAGGGAAAGAAGCATTTCCAAGCCCTCAACTGCGCAGCGTGTCACAAGCTGCCTGGCGTCACCGCAGCATCCCTGATCACGCCACTGAAAGCCGACAATTTAGATCGTGGATGCCTGTCCAAATCGCCTTCAGTCGATTCAAACCATCGCAGCCCCCGCTTTGACCTCAACGAGGCTCAGATCGCGGCGATGACGGCAGCGATCCGCGAAGCATCCTCCGCCGAATCTGACCAACTGACACTGGCGAAAACACTGACGACGTTTCGCTGCACGAGTTGCCATGTACGCGACGACTACGGCGGCGTTCACGATGAACACAACCCATTCTTCGCCGGCAGTGAACTGAAGCTGGGCGACGACGGACGCATTCCGCCGCCGCTGACTCTGGTCGGTGCCAAGCTGCAGCCGGCGTGGATGAAGCGAGTTCTCTTCGACGGTGAAAGCATTCGGCATTACATGTCGACTCGAATGCCGCAGTATGGAACAGCCAACCTTCATCATCTGCCGGATCTTTTCGGACGACTTGATCATCTGGACGGACCGGAGATGAAGATCCCCAATCCCGAAACTCGAGACGACAGCGAACGTGAGAAAGAGAAACTCATGCGAGCCGCAGGACGTGAGCTACTCGGTGACAAAGGAGCCAACTGCATCGCCTGCCACACGTTCAACGGCAAGGCCGCGCAGCTGAACCAGGGAATCGATCTGCTGACCAGTTATCAACGCCTGCAACCGGCATGGTTCAATGCGTACCTTCGCAATCCCGGTGCCTTTCGTGCTCGCACGGTCATGCCCACGGCGTGGCCAAACGGACGAGCCGTCTTCACGACCATTCTGGACGGCGACACGGATCGACAGATCGAAGCGATTTGGTACTACCTGTCGCTCGGAACGTCCGCTGCCGACCCGCCCGGCGTTCGAGGCATCAGCACCAAACTGGAAGTGACGAATCACGCCAGCCTGCATCGAGGTCGCAGTCGAGTCGCAGGGTTCCGAGGCATCGCGGTCGGTCTTCCCGAAAAGATCAGTTACGCGTTCAATGCCGAAACGGGAACTCTGTCTGCAATCTGGCCAGGAGATTTCATCCACGTGAACTGGAGTGGCCAGGGTTCCGGCGATTTCAATCCGGCGAGTGATCCCGTCACGCTGGCCCAGGATGTGTCCTTCGCGCAGTTGGCTGATGCAAATACCGCGTGGCCGGCGATGCCGACAATGTCCAAAGAAGCCCGGACAAATCCGAACCCGCTGTATCCCAGAAACGTCGGCTATCAGTTTCGAGGCTACTTCCTGGATGATCAGTTTGTCCCTTCATTCCTATATCGCAGCGGCAACGTGGAGATTCAGGATCGATCGGATGCTGTGAAGACCAACGACACAGTTCAGCTCCGCCGAACCATTCAGCTTGATTCGCCCGAAAAGCAGTCGCTGTGGTTTCGAGCATTCACGGGGAAGATCGAACGAGACTCGGAGTCGAAACACGTCTTTCGTACCGACCGCCTGAGTCTCACTGTCCCTGATTCTGAGGCCATGCTGCGAACAAATCCTGAGACGCTGGATCAGTCAGAGCTTCTGCTGCACCTGCAACTTCCCCAAGGAAAAACCACGCTGGAGTTTCTTTATGAACCCACCAAGAGATAACTCACAGAACGGTGCTGACAGGAATGCCAACATGAAATCATCACGTGACATCACTATCCACAGCCGTGATCGAGTCGCTCGGTGGGCCATCACCCTGCTGATGTTCACACTGCCCGCGTTTGCCTCCGCCGAAGAAGTCGGTGAACGCTGGGGCACGGAAGAACGGGAACGCGAATACTATCCGATCGTGAACATTCCCCTGCCGAAGGACACGGTCATCGAAGCCGGCGCGTTTGCCGTGCTGCCGGATCAGCGGATCGCCGTGGGAACTCGCCATGGAGAAGTCTATTTCATTGATGGCATCGATGAGGCGAAGCCAAATCCCAGGTTCCATCGCTTCGCCACGGGGCTCGATGAAATCTTCGGGCTCACATGGGACAACGGCGCGCTGCGAGTCACACAAAGCTGCGAGGTGACTCGGGTGAGTGATTCGAACGGTGACGGAATCGCCGATCGCTTCGAAACGATCTCGGACGCCTGGGGCTACGCGAACTATCACGAATACGCATTCGGCTCAAAATTGGATCCCGATGGAAACCAGTTCGTCGCGCTGGGCTTGTCTGAGTCCTATTATTCGTATGCACTGAATCGCGGCTTCATCATGAAGGTCGACCGCGATGGAAAGACAACCTCGTTTGCCAGCGGACTGCGAAGTCCGGGCGGGATCGGCTTCGATGAACATGGCGCTTTGTTCTACATCGAAAGTCAGGGACCGTGGAATTGTTCGTGCAGTCTGAAAGCCGTGTCGCCTCGCAGCTTTCATGGTCATCCAGCCAGCTTTGAGTGGTATCGGTACTCACCGGAACTCGGACCGGAACCACCGAAGCCGAACTCGGGCACTCGTATCGTCACGGAAAAGGAACGAGTCCCCCAGCTCGTGCCGTACTCTGTCATCTTTCCCTACATCCGGATGGGACGTTCGATCACCGCGTTCACGGTGAACCGAACGGGAGGCAAGTTCGGCCCGTTTGAAAACCAGTTGTTCCTGGGCGACTACACGCAGTCGATCCTGATGCGAGCCACGACGGAACAGGTCAACGGCGTGTGGCAGGGAGCCTGCTATCCGTTTCGCGAAGGACTCTCCACCGGCATTCTGAACACTGACTTCACGCTCGGCGGAAACCTGATCTGCGGCGGGACAAATCGAGGATGGCCGGTACGAGGAATCAAGCCGTTCGCGATTGAACGAGTGGAGTGGAACGGTCGCATGCCATTTGAAATCAATCGCATCACGATCGAACCCGATGGATTCCGAATCACGTTCACAAAGCCCGTCGAACCTGTCACCGGTAAGGCTCCGGAATCTTATGCACTCTCCGCGTTCACTCATCCCTATCACGCCGGCTATGGCGGCCCGGAGATTGATCAGCACAAGCCAGCAGTGACTTCCGTGACGCTCGCCGACGATGGACTCTCCGCCACCATCACACTCGACAAATTACAAAAAGGCTTCGTCTACGAACTGGACCTGATCCGCCTCCGCTCCACCGACAAAGAAGAGTTGCTTCACCGCAATGCGTTTTACACGGTCAATGAGATCCCCGTGCGCTGACCAATGACGACAAACCTCCCCACTGGGTTCACCCCAGTGGAAAACGGTTTCTGCACTACCTTGGAAAGTTCGCCTCTTTCGCGTCCCGTATTCACCGTTCGACACGCGATAGTGCAAAAAAACCGGGGTGAACCCGGTGGCCTATGAAATTCGTTCGGCCGTAAACACTTTTCTGCCTGCTCAAAATCATCTTAAAAGACACTGGCTGCTATTATGAACATTCCATGGATCCTCTCGACTGCCATCACCTGGCTGAGTTTCGCATCGCTCACCGCCGCATCACCTGATGAAAAGGGTCCGAAGATCCCCGACTTCACCAAAGGCGATGTCATCCCGTCCGAGGCGAAGCACGACTGGAATCTTGGGCCGACCGGCTTACGTGGCTGGATGTTCTGCGACAAACTCGTGACGACTGACGCGCGACAGATTGCGATCACTGCGGTTGATGCAGGCTCGCCGGCCGATGGAATGATTGCTGTGGGCGACGTGATCCTCGGCGTTGGCGGCAAACCGTTCACTTTCGACCCTCGCACGGAACTCGGCCGAGCTGTGACGGCGGCTGAAACCAATGATGGTGGCGGACGGCTCGTTCTGACTCGCTGGCGTGCCGGAAAAACGGAAGACGTAGCGTTGATGCTGCCGGTTCATGGGTCGTTCAGCGCCACCGCGCCGTATGATTGTCCAAAGTCAAAACGCATCCTCGAGCAGGGCCTGACGACGCTGGCCAAGAAAGTCTCCGAACCGGATTACGCCGAGAACACCGACCCGATTCCCCGTTGCTTGAATGCTCTCGCGCTGCTTGCGGGAGGAGATCCTGCTCATTTGCCGATCGTCACACAGGAAGCTCGCTGGGCGGCAGATTTTGAGACGTCGGATTTTCGAACATGGTACTACGGTTATGTGATGATCTTCCTCGCCGAATACACGACAGCCACTGGCGATGTCACTGTTATTCCAGGTCTTCGACGCCTGGCACTGGAAGCTGCGAAAGGACAGAGCGCCGTTGGCTCCTGGGGCCATACATTCGCGTTGCCGGATGGACGTCTTCGTGGTTATGGCATGATGAACTCGCCTGGCCTGCCACTCACCATCGGGCTGGTCATGGCTCGTGACGCAGGCGTGAAGGATCCGGAAGTTGCGCACGCCATTGAACTCAGCTCGCGCTTGCTTCGCTTCTACACGGGAAAAGGCGCAGTGCCCTATGGTGATCATGCCGCGTGGACAGAAACTCATGAAGACAACGGCAAGTGCGGGATGGCGGCCGTGCTCTTCAATGGACTTGGCGAAACTCAAAGCGCCGACTACTTCACTCGAATGGCCATTGCGTCACACGGCAACGAGCGAGACTGCGGGCACACTGGCAACTACTTCAACCTTTTGTGGTCTTTGCCCGCCATCGGTCAGGCCGGTCCGAACGCCACTGGAGCCTGGATGCAGGAATTCGGCGGCTGGTACCACGACCTGGCAAGACGCCACGATGGATCATTCACACACCAGGGCCCGCCGGAACCCGAACATGACAGCTATCACGGCTGGGATGCCACAGGCGCTTATCTGCTTGGCTACGCACTTCCGCTGAAGAAGATCCGACTGACGGGCAAAACACCAGGAGTCGTTCCGCCATTGTCGCAGGCAGAAGCTCAGACCATCGTCGCGGACGGTCGAGGCTGGGATAACAAAGACCGCAAAAGCTTCTACGACCAGTTGACGGATAAGGAACTTCTTGAGCGCCTGGGTTCCTGGTCGCCCATCGTCCGTGAGCGAGCTGCGATGGCGATTTCGTTTCGCAGGGAGCCACCTGTTTCCGAAGTGATTGCTCTACTGGATTCCGACAGTCTGGATGCTCGAATCGGTGCGTGTCACGCGCTGGAACAGTTACGAGGCGACGCGGCTCCGGCCGTTCCGCAGCTGCTTCGAACACTGGAGCATGAAGATCTCTGGCTGCGTGTCCGAGCCGCTTCGGCGCTTGCTGCCATCGGAAAACCGGCTGTTTCCACTCTGCCAGAGTTGCTGAATCTGATTGCCCGCGCGCCGAAGCCGGAAGACCCGCGCGGCATGGAGCAGCGATTTGTGGCGTTCGCGGTGTTCGGAACCATGCTGCCTCGCCTGAAATCCTTCGACGATGTCGACAAGGACCAGCTCACCAAGGCCATTGCTCAGGGTCTTCAGAACCAGGATGGCCGAGCCCGCAGTGAAATCAGCGAAGTCTATGGGCGGCTCAGTTACGAGCAGATCCGGCCTCTGCTGCCAGCCGTCCTGGAAGCTGTCAAGCAGCCGGCCCCCAGTGGCGAGATGTTTGCCGACGGTGTGCGACTGAACGGCTTGAAGGTCCTGGCGACGCATCACATCGAAGAAGGCATGCAGGCCACCGCAGACTATCTAAGAACTCAAAACCCGTGGGCCAGCGAAATTCGAACTCCAGAAATCCTGGAAGTGCTGGATACCTACGGTGCCGAAGCTCAGTCCGTCATCCCGCACCTTGAAGAAACAGCTGCCATCTTTGACAAAGGCGAAGTCGATTTCCCAAAGAACCTGAGCAAGCAAAAGGCCAGGGCCATCCGCGACGCAATCAAAAAGATCAAGTCCGTAACAGACCATCCGGAGTTACGATCTTTGAAGTAGCAACTGGTTTTTCTTCAAGTAGCGGAAGGGCGCAAGCCCTCCGGTTCGTGGCACCGGACGACTTGTGCCGCGTCCCTCTTTCCGGATCATTCCTCACCATGAAATACCTTGTCTGCCTGATCAGCTGCTTTGCTGTCGGTACTGATTCGCTGTTCGCTGCGGAAAAGCCAAACATCGTCTACATACTCGCCGACGATCTCGGCTACGGCGATCTCGGCTGCTACAATGCGCAGTCGAAGATCCCGACACCGCGACTCGACGGGCTTGCATCCGAAGGAATGCGATTCACGGATGCGCACTCGCCCTCTTCGGTCTGCACCCCCACGCGCTATGCTTTGCTGACAGGTCGTTATGCATGGAGGACTCGACTGCAGCGTAACGTGCTTGGCCCGTGGGACAAGCCGCTGATCGCTCAGGATCGCCTGACGGTCGGCAAACTTCTGCAGCAGAATGGTTACGCAACCGCCTGCATCGGAAAGTGGCACCTGGGACAAAACTATGCCACAACAGACGGTAAGCCTCCGGTCGGTGGAGCCAGGAATGCTCTAAGCAACGTGGATTTCGCTCAACCAATCTCCGATGGGCCAGTCACCCGTGGATTCGACCATTACTTCGGAACCATTGTGCCGAACTATCCGCCGTATTGCTTCATCGACGACGACCGCACCGTAGGCATTCCATCGTTGCCCATGGACGGAGCAAACTTCAACATTCCGGGTCCCGCGGTCGCCGGCTGGAAACTGGAAGACATTCTGCCAGGACTCACGACGCATGCGGTGACCTGGATCGAAGAGGCCGCAAAGAACGACAGGCCGTTCTTCCTCTATTTTTCCCTGACGTCTCCACACTACCCGGTGGTGCCTTCTTCAGCGTTTGCAGGCAGCACTCCGGTCGGCGCTTATGGAGACTTTGTTCATCAAACCGACTGGAGCATTGGGCAGATCCTTGATGCACTGGAACGTGCAGGCGTCTCAGAGAACACTCTTGTCATCTTCACCAGTGATAACGGCCCCGAGATTACCGGTGAAGTGAAGCCGGGAGCGTATGATCGTGTTCAGAAATACGGCCATCGAAGTGCAGGTGAACTTCGAGGAGCGAAACGCGATGCCTGGGAAGGCGGTCATCGCGTCCCTTTCATCGCCCGCTGGCCAGGAAAAATCACAGCAGGCACTTCCAGCAATGAAGTGATCTGCCACGTCGACTTCCTCGCGACAGTTGCGGCCCTATTGGAAAAGACGCTGCCGGACAATACGGCGGAAGACAGCGTCAGCATCCTGCCCGTGCTGCTCGGACAGAAACTTGACGCGCCCGTTCGCGAAGCCACGGTCCACCACAGTGCTCGAGGAAAGTTTGCCATCCGTCGGGGTGACTGGGTCTTTATTGATGCACCCAGCGGCGACGACAATGGTACCCACGGCGAACCGCAGTGGCTCAAAGACGAACGCGGCTATACTCAGCATGCGCATCCCGGTGAGCTCTTCAACCTTCGAGATGATCCGACTCAGCGTGAGAATCGATATGACGAGAAGCCGGAGCTTGTTCTTGAATTGAAATCGTTGCTGCAAAAGTACCAGCAGGAAGGTCGCAGCACTCCAGGCGTCCCGCAGAAGAATGACGTAGAAATTCAGCCATTCGTGCCACGAGCTGCACCTGCAAAAGTCACGACTCCTCAATAGGACGACTCCTGATGAAACTTCTGAGCTTGTTCATAGCAGTCGTACTGACCTTGGGGCTGAGTTCGTTTGTTTCCGCCGAGCAGCCGAATATTCTGTTCATTGCCATCGACGATCTGAACGACTGGGTCGGATGCCTCGGAGGTCATCCTCAGACAATCACACCGAATCTTGACCGACTTGCTGCCAGCGGGGTTCTCTTCCGAAATGCTCACTGCCCGGCAGCCTCGTGCAATCCATCGCGTTCGGCAATCTTCAGTGGTCTGCCCCCACATCGCACGGGGCTGTATCAGAATATGCAGAAGATGCGTGAGGTCATGCCTCAGGCAGAGTTGCTTCCGCGTTACTTGTCCAATCACGGATACTGGTCAGCAGGCTCAGGTAAACTTCTGCATTATGTCATAGATCCGCAGTCATGGGACGACTACTTTCCTGAGAAATCGAAGGACAATCCCTTCCCGCGCACATTCAATCCCGCGAAGCGCCCGATCAGTTTGCCGCGTGCCGGGAACTGGCAGTATGTCGAGACCGACTGGGCCGCTCTGGATGTTACCGACGAAGAGCTCGGCGGTGACTGGCTTGTGACGAAGTGGATCGGCGAGCAGCTGAGCAAGCCTCATGACAAACCGTTCTTTCTCGCCTGCGGAATTTACAGGCCGCACGAACCGTGGTTTGTGCCACGAAAGTACTTCACACCGTTTCCCCTTGAGAACATCCAGCTTCCGCCCGGCTATAAAGAAGACGATCTCGATGATGTTCCGCCGACGGGCCAGCGGATCGCCCGCAATCGCTACTTTGCCCACATTCAGGAGCAACAACAGTGGAAACAGGGTATCCAGGCTTATCTCGCTTCGATTCACTATGCCGACTCGATGCTCGGACGAGTCCTTGAGCAGCTTGAAAACAGTCCGGAACGTGACAACACAATTGTCGTGCTCTGGAGCGATCACGGATGGCACCTCGGCGAGAAGGAACACTGGCAGAAGTTTACTGGCTGGCGCGCTTGTACTCGCGTTCCGCTGATCATTCGTGTGCCAAAAGGAGTTCCGGGATTGGTCGAAGGAACAGCCGCCGGTGGAGTCTGTGATCGCCCGGTGAGTCTCGTCGATCTGTTCGGTACGCTCACCGATCTTTGCGGTCTTCCGGCTAAAGCAGATATCGCCAGCCGCAGTCTGGTGCCACTCCTTCGTGATCCAAAGTCGGAGTGGCCCTATCCAGCGCTGACTCATCTCGACAATCCTCAAAACTACGCCATCAGCACAGAACGTTGGCGATACATCCATTATGCTGGTGGCGATGAAGAACTGTACAATATCCCGGAAGATCCCTACGAGTGGAGAAATCTTGCGAAGGACCCGACGCCGGAGTATGCCGCACAGCTTGTCGAGATGCGAAAGCTGGTCCCGACGTCTTTCGCGCCAGTTCACGAATCTCAACCCGGCATAAATGCGTTCAAATCGGAACTGGATCTGATGCTCGTCACTGACCGACCGGCGCCAGATTCTCGAGCATCGACAAAAGGTGTCGAGCTTCTTTTCCAGAACCAGACACAAAGAACTTACAAGCTTGTATGGATGGATGAGACCGGAACTCGCCACGACCCTGTCATTCTGCAGACTGCCAGCCGCCGTCTTCTGAAAACGTTTGAAGGCCACACGTGGTTACTGCTGGATGAAAACAACAATGACGCTGGCTATGTTGTCGCATCAGCCCAACCAGCACGCGTGATCATTCAGGACTGACCCCTGCCGTTCGCTCGAATTGATATTATGCAAATACTCCGTGCCTCCTTCTCAGTTCTGTTTGTGGCGTTTTCGGCCCACCTCCTTGTCGCTCAGGAGGATGTTCGTCCCGACGAGATTCAGTTTCGTCGTCAGGCCGTCACGCGTCTGGTCTTCGACTCCGACCAGAACATCCAGCTGTCGTCCCTCAAACCAGCAATGATTCACGACTTTGATCTGATGCATCCGGAGAAGTTGCCGAGTTCTCCCGTCCAATGGAAACTTTCGCGGGGCGAGCTGGTCGCCTCTTCTCCCGGCACTGATGGCTCTTCGCTGAGATGGGCTGGCGGCTTCAACCCATTCGCAACATATGAACTGGTCATCGCGAAAGTCGAAGGCAGCGGCGCCGCTGGTCTGGTCTTTGCACATACGACAGCAAAGGATTCACTGTCTGCATCCCTTCGATTTCGCGATGGAAAACCCGAAGCGGTCACATGGAATGTCCTGCTGGATGGACAGGATGTGGTCAGGGAAGAGTGGCCGGTGCCGGAGGGAGCTGTTTTGCCAGACCTGACCCTTCGAGTTCAAATGTCGGCCGTCGGAGTCAACGTGTTTCTTGAGTCCGAAGGGCGTTCTTTTCTCGCAGGTGTCTCGGATTTCGCGCAACATCTGGATCTCAGAGAGCGGGCACGAATTCAACAAATGGACTACGGCATTTACGCAACCCTCCATGCCGATGCTCAAGTGACGCTCACAGGTGCGGGTTCTTGTCTTTCACCAGGAACCGGCCAGGCGGATATTCGAGCCATCACTGATGAGGAAGGAGCGCCTATGCTGGACGAAGGACGACTCTGGTTCACGATGACACTGCGAGGCCGCGCGCTGCCGCATCCGCTGCAGGGAGTCTTCTCGCTGAATCCCTCGGTCTTCGATCTTCGATTCGAAGGCGTCATTGTGTTCGACATGAACGATGGGCTGCTGCGAAACGATCTGGCATCGCACATCTTTCGTGATTCGACGACCGGAGCATGGCGAGGCTGGACCACTGGTTTCAGCGCTCTCGATGGCGCGGGGCGACCGGAAGTTAAAACGATTCTTGCGATCAGTTCCACGAGGGATCCGCGTCGAGGATTCTCGATTATGCAGGCTCGCCCCATCGGAATCTCAGGCGCCCACGAAGATCCTCACGGAGTCTACGACAGGGATGCCGGTAAGTGGCGAATGCTGCTGTGCGAACACGATAAGAAGTACCGAGCCAGCATGTGGGAAAGCGACGATTGGGATCGCGGGTATTCGCGACTGGCGGGCCCCGTTGAGATGGATAGTACCGGCACGATGATCCAGAAGTTCGGCAGCAAACGCTACGCACTTTTCGGAAGTGCCGATCGAAGAATCTACATTCGCAACTATCCGGACCTGACTCCAGCGGGAGAACTGAATGTGGATTTGCCGCCATGGAACGAAAAAACCGGCACTCGAATCTGGCCCAACGTCATCCCACTTCCTGATGGCTATCCAGCTCCCTATGTCGCACTGATGATGGACCGCGTGAACTTCCCCGGCATGCCGAAACCAAACTGGACATATGGGGCTCTGTATCTCTACCACGGCCATCCGAGTCGGCCATAATTGAGTCATCGCAGGACGCGGCAATCCATGTGTTGTCCAGGACTCTTTCCCTTTCGTGAAGCTTCGATGAGAACCCCTTGTACCGTCGTCTGATTCGACCATTGCTGTTTCGCCTGGACGCAGAGTTCGTGCATCAGGGCACAGTGGAACTCTGTCGGTGGCTGGGAGCGATTCCCGGCCTGCCGTCGCTGACTCGTTCCATCTTCGAATTTCAGGACTCGACGCTTCACACGGAAGTCGCTGAGCTGCGATTCCGGAACCCACTGGGGCTGGCCGCAGGATGGGATAAGAATGGCCGAGCATTACCCATGCTGAATTCCCTGGGGTTCGGGTTTGCGGAAATCGGTTCCGTCTCGGCGCGACCTTCGGCCGGGAATCCTCGTCCACGTCTCTTTCGCCTGCCGCAGGACCGAGCCATCATCGTGAACTATGGTCTGCCGAATGAGGGAGCTGCGGCAGTGGCTGCTCGACTTCAGTCGCAGGCTCATCGAGGTCTTCTGGGTATTAACATCGTCAAGACGAATGACGGGCCGGATGCTCCGGCCTGCAGCGATGATGCGATCCTTGCGGACTACGAACAAAGCGCTCGGCTCCTGCATCAGCACGCGAGTTATCTGGCGCTGAACCTGAGTTGTCCCAATGCAGAGGGTGGCAAGGATTTCTTCGCAAAGCCGGGCAATATTGCACGACTTCTGGAACGACTGGCTTCGATCGACATTCATTGTCCCGTCTTCCTAAAAATTGCCCCTCGCGACGATCCCGCTGAACATGAGCGAGTCCTGCAGGAATGCGAAGCCTTTCCGTGGGTCCGAGGCTTTTGCTTCAATCTGCCCTCAGGAAAGCCAGCCACGCTGCAGATCACAACTCCGAAGGAACACTACGCCCAGCTACCCGGCGCCGTGTCGGGGCGACCTGTCGAACAGCTGATCAATCGCTGCATCGCCGGGTTGTATGAACGAATGGACAAAAAGCGATATGTCCTGATCGGCACCGGCGGCGTCTTCAGTGCGGAGGACGCGTATCTCAAGATCCGACTCGGCGCCTCTCTTGTGCAGCTCTACACGGCCCTGATCTACGAAGGTCCCGGTATCGCGAAGCGTATCTGCCACGGCCTGACACAACTGCTGTATCGCGATGGATTCACGAATATCACCCAAGCCATCGGCACCGCAAACCGTTAACACCAACACACCACAAAGGCGAGCGGTTGGGCGTCAGCGCGTCAGCCCTCCGAGTCGAACCCCGCCTGGGATTTCTCCTGCGGCGAAGCGAGACATTCGGTGAATTTGTACCGCACACTCACCGGATGGCTTGCGCCATTCCGCTATTTGGTTTTGATTCCACCAGGAGTAAACCCTGTGGCGAGTTATCCCTCCGCCACCTGGTTTATCCAGGTGGTTCCACGGTTTTTGCACTACCAGACGAGGCACGAAGGAGCAAGCTGGAACGACCAACAGACACCCACCGAGGAAAGCGCCTTGTTTTCACAGTCCGGTTACTTATCCAACTCGCTCAGCATTGAATTGATGTCCTTTTCTGACATCTTCGAAGAATGACTCTCAAGCATTTGTCGAAAATGGCGTCTCGATGGCTCGCCGCCGGGAAACCCCATATTGTTGCCGGTCTCATCGAATGACGTGAACTGCACTTGTCCCTCTGAATCCAACAGTGCGTACCATGGAATACTCGATGATTTTGCGCCTCGGAATCGTTCCATCAGTTCCACCGTCCCCGGCCAGCGTCGATCGAGCGTCAACCAGACAAAATCGTGACTCCAGTATTCCTGCGTAGACGCCATAAACCGAGACATCAGACGGCATGGACCACAATATGGACCCGTTTCCTGAATCAGAATCTGCTTGTTCTCCTCACGTGCCCGCTTCAATGCAGCAAGAAACAAAACCCTGGCGTCGGGAAACACTGGGGAATTTCTGACTGCGGCGTCATACAGTTCCTTTTGCGGAAAGAGTTTGTCTTCAGTGACCGTGGCGAGAACCTCGTCGCGAAGATGTCCTGACTCATCGAGGAAATGAAACGATGTTCCTTGATGATCTGGCCGCCATTTGACGCCCAGCCTTTTTGTCAATTCAACGACATCCGCGGCATGCTCGTCAGCCCGATCGATCACGACCACTTCGAAGCCACCAAGGACCTCGCGCAGAGCCTCGTCGTTAAGGCGCAGATTGTTGAAATGGCGATATGCCACATCGTCTGGTGAACTCAGCACGACCAGGACATGGTGTTTGGAAGAGGCCGCATACCTGATAGCTTCAGACAGCCGTTCGCTCGGCAACGCGTCATGGGAAAATTGAGCATTGAGGCGAGAAACATCATCAACCTCAGAGACAGGGCGGCTGTTTGCGGCGACTCGCCCCAGCCCATACGCATACACGACCTTTCTTCCGTCATCCCTTTTTTCCCTTCGAAAGCCCGTCAGGTCATACTGCTGCCCAACGAGTATCCCGGGAATCTCAAATCGACCGCTCTCATCCGTTGTCACTCCCTTACCGAACAAATCTCCTTCAAAAATGCGAAAACGTGACGAGTGAAAATGGATGCCCACGGAGAGTCGCTCACCCGCTATTGGTTCCCCGGTTTCATGATCCACCAAACGGCCACGGAGAATCGTTGTCGGTTTCATTTCGATCTCCACATGAGGTGTGTCCGCATCCACCTGTTGCACACCGGCAAATCTTCCGTCCGCAGTTTCGCAATAGACCATCATCGGTTGTCGTTCGCGCTCGAACTCAAATTTGCCATGAGCATCGACAAGGATCTGAGCAGGCAGTTCCTTGTGCTTTGGAATGGTCAGCAGGGAACCGTAGGACGGTTGAAAATGAACGTACTTTGCCTTCACAACTGTTGTATTCAGCGATCCCGAAAATGATCGGTCGTAAACGAGTTGTCCTCGCAAGGGAACGGTTTCGTCACCAATCACCGTTGAAGCAGAAGTTGCCTGAGCCTTCAACGCAAGAAAGAGAAGCAAAATTGCGATCGGGATGATCAGAGACCGCCCGACATTCGCTGTCGATCGCCGTGTCAGCATGGAAGGACCTCCTTGTTCACAGGTATTTCGCGGTTCTCTTGCGATTCGAACCATGCCATTGGATCGGTACCGAGAAAAGCAATCACGATCGTTGGAGATTAGCGAACTGTCGTCCTGCCGTACATGGCTGGATGACCCTGTCGAAGTGGTTCGAGTGGAGCACGGAGGGCTGACGCCACTGATGCCCGACCCTTTTTGTGCCTCGGTCGAAGTGACGAGGGCTTGCTGGTTGGCGAACGCTGTTTGCACTACCAGGCGTCGCTCAACGAAAACAGCTGGCGCAAGGTTCCAACGTGCCACGATTTCTCCCACCCTAAGACGTTCGGTGAATTTGTACCGCACACTCACCGGATGGCTTGCGCCATTCCGCTATTTGGT
>VFQT010000846.1_pt1 | contig 41250 bp, 47 predicted proteins | sample 3512381 | NCBI WGS metagenome assembly VFQT01 (sample SAMN10412376, study PRJNA504923) | tailings metagenome | isolation source: Relicate 2 Philex TSF3 active mining site | place: Philippines: Tuba, Benguet | collected 2017-08-29 | reverse complement strand
AAAAGAAGGCTTCAAAAAAGAAATCTTCTAAGAAATCTGCTCCAAAGGCTGCAGCTCCAGTTGCGCCAGCAGCAGAAACTCCAGCACCATCACCTTTCAATCCACTTAGCTGGTAATTCGGTAGTTAAGTAATTGCAAGGCTAATAGCTTTAAGGCCATTTCGCGAGTTATATTGCGAAATGGCCTTAAAAATTTAGAATGGAAAGTGATTATGAGAAAAAAATATTCAATTGCAATCACTTCATTTCTTTTATTATTCGTTTTTTCTTCACCTAGTTTTGCATTTTTGCCGATGAAAAAATGTAAGAGTGAAGATAGTAAATGTGCAAAGACTGCAAACACTAAACAATTGAGAAACTTTTCGATATTAGATCACAAACATTATGTGAATGAACATAATTACCGCGTATTAGGAAAAATTTCTGCAGAAACAATGTCTGGTAGGGAATTTGCTGCTGCTGAAAAAATTAAAAAATATGCAAATGCTTCATACGGAGTTTGTAAAGATTTAATGCAACAAATGTCTAATCTTTATGCCACAAGAGCAGCTACATACTTTCCTCAAGATCAAGTTGATGTAAGAGCAGGATTGAATGGACAAATTGTAGCTTTAGAAGATCAATTGCACTCAAATTGCAATAAAGTTAAGATGCGCTGGTAATTAGTAAGAAATTAATTTTTCATTAATTCGATTAATAAATTCTTGAGGTTGCCCTATTGGCCCATTAATTCTTTCAATTAGTTTGCCATTTTTATCCACTAACAAAGTAATTGGTAAACCTGTAATTCCATAAAATTCTCTTAATAAACTACGTGGATCTTGCACACTGGCAAATGGCAATTGCCATTTATAGGAAGCTTGTAAAGAGTTTTGTTCATTATCTTGATAGGCAATTCCTAGAAAATTAACTTTTCCATTCAACTTTTTAAAGGCTGCATTAAACGCAATTGCGTCATCGGCACATATTGTGCACCAAGAAGCCCAGAAACTTATTACTAACGGTTTGTCACTTTGAATACCTGCCAAATTCACTAATTGATCATGTCCTAAACATTCCAAGACCGCAGGAGCAATAATTCCTCTTGCATTTTTTGTTTCTAATTCCGATGTCGGACATTTTGGAGTTAAGTAATTTGTGGCGTTACTCTCAAGAAATTCACCGCGATTTTCATTTGAACTACAAGCGATTGCTATTAAAGATACGGCCAATAAAACCAGTGTTTTAACTCTCACTTTCATATCCTATTAAAGATTGATTACTGGTACTCAACAGATCCCAAAAAAATAGATATTTCTTTTATTTTAAATAATAAAATCAATAAACTAAATCAACCTAATACGTAATTAAGGAACTTTTAATTTTTATTTAAAAGTCCATCCATTTCAGCTTTGCGTAATTCACGTCTGAGAATTTTTCCAATCGGACTCTTAGGTAATTCGGTTACTATGACCACTGATTTAGGAATTTTGTATCTTGCTAAAGATTTTTCGCAATGAGCTATAACTTCATCTTTATTTAAGGTGCCAGTAGCAGCCACAATGTAGGCACAAACTCTTTCCCCAGTATTTTCATCTGGTAAACCTATTACTCCTACCTCTTTAACATTTGGAAGTTTGGCAATTTCTTCTTCAATTTCATTTGGATAAACATTGAAACCACTGACCAAGATCATGTCTTTTTTGCGATCTACAATCTTGAAATAACCATCGTTATCCATTTGAGCAACATCACCGGTGTAAAGCCAACCATTTCTTAATGTGTTTGCTGTTTCTTTTTCGTTGTTCCAATAACCAAGCATGATTTGTGGACCTTGTGCAATTAGTTCTCCAGATTCACCAACATTTACTTCTTTGCCATTATCATCAACAATTCGAATATCAGTTGATGGCATTGGTATTCCAATAGAGCCGGGTTTAGAAATTCCCCCAAGTGGATTAAAAGTTAAAACTGGAGAAGACTCAGTCAAACCAAAACCTTCTACTAATGGAGAATTTGTAACTTTTTGCCAATCTGATGCAACAGATTGATGTAATGACATTCCACCTGCAACAGAAGCACTTAAATGTTTAGGCGGATTTTCTAAGAACCATGGTTCTTTTAATAAAGCGTTGTATAAAGTGTTTACACCTGATACCCATGTAATTTTGTAATTTTCAAATGCTTTTTTCATGTTGATTGGTGGTCTTGGATTTGGAATTAAAATATTATGTCCACCCATGTGATAAAGACCTAATAGATTAACTGTGAAGGCAAAAATATGATAAAGAGGAAGAGCGGTAAGGATTGTTTCTTTTCCAGCAAGCAGGAATTTATCTACCATTTGCATCATCTGCAAAGTGTTTACGACCAAATTTTTATGAGATAACATCGCACCTTTAGAAACTCCAGTAGTTCCTCCGGTGTACTGCAGGGCTGCAATTGATTCAGTTTTTATATCTTTTGCATAATCAAGCACTTGACTTCTTTTGGCATTTTTTTGACCTTGACTTAAAGCATCTTTAAATTTTGTATGTTTAACAGTAATTTTTGGTAAAGATTTGTGAACAACTTTTTGGACAAATCTGATTAATGCCCCTGCAACAGGCGGGAAATATTCAGAAGCTTTAACAGTTACTACTGTTTCAATATTGGTTTTTGGTAAAACTTCAGGTAAGCGATCAGCAAACATGTCGATAATTACTAAAACTTTTGCTTGAGCATCTGAAAATTGGTGAATCATTTCAGTAGCCGTGTACAAAGGATTGGTATTAACTAAAATGCAACCAGCTTTTAAGATTCCAAATGCCACAATTGGATAACTCAAACAATTGGGCATTTGTACAGCTACACGTTCTCCTGCATTTATATTCAAAACTTCGCGTAAATAAACTGCAAAATCATCTGAGAGTTCATCAATTTGTTGATAAGTTAATGAACCATTCATTCCATTTGGCATGCATTGTGTGAAAGCAATACTTTTCGAATATGTGCTACTTGCTCGTCGAATTAATTCTGGAAGGTGTGCAATATCAGTTGGTGCTAAATGTGGACTTACTCCTTTTGGGTAATTTGCTATCCAAGGCTGGTTTGTCATTTGCACTCTTTCACCAATGGTTGGGGTTTGTTTGGATAGTTAATATCCTCTAATCAAAATAGACCAAAGATAATTTCTTTGTCCATAGTTGAATAGATTTATTCGGATCTGATTTAAGAAGAATTTTGTCTTAAGTTTGGAGTCAGTTAACAGATTTGAGTGCCCTCGGTGGGACTCGAACCCACACTTGACAGATTTTAAGTCTGCTGCCTCTGCCGATTGGGCTACGAGGGCAATAGGTACAGATTACTTTCAGGTTGAAATCAGTCTGCGAGCAGAGCCAAAAACTGAATCGATCATGCTTTCAGTAAGTCTGCCAGTGAAGGTATTTTGTTGACTTGGGTGGTAGCTACCCAAGAGTGTTATTTGATGATTGTTTTTTTGAAAAACTAATTTAGCTCCATGAAAGAATTTTGATTTTGACTTTGGAACATATCCTTGACTTTTCAAAATATCTAAACTTGCTTTCCAGGCAAAACTTCCTAAAGCTATAACTACTTTTAAATTATTTTCAATAAGGCGCCATTCAATATCTAACCAAGTTTTACAATTATCACGCTCTTTTGTAGTTGGTTTATTGTCAGGTGGTGCGCACCTTACTGCAGTTAATACTCTGGCGTTAATTAATTTCAAACCATCTTTTTTATTTATAGATTCTTTCTGATTACTAAAACCTTGTTTGTGCATAGCTTTAAATAACCAATCTCCACTTCTATCACCAGTAAAAATTCGACCTGTTCTATTTGCTCCATGCGCTCCTGGGGCAAGACCGACCACTAATAACTTTGGTTTTGAATCACCAAAACCTGGAACAGGTTTTCCCCAATAAATTTCATTTTCGTATGATTTTCTTTTTTCTTTTGCAACTTTTCTCGTCCATTTAGCAAGACGAGGACATTTTTGACAATCACAAATAGCTTTTTCTAATTTAGTTAAGTTATTTATTGAACTTGTGACCAAGCAACACCGTCCAAAATGTCTCGTTCACTTGCAATTAAAGTCTTTGCTCCAATTGCTTTCATGACTTCATCTAAAACAATGGAACCTGCGGTGATAACTTCAATTCTTCCCTCATGCATATATGGAAGAGATTTCCTTTGATCAATTGTTAAAGTTGCGAAATCTTTAGCAGTTTTACTAATTTGTTCTGCACTAATTTCAGCACCATGAAGAACATCTGGATCATATTTAGTTAAACCCAAAATATGGGCGGCTACTGTAGTAACAGTTCCTGCAACTCCTACGACCGTTTTTGCTTTTGACCAATCAACTTTTTCTTTAGCTTTTGCTAATTCATTTCTGACATCTTGTCTAATTGCTTCTTCTTGAGCTTTAGTGGGATTTCCTCCAGGAGCATGTCTTTCAGTCATTCGAACACATCCCACATTCATGGAATAAGCCCCGTCTATTTCTTTATCTCCCACAACTAATTCAGTTGATCCTCCGCCTAAATCAATAATTAAAAATGGTGCTGGATGTTTACTTCTTAAAGATTTTGTTGCTCCATCAAATGAAAGTTTTGCTTCTAAAGTTCCAGGAATAACTTCAGGAACTACTCTTAATCGATCGATTACACCTTTTATAAACATAGCTTTATTTAAAGCATCTCTAGTTGCTGAAGTTGCAACGAATTTCAAATGTTCCACATTATGTTTTTTTAATAATTCTTCATATTCATCAATTGCTTTAAAAGTTCTTTCTAAAGCAGCTGGTGAAAATGCTTTTGTTTTATCTACACCCTCCCCAAGTCTGACTATTCTCATTTCTCTCACAACATCTTTATCTGTATTTTTTTCTTTATCAATATCGGTAATAAGTAACCGAATTGAATTAGTTCCGCAATCTATTGCTGCAACTCTTTTCATTGATGATCCTCAATACAAGACTTTTTAAACCAGTTACCTAATCTTTCCAAAGCATCATCGCCAACTGGATTTATCCCTGGACCTACCGCTAAAGAATGAGCTACTAATGCGTGCAAACACTTAACTCTATTGGGCATTCCCCCTGCTGATATTTCTTTAATTTCTTCATTTAATCCATATTTATTTCTTCTACTTAAATAATCTTCATGTGCTAATTGATATTTTTTTGCAAATTCTTTATCACTATTTAATCTTTCTTCATATTCCTTCATCAATCCTGAAGCCTCAAGTGTGCCAATAAGTGAATTAAGAGTTGAACAAGTTAAATAAAAATGTGTAGGAAAAGGTTCACCATCATCTAATACTGGTTTAGTTGAAACCACAGCTGGATTTCCACATGCACATCTGTTACTTACTTCGATTAATCCTCTGGGAGATCTATTTAATTGAAGTGTGATTGCATCTATATCTTTTTGATCCACACTCATTTCGGAGCATTCGGTCTAATAATTACATTTTTATTAGCATCATTTTTTTCAATACCAGTGTCTGCTTCAAGCCAAGAATCATAAAGATTTAAATACCAAGCTTGCGCAGGAATCGCTTCGCCAGACCAAGCAGAAACACTAGGCGCTGTGGTCACTGGTTGAGGATTTCCATCAAGACCAATTACATTGAAAACAATTTCTCCTGGCAAAACATAATGCAGACGTGCTCTTGCTTGCGCTGCTACAAAATTTGGATCTTGCCATTTTGCTTGAACTTCTTTAAGCATTTGAACTTGTTTTTCACTTTGAGCAACTTGAATTTTTAATGCTTCAATTCTTGCTCTTTGAGCGACTAAATCTCTAACCGGTGAAGCAAGCATAAGAATTAGAATTATGACTGCTGAAAGAAGAACTACGAGTCTGCCATTAATTGAAGGTCGTTGAATTCTTCTTTGTTGTTTCATACCTTCTAATTAACTACTTTAGAAGCGAGGAAATGCGGAACGACCCGCATAAACTGCTGAACTTCCCAACTCATCTTCGATTCTTAATAGTTGGTTGTATTTAGCAACTCTTTCTCCACGTGCAGGTGCACCAGTTTTAATTTGTCCACCTTCAGTGGCAACTGCTAAATCAGAGATAGTGGTGTCTTCAGTTTCACCAGATCGATGGCTCATCATGGTGGCATATTTATTAGTTTGGGCAAGTTTTACTGCATCCAAAGTTTCAGTTAAGGAACCAATTTGATTCACTTTTACTAAAAGTGCATTAGCAGTTTTTTCGTTAATACCTCTTTGTAATCTTGTTGGGTTTGTGACAAATAAATCATCGCCAACTAATTGAACTTTGTCTCCAATTACATCTGTTAAATGTTTCCAACCAGCCCAATCTTCTTCACTCATTCCATCTTCAATTGAAACAAGTGGATAATCTTTTACAAGACTTTCGTAATAAGAAGTCATCCACTCAGAAGTTCTTGCTTGGCCTTCAAATGAGTAAGTGCCATCTTTATAAAATTCTGTTGCAGCAACATCGAGTGCTAACGCGATTTCTTCACCTGGTTTAAATCCTGCTTTTTGAATTGCTTCTAAAATCAAATCAAGAGCGGCTCTGTTATTTGGTAATTGTGGAGCAAAGCCTCCTTCATCTCCTAAACCAGTTGCAAGTTTTTTACTCTTCAAAACTGACTTCAAAGCATGATAAACCTCAGTGCCACTTCTTAATGCATCTGAAAAAGTTTTAAAGCCAATTGGAGCAATCATGAACTCTTGAATTTCAACATCAGTATCTGCGTGTGCACCGCCATTTAGGATATTCATCATTGGCACAGGTAAAGTTTTTGCATTTCTATTTAAATATCTCCATAACAAAACTTTTTCTCTTTGAGCTGCTGCTTTTGCAACTGCTAAGGAAACACCCAAAATTGCATTGGCACCTAATTTAGATTTAGTTGGAGTGCCATCTAGATCTAACATGATTTGATCTATTGCTCTTTGTTCTTTTGGATCTTTGCCCTTTAACGCAGGATCAATAATTTCTTTGACTGCAGCAACTGCTTTTAAAACACCTTTACCGTTATATCTTTTATCGCCATCACGTAATTCGTGTGCTTCAAATGCTCCAGTAGATGCACCTGATGGAACTGCTGCACGAGAGTGAGTGCCGTCTGTAAGAACTATTTCAACTTCAACTGTTGGATTACCTCTTGAATCAAGAATTTCTCTAGCAAAAACTAAATCAATTACAGACACTATTTCTCCCGTTTGTTTTGAGTGTTTTTTCAGTCACAATCCTATCTTTCAAGTGGTGCTGACATTAAAAGTGTGTAAATTTATAAGCATGCTTGCACCTGAATTAACCTTTGGTGAACCAAATACAAATTCAAATGACCAAGGCTACTTTGGTCCAGGAACAATAACTTGGAAAATTCACGCCGATGTTATGGCAGTAATTGGTGGAGTAAGAGCATTATTTTTACAGGCATTAGAACCAAGAGCATTTGGTGGTGTTCAAGCTCATTCGCGTTATCGAGAAGAACCATTTGGCAGATTACTTAGAACTGCTGAATATATCGGTGTTATTTCTTTTGGCACCAAAGAAGAAGCAGATAGAGCTGCGGCAAAAGTTAGAGCAATGCATAGAGCTTTAAATCTTGATAAACCAGAATTATTACTGTGGGTTCATAACGGTTTTACCGATTCATTATTGAATATTGCTCTTAGATCTGGAATGAAATTAGGCCCTGAAGATCAAGATAGATATGTAAAAGAACAGTTAATCGCAGCAAAACTTGTAGGTTTAGATCCAGAAATTTGTCCTAAAAATGTTCAAGAATTAAAACAGTATTACCAAGATAAAAGAAGTTCACTTGTTGCAGATAAAAAAGTTAGAGAAGCTGCTCGTTTTATTTTTCTTCCCCCAATGCATGGATTCTTTAGATACTTAACTCCTTCACAATTTATGTGGGCAATTGTGGCAAGTTTGTCTTTTGCCTCTCTTCCTCGATGGGTTAGAAAAATGTATGGAGATTCTTGGCGCGGATCTACTTTGGCTGGACCTTGGTTTGTCGACTACACCACTAATTTAACTTTGCAAATAATCAGAAGAGTTTTACTAAAGCTTCCAGATAGAGCAAAAAAAGGACCGCATGTAACTGCAGCACAAATAAGATTAAAACAAGAGATTAAGTTAACTTTCTAATTTACTTCTATAACTTGTTATTGCTTTTCTAAGCGCAGCTTCTGCATCAATTCCTTGTTCGTGACACTTAGCTACAAAAGATAGTAAGAATTGACCTACTTTTTCCTCATCAACTATTTCATTTTCAATGAGTTTTACTGATTCGAGTATTTCTACTTTTTCTAAATTATTATCAAATTTTTCTACTCTATTAATTAACTTTTCTGCATGCATTAAAGCAGGTAACGCTTTAGGAATTCCTTGGGTGACATTAGTTCTATTTTTTTCTTTCTTTTTGATAATTTCCCAATTATCTTTAACTTCCTCTTTTGTTTGAAAATTATCATCTTCAAATAAATGTGGGTGTCTTTTTATTAATTTATTTTTAATTATTTCTGCTACATCATCTATGTTGAAAGGATCTGTTTTATGTTCTTGCCCTATTTTTGAATGAAAAACTACTTGCAATAAAACATCGCCTAATTCTTCTTTTAAAGCTTCGCGATCATTAACTTCTACTGCCTCTGCAAATTCATAAGTTTCTTCGATTAGATATTCGATTAAAGATTCGTGCGTTTGTGCTAGATCCCAAGGACAGCCTTCATTTGATCTAAGGATTTCCATTAATTCAATTAATCCAGCAACACCAGATTTTGTTGGTGGATTTTTCTTAACCATTAATTAACGACCAGGTGCAACATCTTCTGGTAGACCAAAGGCTGGTTCACTGAATTCATTTGCCGGAGGTGCAATTGAACCATCTTCTGGAACCCATTTACCAAATCTAGGATTTATTTTTACGTTATTTTCATTTGCTTTAGAAATAACATATTCTTCACCTTTAAATCTTTGATTTTCAATAGTTGCTTCTGGTGCTAAAACTTTTCCTATTGCATCTAATGCTCGATTTTGACTTAACACTTCTTTAATTAAAAGTGGTGGCACATTTCTAGAACCAGCAAAAACTGCTAAAGCATCAGATCCACCAGTTTGTTTTTCTAAAGCTTCATAATCACTGGCAACTAAACTTTGATCAACACTTGCGCCCGTTTCTTCAATGGCTTGTGTAATTATTTGACCAATTATCAGTCTGGCTAAAACACCTCGACTTTGAGAAGTACCTTGATCATTATTTTCAATTGGCACAACTTTTCTTAAATCATTTAAGTAAAAACTTAATTCTTCTTCGGTAATACGGTAATCCCCAACATAAGCAGCGGTTCCTGGGTTTTGTTGGCCGCAAGCAACAAGCATTGTTGACAATGTAAGGATGAAAAAGGAACTTATAAGTTTTCTCATTTTGATCCTTTCAATTGATCTTCAAACAAATCATTAATTAAATTGGTAACCCAATCAATTATTTCTTCGTTCTTTAATACTTGACCATTCACAAGTGCTGTTGTTGGTGCAGGTACCAAAATACTTCGTACCGTGGCCCTAATTTGAGTTCCAGGGTAGTTCCTGTTAATTCTAATAATTCTAGAATCTGGCAAATCAAGTGGTGAAAACTTGATATATCTTCCTTGTTGCACTATTTCACTTACGCTTACTTTTCTTGCTAAAACTCTAAGTTTTGATACTTTGAGCAAAATCTCAACAGGTTTAGAGAATTTACCGAATCTATCCAGTAATTCTTCTTCCAATTCATTAACTTCAATTTCAGTTTTAGCATCAGCAAGTCTTCGATAAATTTGCATACGCAATTTCTCTTCTTTTATGTAAGTTACTGGAATATGTGCATCTAGCGATAATTCAATTTTTATCTCAGTATCAGTTTTTATTTCTTCACCTTTAGCATTTGCTAATGCTTCTCCAACAAGTCGTACATATAAATCAAAACCAACCTCAGCAATATGCCCAGATTGCTCACCACCCAAAATATTTCCTGCACCTCTAATTTCTAAATCTTTCAAAGCAACAGCCATACCTGAACCTAAATCAGTATGTTGAGCAATTGTGGCTAAGCGATCATATGCATTTTCAGTTAATGGTTTATCTTCTGGAAAAAAGAAATATGCATACGCTCTTTCTCTACCTCTTCCAACTCTGCCTCTAATTTGATGAAGTTGTGATAAACCAAAACGATCTGCTCTATCAACTATTAAAGTATTTGCATTTGGTATATCTAAACCTGATTCCACAATTGTTGTTGAAATTAATACGTCATATTTTTGTGCCCAGAAATCTAAAATTACTTGTTCTAATTCATGTTCATTCATTTGTCCATGAGCTATAGCAAATTTTGCTTCTGGAACTAAATCTTGTAGATCTTGAAAAACTTTTTCAATTGAAGCCACTCTGTTATGGACATAGAAAACTTGGCCTTCTCGTAACAACTCTCTTCTGATTGCTGCTGCCACTTGTTTTTTGTCGTATTGACCAACGAATGTTAAAACAGGTAATCGTTCTTCAGGCGGTGTTTGAATTACTGACATTTCTCGAATACCGGTTATGGCCATTTCTAGTGTTCTTGGAATTGGAGTGGCAGACATTGTTAAGAAATCAACATTGGTTCTTAACGCTTTCAAATGTTCTTTGTGTTCAACTCCAAATCTTTGTTCTTCATCGACAATGACTAGACCTAAATCTTTGAATCTAACATCGGAAGTTAGTAATCGATGAGTACCAATTACTACATCGACTGTTCCTTCTCGAATGCCTTCTAAAGTTTCATTAATTTCTTTAGTGCTTTGAAATCTAGAAAGTGGTTTTATTTTTATAGGAAATGGGGCAAATCTTTCAGAAAAAGTTGCAAAATGTTGCTGCACTAGCAATGTGGTTGGAACAAGAATTGCTACTTGCTTTCCATCTTGAGTTGCTTTAAATGCTGCTCTAACTGCGATTTCAGTTTTTCCATATCCCACATCACCTGCCACCACTCGATCCATGGGAACACTTTTTTCCATATCTTTCTTAACTTCTTCAATGCAAGAAAGTTGATCTGGAGTCTCTACATAAGCAAATGCATCTTCTAGTTCTCGTTGCCATGGAGTATCGGGAGAAAAAGCAAAACCTTTAGAAGCTTGTCTTGCGGCATAAAGTCTGATTAATTCCGCCGCTATTTGTTTAACAGCTTTTCTTGCTCGGCCTTTAGTTTTTTCCCAATCAATTCCGCCTAATCTATTTAGGGTTGGGATTTCTGCTCCAATAAATTTTGTGATTTGATCTAGTTGATCTGTGGGAACAAATAAACGATCTTGTGGTTGACCTCTTTTTGATGAGGCGTATTCGATTACTAAATATTCTCTAGTGGAATTTCCTACAGTTCTACTAGTCATTTCCACATATTTACCAACACCATGTTGTTCATGAACAACAAAATCGCCTGGAGTTAAAGATAAAACATCAATACTATTTTTTCTTCTAGTTGGAAGTTTAGAAACATCTTTCATGCTGGATTTAGCACCAACAATGTCTGTGTCAGTAATTAATAAAATCTTTTGTTCAGGCAACAAAAATCCGTACTGTAAATCTGAGACAATTAAATTAACTACATTTTTATTTAAATCATCTTGAGTAATTCTGGCTGCAATATCAGCGTTTGCGAGTTGCTCTAAATATCTTTGAATTGAACCTGAACCTGCTGATGTAATCACAATTAACCAACCCAGGGTTAACTTATTTCTAAGTTCGGTAATTAAATTATTGAAATCTCCTCTAAAACCTTCAATGATTTTTGCTTTCAAATCAAGTGCTTCATAATCAGTTTCATCAACATGGCCAATAAAAGGACTTACTTGCCACCATCTCAAATCATTTTTTAAGGAATTCTTTTCAATCGTTTCAAGATCTTTAAATCCTCCATGCAAAATTTCTTGGGGCACTTCTCCCCCGCTTGTGGCATTACTCCATGCAGCATTTATAAATTCATCAGCAGTTTTTAATACTTCTAAACTTCTCGTTTTAATTTTTTCTGCATCACTTAATAAAACAACAGTTTGTTTTTTAAATAAATCAGTAAATAATGACAATGGGCCTAGAGGTATAAATTCTTCATTTAAATATGGTTCTTTACAAGCAGGAGCCCATAAACCATCTTCTTGAATATCTAAACTTCTTTGATCTGCAACAGAAAAATTTCTAATTTCTTCAACTTCATCACCAAAAAAATCAACTCTGACAGGATGTTCATTTCCAGGAACGAAAATATCTAGAATCCCACCTCTAATTGCAAACTCGCCTCTTTTTTCAACAATTTCAACTCTTTCATAACCCAGTTCCACTAGTTTTGTTGCAGCAATTGTTAAATCAATTGAATCTTTTGGTTTTAAAGCTAGCGGTTCTAAATCTTGTAAGGATTTCAATATTGGTTGCATTAAAGATCTAATTGGAGCAACTACCACATCGAGTTTTCGTCCTTGATAAAAATTATTATCAGGATTACTTAATCTTCTAATTACTGCTAAGCGTTGACCAACAATATCTTTTGTGGGTTCAATTTTTTCATGAGGAAGTGTTTCCCAAGCAGGAAAATATGCAATAGAAAGTTCCTTATTCCATTGGGTTAATTCATGAATTAACCTTTCTGCTTCCTTGGAATTAGAAGTTACAGCTAGAACAATTTCGTCTGAATTATTAATCAAATGATTTGTTATCAGTGAAAAAATAGTGTTAGGCGCTGCTATTTTAAAAGTTGATTCAGTATTAAGAGCTTTTGTTAAATCTTGCCAAACTGAATGTTTAGTTATTTCCTTTATTAAATTATTCAAACTCATGAAATAGCCTGTAAAACGTCCTTAAATAATTCTTTCTTGCTCACAATTACATTTTCAACCCTCAAATTTTCTTTATTAAGCTTTATGGGATTTCCTTTGATATCACTGACAACAAGTCCTGCTTTATCGGCAACACCTAAAGGTGCTGCAATATCCCATTCGTAAAAACCTGTGGTGTGAACATAAAAATCAGCGTTGCCTTCTAAAATTTCCACAACTTTTGCCCCAACTGAGCCAACACTTTTAACTTCTAAACCTCCATAGTTTTCATCAAAAAAAGAAATCAATTTTGGCATTTCTGAAGGAGGCCTTGATCCTGAAACTAATAATCTTGGCGGTTTATTTGATGGCAAAATATGCAAATTGTCATGTGTAGTGTAAATCTGTTTAGTTTCAGGCATACCTACAACCGCTAAAGAAATATTGCTTAAATCATCTGAATCTTTTTCCCATAAAGCTATATGAATTGCATAATCTTTTCTATTGTTTGCAAAATAAAAAGTTCCATCTAGTGGATCAATAATCCAACATCTCTTAGCATTTAATCTTTCTTTAGGGTCAATTCCTTCTTCACTTAAAACCACATCGTTTGGTCTAAATTTGCCGAATTCTTGCATTAAAAAATCATGGGAATACTTATCAGCACTTTTGCCGTATTCTTTTCTTTTTGATAAATCACTTGGAACAGGATTTTCTTTTTTGAATTTGTCTAAAGTGTCCATTACTAGTTCTGCAAGTTGAATTGCAAAATCTAAATCTGAATCTTCCTTCATAGTTAACCGTTATTTAAATTCTGTGCTTGACTAACTCCATAATTAACAACATCAGAAATAGCTTTGTTTCCCATGTTTAGAAATTCATCAAGTTTGGATTTTTCAAAGAAATTAAACGGCTTTAACACAAAATCTGCTGGATCCATATTTCCCGGAGGTCTACCAATTCCTAATCGAACTCTTACATATTCTCCAGAATCAAGGGATGATCTAATTGATTTTAATCCGTTATGCCCGTTGTCTCCGCCACCTTGCTTAATGCGAATATCGCCATATTCAAGATCTAATTCATCATGTAACACGATTAAATTTTCTAAAGGTATTTTGAAAAACTTTAGAATAGAGGAAACAGGCCCACCTGATTCATTCATGTAACAAGTAAGAGTGGCAAATATTACTTTATTTAATCCAAGTTTTGTTTCACAAATATTGGCATTTAATTTTTTTGTTAAACTTAATTTTTCACCCAATTCATTAACGCCATGTTCAATAACCATGGCGCCAATGTTGTGACGAGTTGATTGGTAACTTTTACCAGGATTTCCTAAACCAACGACTAACCAATTAGTGTTAGTCATGATTTAGCCTTACTGTTATAAGTTTTTGTTACCTTAATTATTTCTTTGCTTCTGGCTCTTTTGCTTCAGCAGCAGGAGCAGCAGCTTCGGTGGTTGCGGCAGGCGCAGCAGCACCTTCAGCGGTTGCAGCAGCTGCGGCAGCAGGTGCAGTTTCACCAAGATCCATTTTGGATTTAGCAGCAAGTTCCAAACGAGCTTTCAATTGTTCTGCAGCTAATTCGTCTGCTCTTGATGCAAGATCTAATCTTTCTTTTTGTTCTTTCTCATTTAGTACAACTAAATCTACGTGTTTATAAATTGGTTTAATTGGATCTTTTTGAATTTGACGTGGAGCAACAACAAATTTCTTTCCATCTAATTCCAAATTAATTGTTGCGTAAGGAACTCTTAATGCAAGGGATGCATCGTGTTGATCAAGGGACACGTGAATTGGATCTTGACCATTTCCATAAACCACTGCAGGCAAGCGGTTAGCTTGACGATCTCTGCGGGAAGCACCTTTACCGAATTTATCTCGTTTTTGTGCTGATAGTGAAAATACTGTTTGTTTATCTTTAGACATTTTTAATCGAACCTTTCCGTCGATCACGGTGAACTTTCTTCACCCTCGCCGAATTGCGTAAGAAAAGATTACTAAATAGTTACTTACAGGTTTAAATCAAGGGGCTTTCTTAGAAGAGAGAAGGCTGTCTCTCATCAAAAAGACTAGTTACAGAACCTTCACGGAATACTTCTCTCACAGCATCTGCAATCAGCGGAGCGATTGGCAAGATAGTTAATTTGTTAAATCTAGATTCAGCAACAATAGGCAAAGTATCTGTGACTACCACTTCTGAAATTCTTGATTGTTGTAATTTTTCGGCAGCTTTTCCTGACAAAATTCCATGAGTTGCTGTAACTATTACATCTTTGGCGCCATTATCAAAAAGTGTTTCTGCAGCTTTTGCAATTGTTCCGCCAGTGTCAATCATGTCATCAACTAGAACACAAACTCTTCCCTTAACTTCACCAACAACTTCAAACATTTTCACTTCATTTGGCACATCTGGATCTCTACGCTTATGAATAATTGCTAATGGGGAACCTAAAATGTCTGTCCAACGTTCAGCAACTCTTACACGTCCTGAATCAGGCGAAACCACTGTTATGTCATTTCGATCAACTTTTGATTGAACATGATTTGCCAATATTTTGATAGCGAATAAATGATCCACTGGACCATCAAAGAAACCTTGAATTTGAGCGGTGTGTAAATCAACAGTCATGATGCGATCTGCACCTGCTGTTTTTAATAGATCAGCCATGAGACGAGCAGAAATTGGTTCTCTACCTCTATGTTTTTTATCTTGTCTGGCGTAACCGTAATAAGGCATGATCACAGAAATTCTTCTAGCACTTGCTCTTCTTAATGCATCGATCAAAAGAAGTTGTTCCATAATCCATTTATTAATTGGATAAGTGTGTGATTGTAAAACGAAAGCGTCGCAACCTCTTACAGATTCTTCAAATCGTACGAATACTTCACCATTGGCAAAGTCATAAGCGGAAAGTTTTGCTAATTCAACCCCAAGTTCGCGAGCAACAGCTTCTGCCAGTTCAGGATGTGATCGGCCTGCCGCAAGTAGCAAGCGCTTGCTGGTGACTGTCTCGACCTCGGCCACTTCAATCTCTTTTCTTTAAAAGATTTTCTATGTGGTGCTAACTCTAATTGTTCCGTCTACTTCTTTTTCTTCTTTGGCGGGGTTTGTTTTTTAGCGTTTTTGGTTTTCTTTTTGGAAGGTTTGGTTACTTTTGCCTTGGCTTTAGTTTTTGTTTTCTTAGTCCCTTTTTTCACACTTTTTGCATATTGAGAATTTGGTCTTTTCCTAACAGTCCAACCTTCTATGTTTCTTTGTTTAGTTCTTTCCACCCCAAGAGCACCAGCAGGCACATTTTCCGTAATGACAGATCCTGCAGCGGTGTATGCACCATCACCAATTTTTACAGGTGCTACCAACATGGTGTCCGAACCTATTTTTACAAAATTTCCTACCACTGTTTTATGTTTTTCAACTCCGTCATAGTTAACAAAAACTGTGGCAGCACCAATATTTGACTCAATACCAATAGTTGCATCTCCCACATAAGAAAGATGTGGAACTTTTGAACCATCTCCTACAGTTGAGTTTTTTATTTCAACGTAAGCTCCTGCTTTAACTCCATTTTTAAGTTTTGTGCCTGGTCTTAAATATGTGTAAGGACCAACTTGGCAATTTTCTCCTACTACTGCCTCATCCAATGTTGATTTAACTACTGAAGAATTTGCCCCGATTTTAGAATCAACAACCAGTGAATCAGGTCCAATTCTTGAACCACTTTCAATAATGGTTGAGCCCATTAAATGAGTATTGGTGTCAATAAACACATCACTTGCTAATGAAACCGATAAATCAATAATTACTGTCTCTGGATTTCGCATGGTAACTCCTTGCATCATCCAGTGCTCATTAATTTGTTGTTGTTTAATTCTTTGCACTTCTGCTAATTGGGCTTGATCATTAACCCCTAGTGCTTCTAAATAGTTATCACACAAAACAGCCGTTACTTGTTCATTTAAATTATTTATTGCTTCTACAACATCGGTTAAGTAGATTTCACCTTGAGCATTATTGCTACCCAGTTTTGCCACTGCTTGTTTTAATAGATCAGCATCAAAAACATATACACCAGTGTTGATTTCTGAGATTTCAAGTTCTTCACTGCTTGCATCTTTATGTTCAACAATTCTTAAAACTTTGTCTTCATCTCTAACTACTCGACCATATCCAGTTGGGTCTGGAAATTCCGCTATTAATACTGCGGCTTTAGAAGTCTTTGCTGCTTTTACTAATTGATTCAAAGTTTGACTACTTAAAAGTGGTGTATCGGAAGCTAATATCAACACCAAACCTTTAACGCTTTTTAAACTAGCTAATGCTGTTTGCACAGCATGGCCTGTGCCTTTTTGTTTGGTTTGGACTACGGTTTGAACTTTAGGAAATTCACTATTTAAATACTCTTTAACTAATTCTTTTTGATGCCCAATTACTACAACGCTTTGTTGAGCTTTGACGTCTTTAACGGAATTGAGAACATGACCCAAGATTGGTTGACCGCACACTTCGTGAAGCACCTTTGGTGTTGCAGATTTCATGCGTGTGCCTTCACCAGCGGCTAAGACAATTGCGACGTTTAAATTACTCACGTAGTTGATGTTATTAGTTCGGAAAAAGTGTTGCTCCGGGACAGGGACTCGAACCCCGATTCACGGCTCCAAAGGCCGGTGTCCTGCCAATTAGACGATCCCGGAATAGCTTTTACTTTATTTTCATGTGCACAAAAAGCAACGCTCGATAAAGCCTAACCATTGTGGGAGGTAGCGTTGAGTTGTGCCTACCAATTCAACGAGTGAACCTACAAAAGATGAGTTAAAAGCTGCCAAAAAATTACTCAAGGCGCAAGAAAAAATGCAGAAAGAAAACGTAAAGGCGCGAGAAAGAATTGCTAAGGCAGCATTAGAAGTGGAACGCGAAGCTGGTCGCGTTCGTATGAGTGGCATTGAAAGACGCGAACAATTAATTAATGTGGCAAGACATTTATTTGCTGAAAAAGGATACGAAGCAGTTTCAGTTGAAGAAATTGCCCAAATGGCTTTAGTTTCAAAACCAGTAATTTATGAACACTTTGGAAGTAAAGAAGGTTTATACGCAGTAATTCTTGATAGAGAAACTAGAGAATTATTAAGAACTGTTATTTCAAATATGGAAAGTGGTCATCCACGAGAAATGTTGGAGCAAGCAGTTTATGCATTCTTTACCTACATTGATGAACATCCAGATGGTTATCGAGTATTAATTAAAGATGCTCCAGCTGCTCAAGGCGCTGGTGCATATTCTGGTTTAGTTAATGACATTGTTGATAAATGTGAGCAAGTACTGGGTAACGCTTTTGATAAGTATGGTTTGCCTAGAAAATCTGCAGGCATTTATGCCAGAACTTTAGTTGGTTCCGTTGCTTTAAGTGGGCAATGGTGGCAAGAAGAAAGACATGTTTCCAAAAATGAAATTGTTGCCCAAGTTGTTAACTTTGTGTGGAATGGTTTAACTGATTTACAAGCTAAACCAACTTTGAAACTTCAAAAATCTATTTAATTCTTGCTCCAGGAACTGGACCATAAGCAGTAACAGCTTGTTTACAAGTTCCACTACTCAATAAATCAATTGCAATATCTGAGGCAGCGGTGTCATCAAAACATAAAAATACACAAGTTGGTCCAGATCCAGAGACAATTCCTTTTAATGCTCCAGCTTCTTCTCCAGCTCTTAATAATCTTCTTAATTCTGGTTTTAGAGAAATAGCAGCAGGTTGTAAATCATTTACTAAATTCTTTGCTACTTCATTTGGATCTCCAGCAGCAAGGGCTTTGAGTAAATCTAAAGATATTTCTGGATCATTTATTTCTTTATCTTTAGTTAAATGATCAAATTCGGCATAAACTTCCGGCGTTGATAAACCATAGTTACTTGTAGCAATTACCCAATGAAGTGAATTTCTATGCAAAACCGGAGTTAATTCTTCTCCTCTGCCATAACCTAATGCAGTATTTCCATGTAATAAAAATGGAACATCTGAACCAACTTTTGCAGCAATACTGTTTAGTTCATCAATCGTTAAATGAAATTCCCATAAATGATTGATACCTAAAATTGTGGCAGCGGCATCAGCGCTTCCGCCAGCCATACCTCCTGCAATCGGTATTGATTTAAAAATATGAACTCGAGCATGAATTGGTTGATTAACATGTTTAGCTATTTCAGTAATTGCTTTATTTACTAAATTGTCTTTATTAGTTGGAACTTTTTCTGCATCATTTCCAGCAACAGATATTTCTTCTTGTCCAGGTCGAACTTTACTAATTGTTACTTCGTCATAGATAGAAACTGCGTGAAAAACTGTTGCTAATTGGTGATAGCCATCATCACCAAGAGGGGCTACTTTTAAAGACAGATTAATTTTTGCAGGAACTTTTATAGTGCAATGTTTAGGTGCTAAATCTTGAATTGCTGCTGTCATGATTTTTTAACTTGAGTTAATAAACCACTATTTTTCATAACATTAGTCAATCGCACATAGTCTTCAACACTTAATGCTTCCCCACGAAGTTGTGGGTCAATTTGAGCACTTTGAAGTAAAATTGAAGCTTTTTCACTTCCTCCACAAACTGTGCTTAAAGCAGACCTTAACATTTTTCTTCTTTGTTCAAAGGCTAAATCTATTACTTTAAACAGATCTTTTCTGATTGATTCATCTATATCTTTGTTTCTGTTTATTTCAACTAAATCTGAATCAACATTAGGAATTGGCCAAAAAACATTTCTAGAAATCGAAAATGATTTCTTTACTTCTGCATACCATTGAACTTTTACACTCGGCGCACCATAAGTTTTTGATCCAGGTTTGCTAGCTAATCTATCTGCTACTTCTGATTGCACCATCACTAAATAATTTTTAATGCTGGGAAAAATTTCTAACATATGCAAAATTACTGGAACTGAGACGTTGTAAGGAAGATTTGCGACCAAAGTATTTGGAGAATCAGAAATATCTGAATTATTTAGTAATAGGGCATCCTTATTAATAACCTGAAATTGTTCTTCTTTAAAACCTTTATTTTTAACAGTTTTAGGAAGCAATTTTGCTAATCTGTCATCAATTTCAACTGCAGTTACTTTTGCTTTTGCTTGTAAGAGTGCCAGTGTTAAAGAACCTAACCCTGGGCCAACTTCCAAGACATAAGAATTACTATCAACTTTTGCAACCTTAACGATTTTTTCTACAGTATTTTGATCAATGACAAAATTTTGTCCTAATTTTTTAGTTGGTTTTAGATCAAGTTCTTTAGCTAGTTCTCGTATTTCTGAAGCAGTTAATAACTGGTTTGACATCTAAAATTTTCCAAATAATTTTTCAGCATTATTCCTTGTGGCATTAGTAATAGTTAATAAATCAACATTCATTTCTTGAGCCATCGTTTGTAAAGTTAAAGGAATCATGAAAGACGCATTTGGATATCCTCTGTATGGCATTGGGGTTAAAAAAGGAGCATCAGTTTCAACTAATACATTGTCTAAAGGAGTTACACGAAGTGCGTCTCTTAAATTTTGAGCATTTTTAAATGTGCAAGTTCCTGCAAAAGATAAATACCAACCTCTTTTCACTAACTCTTGAGCAAATTGAGCATCGGCAGAATAACAATGAAATATAACTTGATTAGCTTTTTCTTCATCCAAAATTCGTAATGCATCCAGATGAGCATCTCGATCATGAACCATTACAGGTTTATTAAATTTATTTGCTATTTGAATGTGTTTTCTAAAAGAATATTCTTGATAATCTCTACCTTCCTGGCCAGTTCTAAAAAAATCAACTCCGGTTTCTCCAATTGCTTTTACTGCATCATCTTTTGCTAGCTCTTCAATTTCAGCGATTGCTTCATCAAGTGCTTGAGGACTTTTTTCAAGTGCTATTAATGGAGCGTCATTTGGATGTAAGGCAACCGTTGCATGAATTTGCGAGAATTCTTTAGCAGTTTTAACAGCCCATTTAGAACTTGGTACATCAACTCCAACTTGAACAATTCCTGTAATTCCAACTGATGCTGCTTTTTCTAAAGCATCTTCCACACTTAAATAAATGTCTTTATCTTCTATGTCTAAATGGCAATGAGCATCGATTGTTGTAGCAGGTAATTTTTCAGGTAGTGGTGGATATTGAGTTTTTTTCGTTTCCGTCACACCAAAATCTTTTCTTGCTCGTAAACCGTTGTCTTTATTGTTCATCTTCTAACAGTCTTGGGAATATTGGTTCACCTTTTGTGACTTTACTTCCAGCAGGCAATAATCCCCAAGTTCCTACTTCTGAAATTTTTTGATCTTGTAAATTGCCAATTGAATTGTTTGCTCCAATTATTTCCCATATTTTCTGGCTAGCTTTAGGCATTACTGGGTGATATAAAACTGCAATGGCTCTTAAAGCTTCTGCAACGCAATACAAAACTGTAGCTAATCTTTCTTTATTTGCTTCATCTTTTGCTAACTTCCAAGGTTCTTGTTCAGTCACATAAAGATTTGCAGCATCGACGATTTTCTTTATGGAAAGTATTCCTTCAGAAAAATCAAGTTTGCACATAGCTTCATCTGCTTCAAGGCTTGATTTCTTAATAGTTTCAACAATTATTTGATCTTTTTCATTTAATGCTGCTGGCGTTGGAATTGTGGAATCAAAATATTTTTCCACCATGGCAGCTAACCTAGAAGCGAGATTTCCTAAGCCATTTGCTAACTCTGCGGTGTATCTTGCGGTTAAATCTTCCCATGAAAAAGAACCATCTTGACCAAATCTAATTGCAGACAAAAAATAATAGCGAAATGCATCGGATCCAACGTAATCAACAATTTGAGATGGTGCGATACCAGTTAATTTAGTTTTACTCATTTTTTCGCCACCAACTAGTAACCATCCATGTGCAAAAACACATTTAGCTGGTTGCAATCCTGCTGCCATTAACATGGCAGGCCAATACACAGCATGAAAACGTAAAATATCTTTACCAACTAGATTTACATCAATTGGCCAAACACTTTCAAACAATTTTGCATCAGCAGAATTATTTTCAGCCCCAAAACCGGTTGATGTTGCATAATTCAACAATGCATCAAACCAAACATAAACAACTTGGTTTTTATCCCAAGGTAAATCAATTCCCCAAGAAACCGCAGAGCGAGACATAGAGATATCTTCTAAACCTTGTTTTAAAAAAGACATTACTTCGTTATATGCAGATTGTGGTTGGATTGCATTTGGATTTTTGGTGAAGTGGTCTATTAGTGGTTGTTGAAATTCTTTCAATTTAAAAAACCAGTTTTTTTCTTTTAACATTTCAACAGGTTTAGAATGAATTGGACATAATTCTTGTCCATTTTCTATTTTTAAATCTCCAGGTAATTTAAATTCTTCGCACCCAACGCAATATGGGCCTTCATAACTTCCTTCATAAACATATCCACGGTCTTTAACAAGTTGCCAAAATTTTTGAACCGCGACTTTATGTTTTTCAGATGTAGTACGTATGAAATCATCATTTGCTGCATTAATTGTTTCTAAAACTGGAAGCCAAGCTTCTTTAACTAATTTGTCTGCCCAATCTTGTGGCTTGTAATTATTGGCTTCTGCAGTTCTTTGAACTTTTGTTCCATGTTCGTCAGTTCCTGTAAGAAACCAAACTTTTTCACCGCGTTGTCTGCGCCAACGAGTTAAAACATCTCCAGCAGTTGTGGTGTATGCATGACCAATATGAGGAGCATCATTTACATAATAAATAGGTGTTGCTAAATAGAAAGTATCTTTGCCGCTCATGAATCTAATCTTAGAGAAGCTTCGTAAAGCTTGCTTCTAGACAATCCTCGTTGTGTTGAAATTTGTGAAACGGCGTCTTTAAAACTCATTCCGTTTGAAACTAAGTCTTTAACACTTTTTACCGCGTCATCATCAACTTCAGGTTTTATTGAACTATCAAGTCCTGCAATTACTAAAGTTATTTCTCCTAATACTTCAGTATTTGTTGCCCAATCAACTAGTTCTTTGATAGTTCCTCTGATAACTTCTTCATAAGTTTTAGAAATCTCTCTAACGACTGCAGCTTTTCTATTTTCACCAACAATTTTTAAAATATCTTCTAATGTGTCTTTAGTTCTTCTTGGTGATTCAAACAAAACCATAGTTCTTGCTTCTTTATTTAAGTTATTTAATATTTCATTTCTTTCTTTACCTTTTCGAGGAATAAATCCTTCAAAGGAAAATCTATCTGTAGGTAATCCTGATAGAACAAGCGCTGAAATAACAGCACTTGGTCCAGGTATCACGGTGATAGAAATTTGTTCTTCAATCGCTTTATTTATTAATTTAAATCCAGGATCACTAATTGCAGGGGTTCCTGCATCAGAAATAACTACAATTGTTTTGCCGCTTTGTAATTTCGAAATTAAATCAGGAATTTTTTCTATTTCATTTTCTTCAAAAAGTGAAATAACTGGTGATTGGATATCTAGATTTAAATCTTGAAATAACCTTCTGGCTTTTCGAGTATCTTCTGCGGCTATCAAGTCTGCATTTGTCAGTGCCTGAATTAATCGTGGGGAGGCGTCCAAAACGTTTCCCAGAGGCGTTGCCGCCAAAATTAATTGTCCGCCACTCATAGCCTTAATCCTTTCAGGTTTAATTTGGTCGTAATCTTTTGAGTCGTGGGACAAAAAATGCCAGCACACAGACGCATAACTAGCGATATTCATAAAACTAATGAGCTAGTTGATGTCATGCCTAACCAAACACTTCTTGGTTGGGGTTTAACTTTTCTAGTCACCGCAATTGGTGCTTTGGTGAGATGGCCGAGATTAAATCAGCCAAATGAAATTGTTTTTGATGAAACTTATTACGTAAAAGATGCATATGCGATTTTAAAAAATGGGTACGAAAGAACAGCAGTTGAAAATGCTGATCAATTAATAATGCAAGGACGAACTGACATTTTTGAAGCTTCTGGATCTTTTGTGGCACATCCACCTATGGGTAAATGGGTTATTGCACTAGGTGAACAACTTGGTGGATTGAATTCATTTGGTTGGCGAATTGGTGTTGCAGTAATGGGAACACTTTTAGTTTTAGTAACCACCCAAGTTGCAATAAGACTTATTAGATCAATTTGGTTTGGTGCATTAGCAGGTTTCTTGATCGCCATAGATGGTTTAGCAATTGTGATGAGTAGAACTGCATTACTTGATGGAATTATGACAACTTTTTTAATGTTTGGTATTTGGTGTGTATTGCTAGATAGGGATTATTCAAGAAACAGATTAAGTAAAAATCTAAATACCGAATCAAAATTTGGTGGAATTTGGACTTGGCATCCATGGAGAATTGCGGCAGGTATTTTCTTTGGTCTTGCAATTGCAACTAAATGGAATGCACTTTGGTACTTAGCCCTTGTTTTATTACTTTTAGTTGTTTGGGATATTTCATTTAGAAAACTAAGAAGAGCAAAGAAACCATTCTTAGGTTCTATTTTGCTTGATTCTTGGTTGTTAACATTACAAGTTTTTGTCTTAGCCTTTATAACTTATTTAGTCTCTTGGACTGGCTGGATGAGGTCCGACGGAGGATGGGGACGATCCACTTTAGAAAGTGATTCAGTAATAAATAATTGGGAAAGAATTTTAACTGCCCTTTATAGATACCATGAACAAATATGGAATTTTCATGTTAATTTAACAACTGATCATAGTTATGAATCTTATGCTTTAACTTGGCCTATTTTATATAGACCAACTTCGTTTTATTACAAAGAAAATTTACCAAATTGTGTAAGCAGTAATTGTGCTCAAGAAGTATTAGCTTTAGGAAATCCATTAATTTGGTGGGTATCAATAATTGCAATTCTTTTACTAATAGTTAATTTCTTAAGATCTAGAAATTGGAGATCAGGAACAATTGTTGCGTTGTTTTTGGCAGGTTATGCTCCTTGGTTAATTTTTCCAGAAAGAACGATGTTTTATTTCTATGCAATTTCATTCTTACCATTTTTAGTGATTGCAATTTCATATGTGGCAAATCTTATTTATCAAGGATTAATTGCCAGAGGACAATCATTAAAAACTTTTTATGTGATTGGCATAAGCCTTTTAGTTGCAGCAACTATTTTGACAATATATTTTTACCCAATTTGGACAGCTATTTCATTACCAAAAGAAGCATGGCTTGAGCGCATGTGGTTCAGTAAGTGGATTTAAGCGCCTTGAGCTTTCTTTAACCCTTCGAAGAATTTAGCACCTTCAGTCACTTCTTGCTCAACTTTCTCTTCAACAGTTTCATAAGGTCTTTCATCCATTATCAAATCTCTTTCAGGATCTTTCTTAATTAATGTTTTGGTTTCAACTGGTTTTTTATAAATTACATAATTTTTTCTAATTACATTTGTCACTATTGGTTTAGATTCAACATTTATTTTTTGTGCAGCAACAAATGCTACTGCTAACCACAGAAGTAAAAATCCAAGTGGAATAAATGTGACATATTGAGGTACTAAATTAAAAAACGAAGAAATAATGACTAAAACATTTAAAGTAAATAAAAAGTAAGTAACATTTCTTCTTCTTTTAGCTGCTGTTAACGAAAATGTGTCAGTAGTTTTTTTACGATCTGGAATTAATTGACTTATAGATTTCATAGCATTGTTAAATCTTGCAATAGATTTTGTTTCGTTTGATTGTTCTCTATTTTTAGCAAAAGTGGGATAAAGGACTATGCCCCAAAGACCTAGCACTATAGCTAGCAGTAAACCTGACCCCATGTTAATAGGTTAGAAGTTTTAGTGATTTTTTATTTACAAAATTCGGGGTGTGTTTAAAAAATAATTTAAATTTGATTACTTTTTAGTTTAAAAACTAAAGATTCATTAACTTCATCTTCATGTATTGCATAAATCACATGATCACGCCAGGCTCCATTAATATGCAAAAAGTTAGGCCTAATACCTTCTTTTCTTAAACCTAGTTTTTCTGCAACTCTTAGTGATTTTGAATTTTCAGGTCTTATCGCAATTTCAACTCGATGTAGTTTTAAATTTTTGAAACAATAATCAATCGCCATCGCAACTGCTAATGGAGTGTAACCCTTTCCCGCAAATTCTTCACCAATCCAATAACCAACGTATGCACTTCTTGTTGAACCATAATTAATATTTCCCACTGTTACTTGTCCTGCTAGTTTTTTATCGATTTGCATGACGAATGGAAGACTTCTTTGTTCTTTAGCTTCTTGTTTTAATTTGCTAACTATTTGAAAGAAATTTAATTGCCCTTCATTAAATTCTTCTGGGACAGTTGCTTCCCATTCTTTGAACCAATTTTGATTATGGTCTCTAATTTTTTGCCAAGAAAATTTATCTCTATATTTAAGGGGTCTTAATATCAAATTGTCTTGTTTTAAAACTACGGGCCAAAAAGGCGCCATTATTAATTACCTAATTTTTTAACGAAATCTTTTAGCCAATTGTTAAAGCTAGGTCCCAAGTCTTTTCTTTCACTGGCCAGTTGCACAACAGATTGCAAGTAAGACAATTTATCTCCAGTGTCATAGCGTCGACCTTTAAAAATAACAGCGTGTAATCCTCCACCGTCTTGTGGATTAATTTCTTTGGCTAACGATTTCATAGCATCTGTTAATTGAATTTCTCCATTTTTACCAGGTTTAGTTTTTTCTAAAATTTCAAAAACTTTTGGATCAAAAAGGTATCTACCAATTACTGCAAAATTACTTGGAGCATCTTTTTCGTTTGGCTTTTCAACTAGGTCCAATACTTTAACAACATCTTCTTGATCAGTTTTTTCAATTTTTGCTGAACCATAAAGATGAATTTCTGACGGTGCTACTTCCATTAAAAGAACAACTGAACCACCATGTTTTTGTTGTACTTCAAACATTCTTTGTAGAACATAATCACGTGGATCAATTAAGTCATCACCCAATAAAACTGCAAATGGTTCATTTCCCACGTGTTCTTTTGCCATCAAAACTGCATGACCTAAACCTTGGGGAACTCCTTGACGAACAAAATGTATTTTTGCTAATTCTGCTGGATCTTTTACTTTTTCTAATAAGTCATTTTTATTTTGTTTGGCTAATTCATTTTCTAATTCTGGAGAATCATCAAAATGATCTTCTAAAGCACGTTTACTTCTACCAGTTATGAATAAAACATCATCTAAGCCAGCAGCAACTGCTTCTTCAACTACATATTGAATAGCTGGTTTATCAACTACAGGAAGCATTTCTTTAGGAGTAGCTTTTGTGGCAGGAAGAAATCTTGTTCCATATCCTGCAACTGGAACTACCGCTTTTAATACTTTTTTCACTTTTGAAACCCTCTTGTTGCTACTTTATGAATAAAGATTACGCGTACCAAGTATGCTTCTTGTCCAATGCCTACTGAAAATCCCCAAGACACCAAGCAATCTTTGAGAAAAAGTCTGCAAGAAACTAGACGCAAGACAAAATTAAGCGAATTTGATACCGAGCAATTAACTAAACGCGGACTTTTCGAACTTTCCAAAACTAGTGGTGACATTTGTATTTATATGTCTTTGCCAGAAGAGCCACCAACAAAAGATCTAATTAAAGAAGTAAGAAAAACAGGAAGAAATGTTTGGTTGCCAAGAATTAATGGCGACGATTTACTGTGGGTAAAAAATCCAGAAACTTTTGCTACAGGTCCATTTGGAATTGAAGAGCCTGAAGGTGAAGCAGTTTTAGCCAAAGAAATTAAGGATTTAGGCGCCATAATTTTGCCAGGTTTAGCAGTTGATGTTTATGGCACAAGACTTGGTAAAGGTAAAGGTTTTTACGATCGAGTATTAGCGCAAGTATCTAGCGATGTTAAAAGAATTGTGTTGTTATTTGATTTGGAATTTATTTTAGAAATCCCTAGGGAGTCACACGATGAAAGTGTGCACACAATTGCCACACCTTATAGATCTATTCATTTTACAACTCCAGATTCAGATTAAACCGGAACTGAAGTTCCTAAAAATAAACCAATACCAAAGGCAGCAAGCCCTGCCCCAAAAGTAAACGCGGCATAACCAAATGTTGTCGCCCAATTTCTTTTCTTAGTATTTTCATGCATTTCTAAAGCAAGAGTGGAAAAAGTTGATAATGATCCAGCAAAACCAACAGTTAAAAGTGGTTGAAACCAAGCTTGCCAACCTTCCATAGCAAAAAAAGCATCCGCAAATAATGCGGTGATTAAACCTAAGACAAATGAAGCAATGATGTTTGAAGGAAGTGATCCCATTGATATTTTTGAATTTTGCGTAACAAATCTCAATCGATAACGAAGCATTGCCCCTAAAGCTCCACCGATTGCTACAGCAAAAAGTGTTGGCACTGTTTCGTTCATCTGTTGCTTCTTTGTTCAGATTTTTTTAAGGTATAGCTTGCTGCTAAGTAGCAAGCTATGAAAGTTATAAAAACGTAAGTAAATGCATACAACCAATTTTGTGATTGCAGTTGCCAAGTTGTTTCTAAAATAAAAGTTGAAAAAGTTGTAAATCCGCCTAGAACTCCAACTACCCAAAAATGCCATACGTCTAGTGAATGTTTTCTATGACCTGCAATCCAACCAATTAATAAACAGCCAAGGACATTAATTAATAACGTGGGCCAGGCGAAACCTTCTTTACCTAATGGCAAAAGAGCTAGAGAGTCATCTAAGCGAATTGAAATCATCCAACGCACAACACTTCCAATTGCTCCACCAAGTGCAACTAAAAGATAAGGGGGAAAGTGCATATATATAAATAGTAAGTCCAAGATGCTTTTATTTTGAGTAATTGGCACAATAAGTCTTATGCCCACTTATCAATATTCATGCACTAAATGTGATCATGACTTCGAAGTTGTGCAATCTTTTTCTGATGCTGCAATTTCTAAATGTCCAGAATGTGGCGGTGAAGTTAGAAAGAAATTCGGTGCTGTCGGGGTTGTGTTTAAAGGCTCTGGTTTTTATAGAACAGACTCTAGGGAAAAGAAAAAGACTGAAGCCAAGCCAAAGAAAGAAGAAAAAGCTAAAGATACTACAAAAAAAGATGCAGCAAAACCTGAGAAGAAAGCATCAAAAACTAAAACTGATAAGTAGTTATCCACAGATAATTTAATAACTCCTGCAAATAATTTTCAAATCCTTTATTTTTAAGGAATGAAAAAACTTCAAATAGATATAACTAGAAAAGACTTATTTACGCTATTTAAAATCTATAGAAAAACTATTGCTTATTGTTTAATAGCTATCGTTGTTTATTCATTAGTTGATAAAGTTGCAAATAATTTCGCCACAAAAGATGTGGTTGTTGCAAGTAAAGATCTGGCTAGCGGAGCAATACTTGATAGTTCGGATTTAAAAATTTCTCGTATCCCAATTTCTGCCATTGCCCCAAATGCTTTAACAAAGGAACAAATTGTGGGCAAAATGCTTACTTCCAGTATTCAACAAAACGAGCAAATAACTTCCAGCAGAATAATTTCAGAAAATCAAAACAATCAAAATCAAAGAATTGTAGGTATAAGAATTAATGATTCTGAAATTGCTTCAATTTTAAAACCTGGAAATCTTGTTGATGTTGTCAAACTTAATAATTCGCAAGGAATTTTTGGTGGCTTAATTGCTTCAAAAGTTCAAGTTGTGGCAATTGCAGAAAAGAAATCCTCATTTGGTTCCAATGCAGGTTTAGTGGTCTTAGTTAGCACTTCTACAAATGATGCTTTAGAACTTGCAATAAATTCAGGAGAAAAACTAACTGTTTTATTGCACTAAATTATTGTTAATTTGATAAATCAATTAGGCTAGAAATTACTTCGCCCTCGTAGCTCAACGGATAGAGCGACTGCGTCCTAAGCAATAGGTTGGGGGTTCAATTCCCTCCGAGGGCACATACACACTATTTAAATGTCACAGTTTTTAAGTTTTAAAGACTAAAGTTAAATCCATGTTTGATTTAGCAATGATTGATCCGTGGCAACAATTAACTGTAATTATAAATACAATTCTTGCTGCAATTCTTGGTTCAATAATTGGATATGAAAGAGATCGCGCAGGAAAATCTGCAGGACCTAGAACTATGGCACTAGTTGCAGCAGCTGCTGCAATTGTTGTATCTATGGGAGAAATTGTTGGACTAAATGCACAATTTGGTGATCCAACAAGATCAATGCATGCAATTATGACTGGTATTGGTTTTCTTGGTGCAGGTTTAATTTTTTCTAATCAAGCAAAAGGAATTAAAGGCGTAACTACTGCTGCAACAGTTTTTGCAACAGCTGCCATGGGTTGTGGTGTTGGTTTAGGTTTTCAATTAGCAGCTGCAGCTATGACTCTTGTTGTTATTGCAATTTTAAGATCAACACAAGTTTTGGAAAGAACACTTCATTCTGGAAGTGATGATTAAGAGTTGTAATCAACTCTTCCGTAAGAAACTCTTTTTGCATAAATATTTGTTTTAGCAAGTCTTAAACCAGGTCGTCTAGCATGCCAGATTTTTCCTTTGCCTGCATAAATCGCTACGTGATAAACAGTTCCTTTTTTATTATGAAAGAAAACTAAATCTCCAACTTTTAATTCATCTTTAGAAATCTTAGGAGTTTCTCTTCTCATGTCCCTGGAAGTTCTACCAAAAGTTACCCCAACTGGTTTCATGGCCCATAAAACAAAACCGGAACAATCAAATCCATTAGTTGTTGTGCCACCTCGTCTGTAACGAGTTCCTTTAACACTTGCTGCTCTATCTAAAACTATGGCGACTTTCTTAGCCCGGTCTTCATCTAAACCTTCACTTATTAATTGATCAGGATTTACTTCTTTAATTGTTTCTTCTTCAATTACTCCTTCTTCTTTTGCTGGAGTATTCGTTTCTTCTCGATTAACTGCTTCAAAAATAGCTTCCCAACCTTTAGGACCCAAAACAGTTCCATCATCAATATCGCCTTGTACTTCATAAAATTCTGCGATTGCGGCAGTTGTGGCTGGACCATATTTTCCATTTGCCACAGGAATTGGATAACCAAGTTTTATTAATGCTTTTTGAACTTTTTTAACAAAATCATTTTCAACACCACGAGTCAACTTTTCGATACCTGGATAATTTGGGATTTCATCTGCAAACGAAGGTGATGGATATCCAGTGCTAATTAATAATGTGGTCAGCGTAGTGACCAATAACTTTTTCAACACCATTCCAAAATAACACAGCAATTTTCTGGTTCTGAAGCAATTTTTTCAATTTGAGCCTAAATATTATTCGTCTTTTGTGCTCAAAGTGACATATCTCTCCTCAAGTGAAGATTGATGCTATTCATTTGTGCTGAGTGTGAAATAACATGAATTTTGTGAAAATCGATAAATCACAAGTAATTCATGCACTATATATATGCATCATTCCTATGACTGCATCATTGATTATCGGAGAATTGTTAACAACCTTAATTGTTTTTTCTCTTGTATGGGCATTTATTAAACAGCCTAAAAAGTTTTCTCAAATCTGGTTAACTTCAGTTTTTCTACTTTGGATTGTTTATGGTTTAGCAGGTCTTATTGGTTTAATTCCTTTAGCTGGCGAAGCAGGAAGTGAAGAAACAATTTGGTCTTTTGGCTTTGAATCTTTTATCTTTATGTTCTTACTGGTATTAATTCCCACCTTTGTGGGCAGTTTTATCGGTCAAAGATTAAGACCTGTGAAGAATTAAAAGTAGTCAATATTTCAATTCACAACTAATCTTAAGTCATGCCAAGTGTGATGTGGTTTCGAAGAGACCTTCGTCTAAATGACAATCCTGCTTTAAATTCTGCTATCGATTCAGCGTTTGAAGATGGCGATAAAAATGTGGTTGCATTATTCAATATTGATCCAAAAGTTTTTGATGATGCAGGAAATCCATTAAAGGCATATCAAGACGCATCTTTAAAGTCTTTAGATGAATCATTAAAAAATAATTTATTAATTCGCCACGGCAATCCGTTTAAAGTAATTCTAGAAGTAGCAAAAGCAGCTAAAGCTAATACTGTTCATATCTCAGAAGATTTTGAACCATATGGTCGTAAAAGAGATATTGAAGTTGAAAAAGAATTAGCAAAAAATGGAATTAAATTAATCAGAACTGGTTCTCCTTATGCTGTAGCACCTTTCAGAGTTACCAAAGATGATGGAACTCCTTATCGAGTATTTACTCCGTTTTACAAAGCTTGGGTTAATCATGGTTGGAGAAAACCTGCTCAAAAATTTAAGAAAGAACCTAATTGGATTATGCCTTTAAAAAATGAGGGTAGACCAAAAGTGGAAAGTGAAATTGAAATTCCTAAAGCAGGAGAAAAAAACGCTTTAGATTTATTTACTAAATTTCTTAAATCTGGAATAAATGGTTATGACCAAAATAGAAATAGACCTGATTTAGAAGGAACTTCTAAATTAAGTATTCCTTTAAGATTTGGTGAGATTCATCCCCGCACAATTCTTGTGGAATTAAATGATTCTAAAGATCATGACACCTTTAGAAAAGAAATATGTTGGCGTGAATTTTATGCTGAAGTTTTAGCAACAGCTCCTGAAAGTGAAACTAAATCTTTAGACCAAAAATGGGAATTAATGGGTTGGGATTTAGAAAAAGATTACAAACAAAAACTAAAAATATGGCAAGAAGGAAAAACTGGATTTCCTTTAGTTGATGCTGGTATGAGACAACTAAAGGAATCTGGTTGGATGCACAATCGTGTCCGCATGGTGGTGGCATCTTTTTTAGTTAAAGATTTACATATTCATTGGCGACATGGTGCTGATTGGTTTATGAAACATTTACTTGATGGAGATATCGCGAGCAACTCACATGGGTGGCAATGGACTGCAGGTTGTGGCACAGATGCTTCTCCTTATTACAGAATTTTTAATCCCATGATGCAAGCAGAAAAATTTGATCCAAATGCTGAATATGTTCGTAAATGGATTCCGGAATTAAGACATTTAAATGGAATCAGTGCGCACACACCATGGGATCAACCTGATGGTTATAAACATGGTTATCCAAAAAGAATGGTTGATCATCAAATAGAACGTGATGAAACTTTAAGAAGATATAAAGCAAGTAAGGGAGAAAAAGTTATTAAGGAGAAATTCTCTCGATAGTCCAACTTGAACCGTTTTTGGTGTAACGGATTCGATCATGCAATCTTGAAGGTCTACCTTGCCAAAACTCCATACTATTTACTGTTACTAAATATCCTCCCCAATGATTTGGCATAGGTACATTTTCTGGATATTGCTTCATAAATTCAGTAACTTTCTTTTCTAATTCTTCTCGAGATTTAATAACTTGAGATTGATTACTCACCCAAGCACTAATTTGAGAACCATAAGGTCTGGTCTTGAAATAATCTTTTGAATCATTTTCACTTATTTCACTTGCTTTGCCTTTAATAATTACTTGACGATGTAAATCAATCCAGGAAAATAAAAGAGTACATAATGGATTTACTTTTAAATCTTTTGCTTTATCAGATTCTTTATTAGTAAAAAAAATAAATCCTTTTTCATCAAAAGATTTCAGTAAAACATTTCTTAAACCAGGTTGTCCTTCTTTATTGCTTGTTGCTAAAACCATCGCATTTGGTTCAGAGATTTTTTTATCGATGGCATCTTTCATCCAAGATTGAAATTGAATTATGGGGTTGTTAGATATGTCACTTTCATTTAGATCTCCTTGCTCATAAGAGATTCTTAAAGATTCAAACCAATCTTTGGAAGTTGACATAACCCGATTCCACCATGTGGAATTGATTAAGCAAAGATAGACTCACAAGATTTCTTCAACCAGAAAGGCAAACGATGCCAGAATTCGTGCCAGGTCTGGAAGGAATTGTTGCTTTTGAAACCACAATCGCTGAACCAGATCGTGAAGGTGGCGCTCTTAGATATCGCGGTGTAGATATTGAAGATCTTGTTGGACGCGTAAGTTTTGGTCCTGTTTGGGGACTTTTAGTTGACGATAATTTTTCTCCAGGTTTACCAATTCCTGAACCTCATCAAATTCCAGTTAAAACAGGTGACACCAGAGTTGATATTCAAAGTGCAGTTGCACAACTTGGAGCTAGGTGGAAATTAAAACCAATTTTAGATATTGATCATGTTCAGGTTAGAGAAGATTTATCTAGAGTTACTGCAACTGCATTAATGTATGTTGCGCAATCTGCTCGTGGAGATCAAACTCCAGTTTCTGAAGAGCACATTGCTAAATCTTCAACTTCAGTTGAAAGATTTATGAAGAGATGGCGTGGAGAACCAGATCCAAAACATATAAAAGCAGTTGATGCTTATTTTGTTTCTGCAGCAGAACATGGCATGAATGCTTCAACATTTACTGCTCGTGTTATTGCTTCAACAGGAGCTGATGTTGCAGCTTCTATTTCAGGTGCAATTGGTGCAATGAGTGGACCTTTACATGGTGGAGCACCAAGTCGAGTGCTACACATGATTGAAGAAATAGAAAAAGGTGTAGATCCAGAAACTTATGTAAAACGTTTACTAGATTCCAAAGAAAGATTAATGGGATTTGGTCACAGAGTTTATAGAGCTCAAGATCCAAGAGCAAAAGTTTTAAGAAGAACAGCTAAAGAATTAGGTGCTCCACGTTATGAAATTGCAGAAGCATTAGAAAAAGCAGCATTAAAAGAATTACACGAAAGACATCCTGAACGAGTATTAGAAACAAACGTTGAATTTTGGGCTGCAATTGTTTTAGATTATGCCCAAGTTCCTGCCAACTTATTTACTTCAATGTTTACTTGTGCTCGTTTAGCAGGTTGGTCAGCTCATATTTTGGAGCAAAAAAATACTGGAAAATTAGTTAGACCTTCTGCAACTTATATTGGCAAAGGTCCTCGAAGTGCAGATTCAGTTGCAGGTTTTTCAGACAAAATAAAACCTTCCTACTAAATATGTCAGAAATTCCAAATATTGTTATTCCTGAAAATTTAAAACCCAAAGATTTAAGATTTGGTTCTGGGCCAAGTAAAATTAGAGCCACTCAATTAGCCGCTCTTGTTGCTTCAAATCCAGGATATTTAGGAACAAGTCATAGACAAAAAACAGTTAAAGATGTTGTTAAATCTTTAAGAGAAGGTTTACATAAATTATTTAATTTACCTGATGGTTATGAAGTTTTAATAGGAAATGGTGGCACAACTGCATTTTGGGATGCAGCAATTTTTTGTTTAATAAAAGAAAATGGACAGTTTTTATCTTTTGGAGAATTTAGTAATAAATTTGCTCAAGCTGCTAAAAATGCACCATTTTTAAAAAATATTGACATAATTAAATCTGAACCAGGTGATGCTCCAGATTACGCACCAAATTCTAGTTTTGATGTTTATGCAACAGCTCATAATGAAACCAGCACTGGAGTAATGAAAGAAGTTAAAAGACCAACAAAAGATGGTTTGCATTTAATCGATGCCACATCCGCTGCAGGTGGAGCAATTGTTGACCCTAAAGAATTTGATGCTTACTATTTTGGACCTCAAAAATCTTTTGGTTCTGATGGAGGATTATTTGTAGCGATTTTAAGTCCTGTAGCAATTTCTAGAATTGAAGAAATTAAAAAAACAAATAGATGGCAACCACCATTTTTAGATTTATCAATTACTTTAGAAAATTCAAGATTGAATCAAACATACAACACTCCAGCATTAGCCACTATTCATATGTTTGAAAATCAAGTTTCTTGGTTTAATGAAAATGGTGGTCTTACTTGGTCAAGTAATAAATCAAAAACTTCAGCAGAATTTCTTTATTCTTGGGCTGAATCTAGAGACTTTGCTAAACCTTTTGTTGACAAGAAAGAATTAAGATCCAGTGTTGTAGCAACTATTGATTTCATTGATTCCATAGATGCTTTACAAATTTCAGCAATACTTCGTGCAAATGGAATTGTTGATACAGATTCATATAGAAAAATTGGAAAGAATCAAATCAGAGTTGGTGTTTTTCCATCTGTTGAATTAAGTGATGTTGAAGCATTAACAAATTGTCTAGATTACATAGTAGAAAAACTTTAGTTCTAATAAAAATATACCAAATAAGGTATTGAAAATTTTATAAAAACCATTAAGGTACGCCCGTGATATACCTTGATGCAGAAATCCAGCAACGTCGAGTTGCATTTGGAAAATCTATGAAAAAGATTCGCATCCAGGCAAAAATAAGTCAAGAAAGATTAGCCGAAATTGCAGGTCTTGATCGAAAAACTATTTCTCGAATTGAAAATGGGCATCTCTCCCCTTCATTAGATAATTTGTGGGCAATTGCAGATGCCTTAGATATGCAAGCTTATGAATTACTTTTGCCAATGGCTAGAAAAGACTCTAAATAAAAGTTTGAATTAAAGCAGCGATAACTAATCCGAAAAGTACTAATAATGTGATGATTCTTCTAGTTTTTGTGTTCATAAATGGTTAGTTAATAATACGAAATTACTTACCTTTGGCATAATTAGTCTTACTTATGAGCACAAATCTTTCAAAAGAAGAAAAACAAGAAGTTTTTGGATTGTTCGATTCCGACCAATATGAAAATGAAGTTAAAGAAAAATATGGTCAAACAGATGCCTATAAACAATCAAAAGAAAAGACTAAGAATTACACCAAAGAAGACTGGGCTCAAATGACTTTGGAGTCAGATTTCATAGTTCAAAGATTTAAAAATTTAATGGAAAAAGGTATTGATCCTGAAAGTGATGAAGCAAAGGAAACTGCCGAAGTTCATCGACAACACATCACTAAATGGTTTTATAACTGCAGCTACGAGATCCATTCTGGATTAGCGGTTATGTATATAAATGATGAAAGATTTAAAGAAAACTATGAAAAACATGCAATTGGGCTTGCTCAATATATTCATGATGCAATAACTGCAAATTCGATAGAGAATATATAAATGAGCGAATATCAAATCACAAGTTGGAAAAACATTCCATCACTAGTAACAGTTAGAGAAGGTGACAAAGTTGTTAAAACTCAATTGCCTCAAAGATTTCAAGAAGCAATTGATGAAGCAGCAATGAGACTTAATGAAACTGACGCTGATAGTTACATGAATGGTTGGAATAGATCGGAATGGATCAATGCAGACGGAGAACCGGCTATAATTGCAGAACAGGTTGTTGCTGGTATTGAGAAAGATTTCTCCGAGGAAAACCTCGCGGCATTACTTGATGAATTAGGTAAATAGTAAAACTAATTTTATTAAGGGTGGAGAAATCTATATGGCAAATATTTATGATTTATTAGATCAAGGAAAAACTTTAATCAGTGATGGTGCTATGGGCACCATGTTGCAAGAAGCAGGCTTAACCGATGGTGGAGCTCCTGAGTTATGGAATGTAGAACATCCTGACAAAGTTGCAGAAATCTTAGATAGTTATGCAAAAAATGGAGCAAACCTTTTAACTACAAATACTTTCGGTGGTACAAAACCAAGATTACAAATGCATCAATTAGAAGATCGAGTATTTGAATTAAACAAAGCAGCTGCAGAACTTGCAAAAAAAGTTGCTAGTAAATATCCAGAATGTTTTGTCATGGGAGATATTGGTCCAAGTGGTGAATTAATGGAGCCAATGGGCACATTAACTATTGATCAAGCAAAAGAAATATTTGCTGAACAAATTAAAGGTTTAGTTGCAGGTGGAGTCGATGCAATCTTGATTGAAACCATGAGTGATTTAGCAGAAGTAGAGGCTGCTATCAAAGCAAGTCAAGAAGTAGCTCCTGGGTTACCAATCATTGTTACTTTTTCTTTTGACACAAATTTAAGAACCATGATGGGTGTTAAACCTGAAATGGCAGTTAAACAAATTTCAGCATTAGGAGTTAGATTAATTGGGGCAAATTGTGGTCGAGGAACTGATGAAATGAAAATCATTGCCCAAGAATTAGCAAGTGCTAGACAACCTGGAACTTATTTAATAACTCAATCAAATGCAGGTTTACCAAAACTTGTGGGAGATGAATTTATTTATGATGGCACTCCAGAAGAAATGGCAAAGTATGCCAAGGAAATGAAAGAAATCGGAATTAATGTAATTGGTTCTTGTTGCGGATCAACACCTAAACACACTAAAGCAATTAGTGAAGCTGTTAAATAATTTCTTAAATGGATAATGACGAGTATTTAGTTAACAGACCTGATTTAGGTGATCGTTCCGAAGTTCAAGCTGGGGAGTTTTATCCAGTTATTGGAGTTGGACCACATCCAAAACCTTGGCCAGAAGGAGAACAATACGATCCTCAATATTTAGAAAATGGGGATAAAAGAAATGTGCTCGATAAATATAGATATTGGTCAGTTGAAGCTATTGTTAAAGATTTAGACAAATCAAGAAATCCCTTACATATTGCAATTGAAAATTGGCAACATGATTTAAATATTGGCTCTGTGGTTCGAACTGCTAATGCCTTTAACGTTGCTGGGGTACACATCATTGGTAAAAGGGATTGGAACAAAAGAGGTGCGATGGTTACAGACAAATACCTAAATCTTTTTCATCATGCGACTGTAAGTGCATTTAGTGATTGGGCTAAGAAAAACAATATTCCAGTAATTGGTATAGATAATGTGGAAAATTGTGAACCTTTAGAGACAGCAAAATTACCCAATCCTTGTGTATTTTTATTTGGTCAAGAAGGACCAGGTTTATCTGAAGAAGCATTATCTATTTGCGAAAAAATTTATGAGATTAAACAATATGGTTCAACCAGGTCAATGAACGCCTCCGCAGCAGGTGCGATTGCAATGTTTGCTTGGGGTTTGCAACATATAACTTTAAGGTAATGATTAAGAAATACTTTTTAAAATATGAGATTTATTCAGAAAAATAATTGGGTAAAAAGATTTTGAAAATCTTCCAGGTGGTAATACTCTTATAAATCTATTACTACAACTATTTAAATTTAAAATTTTCCTTATTAATGGAGTAAAATCATCGTCTGCGCTCAAGAAATAAATTTTATTGTGTAGATTTTCTTGATAAAGTTCGAATAATCTAATACCGATATTAACATCTGTGTGTTTTTCTTGATAATAAAAAATTGAATTCAAACATTTTTTGCATACAATTTTTCTTTCCCTTAATATTCCAAGATTGATCGAAACTGAGTTAAGTTTTTTATTAAGATTGAAAAATCTACGTTGATAAATTGCAGTTGGATTATTTCCTTTGTAGGTGGAACCAAAAAGTTCAATTTTTTTTATAACTTCATTTTCTTTTATTACCTGATTACATAATTTTTCAAGATTAATAAGAGTTTTTTGTAAATCTAAAGTATGAATAACGGAATGAAATAGATTTAATCCATCTATTATAAAAACAACTTCCTTGTTATTGGTTGCCTTCATGCTCACTCCATGTTAAAATTGGAAAATACCTGCTTAGGTCTCTGTACCTTCGCACAACGACCCCGAAAGGGGTCGTTCCTTTATATAAGCAAATTTTTGTAATCAAGAATTACTATCACTTTAATTATGTGGATAACTTGTAATGTGCAAAAGTCATTTGGGGCATATGATTTAGAAACCTTATGAAAACAAAAAGAATCCTTTTCCCTGACCAATTAGGCGATCATTTTATAAATGATCATGATGGTGACACCATCATTTTGATTAGTAAAGAAGATATGTGGGCTCGAAAAATGCACCGAGCTAAAGCCCAATGGTGGTTAAGTGCGATTTGGCATAAGAAAGAGGAACTGGGTAAAAGATGCCAAGTGCTAGAAGTAAACACGGTAAAAGAATTTGTAAATAGTTTTAAAGGCAAAGCTTCTGTTATTGCTCCAACCAGTTATCGGCAAAGAAAAGCATTCATTAATAAACACAATTTTGAGAAATTACCTTCCAGAGGTTTTGTCTTGAGTGAAAAAGATTTTAAAGACTGGATTGGTAAAAGAGAAAACAAGAAATCAAAACTAGAAGATTTCTATAGATTTCAAAGAGTGTTTCATTCCGTATTAGTAGATGGAAAAGAAAATCCTGTTGGTGGAGCTTGGAATTTTGATCATGAAAATAGATTGCCTCCCCCAAAAAATGTTAAAACTCTTGATTTAGAAAAACCTTATTATCCTAAAGAAGATGAAATTGATGAGTTCGCAAGAAGAGAAATCAAACGATTAGAAAAAGAAGGTTTTAAATTCATCGGCACTGACAGTAAAAGAGTTTTTGCTGCCACTGAAAAAGAAGCAAATAAATTATTAAAAAATTTCTTTGAAACAAGATTAAAACAATTTGGACCATATGAAGATGCATCATTAATTGATGACTGGCATATGTCTCATTCTCTGCTTTCAGCGCCATTAAACATTGGTTTACTTGATCCAATAAAAGTAATTAGAGATGCTGAAAAAGAATTAAAAAATAAAGCACCAATTGCAAGTGTGGAGGGCTTTATTAGACAAATACTTGGTTGGAGAGATTACATTTGGCATCTTTATTGGTATTTTGGCGAAGATTATTCAAATAAAAATAACCATTTACATGCCAAAAAGAAATTACCTAATTGGTTAGAAGAATTAGATAATTCAAAAATTAAAGCAAATTGTTTAAGTCATGTAGTAAAAGATTTAAATGAAAGATCTTGGGTCCATCACATCCAACGACTAATGATTTTAGGAAGTTGGTGCATGCAACAAGGAATAAATCCTCAAGAATTAGTGGATTGGTTTGACCGGGCATTTATTGATGGTCATCCTTGGGTTATGGCTGCAAATGTAATTGGGATGAGTCAATATGCAGATGGCGGAAAAATGTCTACTAAGCCTTACACCAGTGGTGGAAGTTATATAAATAAAATGAGTAATTTTTGTTCAGGTTGTGTTTATAAACCAGATGTAAGGGTGGGAAGTCAAGCTTGTCCATTTACCGCTGGATATTGGAAATTTATTGATAAACATAAAGATGAATTTAAGAAAAATATCAGGATGAGCCAAAGTGTAAATGGGCTTAAAAGGTTGAAGGATTTAAATCAATTATTGAAGGAAGACTCAAATACTATTTAATTAATTCTCTTTTCCTCATGTCATTAATGATATTTTCACAATATTCATTAGTAATTCTTTGACCATTGGAATCTAATAATATGGTTTTATCCAAATCGATATCTTTTCCAAAAATAGTTTTTCTAACCATCAGTATCTTCGAAAGTGCGTCGGCATAACGTGTATTACTAATATTTTGCCAGATAAAACGACTCCAACTATTTCTAATTATAAACCAGGAAGAATCAAGAAAATATTGAAATTTATTCATTATTTATCCAAATTAAAATACAATTATATTTAAGTCAAGAATTTAAATACTTATTTGTCCACTAAAAGTATTAGCTAATTAAAAATTTTGCCATTGCTTCGTATAACGGTATGCCAA
>VFQT010000845.1_pt1 | contig 41255 bp, 29 predicted proteins | sample 3512381 | NCBI WGS metagenome assembly VFQT01 (sample SAMN10412376, study PRJNA504923) | tailings metagenome | isolation source: Relicate 2 Philex TSF3 active mining site | place: Philippines: Tuba, Benguet | collected 2017-08-29 | reverse complement strand
ACGGTTTCCAGCTGTCGCCGTCATCGTTCATCCCCCTCTGAACGGTGACGGCGATTTTTCTGCGCTATGCGGAAATTTCGGAACAGTTTCACAGGCTTCACATGACTCGCCGCAAACGTCCTCCGGAAGGCCGAAGTTTTGCCGTTGCCACATTTCGCGATCCTGGAGCATGGCTTCAGGGCTTCCTGAACTACCTTGACGCTGAATGTGGCATGTCACCGAATACGCTGGCGGCGTATCGGCGAGACCTTGAACGCTTCTTTACCTGGAATCGAGATGTTGCTCGCACCGGTGTGCATGAGATTGGTGTGCCAACCATCACTTCGTTCCTGGAATATCTCCAGAGCCTGAATCTGGCAGCGAGCAGTATCGGACGCGGCCTTGTTGCCATCCGAATGTTCTTTCGCTTCCTGATGCTGGAAGGGATCGTTGCCGAAAGCACTGTGGATCTGGTGAGCTCCCCGAAACTGTGGGAACGTCTGCCCAGGGTGCTCAGCCCGGATATGGTGGATGCTCTCCTGGTGGCTCCGCAGGGACCTCTGGATCGTTACTATCGCCGCGATCGTGCCATTCTGGCTGTGATGTACGCGACGGGGTGTCGAGTGTCGGAAGTCGTGGATCTCAAGCTCTCGGACGTGGCGCTGGAAGAGAATTTTTGCCGCTGCACAGGTAAAGGAAACAAGCAGCGCATGGTCTCGCTTAACCCCGTTGCAGTGGATGCGATTCGAAAGTACCTGGAGGCAGAACGTCCCGCGATGGTACAGGTTGCGGGCACAGACCCGGGGAATCTGTTCCTGTCGCGGAGCGGCAAACGTATCAATCGCGAATCGGTCTGGGCCATGATTCAGCGGTATGCCCGACGCATTGGATGTGGGTCTGACGTCAGTCCTCACACGCTGCGACATAGTTTCGCCACACACCTTCTGGCCGGTGGTGCCGACATTCGAGCGTTGCAGGAGATGCTGGGGCACTCCAGTATCAGAACGACGCAGGTGTATACTCACGTCGAACACAGTCGACTCAAGGCCGTTCACAAACAATGCCACCCGCGCGGCTGAAGGCCGCGAATTGCCCGTTGAGATGCTCCCTGGTCGCGCCGGCGCTTGCTGGATTGTGGCTGCAAGTTACTTCGGCGTAGTTGCAATGAGTCTCATCACCCTGTAATGTTGGACGCGTTGCGATGGCCGTTTTCCTTCCGGATGGCCGCCTGCTCCGCCCTGCTCGACTGCACCCAGATTCCACACCATGCCCGGCACCACCACAAGCAGTGAAAATTCGGACGACAGACCCGACCCGATTGGCCCGGAAGCGAACAGCGGGACGGGCGCTTCTGTCGCTCAGAATGGACGCACCCAGACGGTTCCATGGCACCAGTCGCTTCTCCTGTTCCTGACGGATGAACATCGCGAGTTCCTGCGCTGGACGATGATTGTGCTGGTTGTTGTTCTTGGCGCGGAATGGTGCTGGCTGGTGATGGAGAGTCCGGATCCGGTTTTGCTGAACCGAAGTGATGCTTTCCGAAATTCCTACCGGCTTGAGATCAATCGCGCCACATGGGCCGAGTGGCTGCAACTGGACGATATTGGTCCTGCCACGGCCAGCCGGATTGTGGCTGACCGAAAGGTGAACGGGCCTTTTCACAGCATTGAGGACCTGATGAGAGTTCCGGGAATTGGAAAAGCGACGCTCGAGAAGATGCGTCCGTTTCTGGTCCTGCGGAGTTCCGAAGAGAACGCTGTATCTTCGGCAGCCAGAGACTAAGATGGCAACAGGACAGACGCAGAATCGTTCTGCAGCGCCGGCGGGGTGCCTTTGACCGCAGGCTGGGCAGAAATCATCAAAGGCGAGCCAGCAGGCTCCTGAGGCAGGAGATTCGTCTCCTGTGATGCATGAAAACGGAAGCAAACGCTGCGGATTCGCAGGCGATCGATTCGGGCAAACCGGCAAAGACTCGCAATTACGGAAGTCGCCAGAGATTCGAAGAATATCGAAACAAAGTTCGCCAGAAACTTCTGCCAAAGGGAAGTGTTCATTCGGTCGGAGATACTCGTTCTGCCAAAGACAGAGTTCGCAGTTCGTGGCAGCTGATCGTTCAGTTCTTTGGTCTGCTGAAGCCGTTTCGGTCTCAGGTGATCCTTGCACTTTTGTCCGTGACCATTTCCACCCTTCTTGGACTGCTCCCTCCTGCCGGCACCAAGTTTGTTGTGGACTATGGTTTGTCCGGCAAGCCTCTGCCGTCATGGCTTCAGCAGTTTCCTGCGCTGTCGAACCCGATGCGACTGTTGACAGCAACCGTTCTTGCGGTGGCATGCGTCTCGCTCTTCAAAATCTTCGTTCACATCTGGGGACGCTGGTACGCGACGGTCATTTCAAAGCAGATTCAGCTGGCAATACGCCGCAGAGTGTTTGATCACGCCGTTCGCCTTCCGCTGCATCGAGTGCACGAGTTGCGATCCGGGGGAGTCGCTTCGATTCTGCGCGAAGATGGCGGTAGTGTTGGTGAACTTGTCTTTGGGATGCTGTACAACCCGTGGCGAGCGGTGATTCAGCTGATCGGAAGCTTCGTCATTCTGGCGTGGGTGGACTGGACGCTGCTTCTGGGAGCAATCGTTCTGCTTCCCACCGTTTTTGTGACTCATCGGGCATGGATCAACAGCATTCGTCCTCAGTACCGGGCGATTCGAAAGCAGCGGGAACAGATCGATGCGGGCGCCACGGAATCCTTTGCCGGCATGCGCATTGTTCGTGCCTTCAGCCGTCAGAAGCGAGAGGCCGCACGATTCTCTGAGGAGAACAATATGATGGCTCGCCAGGAGCTTTATGCCTGGTGGTGGATGCGAGTTGTCGAAATGGTCTGGGAGGCACTGATTCCAATCGCCAGCGCGGGGCTGCTGTTTTATGGCGGCTGGCGAGTCATCAATGGTCATATGACAACGGGTGACCTGATGATGTTCCTTGTCTATCTGCTGATGCTGCTTGAACCACTGGCGACTCTGGCCAGCAGTGCAACACAGTTCCAGAACAGCCTGAGCGGTCTGGATCGAGTGCTGGACCTGCTGGAAGAACCGATGGAGATGCAGTCGGCACCGGGAAGTCTTCGCGTTAACCGGCAGACGATTGAAGGACGCATCGAATTTGATCAGGTGACGTTCCATTACCCCGGCACAACAACGCCAGCGCTGCAGGATGTTTCGCTCGTTGTTCCGGCCGGTTACACGGTGGCTCTGGTAGGACCGAGTGGCGCTGGAAAGACAACGCTCAGCAATCTTGTCGCACGATTCTACGATCCGTCATCCGGCAGAATTCTGCTCGACGGACACGATCTGCGCGACTACGACGTGGAATCGTTCCGATCGTTGCTGGGTGTCGTGGAACAGGATGTCTTTCTGTTTGACGGATCGATTGCTCAGAACATCGCCTATTCACGCAAGCACGCGACACCCGAAGAAATCCGCGCCGCGGCGGCAGCAGCCAATGCAACCGAGTTTATTGAACGGATGCCAGCCGGCTTTGACACGGTGATCGGAGAACGCGGAGTTCGATTGAGCGGCGGTCAGCGTCAGAGACTCGCGATTGCTCGTGCCGTTCTTGCGGACCCAAGGCTGCTGATTCTGGATGAAGCCACCAGCAACCTGGATACCGAGAGTGAGCAGCTGATCCAGCAGAGCCTGTCGGTTCTGATGAAAGGAAGGACCAGCTTCGTGATCGCTCACCGACTCAGCACCATCGCAGGCGCAGATCTGATCGTCGTTGTGGAAGGCGGACGCATCCTGCAGACAGGGACTCACAAAGAGCTGATGGAACTGGGTGGTCGCTATAGAAGCATGGTTGAGCAGCAGGTCAAAATGACACTCGGAAGTGTGGGCAGCGTGGAAGGCGTGAGCTAGCGGCCGGCGAAGCGGCACGACTGCGCTCTGCCAACGTCCTTCGTGGGATCTCTGGCGAGATCCGCTACTTGTCTGTGGAGCGGACAAACTTCTGGGCTCGCTTTCCGATGATGTCCCCGAGGTACAGATTCCCTTTGGAGTCGAGCGCAACTGCGTGGAGCCAGTTGACATCCCCAGGCTTCTCCGCACCGTCTTCACCCTTTGGAATGGTCCACAGCTGACGGACTCGACCATTGGTATCGAACTTCATCACAAGCTGATCGCGAGGCGGGCAGCTTAATGGTGCTCCGGGATACGCAGGATCTTCACGCCATGGCATCGGGGACGAACCGCAAACCCAGATCTCATCTTTTGGTGTCACCCAGAATCCCCAGGGCACAATGACATCGTTCCAGCTGTCCAGCAGTCTGCCTTCCTGGCTGTAGACTTGAACACGGACATTGTTGCGATCGGCCACGTATAGGCGGCCTTTGGAATCCATGGCGATAGCGTGTGGCAGGCTGAACTGATCCGGCTCAGTTCCCATTTGTCCCCAGGCTTTGATGAATTTCCCGGCCGCATCAAAATGAACAACTCGATTGTTGCCATAGCCGTCCGACACGAACACATCGCCATTCGGGGCAATCGCCATATCGGTGGGTTTATCCATGTGAGTTTCGTCGACTCCTGGAACGCCGGGGGTACCGATGGTCAGCAGCACTTCGCCGTACGGATTGAATTTACGAACCACGTGCAATCCGATGTCTGCGACCCAGATGTTGCCGTCCTGATCGATCTTGATGTGGTGTGCTGAGCCAATGGTTTTGTCGCCCCAGGCTCGGATGAATTTTCCCTCTGGTGAGTACACCTGAATGGGAGGTGTTGAACGAGTGAAGACCCAGATCTGGTCCTGCCGGTCGACAGCAATCCCTGGCATCGCGGCCCAGACAAAGCCATTTGGCTTTTGAGGCCATGCGGGATCGACTTCGTACGAAGGGCTCATGTTGCGACGTGGGTAGTCGGGTGTTTTTCCTCTTTGCGCGGAGTCTGCAGAAGGCTCCGTCTGAGTTGCTTTGCCAGGAGCTGTCTTCTCCTGTGACAGGGCTGGAACAGTGAACATGCCTGCGACGAGTGTCGCGAGCAATCCGAGGAACACGGAGCGTAGATTCATAGTGGACTCCTCGCCTTTCGATGTTTCGAAGACGGCACTCGCCTGCCGTGGTCAATCACACAGCCTGCCAACCCTGAGCAGGTGCGAATTGTAGTGGAACTCGCCAGAGTTCCCATCATCAACGAGTGTCGAGGGTTCTCTGGGTGTAGTCGCTGGTCGCGGCAAGGCCGCGAAGTGCCGCCCGGCAGTCGGCACCTACAAAAGTCCGCGACGGCGCCCGGATCTCTGGCGAGATCCACTACAAATCCTTTGCCGAGTTGTCCGGGGCACAAATGCAAACAGCTCTTTCATGCGAAAGAGCTGCGCTGGAGAAAAGCATCGAAGGTGTGATCAGGTCAGCAAACCATCAATCGGTTTTGACGACGGATCAGCGATCGGCATTTCTCGACCGTCGACAATGAAGTTGCCCGTCGAATCCACACCGACCGCCTGCAGGTATGTGTGGAAGAGGTTTCCGTGGTCGACCTGCTTGTCGATGACCTCGGTCCCTTTGTCGTTCGTGGCTCCATGGGCGTATCCTCGGGGAGCCCGGCAGCCGGCCAGGCACACTGACCAGGCGCGAGACCAATGGTCACGACCATAATACAGATTCACATTCGGAGTTCGTCCGAACTCACTGAGGACCACGATCAGAGTACTTTCCAGCATTCCTCGGTCTGCAAGGTCGGCAACGAACGTAGCGAATGACGTGTCAAATTCGCCCAGCTGCTCGATGTGGAAATTGAAGTTCTCGTTGTGAGTATCGTAGTTGGAATGCGAAAGCTGAACGAACGATACACCCTGCTCAAGCAGCCGGCGCGCCAGCAGGCAATGGCGACCAAGGTCTGATGGACCGTACTTCTCAACGGCCGCCGCGGGCTCTTTCGTGACATCAAAGATGTCCCGCTGAGCCATCAGCTTTTCAGCCTGCTCGAACGAATACGTAAAGGCTTCCGTCACTGCCGTTCGTCGACGATTCAGGAAGCGTTCGCTGACCTTGCGACGAAAGTCCTGACGCGCTTTGTCGGAATCTTCCGGAATGCTGTCCGGCCTCACTGTGTTAGGAGGCGGGTTTCCGTTGCCAAGCTGCACGCTCGAGTATTTGGGACCCAGCCATGCCGAATCATTTCCTCGACCGCCACCACCGCCCGGAGTGATCACGATGTGACCTGGCAGTGCGCTGTTTTCCGGATTGAGTGTTTTGGAAGCCACGGCACCGAGCTGGGGAAATTCGCCGGCCGGAGTTTGTCGACGTCCGGTCATCATAAGGTAGGCACCTTTGCCGTGATCATCTTCGCTTGTGTTGACGCTGCGAATGAGGCAGAGATTATGCATCTGCTGTGCGGTCTTCGGCAGCAGTTCCGAAATGTGAATCCCAGGGACTGATGTCGGAATGGAGAGGAACGGCCCGCCTGTTTCGGTGCCGGGTTTCGGGTCCCAGCTTTCCAGCTGGCTGAGCCCGCCGTGCATGTTGAAAACCACGATCCGTTTCTGGTCGGACTTCAGTGAGGCCGCGATTGCCGGATTTGCAAACGCTCCCAGGCCTCCCACAATGGCACCAGCGCCGGCTGCCATTGTGCCGAGAAACTGACGGCGAGCGATTCCGTGAGCCGCTGTGTTGCAGGGATATCGCAGTACCATGGTAAGACTCCAAAGACAGATGTTATTCGTGGATTCAATGGCCCGGGATGACGTTCATCGGGGACTGAAGTTCTAGTGGTTGAAGCGAAACTCAGCGCTGCTGAGCAGGCCCCAGACAAGTTCCTTCGCCGCCTGATTTCGATCTGGCCGTGAGGCCAGGAACGAAGTCACGTCGGCCACTTCTTCTTCCGTTGGCATTCGGGTCAGAATGCCAAGATACAGTTCTTCAGCCGCATTCTTTGGGTCGGTGGCCTTGATAATTCGTTCCGTGGCATTTCCGCCCGACGGACCAACCCAGCTGTTGATTGCACCGCCGTTGGAGGTAAACAGAGCCTGATCCGGACTTGCGTAGAAGTCACTTTGCGGCTGTCCCGGGGCGCCGCCGTACAGCGGCACATAGTTTCCGATGTTGCCCTTCAGCTTGTCCCACGTACGCTGCTCAAGTTCAATCTCGCGCTGAGCCAATAGCGCGGGATCCTGCTTCTGAGCATCCGTCAGCGGAGTTGTCTTGTCGAGGTCCGCAATCTCGTTGCTCCTGTAGTTGTCGTAGACTCGAGTAACGCGGAACACGGTCCAGCAGAGCTGTTCGGGGCTGAGATGCTTGAGCTGTGCCAGCATGAAATGGTTGGCAAGTTCGGTCGGGACCGGTTCAAGAGCCTTTGTAAACTCGTCCGAAGCCTGCTGCCGAGTCACCTTTGCTGCCTCGAAGCCGGCGTTCATCTGTGCCTCCATGTTCTGGCGGCGCTGAAGTTCGGCCTGAGCCTCGTTCATTTCGGCCTGAGCCTTCTTCATCAGTTCATCGGCCTGCTGCATCTGCTGCGAGGCTGTCGTCATCTGAGATTCTGCTGACCTTAGAGCAACCGCTGCTGCTTCCGCTTTGACGGTCAGCTGCTGCGATGCCGTCTTGAGTTCGGCATCATCGGCCAGGGCCTGGACAGCACGGTCGAGCGCCGCCCTGGCATCGGTGAGCGATGATGAAACGGTCTGTTGGGATGACATTGTCTGCTGAGCCGTGGTCAATGCCGCCGCAGCTGCCGCCTTTGTCGTCTCTGCTGTTTTGAGTGACTCGGTTTTCTGCTGGATCACAGGCATCATTTCTGAAACCTGCTGTTTGGCCACAACGTACTGTGACTCCGCAGAAGCCATTGCCGCCGTGGCAGCATCAAGCTCCTGACGTTCTTCGCCGGCTTTCTTCATGTCTTCAAGCATCGAGAGGCGTTCTTCGGCGGACCGGAGGACTGCCTGAGCGTTCTGTGCGGCCGCACGAGCCGCCACGACTTTGGCTTCTTCAGCACGAACCGCATCGAGCAGTGGCTGCAGTTTCTGAGCGGCTCCTTCCAGAGTTGTCCGAGCGGTCTTTGCTGCTTCCTGCGGGGCTGTCGTTGCCGTCGACTTGTCCGTGACGGCCTGCTTCAATGCCGGCAGTTCCGCATTGACCGCGGTGGTTCGTGTTTCCAGAAGACTGGCCGTTGCCACCAGATCCTGGCTATCAGGAAGTGCGGCAAGAGCATTCTTCAATGATGCGAGTGACTGATTCAGACTTTCGGCCGCCTGCTGTTTCACTGTCAGTGCGGCGGTCGCGTCGGCCACTGCCTTCTGAGCTTCATCAAGTTTCTTCTTTGCTTCTGCATACTGATTCCGTGCCGCGTCCAGTTCACCGGCAACCGGCAGCAACGCTTTTTCTGCTGCAAGGAACGCATCATCCGCTGTGTCTTTGGATGTTGTCGCTGCGGTGCTTGCGGCATCGAGTGCAGCCTTTTGCTGAGCAATACGATCGGCTTCCGCTCTGGCAGCCACCAACTGTGCGGTTGTCTCCGCTGGAAGATCAAACGGACGCTGATAGGTCTGGCTGAGTGCGATCTCTCGGAGGAAATTTTTCATGTCGAAGTTGGATGCTGCCAGTCGCTCGCCGAGTTGCTGGAGCAGAGCCGGACTGACCGCAGGATTATCCGGGTGTATCATGTCGAGCGGATGAACGAGTCCTCGACCAAACATGAACGACCAAAGGCGGTTGGCAGCGTTCTCATTGAAGGCGCGGTTCGAGCCATTGGTTGCCTGTTCCGCAAGCAATGAGCGTCGACTGACTTTCGGCACGGCCCGAATCCCATCGGCCGGGGCGGTAACATAATCTTCGCCGGGCACCAGGAACTGTTCTGCCAGCGTTGTGCCTCCTGGCAAGCGTGCTCCAGTTCTGTGCATGTTCCCTTTGGAGAAGACGGATTCGAACGTCAGATCCGAACCAGACCGCTCACCCAGAACCGTCACATCTTTGTCGTTGATCTTTTTCGTGACTGCATAGGTCGCAGAAGTGATCGCCAGCAGTCCCTGGTAATCCTTCTGCAGGAAATCGGCGACAAGCGGAGAATCGTGGCATTGTGCACACTGAAGATCGCGTCCGAAGAAGAAGCGTCCCATATCGCGAGCGACGATGTTGGGTTCTATTCCTCGATCCAGAATGAACCGGGAAGCAGGGCGATGATCCAGGTTGTCCATTTCCCCGTCCGCGGTCATCAGTTCTTTCGCCAGCGTGTTCCATGGTTTGTTCTCGCGAACGGATTTCACCAGCCACGCCATCCATGCATCCTGAGCCACATGGGTGTTTGGCCGTCGTTCCATCAGCATGACGTCGAGTGTGGAGGCGAGGTGTCGAGCGTACAGGGGCGACGCGAAAAGACGGTCGATGAGTTTTTCTCGCTTTGACGGATCAGCATCGGTCAGGAATGCTCTTGCTTCATCAGCTGTTGGAGGCATCCCATTCAGGTCGAGCGAGACTCTGCGAAGAAACTCTGCATCCGAGCAGACTGGAACAGTAATGCCAGGCGGCGGAGCAAGTTCGCGGTCGATCAGCTGTCGAAGCGATTCCTGGGCTGATCCCTTCGACGGGGCGAGGCACACCATCATTGCTGTGAAACACAGCAGGCGAAGATTCGCGTTCATCGCGATCTCTCCGAGTCTGGTCTTCTCTCAGCCATTGAGGAGGGACCGGCACGCCGGCGATGGACTGAAAGAAGAAATGTTGGAAGGCGGGAATCCGGTCAGTGGACCGGCCAATATCCTGCTCGAGCATTTCATCTCGAGCCATTTCTGTCTGTGGAGCAAGTCTTTGGTGAGGTACACGTCTGACCTGCGGGGCTGGTGTATCTCCAGGGATTCACCACGGTCAAGCCAGACAATTGCTCAGTTGAGCGAGGAAACCGAAATCAAGAAAGGAATATTCTTCTGTATTTTGACACTTCGGCCGCAAAAGGCATGAAAAAACAGCTGTTTTTCTTTGTCGCGAGGAGATCGTGATGAGGAAAAGCAACAGGCGTGTCAGGGTCGCACAGAGCCTGCTGGTTTCCGTGTCTGTTACGCACACATCGCCGGGATGTGACTTACTGCTGAATGTATCCGTCAGCATTCGATGGAAGTTCCACGGATGCAGGCTGTTTGGGCGATGGAGACTCCGCGACAATGCTGCGGATGGCACGTATCAGTTGTGACTTTCTGAACGGCTTTTGCATGGTCATGCGGACATTCGGGAACATGCTGTAATCTTCCGCGTTCGTCTGTGAATAACCGCTCATGATGATGACGGGAATATGAATGCCGCGCTGATAAAGCTCTTCCAGCATCGCATGTCCATCAAACTCCGGCATCATCATGTCGAGCAGCAGGCAATCGATACCTGGAGTATCGGCTATGAATTCCAGTGCTTCCGTCGCCGTCCGGAACACGCTGACTCGGAGGCCACTGTTTTCACATGCTCGCTGCACAACATCCAGAACAGTTTGCTGATCATCAACGGCGACGATTGTGGCGTGAGACACATGTGATGTTGATCCTGGATCGCTCAAATCACTGATGTCAGCTTCTGTGGTGACGAGGCTGTCAGTTTGTGGGAGAAGAATTCGAAACGTTGTTCCTTCGCCGCGGCGGGAAATCACCTGAATGAGTCCATCGTGCCGATTCACATGCCCATAGACAACGGACAATCCAAATCCATGTCCATGAGTCCTTGATCGCGTCGTAAAGAATGGCTGGAACAGACGAGACAAATCCGCTTCAGAGATACCGACTCCACTGTCAGTGACTTCAAACCAGACAAACCGACCGCCGCATGTTCGATTGCCAAAAAGCTGGAGCCTGGAAAGTTCCGCAGCGCTTGCGATCGCCATTTCTCCTGTGCGAAGGGTTACTCGGCCGTGGGTATCCTGCATAGCCTGAGCTGAGTTCGAAACAAGATTCATGAGGATCTGTTCAAGCTGTCCAGTATCAGCTTCGGTCATGCAGGGCGACTGACCCGGAGAAAATTCGATCAGATGTCGACAGCTCAGTCCGGAGCGAAGGAGCGGCAGCATTCGACCAATAACATTGTTCAGATCCACCACGCATTTTCTGGACGGTTCCTTACCCGCGTACACCAGCATTTTGCGACTCAGTTCCGCAGCCGTTTCGGCGGATCGGATAATCCCCTCAACACATTCCTCGATCTGAGGATCCTGGGGAACGATCTGCTTGAGAAGGTCTGCATTGCCAAGGACGCCAACCAGAAGATTATTGAAGTCGTGCGCAACACCTCCGGCGAGTGTCCCAAGACTTTCAAGCCGTTCTGTCTGTGCGATCCTCAACTCCATTCGCTCACGTTCGGATCGCTGTTGTTCGGCTTTCTGCATTGCAAGCGAAAGTTGCTCGTTGATGTTTCGAAGTGCTCGCTGATCCATCAGCATCAGCACGAACAGCGAGACCACAACGACACCGGCGACTGCCATCCAGAAATCACTCCACCACGCATGAGAGCTGCCGTCGACAATTACTTCCTTCAACAGTGCTGACTGTTCCACTTGCGCCTGCTGTAGCTTGTCCAGGTCGAGTGAAATCTTGGACGCAATCGAAGCGGATGCCGCGCGGTCAAACCCCAGCAGGCGGTTTGCATGTGATGCGATGTGCTCAGCAGCAGCGACTTTTGCAGGATCCTGCGGTTCAAACAGCCCGTTGCCCAGTTGTCGTGACAAGCTGACCAGAACGTCCGGGTCAGTGACACACGCCAGAGAATCGTTCTGGGACTGCAGAAGATCCCTGAGGAACTGGCTGTGTTCGGGACTGCTGGAGTATCCTGCATAGGCTGCCCGGATCGGCACATAAGGCGTTTCAAATGCCAGTTGAACAAGCCTGGCCTGCAGTTTGGCCGTGAGTGCTCTTTTGTGCGTCAATTGATCAAGTGACAGCAGGCTCTCCGTTGCGGCAATTTTCCACAGCACAGGCAGTTCCTGAAACTCCGGTGCATCCAGAGTTGTTGTGATTTTCTGAAGCAGAGCATCTTCATTTGCGTCAGACTGACACCTCGAACACTCCCGGACCAGTTTTACGAACCAGGCCTGACTACGACTTTGCTCATCTGCCTTTGCCGCAAGAACACTGGGTGTGGAGAAATCTGAACGACGCTTCTTAAAGCGAAACTCGATCCGACTTGCTTCAGTCCAGAGCACTTCTGACCACATGAGGAGAGCGACATGATCCGGCAGCTCCGTTCCAAGAATCCGAAGGTCTTTTCGCAGTCCTTCAGTGCAGGAAACAACCGCAGCGGATCGAGTCATCCGTGCTCGCAGGCACAGAGCATGCAGGAAATAGACATGGGATATCCGATCGGGATCCCTCGGGAATGCATCCATCGCAAGCAGAAAGTCCGGCTGGCTCGCGACCGGGCCCTCTGTCAATAATCGTGCGCAGGATCGTTGAGCCATCGCGGCGGCATAAGCGCCAGAATTGGAGGCCTTCACAGCCAGTTCCGCCGCCTGCTGACTGAGCTGAATCACCTGTTCGGGTGTTTCATAAATCCTGGAGGCCGACAGCTGAAGCAGGGACTGCAGGTCGGAAGGAGGCAATGTCTGCGCTGGCTGACTTTCTGGTGGTGGCGGCAACATGGGAGGTTGCAGCTGCACTGCATGCGTTCTGTGAGCCGGAATCAGCAAGACCGCAAACGCAACGAACCCGGTAAGTAGCGGACCAAATGCCCTCATCGCTGTGCCCTCCGTGCCACATGGCATGCCTCGCATCCATGTGAACTGATGCGAAGGCAAATCCTAAACAGGCCGAAGGTTGCTGCCTCATAACAGGAACCTCCGCCTGTGACTTATGGGGAGGATTGCGAAATCCCCTGGCACTTGCAAGAGTCCCAAAGGCGATGTCCCACAAGTTTGCTGTGTCTTTGTGGGTGTATTTCGGGAGGCAGAGGCACTGAAGTCGACGTCAGTTCTGCTGCCCTTGTGTCTTCCGTTGCTTCGCCGACAGCCAGAAAAATGCTGCTTCCGGAATGCTCTCGTGCCCCCCGTCGAAAATGATGACTTCTGAGTCTTTTGAGCGACGATGGAGCAGCACGTCTCTTGAAAGGCCGGGGATTTCACTCTGTGGCTGCGGCTGATCCAGTTTCTTCTGACCGACCAGCTGTTCAATCTCAACATCACTCACAGGCGTTGACTTTGCCCCGTGACCAAGCGCGATGGAGTTGAAGGCACGCAGCGAGTGACTGACCGGGACGGAGCCGGAGTGGCCGTCTTCCACACCGGCCCAGATACTTACCGGGAGTTCACCGGCTCGTTGCAGTTGAAACACCGGCGATCGATCCCGGTAGTCTGTATCGATTTCGATGGAATCGCCCGGCTTGCCTCCGAGCGACTTCGCAATCATCTGCGCGTATTTTTGCGCTTGACCATCCTTGCAGTGGAAGCGATACCATTCGGCAAGATCGGTGGGACCGACCCATGCCGAAACGGCACTGAATCGATCCGGATGATGTCCGGCCATCAGCAACGACATGTGGCCTCCGCCGGAAACGCCCGCGAGGTAAATTCGCGTTCGATCCACCTTGAACTTCGACGAAATGAAATCGATGGCGTCGAGAATATCCTGGCGGGCATACTTCGAGCCGCAGGCCTTCGGAGTTTGATTAACGCCGCGGAAATTTGGGTGAAGCCAGATCCAGCGATGTTCCACGCAGGCTCGCAGCCACTTCTCGTTGTCCTGCAAATAGTCACTGCTCCACGAGTGCAGGAATACGAACAAAGGAGTGTCCTGATTCGCAGCTTCCGGCGGCGCCCAATAGAGCAATGGCTGTCTTTCGCCATCCAGCGGGCTGGTGGTTTCAGCCTGAATCGTTTTTGGAACCGGAGCAATGGACGGTTCGTCATCCATCGCTGAAACACGCCGCGACGCGGCAATGAACCACACGAGGGGCAACAGACAGGCCACGATCGGCAGTCGCGCACTGCGAGTTGTTTCAGGAGTTCGAGCCATTGTGAAAAGTCTGGCTTGAGTCCTTTTTCCTGTCACGGTCCCCCGCTGTGTTTCCATAACACGAATCCCTTAGGCTGCAGCAACGTCTTTGCAGAAGTCGTACAGCAGCTGCAGAGAATGGTGTGCATCGTTTTCCGAAATAGTCATTGGCGGACTGACTCGAATGACACAACCAGCCAGCGGGCCCAGCAGATGAATTCCTTCGTTCTGTGTATTCCCGCGGTAACACCGTTCAACGATGGCGCAGGCGGTTTGAGCTGGTGTGAGGCTGCCATGAGCACCACATTCGATTCCAAAGACCATTCCTTCGCCGCGGACTTTGACAATGATCCCGGTTTCCTTCAGGCGTCGCAGGCCATCAAGGAAGATCGTGTGCAGTTTGCGAGTATGCTCCAGAACGTCCGTCGATTCGAATTCATCCAGAGTCGCAAGAACGGCCGCTGAAGAAATCGGATTCGCGCTCCATGTGTCCGATGTTGAGCCATAGCCCATTGGATCACAGACGTCTCGTCGGCCGACAGCAGCACTCACCGGGACACCGTTGCCAAGACCTTTGCCAAGGCAAACAAAGTCCGGTTCGATGCCGTACGACTCGAACGCATACATGTGGCCCGTGCGTCCAAAGTTCGCCTGGACTTCATCGAGGATGAAGAGGATGTCCTTCTCACGACAGAACTGCTGAAGCAACTGAAGGTAGGCTTTTGGCGGGTGATAGCTTCCGCCGCCGCCGAGATACGGTTCTGTGATCAGACAGCCGATGGACTTTCCGGATTCCAGCCAGACACGTTCCAGTTCCGAGCGGTAAGGGGCAGGGTCGAAGGGCTTTGCTGGATTGTCAACATCCGAACATTCCTCGCGCGGGAAGGAAGTGAAGCGGACTCTTGGATCACGATCCGGATCCGATTCTGATCCGGTGACAGCTCCACTCAGGCCCTTCTTGCCATGGAAGCCAAAGCGAGTCGCCATGATGCCATCACGGGCCGGATCACGTTTCATGCACGCCCACAAAGCCTTCTGCACAGCCTCAGATCCTGAAGCAGCCCAGATAACAGTTTGCAGTCGGCTGCCACCAGGAGAACTCTGCAGGCTGGCAACCAGACGTTTGCTGGCTTCGGCTTCCAGTGGAGTAATCGCGTTGTAGGCCGTCATGGACGAAGCCTGGAAGTAACCTTCATCGCTGCCGCTGAAGTCGGCCGGATTCCAGCCCATGTAACGAATGAAACGCTTCATCCATCGACGCGGATTGTGGCCCAGATTGGAAACGAGTACTCCGGATGTGTAATCAAACAGCCGCCGCCCTTCCGGAGTCCAGTGGAAACAACCAGCGGACCGTGCGAGCACTGCCTGGCTGGGGGTGAAGGTCCGCAGGGAATGCGGTTCCGTCGTCGCAATCACATCTCGATAGGCATTCGACTGATCTTCGCGATCAAAGTGAATGGAAAACGACGGGGCGGGCTGAGTCATTGGTATCGTTACCTGAGAATTGGACGGGCCAATCAAACACGCAGAGCACAGATGGTAATGGAATCGAATCGTTCCGCAAACACATCGATGACTCTGACTGGGCCCTCCTGGCAAATGCACCTGTGTGATCCATCTTCCTTCGCAACGCGCTGCTCGGCACAATACCCCAACTGCGTTACCACGGCGTGCCTCTGACTGCCTGAAATCATGCACGCTCCGTGCGCGCCGATGTCTGACAAAGAATGTGTGACAAAAATGTTGAACGCAACAAGCACCGAAGGCGAGCAGCCTCGGTGTCAACCGGCCGGTACTTCACATCGGCTACACATGAAATCGCATACCGGGAAACTAACGCATCCCGCTCGCCAAATTGCGTTCACCAACGAGGAACCAAGAACCAGGAAGCAAACTCCCTTCCTGACTCACTGGGCTGCAGACAGCCCATCGGCTGGGCTCTTCACGGCCAATCCCGGCTTGTTCATCACGTGCAGGTAGACCATGGTCGTTTTGACATCCGCGTGTTCCAGCAGTTCCTGTACCGTGCGAATGTCGGAGCCAGACTCGAGCGTAGCTGTCCATTGTGAAGAAGTGCTGCTGACAGGGGGGATTGCACGGCAGGCGAAGCGGATTGAAGAGCTGGAATCGGAGCTGAAAGAGCTTCGAAAGAAGAATCCGACGCAGCGATTGGATGATGCGTATTCGGTGAAGGCTGAAGAGAAGCGTCGCGAAGGTTTTCAGCAGGATGGGAAGCCGAAAACGAAGAAGCAGAAATCGAAACGACGCGGCCGAATCAGCACCGCAGAGAAGCTGGCGATGGCGACCCAGGAAGAGAACATCTTCCCGGCAAGGTAATCACTTGAAGAATGTACCTTTCGATATTCCCGCGTGGCATGGCGAATCATTAATGGTCAGGCGGTTCTTGTTGCGTATCACATTTATGCGGGCTCTGAGCGAGGTGGGCTTGCGGCTGAGCGAGCTCGGGAGCCGAAGGCTTTCGTAATGCCTTTGAGCAAGAAGCCCGGTGGATTTAGGGGGCGTCGCTTGTTCTTTGGGGAAAGCATGGCCGCGGAAGGCGGCAGTCAGCAGTTTTCAGTTAGCAGTGTTCAGGGAATCGCAGGGTAAGCGTAGGGTTCAGTGGAGTCGTCGGCAGGAAGGACATTTCGGGCCCTCTGAGTTTGCGATCATCCGTGGTTCACTCACTGCCGCAATTTCCCGTGGCTCGCTGTCGCATGGATGTGCCGCCCCGTCGGGGCTTGAAGTCTCTTCCACAATTCGTTTCCGGTGGCTTACGCACACCGACAAGGGTTGTGGCGGCCTGCTGGGCCCGGACGGGCGACACGGAGGCACTGTCTGTCGCCGCTTCGCGGCTTTGGGACTGTTTGTTGGGTGGAACGAACCTCGGGTTGACACCCGAGGCTATTTGCTGTCGCAGCTTCGCTGCTGAAGACTGGCAAGTGTTTACCTGTTGTTGTTGTTTCTGATCCGCGATCATCTGCGGTTCGCTCACCGCCGACCATTTTCAGGGTGACAACCTGCGTCGCCAGTGTAAACTCTGACCGGCGAGGATTCCTCACCGTGATGAATCTCGCCCGATCTCGACGACGGCTCATCGCCAGTCGTATCGATCGCAATTCGGGTCCCGTTGGGCTGCTCTCACATCGCACAGCAGTCGCGGCAAGCGACTGATCTTTGGCGTTCGCGTTGAAAGTAACCACGGCTTCCATTGAGCAGTGATGTCAAGACGGGCTTGATGATTCTGGAACCCCGCCGATCAGAACTGAAATGAAGCACTGGAGACGGATTCGCTCGTCGACCTATCGCTGCGGCTTTTTCTTCTTGCGAGGCTCGGAGGGCTTTGGTTTCTTTGGGCGAGGGTTTGAACTGCTTGAGGAGTTGTTAAGTTCGTCGGAGGGTTCTTCGGTGAGAGGGCCTCCGCCACGGACGGCGATGACGCGAAGGGTTTCTGTGCGGTCTCGATACGTCACCAGACCGTTTCGAGAATCCATGTACCATGCTCGTTCCGGACGGTTGGCCTGAACGGTGGCCGACCACCATTCGCCAACGCCGGCTTCTGGAAACATGCCAGGGGCAATGGAAGGCTGGGCAATACGGTCGTCGCTCAGCGAACGAAGCTCACGAATCGTGGGAAGTCGCCAGTCGCTGTGCCCGGCAAGTTCCAGCATCTCACAGTAGTTCACGGCTTCCTGCCATGTGAGCGGATTCTTCGATACGGCCACCTGCCACACCAGACCAGTCACCTCATCTGTCACAGTGCCGTCCTTGTTCGCTTTCAGCTTCGGGCCTTTCTCCCAGGCACATTCACCTCGCACACAACGCACATGGACGGCTCGATCGCCGCCAGCACTGATAGTTTCCGTGATGGCATGAGCGCCAATGCCGCCCCCTGCATTCACAAGCCAGACTTTGCTGGAATCGTCCGCTCGAGGCGTGTCGGTCCACCAGTACTTCGCATCGCTCAGCGCGAAGATTTCTGTATTCATCGCGGGGCCATGCCGACGATGATCCATGAGGCAAAGCAGTTCCATACTGAGCGGCAGACGCCAGTCATCGTGGCCTCCCAGGACGAGGTCAGCAGCGTACTTGCGAGCCTGTTGCAAAGTCATCTCGCCACCATCCACCGCCTGCCACATCAGGCCGCTGGAGGAGTCGATCACTGTTCCGTCGGACTGCTTTTGAAACCGAGCCTGCGCGGCGTTTGCAGCGCGCGACAGTGGGCGCTCTTCCTTGTTTTCAGCGATTGCTGCAGCTCCGGACTGCGGCGGCATTTCGTCTTCCGGGCTGGTGCTCACGGCCGGACTGGTGGCAGGCAAAGTGATCAGGCATGCCATGAAGACGCTGCAGGCCAGGAGGGCACACCAATTTTTCAGCACATTGCAGTGCATGAACGATCCAGGGAAAGAGGGATGAAGCCTTTGGAGAAACCAGTGTGCAATCAGGAATAGCCGCAGAAAACGCTGGAACGGAAGAAAAAGGGGAAATCCCTGGCGGATTTCTCCGCTGAATCCTGCTTCCCCGAACAGGAGAGCGAATTCCGGCGATTCCGAAGGGTCCGGATGTTCGGCGTTTCGCAGCTCCGTTCTTTCCCTTGATCTCAGGAGTTGCGTCATGAACTTGAACTGGCTGAAGAAGTTTTTGGGTGTTCGTCCGGGCAAAGCACGAAATCGTCGACGTCGTTCCGTCGTTGGCCTTGAAGGGCTGGAACAGCGACAGGTGCTGACCATGCTGATGCCTGTGAGTGTGAATCCAGGCGTCAGTGTTTCTACCGTGGAGATTCGTGACTTCAATGGTGACAGCATCAACGATCTGGCAGAGCTGAATTCCAGCCTGGGCCAGGTCAGTGTGCAGCTTGGGAATGGAGACGGGACGTTTGGTGCCAGCGTGACGTCATCTTCCGGCGGCATGGGAACAAAGATGTCCGTTGCGGACTTCAACCACGACGGAAAGCTGGACCTCGTCACCAGTCAGGGCTACACCATTGACCTGCTCAAAGGCAACGGAGACGGCAGCTTCCAGCCTCCTGTACCGTATTCTGTCGGTCCGTATGCCAACGATATTGAAGTGGGTGACTTCAATCATGACGGCTTCGACGACGTTGTCACTGCCAGCTTTTCCTACGGCGGTACGACAGAGATCTTTATCAACGATGGCCTGGGGGCGTTCCTTCCGGGACACAATATGTCAATTGGCCCAAACGGCCTGGACATTGAAGTCGGCGACATTGATGGCGACGGCGACGAGGACCTGATTCAGTCGGGCGGAAACGGCGTTGTCGGTGTTCTCGTCGGTCGAGGTGACGGCACCTTCTATTCTGTTGCCTGGGTCAACGTTGGCTACACCGTTCAGGATATTCACGTTGAGGACATGAACCATGACGGACGCGACGACGTCGTCACCTCGGATGGTTCGACGATTCGTTATTACGCCGGCAACGGAGAAGCAACGTTCCAGAACGCCCTGTCGTATGCATCTCCAGGATCCAGTCGCTTTCAGCTGGGCGATGTGAACGGCGATGGACATCGTGACGTGCTCACCAACGGCGGAAGCGCAGTGCTGGGTCGTGGAACCGGTGAGTTCTATGCTTCATCACAGTATGGTCATGGCTCATCGTCCGGCATCGGACTGGGCGACATCAATGGAGACTCCGTCCCTGACGCTGTTCTGATTCGTCCATCGACATCTGGTGGCGGTGTTGACGCATCATTCAACGGCAACAACGACCGTCAGCTGCTCGCGGGGGCGACTCACGTCACCGTTTCGGCATTGCCTTCCACCACCGCAGGAGCCCCCGTTTCGGTGACCGTGACAGCGCTGGATGACAACGGCAATGTGGTCACCGGCTTTCAGGGAACGGTCGCAGTCAGTGGAGCAGCCGGGACCGATGCGGTTTCTTACACGTTTACGACAGCGGACAACGGAGTTCACACGATTGCCAACGCCGCTGTGTTCTACAAAGCCGGTGAAGGCACGATTCATGTGACATCGCCATTCCTTCCGGACGCGACAGGCGCGATCACGGTTCAAGGGGGAGCCGCAGCGAAGTTTCAGGTGTCTGCTCAGGCGTCGACAATCGCAGGGGAACTCACGAGCGTAACTGTCACAACCTACGACCTCTACGACAACTTCGCCGCGGAATACCTGGGAACAGTTCGGTTCGGAAGCAGCGATCTTCAGGCCGAACTGCCGGCGGAATACACGTTCACAGCCGGTGACGCCGGGAGCCATTCGTTCAGCATTCGTCTGAAAACTGCCGGCAACCAGACGGTTCAGGCCTTCGACATCAGTAATTCGGGATTCAGCGGAACCTCAGGCAACGTCAGCGTTACGCCAGCCGCGGCCGCTTCGCTGACACTGACCGGAGGCAGCGGATTCATCGGTTCAGTCAATGCCGTCAGGATCACTGCCAAAGACGCGTTTGGTAATGCAGCAACGGGCTATAACGGGACCATCCATCTCAGCAGTTCCGATCCGAATTCCATCACCTCGGCTGATGCGGCACTGGTGAACGGAGTCGGCACGTTTACCGTTCAGCCGATGACGCTGGGCCAGCAGACTCTGACCGCCTTCGATACAACCACCGGTTCGATCCTCGGCAGCGAAGTCATTGACGTGACTCCTGGCTGGGGCGTCCGACTGGGAATGACGGCACTTCCATCCACAACGGGTGCCGGTCAGACTCAGACAACACAGCTGTCGATTTACGATTCCTTCGGCAACATTTCCACCGTCTTCACGGGCTGGATTGTTGTTCGCTCTTCTGATCCTCGCGTCACACCGGCCTATCATTATTTCAGTGCCAGTGATGCAGGAGTGAAGACGATTCCTGTGACGCTGTATACCGCCGGAACTCAGTCTGTCACCGTATCAGACAATGCCAACCCGGGAACGACGTTCACTCAGACCGGCATTACAGTGACTCCAGCCGCAGCACGATCGATCGCGGTGACTCCACTGCACGGAACCAGTGCAGGAACGTCACAGGACTTCACCGTCACGGCGCGGGATGCGTACGGAAATGTGGCGACCGGCTACACTGGAACTCTGCACTTCGCCAGCAGCGATGCTACGGCAACTCTGCCAGGCGACTACACGTTCACCGCGGCCGATGGTGGCGTTCACACGTTCTCAATCATCTACCGAAACGCGAGCGGACAGGACATCTCAATCACAGATGCTCAGGCAGCGACAATCAGTTACTACCAGCGGGACATTTACATCACGCCGGATGTGCTGAACCACTTCGCTGTCCGTTCTCCTTCCACCAGTAATGTTGTCGCGGGGACAACTCTGGATCTGGAAGTCACTGCGAACGACGTCTACGGAAACACGATCACGGACTATGCCGGCACGATCAATGTCACGTCGACTGATGCACAGGCAACATTCCCGGCAAGCTACACGTTCGATCCGGCAGAAGGGGGAATCCATGTGTTCTCCGGAATGCTGAAGACTGTGGGCGATCACTCCGTGACATTCACGGATTCAGCCGATGCACGAGTCTCTGGCAGCGTGTCAGGAATCACTGTCAACGCCGCCGCCACATCAAAGTTCAGGATTCAAACGGCACTGAACGCGACCGCAGGGCTTAGCCAGACGGTTGTTGTTTCGGCGACCGATGAGTTCGGGAATGCGACAGATGCCTACACCGGAGCAGTCAGTTTCAGCAGCAGTGACGCTGCGGCCACGTTGCCTTCCGGATTTGTGTTCGGCAATCGCGACAAGGGAACGGCGACGTTCAATGTCACGTTCCGCACGTCCGGTGTTCAGACTCTGACAGTCACAGACGCGGTGAACGGATTCAGCTCGACACTGCAGAACATCGTCGTGACCCCGTCGCAGGCTCGAGTCACATCATTTGCTGTCACGGGCATGTCGGCGGCCACAGCCGGAACGGCGGGAAGTATCATCGTTGTGGCACGTGATGTGTCGGGGAATATTGTCTCAGGCTTCCGAGGAACCGTCAGCTTCAGCAGCACGGACACTCAGGCTGGCCTGCCATCAAGCTATACGTTTACGGACGCTGATGGAGGCACGCACTCGTTCGCAATGACGTTGTTCACGGCTGGATCACAGTCGATCACCGTGAAAAATACCGCCGACGCATCGGTGACCGGAACGCTTTCAGGGATCACGGTGAAAGCTGCCGCAGCGGCTCGCTTTGTGATCTCCGCACCGACTTCGGCGACGCAGGGCTCCAGCATCAAGTTCACCGTTACGGTCCAGGACACTTACGGCAACGTGGTCACTGACTACGTCGGAAAGGTTCGCATCAGCAGCACGGATACGAAGGCTGGAACGACGGACTACACTTTCGCGAAGAAGGACGCTGGCGTGCACACATTCAGCTACACGTTCTCGACGCTTGGCAAGCAGACACTGTTTGTCACGGACCTAAACAATGTGAATGTGAAGAGTCAGTTCACGCTCGACGTCTTCTCAAAGAAGTAGCGGAGTCCATTCCAGGCCCCCGTGGGATGAGGTTGAGCTTTGCCGACCGCCATACATTGTGATTCTTACGCAAAGCAAAAGGCCACCGAGCGATCGGTGGCCTTTTCGTTTGATAATCAGTGGGTTCCGTGTCAGCAGACCGACTCAGAACTTTGGCGGATCAGCCAACCTTCATTGCGGCTGCCAGAATCTGTGAAGTGCTTGGTCGCATGATGCGAGGGTCAACCAGTTCACCTTTCTGCAGTGTCGCACGGATGTCTTTGCCGCTGATGGACCATGGCTTTTCGTCCTTATGACGTTCCATCAGGTCGACTCGCCCAACTGATTCGTAGTAAGCCGCAAAGCCCACGTTGATAGTCTTGATCTTCAGGTCGCCGCCGAGCTTCTTGAAGATTTCCTGAGCATCGAAGTCGCCCCAGATCGCTTCTCCGTTGGCGTACGGTGCGTCCGCATGCTTTCGGCCGATGACCAGGTGAGTATATCCCATGTTCTGTCGGTAGATGCCGTGCATGACAGCTTCCTTCGGGCCACCGTAGAACATCTTGATGTCCAGACCCAGCAGAACGACTCGGTCAGGAACTGACTCGCCTCGAGGACCCCAGAGGCTCTGGTCGCTGTCGCCGTCGCCGAGCGCTCGGTCGGTGATCAGCTTCTCATAGGTCTGCATGCGGATCTCTGCGTTGACGTCGTCACCTTTGACTTCGCCAATCAGCGGGTTCAGGCAGGCACCGGCGTTGTAGCCTTCGCGAAGCAGGGTCTCGAGTCCGTACACCAGAGCATACTCGTGAGCACGGTGAAGCGGATTGCGTGTCTGGAATGCAACGACCGCATTCCATCCTCGCGATGCCAGCAGCTTGCGGACTTCGCGCGGAGTCAGAACGTACTTGCCGAAGGATGCGTTCTTTGGCTGTGGCAGCACTCGGATCTCGCCGCCGATCAAATGAGACTTGTCGGCTTCGCCCTTGATGACCATGTCCGCGCCGGGATGATCCAGGCGATCGGTCAGGTAGACAGAACGAAGATACTTCAGCTTTGGCCACGCGTAGACGTCGTTAATCTCCAGAGTCGCTACGATGTCGCCGTTTGGTGCAGTGAGAGCAACCTTCTGGCCGGCCTTCAGAGTCTTCCCGAGTTCCGCGGTGACTGGGAATGCAATCGGGATGGTCCATGCATACTTCTGGCCATTGCTGACCACATAGCATTCATCCAGCACCTGGTGATAAACCGTCGAGTTCATCGGACCAGTCAGCGGGCTGAGAGTGCCGTCACCAAAACGATAGACGCTGGAGAGATCGGCGGACGAAACAGGCACCTGAGCCAGGGTCCTGGCTTCCGCGAGAAACGCGTCTCGCTCCTGCTCACCAACGGTGCGACAAACGGGTTCAGTCAATCCTCCATGAGGAGCAATCAGGTCAGCCATCTCGAAATATTCCTTTGGGCCATCGGCGTCGGAAATTCAAATATCTCCGGTCGAACAATGACCGGACGTCACAATCTGGGCGGACCGTAGAAGAACCTGTATTTTCAGTCAAGAAGTTCCTGGAGTTGGCCAGGTTTCCCAAAGTCGCCTGCCTGCCAGCATGGCAATCAACGGCGACAATAATTCCTCTAATTCCCCTTCCTCCCGTCACTCCCACCGCAAAACACCAAAGAAAAAGGCTCGCAGAAGCCTGTTCCTCCGCGAGCCTTCAATTGGTTTTCGAAGACGAATCGCCAAATCACAAAGGATCCGGGTACCGGAACGTCTTCCCTTCAAAGTTCCGCAGAAGGATATCATCGCCGTCGCGGCCGATCACTGTGTCCGGCTGAAGTGGAATCTTTCCGCCGCCGCCTGGGGCATCGATCACGTAGGTTGGGACCGCATAGCCGGTGGTGTGTCCTCGCAACCCCTGGATGATTTCCAGACCTTTGGAGACTGGCGTGCGGAAATGCGATGAGCCGCTGATCGGGTCACACTGGTAGATGTAATACGGACGGACTCGCATCAGGAGCAGTTTGTGAACCAGCTGCTTCATGATCTCGACTTCGTCATTCACACCTTTCAGCAGAACCGTCTGCGATCCGAGCGGGATACCCGTGTCTGCCAGGCGAGCACAGGCGTTCTTCGACTCCGGCGTACACTCGTCCGGGTGCAGATAATGGAGACTCATCCAGAGTGGATGATACTTCCGCAGCACGTTGCACAGGTCCGGCGTGATACGCTGAGGCAGCACGGCGGGCATCTTGGTGCCGATTCGAACGAACTCGATGTGAGGAATCGCGCGAAGACGACCGAGGATCCAGTCGAGCTTGTCGTCGCTGAGTGCCAGCGGGTCGCCGCCGGAGATCAGTACGTCACGGACCTGCGTCGTTTCCTCCAGGTAATGGAAGATCGCTTCCAGTCGCTGAACGTTCGGCTGAATCTCACCGTGACCGACAACTCGCGAACGAGTGCAGTACCGGCAGTAGGTTGAGCAGAAGTCCAGCGGCAACAGGAGGACTCGATCCGGATAGCGGTGAACAAGCCCTGGCACAGGGCTGTGACCATCTTCGCCGAGCGGGTCGTCAGCTTCACCCGGAGTTCGTACGAACTCACGAGTTGTCGGGACGACCGTCTTTCGCAGGGCCTGAAGCGGATTGTCCGGATCCAGCAGGCTCATGTAATACGGCGTCACGGCGGTTGGCAGCAGAGTTCCGCCATCGGACAGTACGTCGCGTTCTTCGGTCGAAAGTTCGAGCATGCGTTCGAACTGGTCGAGCGTCTTGATGCGGTGACGAGACTGCCATCGCCAGTCATCCCAGTCGGCGTCCGGCGTGTCGGGGAAAAATCTCTCTCGAAACAAAGTCGTTCGAGGATTCTCAACCCTGTTGCCGGGACCTGAAAAGTGTCCGGCATCAATGCGAGTGTTTGTTGATTGATCGGAAGCGGACTGCGCTGGCCTTGGGCGGGCTGGCGTTGTTGCTCCGGAACGCAGCAGTTCAAGGACTGAGACAGCAGACGCTGTCGAATTTTGCGAGGCAATTCCTTCTGAAGGATTCAGGACGGGCAGTAGACCTGAACTTCCCGGAGGCTCTTCCTGGTCCGGGCTGACGGCGATTGAATTGTCACATTCAACGCCGACGAACGAAACGTCGTTCACGAGCGATTTCTCCACATCGCGCAACCGTGGATTCGAACTGGTCCTGATCCTTCGTGTTCAGAATAGGCGAACCGGGAAGGGTATTCCTGGGCTCGATGGCGACTGGAGGATTGCCGAATGCAACAGTCGTCCATAACGCTCAGGGGCAGGTTTTGTTCAGAAGTACCGAGGCTGGCACATCAATCTGAAGTCGGCAGACTCGAGCCAGTACCGGCCGACTCCATCCCGGACTGACATTCAAAGTTCACTGAAGCTTGAAACGAGTCTCTTCGGTGGCTTCTGAATCTTTCAGCAGCAGCCATCGGGCGAAGGGCGAAGCCAGCAGGCAAATCCCTTCTACACCTCCAGAAAAAGGATGAGTCCGTTCCGGGTTTCAGGACCTGTGTCGAAAACAGCTCGGACACAAAAGTCTGTTGCCCGCTTCACGACGCACTGTGCGTCTGAAACCTCACTGCGCCGGCGTTATAATCACATGAGGGTTCAATTCAATAGAGCAGTCAAAGCTCTTTCACCGAAACGGAAAAAATTTTTACGACACTTGCCCGCAAAAACTCTTCCGCTCCGCCACCTGACAGCCGGTTGAAAAGGGAGGTTGAGGCTTCTGCCGAGCCGTTGATGATTTCAGCTCAGCGGATTGGCGCGGCTCGGGCCGGGTCCGGTGATGGTGAAGTGCGAAAAGGTCGGAGCTGGCGGCTCACCTTTCCCGCGATGGCTTTCCGACCTTGCCTCAGTATTCATCGCGTGTCTGGATGAACAGCGCTTTCTTTTCACCAGGGAGTGTAAAGTCAAAACCGCAGGCCTGGAAGAACTTGTCACTCGACGTGATCGCCATCACTTCCAGCACGTTTCGCTTCACCGCCAGTTCCACGCAGCGCTGGACAAGACCTCGACCGATTCCCTTGCCCTGAAACTGATCGTGGACGGCAAGACTGCGAATTTCCGCGAGTTTTGCGGAGTAAATCTCCAGGGCAGCAAAGCCGACAACCTGTCCTTCGGCCATGGCGACAAAACCAAACGGAATCAAATCACACAGTTCGTCGGTCGTTCGCGGCAGCAGGCGATTCATCTGGACGAATCTGTCCACAAGTTCTTCCAGTTGCGGAATGTCATCCCGACACGCTTCACGAATGACATAGCCCGGACCATCACTGGCATGACTGTCGGGCGTCTGCTGTTCAGAATCGGTCATCTCACTTTTGCTCGCTGTGTGTTGAAACTAAGAGGTGGGAAGACTACTTTCCCGCGCTGACGGTTCGGTCGGATCGCAAGGTTTGAAAACGTTTCCGGAAGAATGCGTTCCGGGGTGTTTGAGCTGTCACGAAAGGTTCGACGGCGATCAGCGTTCGTTTGTTCTCTGCCCGACCGAACCCTGTAGAAACGATATCCACCAGAGCCGTGCGTTGTGTTCGGCTCATGTCCGAAATCAGCAGTTCTCAGGAATTTCTACGATGTCAGAACTCAAAATTCAGGTGAAAGACCACGGCCCATTTCTTATTACAGGACCAGCCACAGTCACAGACGCTGCCGGCAATTCGTTTGACCTGAAGGGCAAAGAGACGTTTGCTTTGTGTCGCTGCGGAGCATCAGCCAACCGGCCATTCTGCGATGGTGCTCACAAGACCTGCGGATTCCAGTCTGCAGAACGAGCCGTTCAGGGCTAATCCCAGTTGTTTGCTCACCGGTCCGTTCGCATTCAGGCGAGCGGCCTGGTGTTAACCGGCCGGTACTCCGCACCACACGCCAGCAGAATAGCCACTTCTTACGCCGCGTGGCGAGATCCTTCTTCCTTCTGGCCTGACTGCCATGACCACAGTGACAGCCCCGAAAGGACTCTGTCGGCAACTTCCATGGCCGCGACGGCTGCTTCGCCTGGAACCTGCGGGGTGCTGCCCGTTCGAATGCAGTCGACAAAGTCCCGCAGTTCGGCAGTGAGTGCATCGGCGGAGGACGCCTGATGTTCTTCCTTCTTCATCCACTTCGTGAATACTTCATCCTTCAGAGTCAGCGGATTTGGTGTTGCGCTGACAATGTCGTGCACCATGCCGGGGTTGGCTGCAATCGCGGCACAGGGTTTCCACGATGTGACTTTGCGAGTCTGCAGGTCGGCCGACACAAAGCCTTCGGAACTCCACACCTGAATCGATCGCTCTGCCGTAGGGTTCATGCGACTGCAGGTCAGGTCGATGAACGTCCCCCTGCGAGTCTTCATGCGAGCCGTGGCCATGTCTTCGTGAGGTCCGATTGTGACCGCACCAAACGATGAAACTTCCTCGACCGTATCACCGGTCAGAGCCAGGGCGAGGTCGATGTCGTGGATCATCAGGTCATGCACGACGCCGATGTCCGTCGATCGAAAGGTGAACGGACTAACTCGCTGGCAGCGAATGTAAAGGGGGCGGCCGCACTGCTCCTTCAGCAGCTGGAACGCCGGGTTGAATCGTTCCACATGGCCCACCTGCAGCAGTCCTCGACGGAATGACGCAAGACGCTGGAGAGTTCGTGCTGCATCGAGCGTGTGCGCCAGTGGCTTCTCAACGAGCACGGCCTTGCCTGCTTCCAGAAACGGGCGAGTCACTTCCAGGTGAGCAACGGTCGGAACTGCCACGACGACACCATCGACCATCGACATGATCTCTGACGCCTGGGCATACCACAGGGTGCCGTGCTTCCGCGCGATGTCCCGTCCCTGCTGCTCACGAGCATCAACGACGCCCACGAGTTGCACATCGTCCATCGTCGAGAGAATACGGGCGTGATGCTGCCCGAGTGCTCCGACGCCAATGACTGCCAGCCTGACTCGATTCATGCCGCCTTGCGTTCCTGTGATGCCTGAGCGTCTGCTGCCGGTTTGTTGCGAATGGCTTCACGAGCACGGCCCAGTTTGCCTGCCCGCTGATTTTCCACGAACGTCAGCAGCATCGACAGTTCAATCGGAATGATGCCCTGAAGAGTATCCTCAAAGTACCGACACACTTCATCGAGCGGGCGGTTACGACGATACAGGAGCCGAAATGCTTCTTTGATTGTTTCAATGGTGGAATTGGAAATCCCGGCGCGACGCATGCCGACGACATTGATCGTCTTGAGTGTTGGATCGTCACTGCCAGCCGCCAGCATGAACGGAGGAATGTCGTGCGGGACTCGACAGCCGCCGCTGACAAAGCTGAGCCGGCCAAGTGTTGAGAAGTGATGAACGACAGAATTGCCGGAGACGATCGCGTTGTCGTGGACATGAACATGTCCGCCCAGCAGAACTCCGTTCACCAAAATCACGTTGCTGAAGATTCGGCAGTTGTGAGCGATATGGCTGTTCGCCATAAACATGTTGTTGTTGCCAATGCGAGTAACGCCGTCTTCCTTTTCGGCTCCTCGGTTCACCGTCACACCTTCGCGGAAGATGTTGTTGTCGCCAATGTGGATTTCCGTATCGGAATCCTGCCAGCTGACGTCCTGAGGATCGCCGCCGATAACGCAGCCCGGCCAGAAACGATTGTTGCAGCCAATCGTCGTGTTGCCGATGATGACAACGTGGCTGTTCAGGACGCACTGGTCACCGATGGTTACCCCCGGGCCGACAAGGCAAAACGGGCCAATGACCACGCCTTCCCCAATTTTAGCGCTGGGATCCACCTGAGAGAGTGGCGATATCCGTGTTTCCATGCTGATCATCCTGATCAAGGCGTTTTTGGGTGGTTCCCAGGGCGGACGTCCTGATTCCGCCAGTCCTTCGGTCGTCACGCAGCTCGGCTGAGCATTGGACTCCCTTGTTCTATCGTCGACAGTGTCTTGGCCATGACATGATTTAATTTATGTCCGCTTCGACTTGCAACCACATGGCCCGAAAAACTTCGTCCACAGAGGGCCAAATCCCCAATGCAGTCGAGAATCTTGTGTCGAACTGGCTCATCCGGCCAGCGGAGCTTGTTGTCGATGACCGTGCCATCCGCGTTGAACACCACGAGATCTTTACCCGTAAGGTGCCGCCCGAAGCCGCGTGCCTGCAATGCTTCCACTTCTTCCACGAGCACAAACGTGCGAGCCGCTGCGATTTCGTTCAGAAACTGCTCTGGGGTCAGCTGCACCGCAAAGGATTGCGGGGAAAACGGAGCATTCGGGCCGTAGTTGAGCTGGTAATCTACCGTCGGCACACCATTCATTGACGGAATGGCTTCAATCCACTGCGAATTGGCCCGGTCATTGACACACTGAGGCTCTTCGATGACCAGAACCGAACGCTTTGCACTCTGCTGGTTAATTCCCGCTTCGAGAATTGCGTCGCAGAACGGAAGGCAGGAGCCGTCCACGGCAGGCACTTCAATCGCGTTGATCTCCACCACACAATTGTCGATGCGGAGCCCAGCCAGAGCAGACATCAGATGCTCAATGGTCTCGACAACTGCACCGTTTGACGATTCGAGGATCGTGCGGCGTGCGGCAGCGGAAACAAAATCGACGTGAGCACGAACTTCCGGCCGCCACTTCAAATCGGTACGTCGGAAGACAATTCCGGTGTTTTCTTCAGCCGGGAGAAGCCTGGCTTTGGCCTCGATCCCATGAAACAAGCCTCGCCCTGAAACCACCGCGGGCCGTGCAAGTGTCTGCTGAAATGACGGCGAAGTTAGATCAGTCGCCATGGTCTCAATCCCCCGAAACAGACAAAGCATAGACATCGCAGTTCAGTCAGATGGGTACAGGTCCATGCACAACATGATCTCGCCAGATCACGGACCAAAGGTCGAGGAGGCAAGCTCCAGTGCACAGACACTCAAAAAGGCGGCAGTGGATGCTGATTGACCATCCACTGCCGGGTTCTTCACGATAACTGTCGTTCAACAGGATTACTGCTGAGCTGAGCGAGGTGCAGCTCCACTGGTCTGTCGAACCGGAGCCTTTGCACCGCCTGATGGAGCGTTGTCATAGTTCCGGTTCAGAGCACTCAGGACGGTCTCTGTGATGTCATCCTGCGGACGATAGTAGACGACCTGCTTGTTCATACGCTGCACAGCTTCGGCCGGTGGAGTATCGTCTTCGATGTCCTTGCTGTCGAATCGCATGACGACTGTGTAACCAGCGTATTCGGCGTACTTCTTCACCATGCTGGTGGTGTCAGCATAGATGACCTTGAACATTTCGGATTCACGACGAGCCAGCTTGCGCTGCGTGGCGGCGCGGAATGCTTCGAATTCTCCCTTTGCGTCCAGGAGTTCCTTCTCCGCTCGTTCATATTCAGGGCTGCCGGCAGTCAGACCGCTCTCAGCGATTTCCTTCTGCTTCGCCTGCATCTTTTCGACCATGGCTTTGGCTTCAGCATCGCTCTTGCTGATTTCCGCGGCCAGTTCTTCTCGCATTGCTTTGAACTTCGAGTAGCCTTCGAAGACCTTGGCCATGTCAACCAGGCCAACGCGATGCGGGGTTGTGTCTTTTGCCGGCGCTGCTTTAGCGGCTTCCTGAGCGACTGCCAGCGGTGCAATTCCGACTGCCAGGGCAGCCGCGAGGGCAAGAGCAAATTTCTTCACGGTTTAGGCACTCCTTTGCCAGATTTGCCAGTCTGAAACCCCGGTTCCATGGGGTGGGTAGGTTCATACGGGTGACCCAACCGGGCCACAGACCAGCGGTTTTTCCCAAACCCTTCCAGACGGGTCAAGGTGAAGCAGATGGAAATGAGATTTTCACCCAGACCCTTTCCCAACCACCGCCACAAACCGGCAGGAATTGCCTGCAGCAGAAATAGGATTCACGGGTCGCCTTAGGTTCGCGAATCACTCACGGTGCATGGCACCTGAGCCTCTTGATGAAGCTGTAAGTTGTTCTCTCTGAACATGTTGCAGCATTCTCGTGGAACCCAGTTGCGCATCTTCGTGGCGAAGCAAAGCTGCTTTGGTGCATGGCACCGGCGTTGTGTGGCAGCGGCGTTGTGCTGTTGAGTCTGGTGGGGCCCGGCAGGTGAGTTGGAATGGGCTCTTGAGCACATTCTCCGGTCATGGCACCGTTGCAGTTTGCTTGGCACCGTTGCAGCTTGCTGCGGTTCAGGTGCATGGCACCGTGAACTCAGGGAATCGCCATAAAGTCTTCTGCAAATTAGCGTTATGTGAATTCACTCTGGCCGATATGTCCACACGATTGCAATTCCCGTGGCTGGGCCACACGAAGGCTGCAGTCCCCCGTCCAGTAGCTGTTGGCCGGTCAGAACCTGCGGAGTCTCCGGCTGGTCCCAGTTCGTCACGACGTAGCGGCGGTCGGGCTGGACCGCTTTGATCGTCAACGGAATCGTGGATGCTTTCGCCGTGGGACCTTTGAAGGCCTGCACGATCCCATGCTCGCTCCGAGGATCATGAAACTGGAACGCGACCCATTCGTCCTGTGCTTCCGTGGGCTCCAGCAGCAGGTGGTAGTCTTCCGTAAACAGTCGACGAACGGGCAGATAATCTTCGAGATGCCTGCGAAGGGACTCAACGGCCGTTGGATCTCGATAGTTCACCGCAAACGACGAACACGCCCCCATTCCGCTGCGAAGAGCAATCGTATCCGATGAGGCGGCTCCAAGCCCGTGGAGCGGAATCCAGAGCGATAGCCCGGCCGTCATGTTCTGAACATTGCGAGGATACGTTGGATCGCCCCAGCAACTGTCGCTTCGCCAAAGTACCACCGACCGTCGCATCATCTCAAAGTCCATCCGTCGACCACCGGCGGCACAACTGTCGATAATGAGACTGGGATGCCGTCGCTGCAATTCATCGAGGACCTCGTACAGGCCCGTGATGTATTGAACCTCACTCAGGCCGACTTCATCCGGTGAATTCTGTGAGGCCCAGAACCATGCCGGGTAGAGATTAAAGTCCTGTCGGTAAATTGAGACGTGCCATTCCGTGATGCAGCGCGATACTGTGTCAATCATCCATTGACGCGCGGCGGGAATCGCAAGGTTCAGGAGATGAAAACCATCATTCTCCTGATAACGAAGTGCTTCCGGTGTTCCGACCGGACGCAGAAGCCATTCCGGATGTTCGCGGTGCAACCAGGTTCCTCGCATGACCCGCTCCGGTTCAAACCACAACAGGAACCGTAGACCTTCGGAATCCACCAGGTGTCCCAGCGGACCGAGTCCCTGAGGAAATCGCTTTGGATCTGGATCAGGATTTCCCTGAAAGGCCGGGAACCCACCTTCATTCCAGCCTGCGTCCAGCCAAAACGTGTCCACAGGAAGTTTCTGGTCACCGATGTGATGAGCCAGAGCCTGAAGGTTGTCCGCAGATGTGTCGTTGAATGCCAGCATCCCATGAACGCTGGCGGCCACAGGCATCAGCTGAAGTGCTTCATGATTCGCAGGAGTCAGTTCCTGTCGCATCAGCCGGCGAAACTTGTTCTGACCAGCCGCCCATGACCCCTGATATGGAATGACAAGGATCGAAGGAAGTCGCACGGTCTCTCCCGCCGGAAGGCGAAATGTGGCTTCCTTCAGCCCTGCGGTAATTCGAACGGAGCCTTGCTCCTGTCGCTCAAAACTGACTCGCCAGTCGCCCGTCCAGCCGATGGCAAGGATCAATCCTCCGGCGTTCCCTGCAACATTGAAGTATGGCATCGCTCCGTCAGAAGATCGTCCACCAAATGACTCAATGGTCTTCTGCGGATGGACCGCAAAATCGTTGACAAGAGGATGAAAATCATCGGCCTCACCGTGGCTGCCCTTACTCCAGTGCAACACCATTTGGGAGGACTTCGGGAAATGCAATACGAAGTCCGCGCAGGGGGAGTTCCTGAAAAAGACGGATCGGTCTTTGTCGGCAACAAGTCGAACCTGCCACTCACTCGCGCCAAATTCGGCGTAGTCCGTGCGAGCAAATGTCATCCCGTCGACCACTGAGGACGCTGGCATGGAGAGTTGTTCGACAATTTCGAATGACTCGGAGAATCGAATCAGACCTGAGGGTTCCTGGCCCGTCGCATCGCCGGTGAGGCTGAAGAAGCTGCAAATGGAGAAAATAAAGACAAGCAAATTCGAATGCCGCAACACAATGCCCCCTTGAATCGAACACACAGCGACGTCGTTCAACATCGATGCTCGCAGATTGTCGCTGGGTTTCTCATAAGTCGCAAGAATAGGGTCGGCGTCAGTTGTGATCAGATGAATCACGTGGAGGCAAAAAGAAAGGCTCGCCGCGAGTTGCGGCGAGCCTTCTTTGGTGAGCTGACTCAGGGAGACAAAGGACCGGGCGACTTATTTGCCCTTCTTTTCCGCCTGGAGTTCCTTCAGAAATTCGGCCATCTGGGCATTCATTTCTGCTGCCGGAGCATTCTTGTTCTTTACGGCACGTTCCTGAACTTCGATCGCCTTGTCGAGGTCGCCGTTCAGGTGATGCAGGTGAGCCAGAGTGTCGAGGATCATGCTGCTGTCTGGTGATCCTGCGGCGGCCTTTTCAGCAGCAGCAGTGGCAGCGGCAGTCAGTGGCTTTGAGAAATCTTCTGTTTCTTTGGCGGCTTCATAAACCTGCCAGGCGATTTCGTTCAGCGCGTCTGGTGTAACAGTCTTGTCGCCAGCCATGGCCTGGAGGAGCTTCGCCGCATCGTCCGTCTTGTCGAGCGACATCATGATTCGGAACTGCAGTGAAGCGATTCTTCCGCGAGATTCCGCAGGGGCTTTCTTCGCGATTTCATCGAGCTCTTTCAGACCCTCTTCGGCTTCGCCCTGCTGGATTCTTTGAATCGCAGGCGTGATCATGATCTGCAACTCGATTTGTCCCAGCAGCTGCAGTGTTTCCGGATCATTTTCAGCCTGCTTCTTTGCTTCTGCGACCATCGCAATCGCGTCATCAGCCTTGCCCTGACGCATCAGGCGGCTGATCTTGCCCATGAGTGCATCGCGCTCCTGGCCCTTTTTGAATTCTGCAAGATAGGCTTCACGATCCCACTTGTCCGTGACGACCTTTTCAAGAGGCTCGTCCATCGCCATCGGATGACCAATCCACTCGATCTGGCTGGATTTGCCAACGATAAAACAGGTAGGAATCCCGTTCTGTCCGGCGGCTTCCATGTAATCGGCTGCCACAGATCGGTCTGGGTCTGTCGTCAGGCAGTAGACGCTGGTCAGACTTCCGTAAGTCTTCTCTTCAGCTTCCTTCTTTTCGTCCTTCTTCTCTTCGTCGGATTCGGCTTCTTCCTGTCCTGGAAGCGGACGCTTGAGGAAGCCTTCTACGGTCTCCAGATCTTCGTCACTGATGCTGACGATCTGAACGCCTTTCTCTGCGTACTTTTCCTGTGTTTCAGCAAGATGTGGCATGCTGGCGACACAAGGGCCGCACCAGGTCGCCCAAAACTCGACGACGTAGACTTTCCCTTTTTCAAACTTCGTCACTGGCTTGAACTTGCCGTGACCATTGCTGACCCAGTGCTCGACATCAAGTGCTGGTGCCGGTGAACCAATCGTAAGCGTTGGTCCGTCCTCTTCCTTCTTCTCTTCTTTCTCATCAGCAAATGAGGCGCTCAAAGCGGTCGTGCATGCAAGCGAGAATGCTGCTACGAGCGACACATTACGAAAACAGAATGTCATCGGCGAATGTTCCCCAAAAGTACACAGTGGCGAAGTCAAAACCCCTTACACTCAGGGTTCCACTCCTGTCGCCAGTTGCCGGAGGATAGCAGTCTCCGCAAAAAAATGGAAAAGTGTTACGATTTCGTTTCGAATAGATCGGGCGATTTCTCCTGGAAAACGGTCAGAAAGCGAGCACTCAATGGCGCGTCCCTCGATCCTGATTCTCGGCGGGGGAATCAGCGGAGTGACCTGCGGCGTTGTCCTTCAGGCGCTCGGCTTTCAGACGCGAATTGTCTGTCAGCACTGGCTGGGAGCAGACATGTCATCTCACCAGAGGCTTGATCCGCGTTTTGCATCGGCTTATCCAGCAGCCAGCATCATTCCTCACACAGTGCAGGTTGATGACATCTCCTGGCATATGCATTGTGGCCAGTTGTTCTTCCGAAGACTGTTGGATTTTGGAGTTCAGGGAATTCGCCTGCAGAGACACTTTGAAGTCTTTGAGGCTCCATGTCCCATCCCGGAGTATGCGGGTGAAATGCCCGAGTTTGAAGAACTTCAGCCAGGGGACAAAACGGAGCGAGATGCTCCACGACGCTGTCCGGATCAACATGTCTTCGGCTGGAGCTTCAGAACTTTGTTCGCCGAAATGCCAAAGTATCGAAGCTTTCTGGCAAGCCTGTATGAGGAGCTTGGCGGAACGGTGCGGTTTCCGATGCTGGCAACACCGGATCTGCTCAAACAGGTGCCGGAAGAAGTTGTTCTGAACTGTTCGGGTGCGTGGAGTCGGTTGTTGTTCAAAGATGAGTTGGAGTCGCGTTTTGTGAGAGGTGTGTTGCTGCGGGTTGATCATGGTGGTTGCATGCCGGTCCATTATCGAACAGGTCAGCCAACCAGTTACAACTATCACTCGGATTCAACGGTCTATGGCCAGCCGGATGGGACAGCTGCGGATGTCTACTTCTATCCTCGAAGTGATGCCTGCTTGTTGGGAGGAACACGGCATCGATCTTTGCCGCTCAACGAAGACGATATCGGGCAGTGTGATCCAGACTCTGAGACCCTATGGCGAGGAGAAACATACTCAGGTGAGATGATTCAAATTCCTGCGGCCGACAGGCCTGGAATGTACCATTCAGTTCCGCGTCCGATTCTTGATCTTAATGTTCAGCTTGTACAGGGGCTGACCGGAGTCGACATGCGAAGATTCCCCGTGACGGCAATGACGGGTCTTCGACATCAAAGGCAACAAATTCGTCTCGAGTCACAGGTCTTTGGTTCCCGATGTGTGATCCACAATTATGGTCACGGCGGTGCGGGTGTCACATTGTCGTGGAGCTGTGCAGTCAAGGTTGCTCAGATGGTCGCTCCTTCGATGGGGTTGGAAGAGATCACCGATGCAGTTTCAAGGCGGTTGAAAGCTCACGTCAACAGCGGGATCATCGGAGTGTGATGGTTACAGCCCTCTTCGAGAGGTCGAGAGTTTCGGGGCGGATGTGTGCCAGATGACCGCTGCAAGCTCTCGTAATTTCGGCGGATTTCGCCAGTTTTTTGCAGTTTGTGCTCGAATGGCAGCAGGACGAAAATCAGCCTTCGGTGAAGCACGCCAAAAGCCAGACCTCGGATTCTCGCGATTTTGGAAAGCCGCTAGAGTTGTCACACAATTGCCGCAGAGGTGTCGGACTCGCCTGCTGCGGCTTCAACGCTCCGCCTGCAATGTTCTGGAGTTTCGGCTGATGAAACGATGGACCCTGATTCTTCTGCCTGTCATCGTCTGCGCAGCGCCGGGGTGCGAATCGCCGGGAAGCAAATCGAGCAGGATGGCTGATGCTGGTTCAGCGAATGAAGCACCGAGCAGTCCGATTACGTATCTGGACAAGGATTCGCTGCAGAGTGGCTGCGGGCCGATGGACAGTGATGCTTCCAAGGAGTTCCTGGAAACATCCTCAGGCTTGCGTTACCGCATCCTGCGATCTTCCGAAGCGGCTAAGCCTTTGATGACGGACACGGTCGAAGTCAACTATCGAGGCTGGCTGGACAACGGGCGGCAGTTTGACAGTTCTTATGGCCGTGGCGAACCGATCACTTTTCCTCTCAATGGAGTCATCCCCGGATGGACTGAGGGAATGCAGTTGATTGGTGAAGGTGGCATGATCGAGCTCTGGATCCCTTCTGATCTTGGGTATGGCCCGGCCGGTACCAAAGGAATTCCGCCAAACTCAGATCTTCACTTCATTGTGGAACTCATCAAGATCAAGTAGCACCTGATCATGAGAGTTGACCGAGGTGCCTCACGTTCTGCGGTTCCGGTGCACCACTTACGGTTGCATGGCGGCCGAGAGCCGTTCAATGTTGTCCGCAAGTCGCTTCCACACAGTGTCGCCAGACTCTGTTTCGCAAACATCAATCTGCACAGATCGAAAACCCGCCTTGTCGATAATGGCACGCGTTGTATCTGATTGCCGTTTATCCAAAAGGAAGACGCGTATGCCTTCGGCGGGCGTCTCTGCCTGCAGTGTCTGAAACTCCTTTTGTTGCTCCTCGTTGATTTCGCCCGATTCAGGCCAATGCAGGTAGCGACATTCGAGGCCCAGTGCCTTTGCCAGATACAGGTAGTTGGAGTTATCCGCCATCAGACTGACCTTGCGCCCATTCAATAATGCTCGCAGGGACTGCACTTTTTCCGTCTGACTTTGAATCTGTGAACGCAGAACGGCAGCCGCTTTGCTGATTTCGCCTGCTGCCTCCGGCTTCTTCTTCGCAAGAGCTGTTTCGATGGTTGAAATCTGTGGTAACAGCAATTCGGGGTTGAGCCATGTGGCCCACACGGTGCCGGGGTGGCTGTGTTTGCCTTCCGGACCGTGCTGATGAGTCACGGCATCCGGGATTCGAATGAAGTCGTCATAAATCCCCTTCGAGAGATCGGTCACGCGCGAGCCGGGAAGTGATGCTCGATCCTTCCATGGGTCATAGCCGGCACCCTGAAGAAGAATCAGGCTGGCCTTCTGAATCACTTTGACATCTTTGCTTTCCGGCGTCCAAAGTCGAGACACCGTCGAGTCTGGAACAGCTTTCAGAACTTCAAAGTGCGAACCTGCGAGTTCTTTCGTCGCCTCAAGTGCCACCTGGCTGGTAACAACCACGACTGACGTCTGTGACGCAGCGGGCTTGCCCTGATCGTCAGTTTTCTGCTGGCAGCCCACAGCGAACATGCCGCAGGTCAATGCAATCGCCAGATATGCAGGTCGAGTCATTGGGAGGGGTGAGGGTTGGGATTTGAGATTTGAAATTTGGGATTTGAGATTTGAAATTAGAGTCATCAGCTTCCCGCCTCACAGTTCTTCACCGCCGGAGACGTTGAGGATTTCACCTGTGATGAAACTGGAGTCGAGGAGAAAGTTGATCGCGTCGGTCAGTTCCTGAGGTGATCCTGTTCGGCGAAGCGGGATCGATGAGATCGCTCGCTGTTCATGCCAGTTCAGACGATCTTCCGGGGGAAGAATTGCCCCGGGAGCAATCCCGTTGACCTGAACCAGCGGCGCCAGCTGCAGCGCGAGAGACTTGGTGACGCTGCTGAGAGCCGCTTTGGTCGCGGTGTAAACAAGATGATCGGGGCCCGGTCGCTGAGCTCGCCAGTCCAGAATGTTGATGATGTGTCCTCGATGCCCTTCACCCAACTGCCGTATGAACTGCTGCGCAAGAAACACCGGGGCGAGGAAGTTCACGGAAACATGAACGTTGCAGTGGTACAGATCAATCCACGGTAGCGCGCGGTCCTGAAAGACAGCAGCGCTGTTGATCAGCGTGGTGACTTCTCCGAGGTCTGCGGCGGCTTCAAAGACCGTCATCGCGGCTGCTCGGGGATCTCTGAGATCTGCTGCGACAGCGATGGCTGTACCACCTTCGGATCGAATGCGATTGACAAGAACGTTCGCCTCAACCGCAGACGTTCCGTGATGCACAACGACCGCCAATCCTCGTGCTGCCATGGCCAAAGCGATTTCGCGGCCGACTCGCCGCGCCGCGCCGGTGACGACGGCGACCTGAGCATCGCCCTTTCGCTTCTTCTTTTCGGCGGCTGCTTCTGCGGCGGGAATTTGATCTCGTCCGGTCACATGAGTTGCATCACTGGCAGGCAGCGAGGATTCAGTCTTGTCCGCCTGAGCAGGTGCGTTTTCGACCGGACCGTCGGTTTCAGCCGCGGCAAGTGGCAACGATCTTGATTGCTCCGGTTTCATGAGCGATGGAATCTGACTGGCGGTTCGACCGTCCTGTCTGACCTGATCCAGCGATCTCCGTCTGCTGGCGGAACAATTTTCACGGCGGCTGTTTGCCGGGATTGTCCTGCTGCGATCCATCGTTCAAATACGGGTGGAAACGACTCGCACAGGACGAGCGAGCAGCATACCGACAGGACTCACAGGTCTCCCAGCGATTCAGGACACTCGCCGGAAAAAATCCTGTGGAAAAGGGTCCCTTTTCTGTTATCCGAGGAGCACTACACTACTGAGCCCCGCAAGTTTGCCTCGAAAGGAACGGCCGGGGAGAACGAACTGTCCGACCTGAATCGTGGCTTTGATGCAGAATAGAGTTCCAATGCTTCCTGAAGAATTAAGGTCCGCTTTGACACCCGTCCTTGGTCGAATTCCAAGCGGCGTTTTTATTCTGGTGGCCGGTGGACCCGATGGACGCAGGACCGGATTGCTGGCCAGCTGGATCCAGCAGGCGTCGTTCGAACCGCCGCAGGTGACGGTGGCGGTGAATAAATCTCGTTATCTGAAGGACTGGCTGACTGTCGGTTCGGCCGTGACTCTCAATCAGGTCGTGAAGGGAGACAGTTCCCTGTTCAAGCACTTCGGCAAGGGCTTTGAACCCGACGCCGATGCATTCAGTGGTGTCGACACAGAACCAGGCCTCTGCGGACTGCCGCGACTGAAGTCTGCGCTCGCGACGATGGAAGGAACCGTCAGCTCCTGCATGGAAGCCGGGGACCACATCATTTTTCTGGTCACGCTGACTCACGCGGTGCTGCATAAGGACCCGGCTGAGAACGAGCCGTATGTGCATGTTCGCAAGAATGGTTTCAGCTATTGATCTATTGGTGCTGATGAACACCCCATCGGTGATTCCGGGTGATGACTCGCCCGCGATGAACGAACCAACGTTTTCACAACCGGTCCCGTGTTATGACTCGCCATGTTCCGCAGTTTGATCTAAGCAGAATTCTGCGGGACACGAGCGTTCAGCATGTTGAGTACCATCCGACTCTGACGTCGACTAGTACCGTTGCAGCCGAGTTGCTTGGGCCGCTGTTGAAACAGGCACCGTCACTCGTGCTGACGGAAGAGCAGACTGCGGGACGAGGCCGCAAAGGGAATCTCTGGTGGTCCACCGCCGGCGCTTTGACATTCTCACTGGTGCTCAAAGCCAGCGAAGTCCCGATGGCGGCAGAGCGACGTCCCCTGATTGCTCTGGCGGCGGGACTCGCGGTCAGGACAGCTCTCGCGGAACTGGCTCCAGGTTTCGAGTTCTTCGTGAAGTGGCCCAACGATGTTCTGACCGGCGCGCAAAAGATCTGTGGGATCCTGGTGGAACAGCAAGGTGCAGACGATCAACAGGGGCTGATCATCGGAATCGGCATCAACGTCAACAACTCCCTGCGCGAAGCCCCGGCGGAAGTGGCTCAGCGTGCGACATCTTTGTTTGACTTGTGTGGTCAGTCGTTTGAACTAACCGACACGCTGATTCGAGTGCTGCAGCAGCTCGATTTTCGAATCAGCCAGTTCGTCACTCAGCCCCGTCTGGCTCTGTCGGAAGTGAATCGATTCAGCCTGCTGAGCGGGCGAACGGTGACAGTCCTCTCCGGTGATGTGAGCATGACCGGTCACTGCATCGGAATTGATGAGGATGGGCAACTTGTGCTTCAGACCGAGCAAGGTCTGGTTCGGTGTTCGACGGGAATTGTTCAGCAGTGGTAATGCCAAAGCCCGGCAGAAATCGATCTGCCGGGCTCATGTCTGCCGGGTAACGCGATGAAGGATTTTGTAGTGGATCTCGCCAGAGATCCCAGAACATGCGTTGATGAAGGGAACTCTGGCGAGTTCCACTACAGCTCGGAGCCCCCGAAATTCGCTGCAGAAAATCCTTCACAGCGTTGTCTGCCGGGCGTGCATCACTCACAGAGTGATGTGGGACACTACGAATTGCTGACGGAGTTCTCGCTGATTCCCACACCGGCTCGCAGCTGATGG
>VFQT010000844.1_pt1 | contig 41260 bp, 46 predicted proteins | sample 3512381 | NCBI WGS metagenome assembly VFQT01 (sample SAMN10412376, study PRJNA504923) | tailings metagenome | isolation source: Relicate 2 Philex TSF3 active mining site | place: Philippines: Tuba, Benguet | collected 2017-08-29 | reverse complement strand
GCATGGCCAAGGACATGCGCGAGCCCGTGATGGTCGACTTCCGCAACCTCTTCACGCTCTCGGACGTGAAGGGTTCCGGCCTCACCTATCACTCGATCGGCCGGGCCAGCGTGGTTCCCCCTGAGGGCCAGAAGGCCGCCATCATCCCCTTCAACAAGTCAGGGACAGTCTGAGCCGATGGCGCGTCTTTATGAAAGCCGCAAGCGCATCCTGGTGACGGGCGGAGCGGGCTTCCTCGGCTCGCACCTGATCGACCGGCTGATCGCCCAGGGCCACGAGGTGATCTGCGCCGACAATCTGTTCACCGGAACGAAGCGCAACATCGAGCACCTGCACGCCAACCCGCGCTTCGAGTTCCTGCGCCACGACGTGTGCAATCCGCTCAAAGTCGAGGTCGACGAGATCTACAATCTCGCCTGTCCGGCCTCGCCCATACACTACCAGTACAACCCCGTGCTCACCACCAAGACCTCGGTGATGGGGGCGCTCAACATGCTGGGGCTGGCCAAGCGCCTGCGCTGCCGGATCTTCCAGGCCTCGACCAGCGAGGTCTATGGCGACCCGGAGGTGCACCCGCAGCGCGAGGACTACTGGGGCCATGTGAACCCGATCGGCACCCGGGCCTGCTATGACGAGGGCAAGCGCTGCGCGGAAACCCTGTTCGTCGACTATCACCGCCAGCACGGGGTGGAGATCAAGGTGGCACGCATCTTCAACACCTATGGCCCCCGCATGCACCCGAAGGACGGGCGCGTGGTGTCGAACTTCATCACCCAGGCGCTGTCGGGGGAGGACCTGACGATCTACGGCGACGGCACCCAGACGCGCTCCTTCTGCTACGTCGACGACCTGGTCGAGGGCTTCCTCAGGCTGATGGAGTCACCCGCCGAGGTCACCGGCCCCGTCAACCTCGGCAACCCGCATGAGTTCACCATGACGGAGCTGGCGGAGAAGGTGCTGAAGCTCACTGGCTCACCCGCCAAGATCAGCCACCTGCCGCTCCCGGCGGACGACCCGAAGCAGCGCCAGCCCGACATCTCGCTCGCCAGGGCCAAGCTCGGCTGGGAGCCCAAGGTGCAGCTTGCGGAAGGCCTCGACAAGACGATCGCCTATTTCCGCACCATCCTTCCCGCGCATGGTTGAGCTCTCGGTTCTCGATCTCGTTCCTGTCCGGCAAGGTCATGACGCGGGTGATGCGCTGAAGGAAAGCGCCACGCTCGCGCGCCACGCGGAGGCGCTCGGCTACCGCCGCTTCTGGGTGGCGGAGCACCACAACATGGAGGGCATCGCCAGCGCCGCCACAGCCGTGGTGATCGGGCACATCGCCAGCCACACCTCCTCGATCCGTGTGGGCGCGGGCGGCATCATGCTGCCCAACCATTCGCCCCTCGTCATCGCCGAGCAGTTCGGAACGCTGGACGCGCTCTTTCCCGGCCGCATCGACCTGGGGCTCGGCCGCGCCCCGGGAACCGACCGCGTCACGCTTCGCGCCCTGAGGCGCGATCCGATGGCGGCCGAGTCCTTCCCCGATGACGTGCTCGAACTCCAATCCCTGCTCGACGTGGCCCAGCCCGGCCAGCAGATCCGCGCCGTGCCGGGCGCGGGCAGCAAGGTGCCGCTGTGGATACTCGGCTCCAGCCTGTTCGGCGCGCAGCTGGCGGCCCTTCTGGGGCTCCCCTACGCCTTCGCCTCCCATTTCGCGCCCGATGCGCTGGAGCAGGCCATCGCCCTCTACCGCGAGCGCTTCCAGCCCTCCGCGCAGCTCGGCACCTCCCATGCCATGGCGGGCGTCAACGTCATCCTCGCCGACACGGACGCCGAGGCGCGCCGCCTCTTCACCTCGATCCAGATGCGCTTCGTCGGCATGTTCCGGGGTGACCGCGGCCTGCTGCAGCCTCCCATCGACGACATCGAGAGCTACTGGACGCCCATGGAGAAGATGCAGGCCTCGCGCATGCTTGCCTGTTCCTTCGTGGGCTCGCCCGAGACGGTTGAGGCGGGCCTCAAGGCCTTCATCGCGCGGACCGGCCTGGACGAGCTGATCGTCGCCTCCGCGATCTTCGATCCCGCCGCCAAGCTGAAGTCCTATGAGATGCTGAAGCGCCTCGCGCTTTGAAGCCAGTCCCGGCAGCCCCCCTCCAGGAGCCGCCATGCCCCGGCCGCGGCGGCGTGTCAGGAAGGCCTGCCCTCTTTGCGATGGATCAAGGTGATCTGCATCTCCTGGACGCAAATTGCTAAGATTGCAGACGGAGGAAAAGCCATGACCATGCCGAGCTTGAGGGCAATCGTTTTCGCAACAGCACTTGCCACGTCCTTCATCGGAGTTGCCGCAGCCCAGGAGGATGAAGGCCGGTGGTGGCCGCGCTGGGACATGGGCCGTCACATGGGCCAGGGCATGATGGGCGGCGGATGGGGCGGGGGCTCCATGATGGGCTATGGTGCTGATTCCCTGCTCGACCGTATCGACGGCCGCCTTGCCTTCCTGAAGACGGAGCTGAAGATCACGGCGGCGCAGGAGCAGGCGTGGAACGATCTCGCCACCGTCATCCGCGACACCAGCGAAACCCACAACAAGCTGATGCGCGAGACGATGAAGGACATGCATGACGGCAGCTTCTTCGCCAAGCCGCTTCCGGAACGGCTTCAGATCCAGGAAACCCATGTCGCGGCCCGGCTGGAGCAGATCAGGAACGTGAAGGCCGCCGTCGACAAGCTCTACGCCCTTCTCGACGAGGGGCAGAAGAAGGCGGCGGACGACATCGTGCTGCCGATGATGGGCATGGGCATGGGCCGCGGCATGGGAATGGGCCCCGGCATGATGTTCGACGACTGAGGCCTTCCCGCCGGGGCGGATTGCGCGGCTCCCGGGCGGCGGTGCAAGTGCAGGGGGAAATCTTCGACGTTTCCGTCTCATTGCGCCATGGGCTTCGAAACAGCGGCGTGTTCCGCCATTGCATCACTCAGCAAGGCATTGCCGCAGGCCCTGTGTTTTGGGTCTCGCCATGGAAGTTGCGCCCCAAACTTCGCCCCCTTCGCTGCAATTGTCGCAATTCAAAAAGCGCCGGGGCCATAGGATCGGGCGGATTGCCGATAAGCATCAGACATATGTCGTGGAGGACTGGCGATGACGACGAGAAGAGAACTGCTGCGCTCGATTCCCGTGACCGGAGCCGCCTTCGCGGTGGGCGGCGGCGCGGTGTTCGACGAGGGCATCGCCCGGGCGGAGGAGGCGCCGGCCCCGCTCGCCACGCATTTCCACCCGCGGGGCAAGGCGCCTTCCGAGCATACGAAGGCGGTGCTGAAGCAGCGCAGCGCCGATCTTCCCTTCGGCGACGCGCGCGACTTCGATGAACTGAAGAAGGGCTTCATCGCGCCCATGCCGGACCTCAAGATCATGGCCGATGCGGGCCATGTCGCGTGGGACATGGAACGCTTCCAGTTCCTCGACGAGGAGCGCGAATTCGACAGCATCCACCCCTCGCTGCTGCGCATTTCCCGGCTCAACAACAATTATGGCCTCTATGAGGTGATCCCCGGCATCTACCAGGTGCGCGGTGCCGATCTTTCGGACCTGACGATCGTGCGCGGCAAGACCGGGTGGATCGTCTTCGATCCCCTGGTGAGTGCCGAGCCCGCAAGGGCAGCCTGGGCCCTGTTCCAGAAACACGTGGGCGAGGGGTTGCCGATCACCGCGGTGATCTATTCCCACACCCATGGCGACCACTGGGGCGGCGTGCAGGGCCTGATCAGCGCGGAGGACGCGCGCTCCGGCAAGGTGCAGGTCATCGCGCCCGCCGACTTCATGGAATTCACCATTTCCGAGAACGTCTATGCCGGCAACGCCATGAACCGGCGTCTGTTCTACCAGTACGGCTTGCTGCTGCCCGCCAGCCCCTATGGCTATGTCGGGCAGGGGCTGGGCCAGGGCGTCTCGGCCGGCACCCCGGGCCTCATCGCGCCCACCCGCTCCGTGTCGGAGCCGGTCGAGGAGTTCGAGGTCGACGGCGTGCGCATGATCTTCCAGAACACGCCCAACACCGAAGCCCCGCGCGAGATGAACACCTACATTCCGGAGATGAAGGCGCTGTGGATGGCGGAGAACGTCACCGCCACGCTGCACAACATCTACACGCTACGCGGGGCTCAGGTGCGCGATCCGCTGCGCTGGTCCAAATACATCGCGGAAGCGCTGCACCGTTTCGGCGGCGAGGCGGAGGTGATGTTCGCCTCCCACCACTGGCCGCGCTGGGGCAATGCGCGCATCCAGGAAGTGCTTCGCGACCAGCGCGACCTCTATGCCCACATGAACAACCAGGTGCTGCACCTCGCCAACCAGGGCGTCACCATCAACCAGATCCACAATGTCTACAGCCTGCCGCCCTCCATCCTGCAGAAGTGGCATTGCCGCGGCTATCACGGCTCCGCGGAACACAATGCCCGTGGCGTGATCCAGCGCTATCTCGGTTTCTGGGACTGCAACCCCGCCACGCTGATTCCGCTCTCGCCGGAAGAGTCTGCTCCTCTTCATGTGGAGATGATGGGCGGCGCGCCGAAGATCCTGGCGCGCGGCCAGCAGCTCTACAATGAGGGCAAGTATCTGCTCGCCTCGGAGATCGTGAACAAGCTGGTGCAGGCCGAGCCGCAGAACGTTGAGGCGAAGGAACTGCTCGCCGACATCTTCGAGCAGATCGGCTACCAGCAGGAGAACCCGGGGCTGCGCAACAGCTTCCTGGCCGGCGCCTATGAGCTGCGCTCGGGAATTCCGCAGGGCGAGACGGCGAGTTCCTCCAGCCCGGACGTGGTGCGCGCCATGTCGACCGAGCTGTTCCTCAACTTCCTCGGCATCAAGATGGACAGCCGCAAGGTCGAGGGGCTGCGCTTCACCATCAACCTGGTGACGCCCGACAATGGCGAGACGTTCCTGATCGAGCTCGAGAATGCCACCCTCACCAACGTCGCGGGCTTCCAGGCGGACAAGCCGGACCTGACGCTCACCATCAACCGTGCCGATCTCGAACTCACCATGATGGGCGCCAGGACGCTGGAGGACCAGCTGAAGGATGGCACCGCCAAAGCGGAGGGCGACATCGCCATCCTCGGCAAGCTGGCCGCCGCCATGGTCGAGTTCGATCCGCGCTTCCAGGTCATGCCGGGAACGAAGGGCATCTCCACCGAACCGAAGGCCGCGGTGAGCGCATTCGAGGCGGACTCAGGCCATGTCGCCGTCGAGTGACGCGCGGGTGACCTGCGGGGTCCATCGCAGGGCCTCGTCGCTCTCTGAACATCGGGGCGCGCGGTTCGGCTTCACCGTGCTGCCGCCGCGCCCAGGCGCACACACCGACTGAAACCCGCGCAGAAGAGGATCGACATGACATTTCCCCTGTTACGTTGTGCCGCGGTGGGCCTTGCGCTCCTCATGGCCGTGCCTGCCACGCTGCTTCATTCGGTGTCCCCGGCAGAGGCGCATCGCCCCGGCAACTGGACCAGGGCCGAGCGGAGCAGCTATTGTTCCACCCGCGCCGAGCGCTATGCAAACCGCCATGCGCGCCGTACGACCGCCGCCGGAGCGTTGACGGGCGCCGCCGTGGGCAGCGTGGCCGGCAACAGCAGGCGCGCCACCGGCCGCGGCGCGCTCGTCGGCGGAAGTGCCGGACTGCTGCAGTCCAACAGCCGCTGGCGCGCCCAGTATGACCGTTACTATCGGGAATGCATGCGCTGGTAGCGGGTCCGGCAATGACCGGCGATTATGACCGAAACCCCTGACGTCCTTTGATCCGCCCCCATCAGTCGATCCCGATCAGCACCTTCCCGCCCTCGACCCGCACCGGGTAGGTCTTGAGATTGATGCAAGCAGGTGCGCCCAGCGCCTTCCCGTTCTTGTAGTTGAAGCGCCCGTTGTGCTTCGGGCATTCGATCACGTCGTCCATCACCAGTCCATCGGCGAGATGGATCTTCTCATGGGTGCAGAGGCCATCCGTGGCATGGAACGTCTCTTCGGGCGAGCGATAAAGGGCAAAGGTGCGGCCCCCATGGTCGACGCGGATCACGTCTTCCACATCGACATCGCCAACGGCACAGGCTTCGATCCAGTTCGTCATCATTCCGTCCTTACTCGGCGCGCGGGAATTCATGGGGTGATCCGGAGCGCCGTTCATGCGAACCAGGAGTACCACATGGGTGGCGCAAAGGGCCATGCGGCTGAGGAGCGGCCAACACGCGATCCGGGGTGATGACGCGGCGTCTCATCAGGTGATTTCGACGTGCCGCCACATGTTCTGGCTGTCCACTTCCGGAGAGTGGAGAAGGGTGTGGGACGATGGTCTGGTGCGCTTGCGTGACCCGAAAGAACATTCCAACAACTTGATACTTATAGGATAAGTATTTCATCCATAAATATAGTACCACCAGAAATACCACCGCCTCAACTCTGCTGTTTTGACCTGCCCCTGAAGATTTCCTCCAGATAGATTTAGAGTCCGGCCCAAAAGATGGAGGCGGACGATGAAGAGGAGGCGGTTCACGGAAGAGCAGATCATCGGGATTCTGCGCGAGCAGGAGGCGGGGGCGAAGGCGGCGGACCTGGCGCGAAAGCACGGGGTCTCCGAGGCGACGCTGTATAACTGGAAGGCACCGCCGGCGCTGCTGGCCGGGCACCTCGATCAGCACTTCGTTGCGCAGCTTGGCAATATCCAAAGCTACCAGCACAGCCCCGGGAGGTATAGGATCGCGATTGGTCATGGTCGGTCTCTCCAGAAGAGGTTCGAACATCTTCATTCTAGAGACATCAGGCCGCTCATGGCTGCCTCGTGCAGTGCGCGCTTGCCCTTTAAGGGCTACGCGCACTGCTGGCTCAGCAGCCTGCAAACTGCTCACTCCGAAGGTGCTACGGAACCGAGCTCACCTCGCATGCCATCTTCGCCTGGGCGAAGGATCAGCGGATCGAGTGGCACGACATCATGCCGGGGAAGCCAATGCAGAACGGCTACGTCGAGAGCTTTAACGGCAAGATGGGGGACGAGTTGCTGAACGTCGGAGGCGCACTGCGCCGGAGGCTTGTTCTTCCCGCTCGACCAAACCCGAGCGGCGGTCGCCGAGTGGATTGAAGACTACAACACGACGAGGCCGCACTCGTCGCTGGCCTACGGAACGCCTGCGGCCTGCACCGCGAAGTTCACTGCAACAGGCTCGCACGCTGCGCCCCTCCGGGGCTCCGCATGGCAACCTGTTGCTCAACCCGCCCAACAGGGCATACAACAGTCCACGGCTCTAAAAGCTGCTGGATGAAAGTTCGGTGGCAGGTCAAGAGGGCTTGAGGCCCCTCAGGGTAACGATATGAACAGCAAGAGCATCAAGATGGTGTTGCCCAGGAAGAGGAAAGTCACAAAACTAATAAAGAGTCTGAGCAGAAGCTCGCTAATCATAGACACGCACTCTTGTCAGGTAGTTTCCGTAAAGCAATACGTGTTTTTATCTACCTTCAGATGCTGCTGGTCAAAGACCTCGTGTCTCAAAATGGGGTTCTCCTTTCTCCTCGTTTAGAGTCTGCCCTGAAACGGAAGCTATATTTCCCCGGGTCGAGGATGGGGCAGATGGATCAGGCGGTCGAGGAGCGCCGTGGTCATCTTGTCGCCCAACGCGTCAGCTCATTCGCTGAAGTTGAAGTTGGTGGTGATGACGGCAAGGGCTGGTCCATCGGCGGAACGAGGAGTGCGCATCCTCACGGGGAAATGAGCCCTGAAATCCAATCGGTGATCCGGCTGTCGTCAACGCAGAATTGGACTTCTCCGGGCGCGGGACCCGAGCGGTGAGGCCCCATGCCAGAAACCGTGGAGGCGATCACGTTCTGTTGTATACTTTCGCGCTTCCTGCAGGCGCCTGGCAGACCTCAGCCCGCATCGCTCTTCGCGCGAATTCATCGGCAAGTTGCCAGTGTCAAAGGCAGCACGCGCGGTTTCACCGTGGCACCCAATTTCTTCCGGCAGTGCTCTTCCGCAACCGAGCGCTTTTCTCTTCCAGAAGTCCGTTGCTGGATGTCTCTGCAAACAGTTGGATCATCGCTGATACAGACTCAATGTTTGCAAGCGTCTGCGGCTCGAGAGTCTTCTTTGCACGTCTTGTCGCCCGCAGCGCACCGTCGCGCTGCCGAGCGACACATCCCAGTTTCACCAGTTGACTGATCTTGCGCCGTACGGACTCTCGCGGAATGCCGCTGAAGTCCGCAATTGAACGGAGGCTGATATCAGGCTGAGGGGTCTCATCGGTCAAGCCGTCCCTGAGCCCGTCGTAATCCAGTGCCTGGTCAGTATGGCGCGGAGAAAAGGTCCGGTCGTCGATCAGCGAGAGGATGAGCAACATGTCGAGATCCCCGTCGAAGGCTTTGCGGCAATCGATCAGGAACCTGGTAAGATTATAAATATGGGCGGGCCATGCCCTGCTGAAGTCGGCCTGCACCACGTCCTGCATCTCTGCTCCCGTCGCCGGAACCCATCCACTGCAGTCTGCGCGAGACCCGCCGCACGCTCAAGCCCCTCTCGGCCCAAAATGGGGCGCGACGGACTTTACAGCATGCGACGCGGAGTTACTCTGCCCGCCGTTTCGGAGCATCGGAACTCAGGAGAGAAGGGCTGTGCATGCAGGTCGTTGATCGGTTCAGACTGGATGGGCACGTCACACTGGTGACGGGTGCGGGCGCGGGGATCGGGCGCGGCATCGCGCGGCTCTTTGCTGCGGCGGGGGCGGCGGTCGCGGTCACCGACCTCAACAGGGACAAGGCCGAAGCCGTGGCGCTGGAGATCAAGCAGGCGGGCGGCCAGGCCATCGGCCTCGCCTGCAACGTCACGAAGGAGGGAGACCTCGTCGCGGCGGTCGATGCCGCGGTGAAGACCTTCGGCAAGCTCACCATCCTCGTCAACAATGCGGGCGGCGGCGGTCCCAAGCCCTTCGACATGCCCATGAGCGATTTCGAATGGGCCTATCAGCTCAACGTCTTCTCGCTGTTCCGCCTCACCCAGCTCGCTGCGCCGCACATGAAGGCGGCGGGCGGCGGCGCGGTGCTCAACATCTCCTCCATGGCGGGCGAGAACAGGAACATCCGCATGTCCTCCTATGGCTCCTCCAAGGCGGCGGTGAACCATCTGACCCGAAACATCGCCTTCGACCTCGGTCCCATGGGCATCCGCGTCAACTGCATCGCGCCTGGCGCCATCAAGACGGATGCGCTCGCCACCGTGCTCACACCCGAGATCGAGAAGGCCATGCTGAAGCACACGCCGCTCGGCCGCCTCGGTGAGGCCGATGACATCGCCAACGCTGCACTCTTTCTGTGCTCGCCCGCCTCGAGCTGGGTCAGCGGCCAGGTCCTCACCGTCTCGGGCGGCGGCGTCCAGGAACTGGACTGACGGCTTCCGGCCTCAGCCACCATCGAACCACCATCATTCCCCTCTGGAGACACCACATGACCTTCGATGCCTTCGCGGCTTTCCGCATGACGGGCCACAACGTGATCATCACCGGCGGCGCCCAGAACATCGGCGCCGGCATCGCCAAGACCCTTTCGGGTGCTGGCGCCAAGGTGATGATCGCCGACCTCAATGGTGACATGGCCGCGAAGACCGCCGCCGAAATCCAGAAGGTCACCGGCAATGACTGCCGCGGCATGAAGTGCGACGTGACCTCGCTTGACGACATAAATGCCGTCGTCGACGCGACGGTCAAGGCCTTCGGTGGCATCTCGACGCTGGTCAACAACGTGGGCTGGGGCGGGCGCCATGAGAATCCCGCCGCCATCGCGGAAGAAGCCTTCGTCGCTTCCTACAAGCTCAACACCATCAGCGCCTACCGCATGAGCATGGCCTGTCTGCCGCACCTGCTGAAGTCGAGGAACCCCACCATCACCAACTCCGGCTCCATGTCCTCTGCTGCGCCAGCCTATGACATTCTCGCCTACGGCACGGCAAAGGCGGCGCTGAACCAGATGATGGTGTCGGTGGCCCACATGCTTGCAAAGAAGGTCCGCGTCAACAACGTCCTGATCGGCACGGTCATGACGGCGGGCTACGGTGATGCCGGCATCGATCCGGAGATGCAGGAACGGCTTTCGCATCCCGACAATCTGACCGGCCGCCCCGGCAAGCCCGAGGACGTCGCCAACGCCATGCTTTGGTTGTGTTCGCCCGCCAGTGGCTGGGTGAGTGGACAAACCATCAACGTTCATGGCGGCGGCAACGTGGTGCGGCTGTTCGGCAAGTAAGCATCGTGGGAGCGAATGCTTTCCGTGCCGGCCTCGCTGCGCTGGCCGTGGCCGCTTTGATGAGCAGCCACGCGACGGCGCAGGAAAGTTCGACGCATCCCAACAATCTTCCACAGGAGATGCAGGCGGAGGGCGTTCCGGTCGATCAGGTTACCGTGAGGCTCCGCACCTCCGGCGGCGGCACTGCGCAAGATGAAGCAGCGCTTGCCGCCGTGCTGAAACTTGCGGTCGAACTCGAAGGTGAGCCCTTCAGCGCGATCGCGACGCGGCGGGTCATCGCGCGGATGGAGCGCGAGGCCACCGTCAGCCGCGTCGAGTTCCGCCTGCTGCCGCAGGGCGCTAATGCATTACGCATTCAGTTCCTGGTTGACGCCGCGCCGTCGAAAGGGAAGGACGAAGGCCTGCCTACTGGTGTTCTCACCGGGACTCTCTCGGACTTCCCCGTCCTCTACAAGGATGACCGAAGCCTTTTCACAGCCATTGTGGCAGGCGGGCTAGGCGTCTACTCCGATGGCAATGCATGGTTTGGGAAGCATGCCGCCTTCACCGGTCAGTCATATGATCCCGGTGCGCGGGCGACATGGACGGAAGGAAGTCTCGAACTGGGCGGCGGCTTTGCAACGCAGCTCGGTGACGGTCCACTCTACGCCTTCGGTGCGCTCACTGGCATGAAGACCTGGACCCTCGGCAGCGATATCTTCCGTAAAGACAACCGTGACTTCGATGCCATCGAGAAGGCCTATGCCGGCCTCCTCTACGCTGACCGTGAGAGCCGCAACTACGCGAAACTCGGGATTGGCCGGCAGACCTTCACCTTGAACGACGGCTTCCTCGTCAATCTGGTGCGCGGGTCCGTCAATGCGGGTGACCGCGGAGCCTCCTATCTCGGTCCGCGCCTGACGAATGAGTTCTCGGCACTGGCCGACGGGCGTTTCGGCCCCTGGAGCTTCAACGCCTTCTATATCGACCCAAGTGAGCTTGATGGCCGCGACACACGCAGCACCTATCTGGGCGCCAATCTCAAGTACCGCTTCACCGAGAATCTGTCCCTCGATGGCACGTTGATCACCATTGCCAGCTCGGACACGGCCGTGCTGGCCGCCGATGGACAGTCGATCGACCGCGAGGGCCTCAATACAGCTGGCGGTCACCTGCTGTGGAGGAATGTGGGGATCGATGGCCTGTTCCTTGAAAGCGAGCTTGCGCACCAGTGGCATCCGGATGAGGACGTGTCAGCATGGGCGAGTTACGGCACGGTTGGCTACATCGCCCGTGAGGTGGCGTGGACGCCCAGTGTTTCCTATCGTTATGCAATGTTCTCTGGCGATGATCCGTCCACCTCCACGTTCGAGCGCTGGGATTCGCTGTTGAGCACCGGCCTCGGGATATGGCTTCAGGGCGTCTCATTCGGAAAGGTCGCGTCCAACTCCAACCTCGCCACCCATCGCGTGCAGGTGAACGTCGCGCCAGCCGAGGCGCTCAATGTCACATTCGATTACCACAAGCTTTCCGTCCCGGAGACGGCCGACACCAACGCAAACCGGATCGCTGGTGCGTTGAGCTCGCATGATCTCGGGCAGGAGTTCACGCTGTCGGCGCGTTGGGCCATCAACCGGAATCTCTACCTGCAGGGTCTTGCCTCCTATGCCATTCCTGGCGAGGCGCTTGAGGACATCGGAGCGGATGAGAACTGGTCCAGCCTGCAGCTGAGCCTTTACTGGGGACTTTGATCATGGAAGAGACGATGACGCTTTCCCAGGTTGCCGGAAAGCTGTTTCCGCTGCTGTTCAACATGATGGGGCCGATCGCAGTCATTCCATTGTTCGCCGGCCTGACCGCAGCCATGGACCAGCCGACGCGGGCAAGAGTGGCACGGCGTGCAGCGCTCCTTGGACTTGCAGCGTTGTTCATCGCCGTGTTCATGGGCGCCTCCATGCTCGGGTCCTGGGGGATCGGCAAGGGATCGCTCATTTTCGCCGCAGGCCTCATCGTGACCTCCACGGCGCTGTTGCCGCTACTGTGGGGGGGAGGCGGCGGAAGCACAGGATCAGGGGTACAGCGGACACCGGAGCAGCTTGCCGTGTCGCCCCTGGCCTTCCCCGGTATCGTGACGCCACGGGCTATTGGCATTCTCATTATCTTCGTGGCCTTCTTCCCGACTTTGGAGGGCAAGCTCACCGTCCTGGCCGTGGCGGGCCTCATGATGTTCCTGAACCTTTTGGGCATGCGGTACGCCCACTGGTTCATGCAGAACATCGGCATGACGCCGCTCCTCGTGCTGGGCTCGGTGTTTGGCGTGCTCCAGGTGGCGCTCGGCGTTGAAATGATGGCCGATGGCTGGAGAGCGTGGATCCAGCAGTAGTCATCCGGAAATCATGTGAACAGATCCAGAGGAAAGAGAACGAATGAACTTCAAAAAACTGCTCGTGGCGGCGGCGCTGTTCTTGCCACTGATGGCGTCGTTTGGCGTGTCGGCGCAGGCAACGCCAGCCACGGCCCGGATCACGCCGCCTGAAATCATGACTACCGCTCCCGTGGAGCTGGTGGCGAAGAGAAAATACCGTCGTCTCAAGCCCGGGTGCCGCGCGAGTTTCTGCCGGCCGGGTTACGACTGGGGCAACTATCGTCGCTATGAACGGCGTCGGAATTTCGGCCGCTTCGTCGCGGGTGTCACGCTCGGAGCCGTGATCATCACGGCGGCAAACAGCATCCCCCGTCGTCCATCGCAGGATCTCTGCTGGTACTGGTCCAATAACAGCCGCACCCGCGGTTACTGGGACTACTGCTACTGAGCCGCGGCATGAGCACTCCAGATCTCAACTCACACAACAGAGGGAAAGACCTATGACCATTCGAAAGCTTCAGATGACGACCCTGACCTTGCTGTCCGCCCTGGCGGTCGTGACGCCTGCCATGGCGGAGGAGGCCGTCGACGAGGACGAGCAGTTCACAGAAGCCGTTCGTGACTTTGGCTACGCGGGAGGCGCCGCCTGGCAGTGCGCGGCGGAGGATGCCCGCGGTGACATCGAGCGGCAGGCGATGGTCTCCTACAATGGACTTGCCAGGCTGTTCGGTACTGATGAAGCGTTCTTCTTCTCGACAGCCTTTGGCGCTGGCACCTCCGCTCCAATCGACAAGGCAGAGTGCGAGACGTTCTCCAAGCAGTTCCAGGAGGGAATGTCCAAGGCAGGTGGCCAATGATCGCCATTGTCAGGCAGTCAAGGCTGCTCGGGATCGAAATTGCACTTGCGATGCCGGCCCTTGCTCTCTCTCCTGGCGCGGCTGACGCGAGTTGTGTCGGGGCCTACAAGGAATACAGGGAAGGGCAGCGGGAAATCGCAAGTGAACGGCGCGAGATCCGCAACGCTGTGCGCAATGCCGGATCCCGCAAGGAGGCGCGCAAGGAAGTTCGGGAAGGCATGCGGGAGATCGCGAAGGAGAAGCGCGAACAACGCCGCGAGATCAGGCGTGAATTGCGCCCCTGGTGTTGATTGTTGGTTGAGCAGGTCGTTCGCCGTCTCCTGTTGCAAAGGCAGGAACCGGGCCCAGAAGACTGCTCTATCGATTTGAAGTTCTGACACATGCTCATTGCGAGACGCACACTCCTCATGGCCGGTCTCGCGACGGCGGTCTCCGGTCCCGCCTTTGCGGCGCGCGACGTCAGGGACAACGCCTGGGCGACGGGCATCATTCCCGATCAGCCCTTCGACATCGAGATCGTGGACCTGCGGAACATTCCGCCGGAGTACCGTCGCCAGGTCGTTGCATATTCGGGGCAAGAGCAGCCCGGAACGCTGGTGGTCGATGCGCGCATGCGGTTCCTCTACGACGTCATCGCGCCGGGCCGCGCGGTTCGCTACGGCATCGCCGTAGGACGGGACGGCGCCTCATGGGCGGGCGAGGCTATCGTCGGACGGAAGGCGAAGTGGCCAAACCGGACGCCGACGGCAAACATGCGCAGGCGCAACCCGAAGCTTCCTGTGCAGCAAGCGGGAGGTCCAGGAAACCCGCTGGGCGCCCGGGCGCTTTATCTCTACCAGGGCGGCCGAGACACGCTTTATCGTATTCACGGAACCAATGAGCCATGGTCCATCGGTAAGGCGGCATCATCCGGCTGCATTCGCATGCTGAACGAGGATGTGTTCGAGTTGTTCGGCAGCGTGCCGCTCGGCACGCGCGTCGTTGTGCGATGAGTCAACGGAACGGGATGGATTGAGATGCGCATCATCATGATCGGGGGCTTGGGCTTCCTTGGCTACTTCACCTGCCGCGCCCTGATGGCTGCGGACCATGAGGTGACCGCGGTGGGGCTTGCCCCGCCGGATGACGGCACCATGCCGGAGGGCACCCGAACCGCGATCTGCAACATCGACACCTGCGGCGAAGCTGATCTCGCGGCACTGCTGGAGGGTGTTGACTGCGTCATCCATGCCGCTGGTGCCGACGGCCGCTTCTCGGACAAGGCCCCGGTGATCGAAGCCTTCCGCGCGCGCAACGTCATGCCGGTCGAGCGGCTGGTTCCAGCCATGAAAGCAGCCGGAGGACGCAACCTCGTGATCTTCGGATCCTACTATACGGCCCTGGCCCGGTCCCGCGCCGGGCTCGTCGATCTTGCCCGCAATGCCTATCCGCTCTCGCGGCAGGAGCAGATGGACTGCGCCTTCCGTCTCGCAGGTGACAGCGTGGCCGTCAACGTTCTCGAACTCCCGTACATCTTCGGCGGGGCGCCGGGGCGTGGCACGCTCTGGGGATATGTGATGGACAAGGTACGGGCAGCTGGCCCGGTTGCCGTCACCAGCGGCACCACGGCCTGCGTGACGGCAGGGCAGGTCGCGGCGGCCGCCGTCGGAGCCTGCTCGTGGCTGAAGGGCCATGCGGCCTGGCCCATCGGCGGCGAGAACCTGAGTTATCTGCAGATCTACGGCCATTTCGCGGCGGCATTGGGCGTTGCGCCGCAGTTCGTGCCCGCTGATCCCGCGGCGGAGCGCGCGGCGGCCGAAGGTCAGCGTGCGCGGCTTGCTGCCGCTGGTGTCGAAACAGGCTATGATCCACTCGATGTTGCCCGCTGGCAGGAGTCCGACCTCGGGCTCGATCCTGCTCCCGCGATGGCGGCGCTGGGTTATGGCCGAGATGACATTGCATCGGCAATCAGGGACACGGTTGCTGCCACGCTGGCGCATGGCGGACAGGGTCCCGCGTCACTGAGGACAGGAAAATGAGCATCCCCATCCAGGCCACCGCGCCTGACACCATCGTGCCCGGCAGGTTCAGCGGACAGGTCATCCTCGTCACCGGTGCGGCGGGCGGAATGGGGCTGGCCTGCGCCACCCGCGCGGCGCGTGAGGGAGGCGCCGTCGTCCTCTGCGACATCGATGGTGAAGCAGCGGCGAGGGCGGCGGCCGGCATCAGCGCCAGTGGCGGCAAGGCATTTGGTGTCGGCGGCGACATTACTGGCCGCGACGACTGCATCCGCATGGTGGCGGCCGCAGTTGAGACCTTCGGCTGCCTCGACGTGGCGATCAACAATGCGGGCGTAATGGATGGTGGCAAGGACGGGCCGCCCGCGCCGCTGCAACTCGGTCAACATGGCCGCCACAGAAACGCCATTGCTGGAGAGGGCGATGGCGTTCACGTCGTCCCGCGGGGACACGCCATCCCCCGAAAGGCCGCGCGCCATGGTCAAGGCCGGGCCGCTGATCGGCCGTGTCTCGACCGCGTCGGAACAGGCCGCCGTCATCCTGTTTGCCGCCTCGCGCGAGGCAAGTTACATGACCGGCGCACTGATCGCCTCTGATGGAGGCTGGACAGCCTACTGACCGTCCATATCGGTTTGTCTGATCTGCGACGAACATATGATCAAGAACGATGACGGCGCGGCCGGGGCCGACATGGTTATCTCTCGGCTGCTCGAGCGAGAGGGCTTGCGGGACCACATCGTCGTGGTCACAAAGTGGTTCGGCGGCACGCACCTCGTCAGCGACCGCTTCCGGCATGTGCGGGAGGCGGTGAGCATCTAAATCAGGGAACGTTAGTCCTCGAGGCCACCACCCCGGAAGTCCGTCGTCTGCCCTGCATTGCTTTAGGTTCATTTCGGACAGGAAATTGATCGGTTCGTTCGATTGCCGCGACCGAAAGTCTTTATTGCCTCAGAGGTCTGAGGCAAGAATAGCATTGAAGGCCCGCTCGCTGGCGGCCCGCACGGCGACTTTGGCTGCCTTCTTGAGGGCGCCGGGGTCATGACCCTTGGCTACGCCCCCCTGGCATCACCCAGAACTGGAGCCCGTCACCGTCGCTCAGCTTCCTGATACCACCGTCCCCACGAGGTTTGGCGGTTCTGATGGTGGTATCGGTAAGCGGAACAACCTTGCACGCGATCTTCAAATCCCTCTTTCGCAGGGGATTGCAAAACCTGTCGGTCTCGCCTTCACGGCCTTGAATTTCGAGATACCACTATTCGCCGATCCCGTACCTCCATTCCCACCACTATTTTGGGTGGCTGCAGGAGGTCTCAAGCGTACGCCAACGGACGTGTGCGGAAACTAAGTGCTTGGATAATATGGGGAAAGTACACATTGACGCACCTTGACGAACAGCAAGGTGGTGCCGCTTGCGTGACTCGAACACGCGACCCCATCATTACGAATGATGTGCTCTACCAACTGAGCTAAAGCGGCTTTCAGTGACGGCGCGGTGTATAGGGTATTTCCCGGGCTCCCGCAACCGTTCTGGTGTGATAATTTTTGCGGGCTGCTCAGCCCTCGGCCGGGAGGGAGCGGCGGTTTGCGCCGGGTGGGGCGTCGAAGTCTTCGGGCAGGCCCGGATCGTCCGGTGCGCGTTGCGGCACGACCATTTTCGGGGCTTCGATGGCCTTGGGCGGGCTGGCCTCCGGTGCGGGCCGGGGTGCCGCGGGGGGCTCGGGCAGGGGGTCTGGTTCCAGCTGCTCGGGCATCTCGAAGGGGGCCTTCCATTCGCAGGGCACGATCTCGCCCGAGACGGGGGAGACGGGCGTCCAGCGCGGGGAGGCGACGCCGTCCGACACCCAGATCGGGTCGCGCGGGGCATGGAGCGCGCGGGACAGCCATTCGCGGGCGCGGCCGATGTCGCCCTGAGACTCCTCGATGTCGGCCATCATGGCGCAGACGCGGGCCTGCGGGCGGTTCTCCGCCCAGGGCTTCAGGGCATCTCGGGCCATCTCCCAGCGCTTGGCGCGGATCGCGGCGCGGGCCAGCGCCACCGCGCCTTCCAGGCCGCCCTTGTCCTCCTTCAGCAGGTCGCGCACGCGGTCGAGCCGCGCCTCGGGCGGATCGCCCGGAATGAGATTGGCCTGCAGCTCCGCGATGTCCGGGTGGGGCGAGAGCACCCAGCTCTCCTTCAGGATCTTGGAGGCCTTGCGCGTCGAGGCCTGCGAGAGCAGCACGCGCGCCGCGGTGATCGCCGCGGGCACCAGGGCGGGATCGAGCTTGTGCGCCTTCAGCGCCAGCTCAAGCGCCTGCGCCTTGTTCGTCTCCTCCAGCGCCAGGGCCTGCGCGGCGAGCATGGCCGCCTGCTTGCGGTTTCCCTCGGCGGGCGGGATCAGCCCGGACTTGATCTGCTGGCCCAGCGTCGCTGCCGCCGCAGTCCAGTCCCGCGCGGCGGACTGCAGCTGCAGCACGGCGGTGGAGGCCCAGGAGAGGCGCGGGTTCAGCGCCAGGGCGCGCTCGGCATGGCGGCGCGCCGCCGCCATGTCGCCCGATTGGCGGGCCTCCGAGAACAGGCCGCGCAGACCCAGCGCCTCGGTGTCGGGCGACTTGGTCATCGCCTCGAAAATGCGCTTCACGGAGGCGCGGTCGCCCTTCAGCTGTGCGGCCTGCGCCGCCAGCACATTGACGAGCGGCTCGTCGGACAGTGCGTTGCCGGCGATCGCCGCATGCCTGGCGGCTGCCGTCGCATCGCCCGCCCCGGCGGCGATGATGCCGCGCGAGAGCGATTCGTAGCCCTTCCGGTTCTTCCGGAAGGCCCAGTAGCGGCCGACCGCCTGCGGGCTGGACCACAGCCTGCGGAACAGGCTCCACACGAACCAGATGGCGACGACCGCCAGCACCGCCAGCACGACGCCGGCGATGAAGCTCATCTCGATCTCGCGGCCGAGCCAGCGGATGGTCAGCGTGCCCGGCCGGTCGGCGATCCAGGCGAAGCCCGCCGCCAGCGCCACGAGCAGGACGAAACGCCACAGAAGCCTGATCATTGTTGTGCGCCTCCCATGGCCGCGATCTGCCGCAGCACGGCTTCGGACACCTGCGCCAGCGCGGCCTCGAGCTGCAGACGGCCCGCCGCGCGCTCGCGCCATTGGGTGAGGGCCATCGGCTTTTCCCCCTCCGCCCCGTCGATGGTGGCGATGGCCTGGTTCAGGTCTCCCGCCTCGGCGAAGTCCGCGGCCTTGCCCGCCACGGCCGGCCAGTCCGTCTCGCCGATGGCGCGGATGGTGATGACGCCCGAGAGGGACTTCATCAGCGTGCCGAAATAGCTGTTGTCCTCCGCCACGGGTGGGGCGGGCTGGGGCAGTGCGGGAATGGCGGCGCGCAGTTCCGCCGTCAGGCCCTGCGCGTCGGGCAGCCCCTCGGCGGCATGGGCGCCCACGGTTTCAAGCCCCGCGGCGGCGGGCACCATGCGGGCGATGCGGTCATATTCATCCGGATAGGCCGCGCCTGCGGCCACCTTCGCCTTGAGGTCGGACAGCGCCTGGGAGAGCGTGGAGGTGACGGCCGCCTTGTCCCCGGCCCCGCCCGCCGCGGCGGATGATTCGAGGCTGGCCACGTCCTTCTCCAGCGCGTCGATGCGCTGCGCCAGCGCGGCGAGGGCCGCGGTGTCGATGGGGCCCGCGCCTGATTGCGTGGCGCCGGAGGACAGCGAGGTGCGGAACTGCGCCAGGTCGGCGCTGGCCGCCTCGAGGGAGGTTTCGGCCGCGGCGATCCGCTGGTCCAGCGCGTCGATCCTGCCGCCCGCCTGTGAGACGCCGCTCAAGGCGGCGTCCCCGTTCCGAGCCGCAACACCGGCGGTTTCGCCCGCCGTGGCAGCCGCCCGGGACGCGGCATCCGCCGCCTGCTTCAGCGCCGCGATCTCTTGGGCAAGGCCTGCGCCATTCGCCTCCGCTGCGGCAAGCCTGGTGCGCAGCGCCAGCATCTCGTTGGTCGGGAAATAGCTCGAAATCACGTCGCGGTAGAGCCACCCGCCGCCGATGGCGCCGAGGATCAGGGCCGCGGCGATCCACGCCGCGCTGCCGCGCGAACTGCGCTGCCGCTGCTGTTGCGGCGGAGGAGGAGGGGGAGGAGGCGGCGGCGGTTCCGCCTCGCGAATCGCGTCCTGCTCTTCGGTCCTGATCTCTTCGGCCGGGGCGCGGGCGCCTTCCGGCTCCGTCCTGATCTCCTCGGCCTCGAGGTCGATCACCTGCGGCCGCGACGGGCCATGATCATCGTGTCTCTGATCGCTCATGCTCTAAGGGCCTAAAGGCTTCCCCCGATTTGTTCAAGCAGCGCCAGCATCGCCGTTTCGTCGGGCGTCGCGGCAACGTGCGAAGCCCACTCCTCGGGCAGAACTGCGGCAACATTGCGTGACAGGCAGAGATGCCTGACATGCGCCGCCTCGCCCGAAAGCCCCGCGCGCTCCACCAGCCCCCGCCAGATCTTCGCACTGCGCGGCGAATAGAGCAGGACCGCGTCAAGCTCACCCTGTCGCAGCGCCGCTTCCACAGCCCCCAGCATTTCCGCGGGCGCGGCATCGTAGAGAACGCAGCGGTGGCAGCCGAAGCCGGCCGCCGTCAGCTGCGCCTCGAGGTCGCCCGCCGTTTCCGACCCCGAAAGATAGAGGATCGGACCGGCCTTGGGGTCGAGTGCGCGGCGGATGAAGGCCGCAAGCCCGTTCACGTCGCCGCCATGCGCCTCCGCCGTGAACCCCGCGGCGGTGGCCGCCTTCAGCGACTGCGGCCCCACCGTCAGTGTACGGAAGGATGTGAGCCCGTGCCCGGGCGGAAGTGCGCGGATGCCGTTCGCGCTGGTCACCGCGACAGCCTGCCAGGGAAGATCGGGGATCGCCACGCCCTCGCGCGTGCGGATGGCGAGGAGGGGCGCCATCACCACCTCATGCCCCATCGCCTCGAGCCTTGATTTCAGCGGCCCCGCATCCTCCTCGGGCCTGGTGACGGCGATGCGCATCAGAAGGCGATGAGGCTCCCGCCCTCGGCCTTCACCTGCTCGCCCGCTTCCCGCCCCATGCGCTCGGCATCGCCGGGCGCGCCTTCGCGGGTCGTCTCGAAGCAATGCACGCCGTCCAGCGTCAGCGCATGGCCGCGGAACTTCACCGCGCCATTCTCGATCACCGCATGCCCCGCCAGCGGCGTGCGGCAGGAGCCGTCGAGGGCGGCGAGGAAGGCCCGCTCGCAGTTCACCGCGACGGCGGAGGCTTCATGGTTGATGGCGGCGAGAAGGCCGCGCGTCTCCGCGTCGTCCTCCCGCGTCTCGATGCCGATGCAGCCCTGCGCCACGGCGGGCAGCATCACCTCGATCGGGACGAGTGAGGTGATCTTGTCCGTCATGCCCAGCCGGTTCAGACCGGCGGCGGCGAGGAAGGTCGCCTGCGCCACGCCGTCGGCCAGTTTCTTGAGCCGGGTTTCCACATTGCCGCGGAACTGGATGACCTCGATGTCCGGCCGGACGCGCTTCAACTGCGCGCCGCGCCGCACGGAGGAGGAGCCGACCACGGCGCCCTTCGGCAGATCGTCGATGGTCTGCGCCACCGGGCTCAGGAAGGCGTCCCGCACGTCCTCGCGCGGCAGGAGCGCCGCCATGACCAGCCCGTCGGGCAGCCGGGCGGGCATGTCCTTCATGGAATGCACGGCAAGGTGGATCTCGCGCGCGAACAGCGCCTCCTCGATCTCCTTGGTGAACAGCCCCTTGCCGCCGATCTCGGACAGGGGCCGGTCGCGGATGCGGTCACCCGTGGTGGTGATCACCACGATCTCGATGTCCTCGTCCAAAAGCCCATGCGCGGCCTTCAGGCGGCTCTTCGTCTCGTTGGCCTGGTAGAGGGCGAGGGGGGAACCACGGGTCCCGATCTTCAGCTTCGGCATGTGCAAGTCTGTTCCGGCGGATGAATGTCCTGACAGTCTTAGCTGTAAACTTCTCTGGCGTCACCACCCGAGGATTGTCCCTCTGGGTGCCGCCGCCCCGGCATGCGCCGGCAGGGCGGCGGGAGGGTCGGTCGCGGGCGCAGCATCTGCACCTTTGCCTTCTCCCCGCCCCCGCGATATGCCCTGCCGCATGACCCGCGCCACCCATATCCTCGGCATCGAGACATCCTGCGACGAGACCGCCGCCGCCGTGATCCGGCGCGGCGCGGACGGGGAAGGGGCCATCCTCTCCAACGTCGTGCTCTCGCAGCTCAAAGACCATGCCCCCTATGGCGGCGTGGTGCCGGAAATCGCCGCGCGGGCCCATGTGAACCATCTGGACCGGCTCATCGCCCAGGCGATGCGGGAGGCGGGGCTCTCCTATGACGAGCTTGACGGGATCGCGGCCACCGCAGGGCCCGGCCTGCTGGGCGGCGTCATCGTCGGGCTGACCATGGCCAAGGCGATCGCGCTTGCCACGGGCAAGCCGCTGATCGCCGTCAACCACCTCGAAGGCCATGCGCTCACTGCGCGGCTGCTCCAGAAGGTGGACTTCCCCTATCTCCTGCTCCTCATCTCCGGCGGCCACACCCAGTTCCAGATCGTGGAGGGGGTCGGCACGTACCACCGCCTCGGCACCACCATCGACGATGCGCTGGGCGAGGCCTTCGACAAGGTGGCGAAGCTCTTGGGGCTGGGCTACCCCGGCGGGCCGCAGGTGGAGGCCCGGGCGCGCCAGGGCGATCCGGCGCGATTCGATTTCCCCCGGCCCCTGAAGGGCCGCAAGGACTGCAATTTCTCCTTCTCCGGCCTCAAGACGGCGGTGCGCGAGGTGGTGACCGGCCTCGGCACCCTGACCGACCAGGACGTGGCCGACGTCTGCGCCAGCTTCGAGGCCGCCGTGGCGGAGACCATGGCGGACCGCCTGCGCATGGCCGTTCACCTGTTCCGCGCCAGCCACCCGGAGGTGCAGCGCCCGGCCCTCATCGTGGCGGGCGGTGTCGCCGCCAACCGGAAGCTGAAGGATGTGTTCGAGCAGGCAGCCGCCCTCCATGGCCTCTCCCTCATCGTGCCGCCGCCCCGGCTCTGCACCGACAATGCCGCCATGATCGCCTGGGCGGGTGCGGAGCGCCTCGCCCTGGGCCTCACCGACGATCTGGGTGTGGCCGCGCGCGCCCGCTGGCCGCTGGATCAGGCGCAGGCCCCCGTCTACGGCTCCGGCAAGCTCGGGGCCAAGGCGTGAGGCTCGCCGTGCTGGGCGCGGGCGCCTGGGGCACGGCGCTGGCCCATGTGGCGCGCGCCGCCGGGCATGAGGTGCATGTCTGGTCGCGTGGCGCCCCTCTGGAACCCCTGCAAGGGGTCGAGGGCGTCATTCTGGCTGTTCCGGCACAGGGGGTACGTGAGGTGCTCTCAGGCCTGAAAGCAATCGTTACAAATCGCATTGCGCCCTTGCCGCTCATCATCAGCGCCAAGGGCATCGAGAGGGGCACCGGCCTGTTCATGAACGAGGTGGCGGCGGAGGTCCTGCCGCAAGCGGAGGCGCTCGTCCTCTCCGGCCCGTCCTTCGCGGCGGATGTGGTGAAGGGCCTTCCCACCGCCGTGGTCATGGCCGCGCAGCGCCTCGATGAGGCCGGCCGCTGGGCCGAGGCGCTGTCGCTCCCCCAGTTCCGCATCTATGCCTCGGACGACGTGAAGGGGGTTGAGATCGGCGGTGCGCTCAAGAACGTGCTCGCCATCGCCTGCGGAATCTCGGACGGGCGCGGCCTGGGTGACAGTGCGCGCGCCGCCCTCACCACGCGCGGATTTGCCGAACTCTCACGCTTCGCCGCAAGGCTGGGCGCCAAGCCCGAGACGCTGACGGGCCTCTCGGGCCTCGGCGACCTGCTGCTCACCTGCGCCTCCCGCCAGTCGCGCAACTATTCCTTCGGCTTCGCGCTGGGGCAGGGGAAATCCGTGGCGGAGGCGTTGGCCTTGTCGCGCGGCGTGGTGGAGGGGGCCTTCACGGTCAAGATCGCCCAGGCGCTGGCCCGGCGGCACGGCGTCGACATGCCGATTGTGGATGCGGTGCACGCCATCGTTGACGAGGGCCGCGCGCCGGAACAAGAAATCGCCCGGCTCCTCTCCCGGCCCTTGGGGCCGGAAATCAGACAAGGATAAACCAATGCTCTTCGCCCTCATCTGCACCGACAAGCCGAACAGCGTCGATCTCCGCATGTCGGTCCGCCCCGACCACCTGAAATATCTCGAAAGCCTCGGCGCGGCGCTGAAGGCCGCCGGACCCTTCACGACGGACGAGGGCTCGCCCACCGGCAGCCTCGTCATCATCGAGGCGGCCGACAGGGCGGCGGCACAGGCCATGGCGGAGAACGACCCCTATGCCAAGGCGGGCCTCTTCGCCGCGGTGGAGATCAGGCCGTGGAAGTGGCTGATCAAGAACCCGGACGCCAAGTGATGGCCAATTACTGGCTCTTCAAGTCGGAGCCCGACGTCTGGTCCTGGGACCAGCAGAAGGCCAAGGGCAAGGCCGGCGAGGAGTGGACGGGGGTCCGCAACTACCAGGCCCGCAACAACATGCGCGCCATGAAGCTGGGTGACAAAGGCTTCTTCTACCACTCGAACGAGGGCCGCGAGGTGGTGGGCATCGTCGAGGTCTGCGCGCTCGCCCACAGGGATTCGACCTCGGAGGTGGAGACCTGGGAATGCGTCGACATCCGCGCCGTGGCGGATGTTCCCCGCCCCGTGACGCTGGACGAGATCAAGGCGGACCCCGCGCTCAAGGACATGGTGCTGGTCAACAATTCGCGCCTCTCCGTCCAGCCGGTGAGCGAAGCCGAGTTCCGCCACATCTGCAAGCTGGGCGGCGTCAAGCCTTGACCATCCCCGACCGGGCCTCCTTCATCCGCGCCAACACCACGCTGATGAGCCCGCCGCTGGTGCCCGAACTGCGCCTCCACCTCGCGCATGAGGCCGTGCCCCTCTGGCAGAAGACCGAGGAGGAACTGGGATCACTCGGCCTGCCGCCGCCCTTCTGGGCCTTCGCCTGGGCAGGCGGCCAGGCGCTGGCCCGGCACGTTCTGGACCATCCGCAACGCGTGGCGGGAAAGCGGGTGATCGACCTCGCCTCGGGCTCCGGCCTCGTCGGCATCGCCGCCATGAAGGCGGGCGCGGCGCGCGTGATCGCGGCGGACATCGACCTGTTCTCGGTGGAGGCCATCCGAATCAACGCCGGGGTGAACGCGGTCTCGCTGGAGCCCACCTCCGCCAACCTTCTCGAACGTCCCGCGGAGGAGTGCGACGTGATCCTGGTGGGCGATCTCTTCTATGAGAAGGAGCTTGCGGCCTCCGTCTTCTCCTGGCTGTCGGAGGCCGAGGGCCGGGGCATCACGGCGCTCATCGGCGATCCGGGCCGCAGCTATCTGCCGCGCCAAAGCCTTGAAAAACTTGCCGAATACAAGGTCCAAGTAACGCGCGACCTGGAGGATGCCGAAATCAAGCTGACGTCCGTTTGGCGGCTGAGCCGGTGTTGTTGAGGTAGAGCGCCCCCATCAGCACCGCCAGCGCCACGAAGAGCCAGACATCCGCCCCGCCATAGAAGGACAGCGCGATCACCACCGCCGCCGGGGTGGAGAGATAGACCGCCTGGATGGTGAAGACGGCGCCCTTCTCCTGGATGAGGGTGAAGAAGGCGATTCGCTCCAGAATCCACATTCCACAGGCGAAAAGCACCGTCCAATAGGCCGGCGCCCCGAGCTGCTCGGCCGACCAGGGCGGCGCGAGCAGCAGCAGGAAGGGCAGCGCCACGAGGCCGGACCAGACGGATTCCGCCACCCCCGCCGCCATGGCATGGGCCCGGGGCGGCCACCAGGTGGCGGCGAACCAGTTGTAGGCGGAATAGAGCACGGGCAGCGAAAAGGCCGCGATCAGCCACCAGGAGACCTCGCCGGACAGCATGCCCTCGCGCGTCACCACGAGGATCGCGGTGGAGAGGAAGCCCAAGAGGATCGCCAGCAAACGCCGCCCCGCCGCATTCTCCCGCCCCGTGACCAGCGCCACGAGATAGTTCACGATCGGCGCCGTCGAGATGATCAAGGCGAGTTCGGTGGGCGGCACGTGCCGCGCGAAGACCAGGCCCAGCCCGAAGGGAATGTTCATCAGCACCGCGCAGCCGAGCCCGAACAGCTGCAGCCGTTTGCCCCCCCACCAGTCGATGCCCCGGAGCTGGCAGATCACCGCCAGCGCGACCCCGACGCCCATCCCCGTCAGGAAGATCACGTGCGAAACCGGCACGCCGAGCACGCCCCAGTGCCGGTAAAGCGTGGGGGAGATGCCCCAGAACAGGCCGAGGGACAGGAAATAGGCGAGGTGCCGGGGGGAGGTCATGCGGCCGTTTCTTAGACAGGAGTCTCATTGCAGGCTATAGATCGTGAGGCCAAAAGACACACCAATATCGGCATGTCTGGGAGGAATGCGCCTATGTCCGAGAAAGTCTATCCGGTACCGGCCTCGTGGAAGAAGAAGGCCTATGTCGACGACGCCGGCTACAAGAAAATGTATGCGGAATCGATCAAGGATCCCGCCAAGTTCTGGGCCAAGCATGCCAAGCGCCTCGACTGGTTCAAGGTGCCGAAGAAGATCAAGAACACCAGCTACGCTTACCCGAAGGTCTCGATCAAGTGGTTCGAGGACGGGGTGCTCAACGTCACCTACAACTGCATCGACCGCCACCTGAAGAAGCGCGGCAACCAGGTCGCCATCATCTGGGAAGGCGACGACCCGTATTATGACAAGAAGATCACCTACAACGAGCTCTACGAGAACGTCTGCCGCTTCGCCAACGTCCTGAAGAAGAACGGCGTCAAGAAGGGCGATTGCGTCACCATCTACCTGCCGATGATCCCGGAAGCGGCCTATGCGATGCTCGCCTGCGCCCGCATCGGCGCCATCCACTCGATCGTCTTCGGCGGCTTCAGCCCGGACTCGCTCGCCAGCCGCATCAATGACGCGAACTCCAAGGTCATCATCACGGCCGACGAAGGCCTGCGCGGCGGCCGCAAGGTGCCGCTCAAGGTGAACACGGACGAGGCGCTGAAGCGCTGCGCGGGCAATGAGAAGGTCATCGTCGTGCGCCGCACCGGCGGCCAGGTGGCGATGGCCCCGGGCCGCGACGTCTGGTACCACGACGAGGCCGCCCAGGTTCCCGCCGAATGCAAGCCGGAAAAGATGAAGGCGGAAGACCCGCTGTTCATCCTCTACACCTCCGGCTCCACCGGAAAGCCCAAGGGCGTGCTGCACACCACCGGCGGCTATCTCCTCTATGCCGCGATGACCCACCAGTACGTCTTCGACTATCACGACGGCGACATCTACTGGTGCACGGCGGATGTGGGCTGGGTCACGGGCCACAGCTACATCGTCTACGGGCCCCTCGCCAATGGCGCCACCACGCTGATGTTCGAGGGCGTGCCGAACTACCCGACCAACTCCCGCTTCTGGGAGGTGATCGACAAGCACAAGGTCAACATCTTCTACACCGCCCCCACCGCCATCCGCGCGCTGATGGGCGCGGGCGAGGCCCCCGTCACCAGGACCTCGCGCAAGTCGCTGCGGCTCCTGGGCTCGGTGGGCGAGCCCATCAACCCCGAGGCCTGGGAATGGTACCACCGCGTGGTAGGCGACGAGCGCTGCCCCATCGTCGACACCTGGTGGCAGACCGAGACGGGCGGCATCCTCATCACGCCGCTGCCCGGCGCCACCAAGCTCAAGCCCGGTTCGGCGACGAGGCCCTTCTTCGGCATCCAGCCGGCCCTCGTCGACGACAAGGGCGAGATCCTCGAGGGCGACACCTCGGGCAATCTCGTGATCCTGGACTCCTGGCCGGGCCAGATGCGCACCGTGTTCGGCGACCACGACCGCTTCGTGCAGACCTATTTCTCGGCCTACAAGGGCATGTACTTCACGGGCGACGGCTGCCGGCGCGACCATGACGGCTATTACTGGATCACCGGCCGCGTCGACGACGTGATCAACGTGTCCGGCCACCGCTTGGGGACAGCCGAGGTGGAATCGGCCCTCGTGTCGCATCCGAAGGTCTCGGAAGCCGCCGTCGTGGGCTACCCGCATGACATCAAGGGCCAGGGCATCTACTGCTACGTCACGCTGATGGCGGGCGAGCAGGGCAACGACGAGCTCCGCAAGGACCTCGTGGCCCATGTCCGCAAGGAGATCGGCCCGCTGGCGACGCCGGACAAGATCCAGTTCGCCCCGGGCCTGCCCAAGACGCGCTCCGGCAAGATCATGCGCCGTATCCTGCGCAAGATCGCCGAGGACGATTTCGCAGCCCTGGGCGACACCTCGACGCTGGCCGATCCCTCGGTCGTCGACGATCTCATCGAGCAGCGCCAGAACAAGCGCGTCACGGCCTGAGGTCCTGACTGTCGAACACGGGGGCGGGAGGCGGCATGCCTCACGCCCTTTTCATTTCGCCTTTGGGCCACCATTTCGCCACCCCTCATGCGTTATGCATCCGGACGGCCATGGGAAAGGTGAAGAGATGAACCGCAGGTCGCTGGTGCTGGGTGGAGCAGCCTTGCTGCTTGGCGGTGGCAAGGCGCTGGCCTTCGGCGGCCGGTCGGTCGTCGAGATCGACACGCCCGAACGGCCGGGAACGCTGATCGTCAACACCGGGGAAAAGGCGCTGTTCCGCATCCTGGGCGAGGGCCTCGCCATGCGCTACCCCGTCGCCGTGGGCAGGGATGGCCGTGACTGGGCGGGAATCGCCACCGTCGGGCGCAAGGTGATGTGGCCGGCATGGACCCCGCCCGCCGCCATGATCGCGCGGAAGCCCGAACTCGCGAAATGGGCCGGCGGCATGCCGGGCGGCCCGGACAACCCGCTCGGCGCGCGCTCTCTATCTCTACGCGAATGGCCGCGACACCCTGTTCCGGGTGCACGGCACCAACGAGCCGGAGTCGATCGGGCGCGCGGCCTCGTCCGGGTGCATCCGCATGCTCAACGCGCATATTGAGGGGGTTTATGAACAGACGCCCCTCGGCACCAAGGTGATCGTGCTGTGACCGCTCACGGCGCTGTGTCTTGCCGGACGAACTTCATGTGAATACAAACGTTCCCCTGAAAATAAACGCAGGGGAAGTGGATTGTGAAACGTCGTGCCTTCTTGTCACTCCTGGGGCTCGCCGCCCTGGTCATGCCCGTGGCGTCTTCGCCCGCCCAGGCCTTTCTGTTCGACACCGACGAGGAAGGCGGCGAAACCCGGCGAAAGCGTGAGGAGCGCAGGGCGCGCAAGAAGCGCAAGGCCGAAAAGAAGCAGGCCCGCAAGACGCAGCAGAAGCCCAAATACAAGGGCCGGGAAATCGTCGATTTCGAGACCGGCGAGAAGCCCGGCACCATCATCGTCCGCACGCATGAACGCGCGCTCTACCAGGTCCTGCCCAATGGGCGGGCCAAGCGTTACCTGGTGGCGGTGGGCAAGGAGGGCTTCGCCTGGTCGGGCGTCGCCCGCATCGGCATGAAGCGCAAGAACCCCACCTGGACGCCCCCGGCGGAGATGATCAAGCGCACGCCGAAATACGCCAAGTGGAAGAACGGCATGCCGGGCGGCATTCCGGAGAACCCGCTGGGCGCGCGCGCGCTTTACCTGTTCGACAGGGGCGGGGACACCATGTACCGCATCCATGGCACGAATGCCCCGTCCTCCATCGGCACCGCCGCGTCCTCGGGCTGCATCCGCATGCTGAACCGGGAAGTCGTGGAGCTTTTCGACACCACGCCTGTCGGCACCAAGGTGATCGTGCAGTAACGGCGGATCAGCCCCGGCTCGCGTCCCTGATCCATTGCACGATCTGGCCCGCCGGCATGGCGCCGGACTGACGGGCCACCTCCTGACCGTTCCGGAAGAGGATCATGGTGGGAATGGAGCGGATGCCGTGCATCGCCGCGGGCCCGGGGGCTGCCTCCGTGTCGAGCTTGGCGAAGCGCACATTGGGCTCCATCGCCTGGGCGGCCTTCCTGAACTCCGGCGCCATCATCTTGCAGGGACCGCACCACTCCGCCCAGAAATCCACCACCACCGGGATGGAATTGCGGGTGATGTGCCTCTCGAAGCTGGCGGCCGAAAGCTCCACCGGGTGGCCCGAGAACAGGGGCGCGCCGCATTTTCCGCAACGGGCGGCATCCGCCGGCTTTTCGGGCGGCACGCGGTTCACGGCGGAGCAGGCGGTGCAGACGATGTCGGTCATGGCGGAAATCCCCGGAATTGCGCCCTCTATGTGGTGCCGGGGCCGCATGCCAGCCATGATCTGCGTCAAGCGGTCTCAAGGGTGAGGCGATCTATGCCTTTCGACGTATTTGCGATAGTGCGCCGCACAAGGTACAAATCCGCTCCGGGAACGGGAAAAGGCAACATGGCAAATACCAGAAACGCAGGGCGCCCTCTCTCGCCGCATCTGCAGATCTACAAGCGCACGCTGACGATGATGATGTCCATCGTCCATCGCGTCACCGGCATCGCCCTCTACGCGGGCACGCTTCTCCTCGTGTGGTGGCTTTCGGCCGCCGCAACCTCGGACCAGTATTTCGACCTGGTCCAGTCGGTCTTCGGAAGCTGGATCGGGCAACTCGTGCTCTTCGGCTTCACCTGGGCCCTGATCCACCACACGCTGGGCGGCATCCGCCATCTCGTGTGGGATGTGGGCCACGGCTTCGACCTGAAAGACGTCGAGTTGAGCTCGCGGCTGACGCTCGGCTCCTCGATCGTCCTCACCATCGCCGTATGGGCGATCGCTTATGGAGTGATGTGATGCAACGCAAGACTCCCCTGGGCCTGGTGCGCGGCCTCGGCTCCGCCAAGTCCGGCACGGAACACTGGTGGCACCAGCGCGTCTCGGCCATCGCCGGCATTCCGCTGGTGGTGTTCCTGATCGGCTTCGTCCTCGTCCACCGCGGCGCCTCGCGGGCCGAGATCGCGTCGAGCATGCAGAACCCGCTCGTGGCGATCCTCATGGGCCTCACCGTCGTCACCCTCATCTGGCACATGCGGCTGGGGCTGCAGGTGGTGATCGAGGACTATGTGCACGTCGCGCACAGCAAATATCTCCTGCTGCTGCTGAACACATTCTTCTCCGCGGCGATGGCCGTCGCGGCGATTTATGCAATTCTCAAGATGAGCTTCGGACTCTGATGGCTGTTGTCGAAACCAAGAAGAAGGCCCCGAAGAGCTTCACCATCGGTGGCCGAACCTATCCGGTGACGGACCACACCTATGACGTGGTCGTGGTGGGCGCGGGTGGTGCTGGGCTTCGCGCCACGCTCGGCGCCTCGCAGGCGGGCCTCAAGACGGCCTGCATCTCCAAGGTCTTCCCCACCCGCTCGCACACGGTGGCGGCACAGGGTGGCATCGCGGCGTCGCTCGCCAACATGGGCGCGGACGACTGGCGCTGGCACATGTATGACACGGTGAAGGGCGCCGACTGGCTGGGCGACCAGGACGCCATCGAATATCTCTGCCGCAATGCGCCAACCGCCGTCTACGAGCTCGAGCATTTCGGCATGCCCTTCTCGCGCACCGAGGAAGGCAAGATCTACCAGCGCCCCTTCGGCGGCCACATGATGAACTTCGGCGACGGCCCGCCGGTGCAGCGCACCTGCGCGGCCGCCGACCGCACCGGCCACGCCATGCTGCACACGCTCTATGGCCAGAGCCTGCGCTATTCGGCCGAGTTCTTCATCGAGTATTTCGCGCTGGATCTCATCATGGAGAACGGCGCCTGCCGTGGCGTCGTCGCCATGAACATGGAAGATGGCTCCATCCACCGCTTCCGCGCGCATGAGACGGTTCTTGCGACGGGCGGCTATGGCCGCGCCTATTTCTCCGCGACCTCGGCCCACACCTGCACGGGTGACGGCAATGCCATGGTGCTGCGCGCAGGCCTCCCATGCCAGGATATGGAATTCGTGCAGTTCCACCCCACCGGCATCTATGGCGCGGGCTGCCTGATCACGGAGGGTGCCCGCGGCGAGGGCGGTTACCTGACCAACTCCCAGGGCGAGCGCTTCATGGAGCGCTATGCGCCATCGGCCAAGGACCTGGCCTCCCGCGACGTCGTCTCGCGCTCGATGACCATCGAGATCCGCGAGGGCCGTGGTGTTGGCGAGCACAAGGACCACATTCACCTGCACCTGGAGCACCTCGACCCCAAGGTGCTGCATGAGCGGCTTCCCGGCATTTCCGAATCGGCGAAGATCTTCGCCGGCGTGGACGTGACGCGCGAGCCGATCCCGATCCTGCCGACGGTTCACTACAACATGGGCGGCATCCCGACGAACTATCACGGTGAAGTGCTGGCCGGCGATCCGGCAAACCCGGAGAAGACCGTGCCCGGCCTGATGGCGGTGGGCGAGGCGGCTTGCGTCTCCGTCCATGGCGCCAACCGTCTGGGCTCCAACTCGCTGATCGACCTCGTGGTGTTCGGCCGCGCGGCGGCCTTGCGCTGCGTGGAACTGGTGAAGCCCAATGCTCCGCATGCGGACCTTCCGGCGGATGCGGCCGAGATGGCGGTCTCGCGCGTCGACCACTATCGCCATGCGGCGGGCGGCACGCCCACGGCGGATCTGCGTGCCCGCATGCAGAAGACCATGCAGGAGGACGCCGCCGTGTTCCGCACCGGCGAGACGCTGGCGCAAGGGGTGAAGCGCCTGGCCGACGTCTGGCAGGGCATCGAGGACATCCGCGTCTCCGACCGCTCGCTGGTCTGGAACAGCGACCTGATCGAGACGCTGGAGTTCGAGAACCTCATCCTGCAGGCCGCGACCACGGTGGTGAGCGCCGAGGCGCGCCAGGAAAGCCGCGGCGCCCATGCGCGCGAGGACTTCCCGAACCGCGACGACGCCAACTGGATGAAGCACACGCTGGCCTGGGCCGACCGGGACAGGAAGACGGTGACGCTGGGCTACCGCCCGGTGCACGACTACACGATGTCGAGCGACATCGACTACATCAAGCCCAAGGCGCGCGTTTACTAGGCGGAACGAGACATGGCCGAATTCACACTTCCCAAGAACTCGAAGGTCCAGCCGGGCAAGGTCTGGCCGAAGCCGCAGGGCAAGCGCCTGAAGGACTTCAGGATCTACCGCTGGAACCCGGACGACGGGCAGAACCCGCGGATCGACACCTATACGGTCGACATGGACAAATGCGGCCCGATGGTGCTGGACGCGCTCATCAAGATCAAGAACGAGCAGGACCCGACGCTGACCTTCCGGCGCTCATGCCGCGAGGGCATCTGCGGATCCTGCGCGATGAACATCGACGGCACCAACACGCTGGCCTGCCTCAAGTCCTGCGAGGAGGTGAAGGGCGACGTGCGGATCTATCCGCTGCCGCACATGCCGGTGGTCAAGGACCTGGTGCCGGACCTCACCCGCTTCTATGCCCAGCACCGCTCGATCGAGCCCTGGCTCAAGACGGTGACGCCGGAGCCGCAGACCGAGTGGAAGCAGTATCCCGACGACCGCAAGAAGCTGGACGGCCTCTATGAGTGCATCCTCTGCGCCTGCTGCTCGACGTCCTGCCCCTCCTACTGGTGGAACGGCGACCGCTACTTAGGTCCTGCGGCCCTTCTGCAGGCCTATCGCTGGCTGATCGATTCGCGCGACGAAGGCACCGGCGAGCGGCTGGACAATCTCGAGGACCCGTTCCGGCTCTACCGCTGCCACACCATCATGAACTGCGCCAAGACCTGCCCCAAGGGGCTGAACCCGGCCAAGGCCATCGCCGAGATCAAGAAGATGATGGTGGAACGCCGGGTCTGAGGAAGGCGTCCATACGCACGGCTGACATTCATCACGCCCGGGCTTGACCCGGGCGTCCTTTTTGGTGGCACCATCTTGCCGTCCTGCTGGCGAAGGCCGGGGCTCAGCTTTGGGCGATTGCCACATGGGCAGAAAGCTGGCTCCCGGCCTGCGCCGGGATGACGGTGGGAAGAGGGACGAGCCATCGAACCCGTTTATGCCTTCCGCCCTTGGTTCAACTGGTGCCGCAACGCAAAAGCGATTATAGCGTGCGGCATCCCATCTTGCAGAAGAGGCCCCGATGTCGCTCGACAGCTTCAAGTGCCGCAAGACCCTCCGGGTCGGCGCCAAGACCTACACCTATTTCAGCCTGAAGGCGGCCGAGAAGAACGGCCTCAAGGGCATTTCGCGGCTTCCCTATTCGCTGAAGGTTCTGCTGGAGAACCTGCTGCGCCATGAGGATGGCCGCTCGGTCACCAAGAACGATATTTTGGGCATCGCCAAGTGGCTGAAGAACCGCGGCCGCGATGAGAAGGAAATCGCCTTCCGCCCGGCGCGCGTGCTGATGCAGGACTTCACCGGCGTTCCCGCCGTCGTCGACCTCGCCGCCATGCGCGACGCGATGAAGGCGTTGGGCCAGGACCCGAAGAAGATCAACCCGCTCGCCCCCGTCGATCTCGTGATCGACCATTCGGTGATGGTGGATTATTTCGCCAACTCCAAGGCGTTCAAGCAGAACGTCAACCTCGAATATGACCGCAATGGCGAACGCTACACCTTTCTCAAATGGGGGCAGGGCGCCTTCGACAATTTCCGCGTCGTCCCGCCCGGCACCGGCATCTGCCACCAGGTGAACCTGGAGTATCTCGCCAAGACCGTGTGGACCAAGACCGAGAAGGTCCGCGGCCGCGACGTGACCTATGCCTATCCTGACACGCTGGTCGGCACCGACTCGCACACCACCATGGTGAACGGCCTCGCCGTGCTCGGCTGGGGCGTGGGCGGCATCGAGGCCGAGGCCGCGATGCTGGGCCAGCCCATCTCCATGCTGATCCCGGAGGTCATCGGCTTCCGCCTCGACGGTGAACTGCCCGAGGGCACCACCGCGACGGACCTCGTGCTCACCGTCACCCAGATGCTGCGCAAGAAGGGTGTCGTCGGCAAGTTCGTGGAGTTCTATGGCCCGGGCCTCGCGCACCTGTCGCTGGAGGACATGGCGACGATCGCCAACATGGCGCCCGAATATGGCGCGACCTGCGGCTTCTTCCCGATCAATGCCGAGACCATCGGCTTCCTGAAGGGCACGGCGCGCGCCGCCGCCCAGGTGGCCCTCGTCGAGAAATACGCCAAGGCCCAGGACATGTTCTGGACGCCCAAGGCGGAAGACCCGGTCTTCAGCGACACGCTGGTACTCGACCTCGCCAGCGTCGTGCCCTCCATGGCCGGCCCCAAGCGCCCGCAGGACCGTGTCGAACTCGGCCAGGCCGCCTCCGGCTTCGCCAAGGTCATGGCGGATGAGTTCAAGAAGGCCGAGGAACTCTCCAAGCGCTTCAAGGTCGCCGATGCCAACTTCGACATCGGCCACGGCGACGTGGTGATCGCCGCCATCACCTCCTGCACCAACACCTCGAACCCGAGCGTGATGATCGGTGCCGGCCTCTTGGCCCGAAACGCGGTCAAGGCCGGGCTCACCTCCAAGCCCTGGGTCAAGACCTCGCTGGCGCCCGGCTCGCAGGTGGTGACGGAGTATTTGGCCTCCTCAGGCCTCCAGAAGGACCTGGACAAGATCGGCTTCAACCTGGTGGGCTATGGCTGCACCACCTGCATTGGCAACTCCGGCCCGCTGCCGGAGAACGTCTCCGACGCGATCCGCAAGAACGACCTCGTGGCGGCCGCCGTGCTCTCCGGCAACCGCAACTTCGAAGGCCGCGTGAACCCGGACGTGCGCGCCAACTACCTGGCCTCGCCGCCCCTCGTGGTGGCCTATGCGCTGGCGGGGTCGCTGAACATCGACCTCACCAACGAGCCGATCGGCCACGACAAGAAGGGCAAGCCCGTCTTCCTCAAGGACATCTGGCCCTCCGCCAAGGAGATCGCCTCCTTCGTGCGCAAGAACGTGACGCGCAAGGCCTTCGCCAAGCGCTACAAGGACGTGTTCAAGGGTGATGCGCAGTGGCGCAAGATCAAGGTCACCAAGGGCATGAACTACACGTGGGACGAGAAGAGCACCTATGTGGCGAACCCGCCCTATTTCGACGGCCTGACGATGACGCCGGCCGCGGTGAAGGACGTGGAGGGCGCGCGGGTGCTCGGCCTGTTCCTCGACTCGATCACCACCGACCACATCTCGCCCGCCGGTGACATCAAGGCGGCGTCTCCCGCCGGCAAGTACCTCAACGCGCGCGGCGTGGAGAAGATCGACTTCAACTCCTATGGCGCGCGCCGTGGCCACCACGAGGTGATGATGCGCGGCACCTTCGCCAACATCCGCATCAAGAACCAGATGGTGCCGGGCGTCGAGGGCGGTGTCACCAAGCATTACCCCGATGGCGAAACCATGCCGATCTACGATGCCGCGATGAAATATGCGGATCAGGGCACGCCGCTCGTCATCTTCGCGGGCAAGGAATATGGCACCGGCTCCTCTCGCGACTGGGCGGCCAAGGGCACGCGCCTTCTCGGCGTGCGCGCCGTGATCGCGCAGAGCTTCGAGCGCATCCACCGCTCGAACCTGATCGGCATGGGGGTGATCCCGCTGCAGTTCCGCGACGGCGAAAGCTGGCAGACGCTGGGCCTCAAGGGTGACGAGCAGGTCACCATCAAGGGCCTGGCCGACGGCCTCAAGCCGCGCGCCACGCTCACCGTCGAAATCACCCGTGCGGATGGCTCCAAGGCGGAAGCCCAGGTTCTCTGCCGCATCGATACGCTGGATGAACTCGACTATTACAAGAACGGCGGCATCATGCCCTATGTGCTGCGGAATCTTGCCAAGGCGGGTTGAGTCCAGCCAAACGCATTCGTGAAGACCTGGAACGGCTCGTGAGTGGTGCTCACGGGCCGTTTGGTTCATATAGGGGGCATGTTTCGCCCGATCCGTGTCACCCGCCGCGACTGCCTGGCCCTCGGGGCGGGGGCAGGTGCGTCCTGGCTCGCCGGTCCCGCCATGGCAGGCCAGCATATCGAGGCCGTGGTCGAGCTGTTCAGCAGCCAGGGCTGCAAGTCCTGCCCGCCGGGTGACCGGCTGCTCACCGAGCTTCGGGCCACGCCCGGTGTGCTGGCGCTGACCTTCCATGTCGATTACTGGGACTATCTCGGCTGGAAGGACACGCTGGCGAGCCCCGATTTCTCCCAGCGGCAGTATGACTATGCCAAGGCGCGCGGCGACATGGACGTCTTCACGCCGCAGATGGTGGTGAACGGCGAAAAGCAGATCGTGGGCAGCCAGCGTTCGGAAGTGTTTGCCGTGCTGGCCCAGTCACGCAAGGCCAAGTGGCCCGCCACCCTCTCGATCGCCAGCACGGAGAAGGAGATGGTGATCGAGATCGGCGCGGGGGATGGCCCCCGGGAGGCGACGCTCTGGGTGATGCCGGTGGCGGAGCGCATTGCCGTCAAGATCGAGAAGGGCGAAATGGCTGGCCGCGAGATCGTCTACAGCAATGTGGTGCGCAAGCTCGTTCCCGCCGGCATGTGGAATGGCGAAGCCACCCGCATCGCGCTGCCGCGCGAAGGGCTGATGACGCAGGGCGCCAGCGCCTGCGTGGCGCTGCTGCAGCAAGGCAAGGCCGGCCCGGTATTGGGCTGCGGCTGCTGGGGCAGCGTCACCAGTTGAGGAGGGGCCCCGCCCAGACCCCTCCGGGAACCGTTCAGGCCGCGCGCAGCATCAGTTCGCCGATCGCCGCGGCATAGTCGTTGGCGGGCAGCGCGGGCTTGATCGTCTCGGCCAGCAGGCCCTTGAAGATGGGCTCTGGCATCGCCTTCTGGAGCCTGGCGAGCAGGTCCACCCGCTCACAGTGGTTCAGGGCCGGCGCCATCAGCGCCATGTAGCCCGCCATCTTCTGGGGCGGAATGGCAGAGACGATGCGGGCTTCGATGGTGTGAAGCTCGTCATCCGTGAAGGCCTGATGGAGGGTCACGAGCAGTTCCGTCTCCTCGACGTGCATGTGCTCCAGGTCATGCGCGGCGAAGACGGCGTAACGCTTGTAAAGCGCGCGGCCTGCCCCTTCGCGTCTGGATGCCGGGGCGTCCTCGACCGACCGGATCAGTTCCTCCAGTTCGGCGAAGCTCCTTTCATGGTCTTCATGGTCATCCGCCGCATGCGATGAGGCGCCAGGCACGCGTTCCTCGAGCGCGGCATGAATCTCACGGTTCTCACCCTCGAGGTGGGATTTGCCGAGCGCCAGCAGGCCGCGCAACTCCGCCATCAGCGCCGCGGTCGATGCAGTGTCCCGGTAATTATGGGCCCCGAGCGCCGGAACCATCCGGCAATGGCCAAGCCGCAGCGCCTTGTGGATGGCATGGTAGAAATTATGCCGTGTCTCGTCCGGAATGTGGTTGGAAGCCATTGCGATCTCCTCTTGTTCGCGGTGCGGGGAGGGATATCCCTGGCGGTCGCATCCTGTAGTGATGTGAATCACACTTCGTCATGGCTGAAACAAAAATTTCAGAAGTGACGACGGCCATTCTTCAGGCGGCGGATTCCAGGGTGACGAGAAGCGGATGAACGACGTCCTCCAGAAGCAGCGAATAGGACTCCGGCGCGATCATGCGCTGCAGCCGCTCCAGGAAGTCCCGCCGTTCCGGAGCATTGAGCGCGGGGATCATCAGCTGCAGGCAGGTGCCGAGGTCTTCCTCGGGAAGAAACCCCAGCAGCGCGCTTTCCAGCTGGCGCAGCTCCTCGTCCGTAAACGCCTTGTGAAGGGTTGAGAGGAGGGCCGTTTCCGCGGTGTCCATCCGGCCCATGTCGGCAGCCGCAAAAAGTGCATAGCAGCGGTAGAGGGTTCGGCCCGCGAGGTTCCGCCTCTGGGGTGTTGCAACGTTGACGGCGCGGACAAGCGACTCGAGTTCGGCGAGGGCAGCCATGTGGCATGCGTGCTCCTGTTCGAGCCCGGCCGCAGAACCTTGCCGGCGTGCCTCGAGCGCGGGATGGAGACGTGCCTTTCTGGACTCGAGATCGACACGGCTGAGCGCGATGAGCTGCGCCAGCGTGCCGAGGAGTTCGGCCGACCCCCCATCGTCGCTGAAATCATGCATGCCCAGCGCCGCAAGCATCCGGCAATGGCCAAAGCGGAGCGCCTTGTGGGTGAAATAGAACAGGTTGTGCCGGCTCTCGTCCGGCATGCACTTCGTGAGCCTCGGATAGGGCAAGACGGCTCCTCCATCAGTGGGCGCGTCCTGCCAGCTAGGCATGGAAAAAAGGGAAGGATGTGACGAAAGTCACATCCTTCCCGCAATCCGGTAGTCAAGCGCGATCAGGCTGCCTTCTTGATGAGGCCGCGGTTGATGAGGCTTTCGGCGATCTGCACGGCGTTGAGGGCCGCGCCCTTCCGCAGGTTGTCGGAGACGACCCACAGGTTGAGGCCGTTCTCGATCGTCGCATCTTCGCGGATGCGCGAAATGAAGGTGGCGAAATCGCCCACGCATTCGACGGGGGTCACGTAGCCGCCGTTCTCGCGCTTGTCGACGACCATGCAGCCCGGCGCCTCGCGCAGGATCTCGCGTGCTTCCTCGGCCGAGATCGGCTGTTCGAACTCGATGTTGACGGCTTCCGAATGGCCCACGAACACCGGCACGCGCACGCAGGTGGCGGTCAGCTTGATCTTGGGATCGAGAATCTTCTTGGTCTCGACCGTCATCTTCCATTCTTCCTTCGTGTCGCCCGAATCCATGAACACGTCGATGTGGGGGATGACGTTGAAGGCGATCTGCTTGGTGAACTTCTTCGGCGTCGGCGCATCGGTCACGAAGATGCCCTTGGTCTGGTTCCAGAGCTCGTCCAGGCCTTCCTTGCCCGCGCCCGAAACCGACTGGTAGGTCGAGACCACCACGCGCCTGATCTTGGCCACGTCATGCAGCGGCTTCAGCACGACGACGAGCTGCGCCGTCGAGCAGTTCGGATTGGCGATGATGTTGCGGCGGTTGGGCCTGGCCATGTATTCGGCCAGCACATGGGCGTTCACCTCCGGCACGATGAGCGGCACTTCCGCGTCGTAGCGCCAGCAGGAGGAGTTGTCGATCACGATGCAGCCCGTGGCGCCGATCTTGGGGGACCACTCCTTGGACACGCCCGACCCGGCCGACATCAGGCAGAAATCGACCTTCGAGAAGTCGAACTGCTCGAGGTCCTGGCACTTCAGCGTCCTGTCGCCGAAGGAGACCTCCACACCCATCGACTTGCGCGATGCGATGGCGTGGCACTCGTCCACCGGAAACTGGCGTTCATCCAGGATCGATAGCATTTCGCGGCCCACATTGCCCGTGGCACCGACGACCGCAACCTTGTAACCCATCTTCATTCTCCTCAGAGGCCGTCCCGCCCGTCCCCCGCGAGCCTTCAGGCTCCGCTTTCGGGCAAATGGGGTTCTAGCCTTCCACCCCCGCGGGGGAAGGCCGGGGGAGAAGGCTCACGCCGTTTTGGTGGTTTTCGTGAGTTTCACGGGCACGGGCGTGCAAGCGCGGCCCGCAGTCGCGGCGCGCCCCAAACCAGCACTGGCGGCGAAAAGGGCCATGTCCTGCCTGTTCGTGAACGCGGGGTATCTAGCCATGCGGCCCCTCCAAGTCAACCCGCGAGAAAGGGGGTTGGCAGCGGCCCGTCTCTCGGCTATCTAGCGTCCCGCGATCCACATCAGGCACGCCTGTAAAGCGGAGAGGTGGCAGAGTGGTCGATCGCGCCGCACTCGAAATGCGGAGTACGGGTGACCGTACCGGGGGTTCGAATCCCTCCCTCTCCGCCACTTTACCAGTGCAAAGTCCCCTACAGCACCGATGAGCGTCGAAATTCCTTTTGGTTTCAAAAGGGTTTGGCAGAACCGACCGTACTTCTGAGACTGCCCTGGAGCGGAAATTTCGTCTCAGAAGCCCTTCCGTCTCATTCCGACCGTACTTCACTGAAATCAGTACGGTCGGAAAATGTTATTCTATATCAGTAGCTTAACAATTTTGAGCGACCGTACTTTTGTAAACGGTTCTCTCGCCTTCGGTAGGATGAGAACCCGCGGTACGGGTTCTGGAGCGTCGTTCTGCGGTACGCATCACTACGTTCTGGTCTCGTGTCCTTGGTGGCGTCAGAAGTCGTTTGTGTTGCTCTTGAAGGGTCATGCTGGTGCCGTCGCCCTTTCCGGGCCTCACCTAGGACAGTAGGTCGTCGTCGAGCCTGACAAGCCGGCAGGCCTCGGGGTCCTCACCGTACTGGAAGCACATGTTGTCGCCACTGACGCGCCACTTGCCCGCATAGTCCTTGCCCGTGATCACGCCATCGGCGCTGTAGAATTCCGTGTGGGCCCCGGAAGCGATCATGCTACCCTGAACGGTGTTTCCGGATATCGCCACGTTGATTTCATTTCCGGTCGCGGTCGTTCCCGCGAAGGCATTGCCGCCGACGGCGATGATACATCCTGCTACAGCTAGAACCGTTCGCAGAGCCGATGTCGTCGGCATCTTTGCCAACAACGCGTTAATCATGCGTCTGATCGGCGCGGTGCTGTTCGAGCCGAATGATGAACAGAAAACCAAAAATTGTTATATGCAAGTCGAAGCGTTTGATCAGATCGAAAAGGAGGCGGTTGACCGCATCCTCGGCATAACCGCCAAAGCCGCCTGATCATGACCCAGTTCGCCTAAGAAGTTTTACGAACTTGACGGTTGCCACCCGCCGATCAGACAATAATCGTTCGTGGTTCGTAGTTCGTTCTTACCCTTCGTCGCCAACTTTCCGTTCATGTTGGCGGTGAATTGTAACGGAGCTCTTACCGTCTGTTTTTCGGAGCTTTTTGAGATGGTTGAGTTTTCCGTTCCCCAGGTCGCCCGCCAGCATCTTTCGAGTTTGCGTTTGGCAGTTTCTGTCGCTGCGT
>VFQT010000843.1_pt1 | contig 41325 bp, 32 predicted proteins | sample 3512381 | NCBI WGS metagenome assembly VFQT01 (sample SAMN10412376, study PRJNA504923) | tailings metagenome | isolation source: Relicate 2 Philex TSF3 active mining site | place: Philippines: Tuba, Benguet | collected 2017-08-29 | reverse complement strand
CCTGGGGCTGGAGAAGGTCCCAAGGGTTCGGCTGTTCGCCGATTAAAGTGGCACGTGAACTGGGTTCAGAACGTCGCAAGACAGTTCGGTCCCTATCTGTGGTGGGCGTTAGTAAATTGAGAGGACATGACCTTAGTACGAGAGGACCGGGTCGTACGTACCGCTGGTGTATCAGTTGTGCCGCCAGGTGCAATGCTGAGTAGCTATGTACGGACAGGATAAACGCTGAAAGCATCTAAGCGTGAAACCTTCCTCAAGATGAGTTTACTTTTAAGGGCCGTCAAAGACTATGACGTTGATAGGCTACAGGTATAAAGGTGGTAACATCAAAGCCGAGTAGTACTAATTGCCCGTACGCTTTAATTTTTTTTCTTTTTACAAAGAAAAAACCAGGTACTCGCTAACATTTTCCAATATGTTAATCTTATTGCTGCAGCAATGCAGTGAAGATCTTATGGTGGTTTTCCCGAGGGTGTTCACCTCTTCCCATTCCGAACAGAGAAGTTAAGTCCCTCATGGCCGATGGTACTGCACAACAATGCGGGAGAGTAGGTAGCTGCCATATTTATTAGCCCAATCGGTTTCCGGTTGGGCTTTTTTGTTTCCATCAATAGCCTCTACTCAATAATTCTAATGGATATGTAGTGCGATTGGGGTTACATCAAAGTGAGATTAGGTTTGGAATGTCTGTGAGTGGGATGTTTAAACAGCACGGCATCTTGAAGGATGCAAATGAAAATCTTTTTACCGTGCTGTTTTTATCCCACGAACTGACATTCCAAACCAAGTCCTACTATCATAGAACTCTAAATACCGGATAGCGATTATAGTCTGGTTCCGCCCAAGGGGAATTCTTATAGACAAAATCCAATTGTGCTCGGGCGCTTTTTGCAAAGCTTGTGTCCTTGTTCCTTCGTTGTTCTAGTTCCGCTTTAAGTGCGGGATTCTCCTTTAGGTATTGGGCAGCTTTATCTTCAAATACATAGGCAGAATAGCCCTCTTTTTGCCCCAGGATGGCATCAAAAAAGTTCCAAGCAAAGTAGGAGTCCTCTGCCTGGGGCTCTAGTGTTTCAATTAAGAATCGGTTAGCTGGTTGATTAAGGTTGATGAGGATGTCTCCTTTTCGGAAAGTTTTTACTCCTTTTTGTTTGCTAACTACTACATCACTATTCAAATGATGCATCTCATACTGTCGGGGAGTTGTTTTGTAGTCCTCTATTCTGTACCATTCAACCTCAAGCGTAGTATCTTTTTTTAGTACACTCATTTGTACCTTATTTACCATAAGGCGGTCAATGACCTTCCACCATCCTTGTGGTATGATGTATGCTTTTGGTTTTACGATGTTCAAATCCGGAACAAATTTGTCAACCACTTTTACGGTTTTAGTAAATGGTTTTGAACGGTCATAATACAATCTATTCAGCCCAGAAACTTCGCTCGGTTTATTTCCGGACTCAAACCCTTTAAATACATACTCGGTATAACCGGTTCGGTCTAATTTCCATTTGATCGGAAATTTTTCAGCGTTGGCCGCTACGCGCTTAGTATCCATTCGCAAGGATTTTATTTTATCGCCATTTTTCCCAGTGAATGCCACAAAGGTTTCCATCAAGGCGAGGGTGGCCATCACCCGTTGGTCATAGGGCTTGAGCATATGTGTTTCTGGAACAAATGCAAAGCTGTGCCACAGGGTAGCGTACCCGCTGGTATAACGGGGGCTGTCCCAGTAGGTACTCCAACCATTTTCCGGTTTATCACCATATGCGTTTACATAGGGGACCATGTCATAGCCCTTCTCTTTCATTCCTGCATACAAGGCGGGTTCAAATTGAGCCCTTAGAAATTGTTCCATTATTCCTCCCAATTTACTGGGTTGACTGGTTAGCAAGGTCATTACATGTTGATAGTCGGCTCCGTTGCTTACGTGGTTGTCAATAAAAACATCTGGATCGTATTCCTGAAAAATGGCACTGAATGACAGCGCCTCTTTGGAATCGCATTTTATAAAATCCCTATTTAAATCTAGGTATTGTGAATTGCCTCTCGACCCAAATGCAACTGGACCTTCCTGGTCCACTCTAAAGTTGGTGCTTCTATTCAAACAGCCTCCAATATTGTATACCGGGATAATGGCTAGTACAAGTTGGGGGGGGAGTATCAATTTTTTTTCAATCACTTTTTTTGCCAGTAACATACTAGCATCAATTCCATCAGGCTCACCAGGGTGAATACCATTATTCACCAGTATAATAGTGGCGCCTGCTTCTTTTGCGCTTTTGATTGAACAAAAGCCTTGGGTACTTAATAGTGCAAGATGGAGCGGGAATCCAGCATCCGTAGGTCCTTTTGTTGTTAGCGTTAAAAGTGGGGAGATTTGATCGGCTTTTTTCCACCACTCAATAATTTCCTCATAGGTGGGTGTTTCTTTTCCCTGTGATTTTTCAAATCGGGTTTGGAGGGTGCTTTGTCCATAAAGAACTCCTATTGCAAAAAATAGGCTTACCACCAAAGTAATAACGTTGCGCATAAGGGACCTTTTTATAAAAGTAAGGGAAATAAAAAAAGGCACCCTGTGGGTGCCTTTTCAAAAATATAGTTTTGCTAATTACTTAGCAGCATTTACTTTTTTTGCCAATTTGCTCTTCAGATTAGCCGCTTTATTCTTGTGAATGATACCACGCTTGGCTAATTTATCAATCATGGCAGCTACTGAGGGAAGTTGTTCCTTCATTTCGCTGGTTCCAGCCGCCTTAAGTTCGCGGATTGCATTACGGGTTGTTTTTCCGTAATATTTGTTACGTTCGCGACGCTTTGCAGCTTGGCGGGCGTCTTTTTTGGTAGCACTATGGTTAGCCATCTAGCTTTGTTTTAAGGGGGGCAAAGATAAGGAATACCTCCTTTTTGGCCAAATTTATCCCATCTCCCTGTACTCGAATCCTTTAGGGGACTTCCCAGTTCGTAGATTTTGAACGATATTTGTGTCCCAAACCGGGGATATCTAACACCTTGACATTCATGAAGGATTTTTCCTACGTAACCCAATCGCATCCTGCTTACATTGAAAGCCTGTATCAGGACTTTGTAAAAGATCCACAATCCGTGGACGCTGACCTAAGAAAATTTTTTGAGGGATTTGATTTTGCAGTTCATGCTGGAAAACTTTCCAGCGGGATTTCATCACCCGTTAATACAGCAAAGGGTGAAACAGTTTCATCCGATTGGCAAGCAGAAATTAAGGTTTATCGATTGATTCTGGGTTATAGAAATAAAGGACATTTAATTGCTACTACTAATCCAATTCGTACACGTAAAGATCGCGGGGCACATATTAAACTAGAAGATTTTGGATTGTCTGAGCAGGATTTAGAAAAAACTTTTAAAGTGGGTCAGTTAGTGGGCTTACCCAATTCCTCACTACGAGTGATTCTTGAAAAGTTAAATAGTAGTTATGCATCCAGTGTAGGAGTAGAATTCAAATATATTAGTGATCCCGTTAAAACTGATTGGATTACGGCGGCTATTGAACATCAACTCTATAAGCCGCTTCCAATTGAACAAAAACGCCGTGTGTTAGAAAAACTTAATCAGGGCGTTATGTTTGAGCGCTTCTTACACACCAAATATGTTGGACAAAAGCGTTTTTCACTAGAGGGTGGCGAAACTACTATTGCAGCTTTAGATGCAATCATCAATGCTGCTGCTTCTCATGATGTCAAAGAGGTAGTGATTGGTATGGCGCATCGGGGAAGATTAAATGTATTAGCCAATGTCATGGGTAAAACCTATGAATATATTTTTAGTGAGTTTGAGGGGACTGCAAAGGTTGATCAAACAATGGGAAGTGGAGATGTGAAATACCACATGGGATATGGTAGTGAGGTGAAAACAACAGCGGATAAAACCATTAGTTTAAAATTAATGCCTAATCCTTCTCATTTGGAAGCTGTCAATCCTGTTGTATTAGGTTTTTCCAGAGCCAAGGCGGATGTGATGCATGGATCAAATTTCAATCAGATTCTTCCTATACTAATTCATGGGGATGCTTCGATAGCTGGGCAAGGCATTGTGTATGAGGTTTTGCAAATGAGTCATCTTGAAGGGTATCATACAGGGGGCACACTACATTTCATCATAAACAATCAGATTGGGTTTACAACTGATTTTGAAGATGCGCGTAGTTCTGATTACTGTACTTCCTTAGCCGCTGCCATTCAAGCACCCGTTTTTCATGTGAATGGAGATGATCCGGAAGCTGTAGTTCGTTGTGTAGAAATTGCTACTGCTTATCGTCAGCAATTTCATCAGGATGTATTCATCGATATGGTATGCTATCGAAGACATGGGCATAACGAGGGAGATGATCCAAAATTCACACAGCCTCATTTATATCAGCTGATTGAAAAGCATGCAAATCCAAGAGAGATTTATATCAACAAGCTTTTACAACAGGGTGATACAGAATTGCAGTCCTTGGCCCGAGAGATGGAAAAAAAGTTCTGGCAGGATTTGCAAGAGCGATTGGATGAGGTAAAGCAAAATCCATTACCCTACCAATATCAACCCCCAGAGTTGGAGTGGAAAAAATTAAGAAGAGCAACATCCGCAGACTTTTTAAGTTCGCCCGATACCGCTGTTCCCGTTTCAACAATCAAGGAATTACTCAATGCCTTACTGATTTGGCCATCAGATTTTAAGCCATTACGAAAGGTGGAGAAGATATTACAAGAAAAAACAAAGCTGCTCGAACAAGAATCAAAAATAGATTGGGCTACGGCAGAATTACTAGCCTATGCAAGCTTGCTCCGTGAAGGAAAAGATGTTCGATTAAGTGGACAAGATGTTCGGCGTGGTACATTTTCGCATCGTCATGCAGTGTTACGCGATGAGACCAACGATAAACCCTATAGCCGACTCTCTAAGATTCCGGGCGCTACAGGCCAGTTTAGAATTTATAACTCATTATTGAGTGAATACGGTGTGCTAGGATTTGAATATGGGTATGCGTTAGCTAATCCACAGGCACTGGTGGTATGGGAAGCACAATTTGGTGATTTTGCCAATGGAGCACAAACACTAATCGATCAATTTATCGCGGCTGGTGAGCAAAAGTGGAATCGGATGAATGGGGTCACTTTATTACTCCCTCATGGGTACGAAGGGCAGGGACCGGAGCACAGTAGTGCTCGTTTGGAACGATTTTTACAATTGGCGGCTGAATTAAATATTATTGTAACCAATGTTACTACGGCAGCAAACTTGTTTCACTTACTGCGTCGTCAGTTGACTTGGCCATTTAGAAAGCCATTGATTAATTTTTCTCCGAAGGCAAATCTTCGTCATCCGGGATCGTATTCTTCTTTGCAGCACTTTACACATGCAAAGTTTCAAGAAGTAATTGATGACGAAACTGTACAGCCAACGGATGTAAAAAAAGTATTGCTGTGTGCAGGTAAGATTTATTTTGAATTGAATGAGAAGCGTGAGAAAGAAGCAAGAAAAGATATTGCTATCATTCGTTTGGAGCAATTGTATCCGTTACCATTGAATCAACTAGAGGCGTTGCAGCAACGATATCCTGGTGCTACTTGGTTTTGGGTTCAAGAGGAACCCCAAAACATGGGTGCTGCATCTTATCTTAAAATGCAATGGCGTGGCGTGAACTTTGGTGTAATTAGCAGGCAGCCCTCCGCTTCAACGGCAACGGGCTATAACAAAATTCATATCAAAGAACAAGCAGAGATAATAGACACCGCATTTAATGTTTAATTAAGTAAACTATCTATGATAGAGATTAAAGTACCCACCGTTGGCGAGTCCATTTCAGAAGTACAATTACTTCGCTGGAATAAAAAAACAGGGGAGTATGTTGAAAGAGACGAGGTGATTGCTGAGCTTGAAAGTGAAAAAGCAACTTTTGAGGTCAATGCAGAGAAGGCTGGGGTGCTGACTACTATTGCTGCCGAAGGTGATCAATTAAAAATCGGAGAATTGTTAGCCACCATTGACGATACCGCTAAGGCGATTTCTCCCAAAGTTGAAATAACTGCACCAAAACCTCCAGTTGTAACCACTGTTCAAACAGCAGTTCCTGATACTAAACCAGCTGTGCCTCAAACGGCTCCGGTTGATGTAAAAGCAACACCGCTTGCATCAGCTATGCTAGCCGAGAAAAAAATTGATCTCGCACAAGTAAAAGCTACTGGTCCTCAAGGAAAAATAGTCAAAGATGATGTGCTCAAAGCACTGGAGCAACCTGGTCGTATTCCATTTGAAAATCAGGGCTTGTCTACTCGGGAAGAGCGTAAAGAGAAGATGAGTAATCTTCGGAAGACTATCGCAAAGCGATTAGTCGAGGCAAAAAATGGTACAGCCATGTTGACTACATTTAATGAGGTTGACATGAGTGCTATTCTTGCTATCCGAGCTACGTATAAAGATAAATTTAAGGAAGTGCATGGGGTAGGGCTTGGTTTTATGAGCTTCTTTGCCAAAGCATGCTCTGTGGCATTACGCGAATGGCCTTCTGTAAATGCTTCCATTGATGCCGACACGATATTATATCATGATTATGCTGATATTAGCATTGCAGTTAGTACACCGCGTGGTCTTACGGTTCCAGTAATGAGAAATGTGGAGAGCATGAGTATGGCAGATGTGGAGAAAAAAGTGGCTGAGTTAGCGGTAAAAGCAAGGGATAGTAAGTTGACTGCAGAAGAATTAACGGGCGGTACATTCACAATCACTAATGGTGGTGTATTTGGTTCGCTGATGAGTACACCAATTATCAATGCTCCTCAGAGTGCAATTTTGGGAATGCATAAAATTCAGGAAAGACCCATGGTTGAAAAAGGGCAGGTGGTGGTTCGTCCTATGATGTATCTGGCACTTAGTTACGATCATCGAATCATTGACGGAAGAGAGTCAGTTGGATTTTTAGTGCGTGTAAAAGAGCTATTAGAGAATCCTGCACAATTATTGATCGGCAAAGACCCGGTCAAAACACTTCTAGAGATTTGAGTCGATATCATGCATATTTGAAAAGGGCTGTTTCCCTGTTAGAGCAATATGATGGGAAAGAGCCCTTTTCCATTTATTATAAAAAGGCAATTGCACTCGATAAAAAAGTAGGATCTACTGACCGAAAAATCATTCGTCATTATTGTTATGCTTTATTTAGAATTGGGTTTGCATGCGCTGAAGTACCCCTCGAGGAGCGACTACTAATTGCTGTCTATTTGGTACATGGCGATACAGACCCACTCATTAAATTAGTTCGTCCGGAGTGGGTTGCGAAAGGGGCTACATCTTTTGAACAACGGCTTGCGTTGGTATGTCCTGCTTTTTCATGGCAGAGAGTTTTTCCATTCCCCTTTACATTTTCAATGGCATTAACCTTGGAAGAATGGGCAAAGTCATTGCTGAGCCAACCTGCTTTTTTTATACGGATCAGACCTGGCAAACAACAGCAAGTTATCAATAGATTAGAGGAAGCCTCAATTCCCTTTAAAATTGTTTCCTCATCTGCCCTTGCATTACCAGCTGCTACTAATTTGGATGCAATTCTTGCATTAAACAAGGATTACGTAGTTCAAGATCTTAGTTCGCAGCGAGTGGGGGAATTCTTGCAGCCACTTTTACCTGATACGATTAAATCGGTTTGGGATTGCTGCGCTGCCAGTGGTGGAAAATCCTTGTTGTTGATGGATCAGTATTCATCGCTGGAGCTAACAGTATCGGATGTTCGTCCATCCATCCTGCAGCAATTAAAAACTCGGTTTAAACAAGCGGGGATAAATAATTATCAAGCGTTAGTGCTTGATCTTTCTCAGCAAGGATTACCTAAAAAAGCCACTCGATTTGATTTGGTAATTGCAGATGTTCCTTGTTCTGGAAGTGGCACATGGGCACGTACACCAGAGCAAATCACAAGGCAAACAAAAGAAATACTTGATGAATTTACGAAGCGACAGCGAGCTATCTTATCGCGCTTGCCTGTTGCATTAAAGCCAGGCGGCTATCTTCTTTATTGTACCTGTTCAGTTTTTGCCAGTGAAAATGAGGAGCAGGTCGCTTGGATTCAACGCGAATTTGGCTTGACGCTCTGCCAGCAAACTTTATTAAAAGGAATGGCGGAACAAGCGGACACACTGTATGTAGCGTTGCTACAAAAAACTAGTAGCTAACAATCCAGTCCTTACTTTCTTTTTTCTTATTCCCAATCCAGAGTGTAATTGTATAGACTCCTGACGATGCAGGTAAAAACGGAAGTTCGCCTCGATAAATCCCCGCCGGTTTATTTAGTACTTGTGTTGCAAGAAGTCGGCCTGCTCTGTCATGCAATGTAAGCTTCACATCCGTAGCCGCTTCCGTACTGTTGATTACAACCTGCGCTTTTGATTTTCCCGGGGTGGGGTTGGGGTATATCCAAAGGAGAGAAGCTATATCATCGGTGGTTGTGCATCGGCTAGTCAATGTTACGGTGGTGCTATCTAAATAAACTAGTTGGCGAGTAGCAGTAATGGTGTCTATCACTTGGGTAATTCGATATTGTATATTACCTGGATTGATGGTACTGAGTGCATCCTGATAACTATAGGTTTTATTGGTCAGCGTTGCGCCACTGTTGGCATTGAGTTGCCCTATTTTTTGAAAAGCATTATCTGTGGGTAGTTTACGTTCAATCAAAAATTGCATGCCTGCTACATCTTTGGTGCGCCAAGTTAAATCCACCTTGCAATTGGAAATTGTTGCAGATACGGTAGCATATTCTGAAAGTAAATAAGCAAAGGCATTTCTCATATCCGGAATCCCGTAACCAATTCTGTCATTGGGATTGCTATATCGACTCGCACTTCGTTTAAGTGCATCCAGTATTTTCATGTTATTGAACTCTGAGAATCCTTGCCAGAGACATGTAGCAAGGCCAGCTAAATTGGGACAAGAAAAAGAAGTTCCATTGGCTACTCCGATTGTTCCGGAAGTGGATTGTACCACCGCTTGCCAGCCCACTGAGGCTAATTCTGGTTTTATACGCCCGTCACCTGAGGGTCCGTAGCTGGAGAAACCTGCTACAGCGCCTGCTGCGTTTACGGCTCCAACTGCAACTACACTATCTCCATCTGCAGGCGTGATGATATAGCGCCAGGAGCCAGCTCCTTCATTTCCGGCCGAGTTAAAAACCAAAAGTCCTTTTTTGGCAGCTAGATCAGCTCCCTTGACGGCAATTGTTGTTTTGCCATCCATTTGTGCATAAGTGTAATTAAAAACAGGATTGTCAAAATCATAATATCCCAATGAGGATGATATTAAATCAGCGCCTTCACTGTCTGCTCTTTCTGCACCACACACCCAATTGAATTCTTCAATGGGGAACTCGCTACTGACATCTTCTGTTCTATACAGATGAAAAAAAGCTTGAGGAGCTTTTCCAATAAATTGACCTGGGATATTTGCCGCAATAGTTGAGAGACATTGCATGCCGTGCGGGTGATCGTCGCTGACGGTGGCATTGCCAGAAACAAAATCCCAGGTGCTTAATATCTGCCCTTTGCGATTTACACTATCAAAAGCAGGTAAGGTGTTATAATTCAAAAAACCACCATCAAGAACGGCCACTTGCATGCCGGATCCCCGCAAACCAATGTTATGAAGAAACTCGGCACGGTGTAATTTCATTTCCAGCCCTGCATTCGTTCCATAATTATAAAAGTCACCCGTCATTTTTTCAGAAACTGGATTGCCTATGATTGGTGAGACAATCATTTGGTTTGAAAATTTATCAGGTCTCGCCGGTTGTAAAGCAGCGGGCCTTGCCGCTAGCCCGGCTACTTGTTGCACATAGGGTAGTGCTTGGATACTGGCCAATGCAGCCGACGATGCAGTTTGGATACTGATGGCATTGAGCCATTTGGAAACATTCAAAATGGTGACACCGGGAATAGCACGAATCGCTGCCACATAGTTGGGTGAAACGGGGAGGTCTGTACTGTCTAGTTGAATAGCATAACGCGTTCTTCTGGCAATTGATCTTGCAGAAAGATAAGGAGAAGCATCACTGAGTGTAAAGTTATTATTGCCCTTGTTCTTTAACCAAACAATATGCCGGGAAAATTGTGCGCTCGCTGAATCAAGCATCTGGCTGGCTACCAGGAGCAGGATATAAAGGGGATATAGTTTATTAGTAGTTCGCATATTTTTTAGTTGTATTCTATCATCCACTGTTTTATACCAAAACCAATTCGATAAGGTCCGCCACTGCCACCAGTGTTAGGCTGATATTCCCAAGACTCCCATTCTCTGTAAACAAGTCCGATGTTTTTTGCAAACCGATCTACTGCAAAATTTCGGAAGGCAAAGGCCGTTGGTATTACAATGGGCACATTAACGGCTTCGTCGACCTGTAAAACGGTAATTACATTGTCATATTGTTTATTGCGGAATTGAAAAGAAGTGACTGGTGTTGAAACAGTATAGATCCAATTTTGAATATTATCGTCATTGCTAAAATCATAGGGAGGATTAAGCGGATTACTAGTTAAGAAGCGATTTCCGTTCCACTGAGCGCCTTCGCGTAACGGAGTTTGTAGTTTGATTTGTCTTAGGTTGTTTTCTATCCACTCTGCTTGCATGGGTGTAGCTGTGATATAGAAACTTCCATCTGTTTTCCAGGGTTGGCTTTGTAATGTGTCGCGAATCGTTCGAATAACACGGTAACTTTTTCTTCCCTGATTATCTAAAAAGGATGAATCAATGGTGTACCGCATGATATAGGAATGGGTCTCTGCTTGTCTGCCAAATTGAGTAAATACTAGCGAGTCAACACGGTATGTAATAGTCTTGCCTGTATTTAGTGGAACAAATTCATCAATTGCAAGACCCTGTTGTTGCGGACTGGGTCTGCAACTTGCCAGGAGAACAACCCCTACAATAGGCAGCAATAACTTAATCCGATACAAAAATGAAATTGTTTTCAACGCAGGGATATAAACTTTAGTTTTTTTCAAATGCTTCCCGTTGAATGATACCTCCTCCTAGTACATCTTCTCCTTCATAAAAAACAGCGCTTTGTCCAGGCGCTACTCCTTTTGCTGGTTCATAAAATTCTACGCGGACATTGGTGGCAGCTGCGAATAACCTGGAATGAGTTCCCGCATCTTTATAACGGATTTTAGTGGTGGCTTCAATCCCTTCTTCCAGGTGAGGGTATTTAATCCAATTTAATTTTGAAACCCACATTTCGTTTTTATCCAGATCTTCTTCATCTCCTAATGTGACAGTATTATTGTGGGGATCAATCTGCGTTACAAATACCGGTTTTCCTAAAGCTATATCCAACCCTTTCCGTTGTCCGATGGTGTAAAAGGGATATCCTTTATGCTTTCCTAATACGGCCCCGTTTTTATCTATGAAATAACCTCCATTTACACGTTCTTCCAGCCCTTCTACATTGCGCTTTAAAAAACCGCGATAGTCGTTATCTGGTACAAAGCAGATTTCATAGCTCTCTGCTTTTTTTGCTAAAGCAGGGTAGCCAAAGTCTTCAGCCATCTTTCGAATTTCTGTTTTTCGAAATCCTCCCAGTGGCAACAAGGTACGGCTCAATAAATCTTGTTGCAATCCCCAAAGCACATAGCTCTGATCTTTGGTATTGTCTACCGCTTTGCTAATTACATAGCGGTCATTCTCATGCTTGCGAATTTTTGCATAATGTCCGGTAGCAATAAATTCACACCCTAAGGCGTCTGCTCTTTTTAAAAGGGCCCTCCATTTAATGTGTGTGTTACAGAGTACACAGGGGTTGGGGGTTCGTCCGGCCAAATATTCCTCCACAAAATTCTCCACTACAAAATCTCCAAATTCGTCCCGTATATCTAAAATGTAATGTGCAAATCCATGTTCGACCGCAGCTTGTCTTGCATCATTGAATGAATCCAGGTTGCAACAGCCGGTCTCTTTCTTTCCGCCTCCACTTGACGCATAATCCCAGGTTTTCATGGTAATTCCTACCACCTCGTAACCCTCTTGGTGCAATAAAAGGGCGGTAACGGTGCTGTCAATACCACCGCTCATTGCTACCAAAACTTTGCCCTTCTTACTCATATTTACAAAGATACGGACGGTCTTTTAAGTGAATAATCTTAACTTGAACACCCTTAAATCAATTGCCATGCGAAAAGCTATTCTTTTTTTGATTTTTGTTTTAACACTATCAATTGCCCAGGCGCAACCGCTTTCTTATTACCTACCCACGGGAGTAACTTATGACCCTGCTGTTCCTACGCCCGCTCAGATTATACATCATGAAGTAGGTGAGTGGCATGTTACGCATGACAGGTTGGTTAATTATATGCAAGCAGTTGCAAAGGCAGCCCCTGGCCGTATCCGTATTGAGCAGATGGGTTTTACGTACGAAAAAAGACCACAGTTGCTTTTGATTATTACTTCTCCAAGCAATCATAAAAAATTAAATCAAATACGCGCACAGCATTTAGCATTAACTGATCCCGCTGCCCCTGATCCAGATATAGAGAAAATGCCAGCTGTTTGTTGGATTGGACACTCGATACATGGTAATGAGGCAAGTGGTGCCAATGCATCCTTATTGTCTGCTTATTACTTAGCAGCTGCGCAAGGACCAGCCATTGATCAATTACTGGAGAATACGGTAATTCTTTTTGATCCTTCTTTTAATCCCGATGGACTTCAACGCTTTTCAACTTGGGCCAACCAGCACAAAAGCAAGAATTTAGTATCCGATCCTAATTCAAGAGAGTATAATGAAGTATGGCCCGGTGGACGATTTAATCATTATTGGTTTGATTTGAATCGTGATTGGCTACCCGCTGTTCACGTAGAAAGCCAAAACCGATTAAAGTGGTTTCAAGACTGGAGACCTAATGTTTTTACGGATCATCACGAACAAGGTACCAACGCTACTTTTTTCTTTCAGCCCGGAGTTCCCTCCCGTGTAAATCCGCTTACTCCTTCTAATAACCAGGTGTTGACAAGTCAGTTAGCTGCTTATCACGCGCAGGTGTTGGATAGCATTGGTTCGTTCTATTTCACTAAGGAGAATTACGATGACTTTTATTATGGTAAAGGATCAACTTACCCGGATATACATGGCGGTATTGGAATCTTATTTGAGCAAGCCTCTTCAAGAGGGCATCTTCAAGAAACTGTCAATGGGTATTTGTCTTTTCCTGCCACCATTCGTAATCAATTTGTAACGGCACTGTCAACTTTGCGGGGGACGCTTGCGCTACGTAAAGAGCTTTTACAGCATCAACGCGACTTTTATAAACAAGCTTCTTCAAGGGCAGCTGCTTATGCTGTTAAAGGGTATGTGGTAGGGGATAAACAAGATCCCGTTCGACTAAGAGAGTTTGCTCAATTATTACAACGGCATCAAATTAAAATTTACAGTGTCCCTGGTACTATGGCCGACAAACAGTTTCCAACATCCAGTTCCATCCTCGTGCCATTAGATCAGCCGCAGCATACTTTGATTCGTGCCATTTTTGAAAAAACGTTAACCTATCAGGATAGTTTGTTTTATGATATCACTGCTTGGACCTTGCCCTTGGCCTATGGTCTTGATTTTAAAGAACTGAATGTAGTTAGCCTTGCTGGTGCACAACAAATGCCAGATTTATTCAATGAAAAGACTTTATTATTTACAACTCAAAGTGAATTCAGCCTTCCTAAAAATGCAGTGGCCATCTTATTGGAATGGGGTGATCTCTATGCGCCCGCTGCACTTAATCAATTGCTAAAGGCAGATGTATTGGTCAAAGTAGCCACGCAGCCCATCCGGATACAAACCAATAACGAGATTCGTTCGTTTGGGTATGGATCCTTGTTAATTCCTGTTCGTCAGGAAAAAATAAATGCAGTTGAGCTGGAAAAATTAGTGGATGATCTTGTTGCAAAGTATGGTGTACGCGCCCATGCAGTAGCTACTGGTTATTCAAGTGCTGGTGTAGATCTGGGAAGTAATAAATTTATGGTCCTGCAAAAACCTGCCGTTGCTTTGATAACAGGAGCGGGAGTTAATGCAACGGATGCCGGAGAAGTATGGCATTTATTGGATCAGCGAATGGACATGCAGTTAACCCATCTGGAACCTTCTGTTTTACGTCGGGCAGATTTGAGCCGGTATTCTACCATAATTATGACGGGTGGATCTTACTCAGATTTGGATAAGGACAAATTGAAGAATTGGGTACAAGCGGGTGGAACTTTAATTGCTACGGAGGAGGCGGTTGCCTGGGCAGCACAGCAAGGGATTTCCAGCGCTACCTTCAAGCGTCCTCGTTCCATTACAGACAGTACACAATTCAGGCCTTATGAAACAAGAGACGAAGTAAATGGTGCGCAACAAGTTCGTGGAGCCATCCTAGGCGCCACCTACGATGCGTCTCATCCACTTGCATTTGGCTATTCCTTGCCTGTTGTTTCCCTGTTCAAGGCCAATCGAATATTCCTGGAGAAAAGCAAGAATCCTTATGCCACTCCATTTGTTTATGGAAAGCAGCCTTTGCAAAGTGGCTGGATGAGCAAGGAAAATAAAGATGCAGTGGCCGGTACTGCAGCAGTTACCGTGAGTCAGTTGGGAAATGGTCGGGTTATCAATATTGCGGATAATCCTAATTTTCGCGCCTACTGGTTAGGAGGAGCAAAATTATTTCTCAATGCTATCTTTTTTGGCTCCATTATTGATCCATCCAGCGCACGTGTGGGCAACTCTGAATAAGTTTTTTCAACCAACCCTTGCGGATCCATTGAATTCAGAGTAATTTAGTTGTTCAATCAATTTAGTAACCATAAAACGAGCACTATGATTAAAATGCAAGTCATCGGGAATTTGGGTAAAGATTGTGTGGTAAACACGGTCAATGGTAAAAATGTCATCAACTTCACTGTCGCCCACACTGAAAGGTATCGGGACAGCCAAGGAAACCAACAGGAAAAAACAACCTGGGTGGACTGCGCTTACTGGACCGATCGTACCGGTATTTCACAATACCTGGTAAAAGGCAAACAAGTTTATGTAGAGGGACAGCCAGAGGCAAGATCTTTTCAACGCAATGATGGTACACCTGGAGCCTCTCTTTCTCTTCGAGTAAGAGATGTGCAATTGCTGGGTGGAAGAGGGGAAGCTGGATCTGCTGGCGGTTATGCTGCTACCGGTCAATCAGCTGCTTCACTTTCTGGCGCACCGGATAATACCGACGAGCCAGATGATCTACCTTTCTAAGCTGAACGATCATTGTAATCGATTCCAGTGCCCCGGCCTTTTGCCGGGGCTTTTTTTTGTTTCTTTGCGTATGGCAGTTTTAAAATTCTCTCACGCACAATTGCGTCAGTTTGCTATTTCTGTTTTTAAAAAAATGAATTGCTCTGACGCGCATGCCCAATTAGCTGCGGATGCATTGTTAGCTGCAGATCTGAGAGGAATTGACTCGCATGGGATTGCTCGCCTAAGTGGCTATGTACGTTTATGGGAAGTGCAACGTGTCAATGCAACTCCAACAATGAGAGTTTTACATGAAACACCCTCTACTGCCGTGTTAGATGGTGATCAGGGATTAGGATTGGTGGTTGCGCAAGAGGCAATGAACATTGCTATTGCTAAAGCAGAAAAAGTGGGAACAGGTTGGGTCAGTGTTCAAAACAGTAATCACTTTGGGATAGCGGGCTATCATGCCATGCTTGCATTGAAACATGATATGATAGGCATTGCAATGACCAATGCCAGTCCGCTGGTGGCGCCCACGTTTTCTATTGATAAAATGCTGGGCACAAATCCTATTGCGGTAGCTGCACCTGCAGGAAATCAGCCTCCGTTTGTAGCAGACTTAGCTACTACTACAGCTGCTAATGGTAAGTTGGAGATATTACAACGAAAAAATCAGGAAACACCAGCAGGGTGGGTACAGGATCAATTGGGTAACCCTTCCACAGATGCCCATATTTTAAAAAAAGGGGGTGCTTTACTTCCACTTGGTAGCGATCGTGAACATGGCTCTCATAAGGGTTATGCATTGGGTGCAATAGTTGATTTATTTTCTGCATTATTGAGCGGCGCTAACTATGCACCCTGGGTGCCTCCCTTTCCTGCCTATGTTCCTATGCCGACTCAACAACCCGGTAAAGGAATTGGTCATTTTTTAGGAGCCATGCGTATTGATGCATTCCGTCCTGCAGATGCATTCAAAAAAGATATGGATCATTGGATTGAAGGTTTTAGAAATGCAACACCCGTGGAAGTGCAATCGAAGGTGCTGGTTCCCGGCGATCCTGAGCGATTAGCAGAGAAAGAACGTATGCAAGAAGGAATACCACTTCATGAAATAGTGATCCAAGATCTTCAGGCATTAGGGCAGCGATTTGAGCTACCTTTTGAATAGAGACCTTCCTTACCTTCGTGCGGCTTGCCAGCCTAAATTATAATTGTTTATTGTCTATGAAAGTGATGAAATTTGGCGGCACCAGTGTGGGCCGTCCCGAAAGAATGAAACAAGTGGCTTCGCTGGTTTCACAACAGGAGGAGCCTGTGCTTGTGGTATTGTCTGCACTTGCAGGAACAACCAATTCATTGGTAGAGATCGGAAACTTTTTAGCAGCCGGGAAAAAACAAGAGGCTGCACAAATAATCGATCAATTAGAAAAACACTATCATTCTTTTGTGGAGCAACTAGTGTCTGGAAAAGAAGCTAGGCAAGATGCTTCCCAAATTTTGGAGGAGCATTTTGGTTTTTTGCGAATCATTCAACGTATTTCTTTCAGCGAGGCTCTTCGTCGAGATATATTAGCACAGGGCGAACTGCTCTCTACCAAACTTTTTGGTGTTTATTGTAGTGAAAACAAGTTGAGTCATGCGTTGCTTCCTGCCTTAGATTTTATGATTTTGGACGAACAAGATGAGCCTGCAGTTTCTGTAATCAGCACCCGTCTAAAAGCACTGGTAGAAGCCAATGCAGATAAAAAATTATTAATTACACAGGGCTATATCTGTCGAAACAGCAGAGGGGAGGTTGATAATTTGAAACGAGGAGGAAGTGATTATACAGCCTCGCTGGCAGCGGCGGCGGCTGGGGCCTCTGTTTGTGAAATATGGACAGATATTGACGGAATGCACAACAATGATCCGCGGGTAGTAGAAAAAACATTTCCAGTTGAACAATTAAGCTTCGATGAAGCAGCTGAGCTTGCGTACTTCGGTGCAAAAATTCTTCATCCGGCTTCAATTTGGCCTGCGCAACAATTCCAGGTTCCTGTTCGTCTGTTAAATACCATGGAGCCTATGGCTAAGGGTACTTTGATCAGTTCATTGCCTGCAGCTCCCGGAGTAAAAGCGGTGGCAGCAAAAGATAATATCATTGCCATCCGTATTAAAAGCAGCCGCATGTTACTAGCCTACGGATTTTTAAGAAAGATTTTTGAAGTGTTTGAAAAGTATCGGACACCTATTGATATGATCACAACCTCAGAGGTGGCTGTTTCATTGACGATCGATACGGATCAGCACCTTGCTGCAATTTTAGAGGAGTTGTCACCCTTCGGGCATGTAGAAGTAGACCGAGAGCAAACGATTGTTTCGTTGGTAGGTTTTGAGATTACTACTACGCCCGCCATACTGTCCAACCTGGCCTTAGCAGTTAAAGAAATTCCGGTTAGAATGATTAGTTATGGAGGTAGCCCGCATAACATAAGTTTGTTAGTGCCGGCCACCGCAAAAGCAAAATTGCTGCAACAGCTGAATAAGGCAATATTTGGACTTAGCTGATTAGATAATCAACAAAGCATCGCCGTAACTGAAGAAGCGGTACTTATCCTTAATAGCTTTTTTGTAGGCCTCCATAGTCAATTCATATCCTGCAAACGCACAGGTCATGATCAACAAGCTGGTCTTCGGAAGATGGAAATTAGTTACCAATGCATCTGCGATATTAAAATCATAGGGAGGATGAATAAACATATTCGTCCAACCTTCAGAAGGCTTTAAAAATTTCTGAGCTGTAAAAGAGGATTCCATTGCACGCATGGTGGTGGTGCCAATAGAACAAACACGGTGACCATACTCTTTTGCACGGTTTACGATCTTGCAGGCAGTATCGTCGATCCGGTAATACTCTGCGTCCATTTTATGTTTGCTCAGGTCCTCTACTTCAATGGGACGGAATGTGCCCAAGCCAGTATGAAGCGTAACTTCTGCAAAACGAATTCCTTTTATCTCCAGACGTTTGATTAACTCCCGGCTAAAGTGTAAACCCGCAGTAGGGGCAGCAACGGCACCCTCATGCTTTGCATAAACAGTTTGGTAGCGTTCTTTATCTTCCTCGTCTGGTTTACGCTTTATGTATTTTGGTAGCGGAGTCTCACCTAGTTTTTCCAGTTGCGCTCTAAAGCTAGCTTCATCACCCTCCCATAAAAAACGAATGGTTCTTCCACGGCTGGTGGTGTTGTCAATTACTTCAGCAACCAGATCTTCATCATCTCCAAAATAAAGTTTGTTTCCTACTCTTATTTTACGAGCCGGGTCTACAATCACATCCCAAAGGCGATTGGGCCTGTTCAATTCTCTGAGCAGGAATACTTCGATTTTAGCTCCCGTCTTTTCTTTTCTCCCGTACATGCGGGCGGGGAAAACCTTGGTGTTATTTACTACAAAACAATCCTTGTCATCAAAATAATCCATGATGTCGCGGAAATGTTTGTTTTCAATTACACCCGTGTGACGGTGAACCACCATCAAGCGGGAGTCCTCTCTTTTTTTTGCAGGTGTCTGCGCGATAAGATTGAGAGGCAAATCAAAACGGAATTGCGAGAGCTTCATGCGTTAGTATTTTCTACCAATTCTGCGAACGCATTCCGGACGGAAGGCAATGATCCTAGAGATTCCTCTCCGGCCTTACGGCGCCGGGTTTGGTTGGCAGGACTGCTTTTAATAGGTGTGCAAAGTTAATAAATCGAAGAGCCGTTTCCAAGTTTATTTCAAGCTGTAATTGCAGTGAACAGTGAATCAAAACTTTAGATGACGAACGGTTAGCCCATCGTTGATCAACTGTTTGAGCGAATCGATCCCAATCCGAAGATGATCTTCTACATATTTACGGGTAACCTCTTTGTCACTTTCTTCCGTTTTCACCCCCTCTGGTATCATTGGTTGATCACTAACTAAAAGAAGGGCTCCGGTGGGAATTTTATTAAAAAAGCCTACCGTAAAAATGGTTGCCGTTTCCATATCAATGGCATAGGCTCTGATTTTCTGTAGGTAGTCCTTGAATTCTTCGTCATGTTCCCATACACGTCGGTTGGTAGTATAAACAGTGCCTGTCCAATAGTCCACCTCATAATCCCGAATGGTCGTTGAAACCGCTTTTTGTAAGGCGAACGCAGGAAGCGCAGGCACTTCTGTAGGAAAATAGTCATTGGAAGTTCCCTCTCCACGAATGGCAGCTATAGGAAGTATTAAATCGCCTAGTTTATTACGCTTTTTCAGACCGCCACATTTTCCAAGGAATAATACCGCTTTGGGTTCTACCGCAGTCAATAAGTCCATCACCGTAGCAGCGGTGGGGCTACCCATTCCAAAATTGATTATACTGATATCGTTAGCCGTAGCACATTGCATGGGCTTACCGATTCCTTTTACTTCAACCTGATTCCATTCAGCAAACAGCGTTACATAATGGCTAAAATTGGTCAGCAAAATGTATTTTCCAAAACTACCCAGATTTTCTCCGGTATAACGGGGAAGCCAGTTTTGTACAATCTCCTCTTTTGTCTTCATGCCATAAAGTTAACCAATTAACTTCGAAGCATGATTGAGCTAGCTTATCCCATAGTAGAAATACGTGAGCGCCAGGAGGGTAGCGTAGCGCAACTATTTGATCCTTTTCGAAAAAGATGGGTGCATCGAACTCCAGAGGAATGGGTTCGTCAACATGTGCTTCAGATGTTGGTGCAAACTTATCAATACCCGGCCTCTCTCATTGCAATAGAGAAAAGTATCCAAGTAGGGTTAGTCAGTAAACGTTTTGATATTCTAGTGTATGATCCAAACCATACACCCTGGATGCTCATTGAATGCAAGGCTTCTACAGTATCATTAGATGATTCGGTGCTGGAACAAGTGATGCAATACAATATAGGAGTTCCAGTTTCTTATATGTTGATTGTAAATGGTCCCCATTGTTATGGCTGGCAACGCAAAAATGGCCAGCTATTGACGCTCCAAAAAATACCCGCATATTCTGTGTAAGCAACTTGTTGGAGGGAATAGTTGCCGATTAATTTATCGGTCAAACTATTCCTATGAAAAATATTCTTTTTATATCATTAGTTGCTTGTTTGCTTGTTAGTTGCCGAAAGTCAATATCTGAACCCCTATTGGTAAGTGATGGGCAGGAGAAACCTGGTATTGACTCAGTTTTTTTAGCAATTCAACAATCCATAACAAAAAAAGGAAGTTTTGAGTGGTCAACACTATCCCCAACGCTACTTTGGACAGCCATTGAAAAAAGTAGTGGGATCGTAGCGGTGGGATACCAGGCTTCTGGAAGTTTATTTAGAGAAAATCAATTGCACTTGATTGATGTTGGGGAAGGAGAATGGCTTCGGGCTAAACAAATTATTCTTACTGAAATTATACAGATTGAGCAGATGCTAAATCCTTCTATTCAGCTAGAGGATCTCATGCCCTGGGAAGAAAATGTACTTCCTGTTTTCAATGTAGTGATTAAGAATCCTCAAACATTATTGTATTTGTTGCGCTCACCGTTAGTTCGATATGTTGAGCCGATTGGATACGACCAATATTTATTTACAGCACCTGAGCAAAGGTCTAGTGGATGTACTCCTAACCTCCCCACACGGGGGTTGATTGCGGGCATTCACTATGGAGTGGTAACACCCAATGCAAAGGCCTCTTGGAATTATCCGGCGCACGGTATTTTAGATGCCTGGCGATATGTTTCTGGTAAAGGAATCAAGGTCTTTTTGATTGATACAGGTATAGGGTATGGACAGGATAATCTTGGTATTAATTTTAACCAGGGCTTTTCAGGTGCTCGAACATTGGAGCGGTTGGTGACATTGCCTCGTCAACGATTTTTAGGGATAATTAATGTGGGACCACCTGAAACTCCTGAGGATAGATGTGGACATGGTACTGCAATGGCGGGCGTGTTGGCTGCCCCACGTGGTACCATGGGAAATATGGTCGGGATTGCTTACAACACCAATCTGATCACATGCAGAGCTGCAGCCGATGTATTTATTGATGAAGCCCGGGAAGTAAAGGGCGTTACTGATGCATTTACAACAGCTGCCCGTAGAGCAGATGTAAAAGTTATTAGTATGAGTATGGGACGTATCACAGTTAGTTCTCAAATCAAAGACGCAATCGCGTATGCACATGCAAAAGGAAAACTCATATTTTGTGCGGCAGGAACTTCATTTTCATTCACAGCAAATTGGGCAGGAGTTATTTTTCCTGCAACACTTCCTGAAGTACAAGCAGTGACAGGGGTAAAACAATTCTCGAACTTTGAAGCTTGTTCGCATTGTCACACAGGTCCTGAAGTTGATTTTGTAGTGGAGATGGAAAGGGAAGGAGATGCTAGTTTTCCACTCACTGTTGCGGATAGAGGGAACGAGCCTTCTACGATAGGCGGTTCTTCTGTAGCAACAGCTTCCATGGCTGCCATGACAGCGTTGGTTTGGAGTCGATTCCCCAATTATAGCCGAGATCAGATTTTGACATTGTTGGAGCGTTACAGTACTTATTATCCGCAAAGAGATGCGAGATGGGGGTGGGGCAAATTTCAGCCGGTACTGGCTGTTGACTGAAAGAGAAGTACCACTCTTTCAAATAAAAAAAGCTGTCCGATTGGACAGCTTTGATTCTTGAAAAAAAATTGGTTATGGGAATATTCCTAATTCAGCATAAATGGTAGCCACCTTATTGATAGCAACTACATAAGCAGCTGTTCTCATATCAGGAATTGCTGGATTTTCTCTCCATGCATTCATAATCTCATGGGTGGCATTGATCATCGTTTCCTCCAGTCCACTGTAAACAAGATCCACTTCATCAGGCCCATGCATGATCAATTTTCTGGCTTGGTCATTTGACTTTTTACCAGTCAACTCTTCAATCTGACTCAAGATGCTGCTGTTGACATTTTCAGTAAAGCGCTTTTCCATTCTACCATACCGTACATGGCTTAGATTTTTAAGCCATTCGAAATAAGAAACAGTAACACCACCGGCATTCAAGTACATGTCAGGAATTACAATGGTTCCTTTCTTTGCAAAGTGATCATCTGCCTCAGGAGTCAACGGTCCGTTGGCGCCCTCTCCAATAATCTTTGCTTTAATACGAGGGGCATTTTCACCGTTAATAACATTTTCAAGGGCTGCTGGAATTAAAATATCACAATCCAATTCAAGTGCCTCCGTTGACTTTTTTATGTTTGTGGCTCCTGGATAATCCAAAATCGAACCAGTTGTTTTACGATGTTGAAATACAGCTTCAACATCTAACCCTTTTTCCTCAAGTATAGCACCTTCATATTCTGCCAGTGCAATAACTTTTGCACCTGCTTTTTGAAAAAAATGGGCAGCCCAGTATCCCACATTACCTAATCCCTGCACCACAACCCTTTTATTTTCAATACCCACTGGTAAACCTAATTTGTTCATGATATCAGGGATATTGCACACTTCTCTGGTACCATAAAATACACCAAGACCAGTAGCTTCTCTTCTTCCTCTAACCCCACCCTGAGTGATTGGTTTTCCAGTAACACAACCTGCAGCATCCACTTCGCCAGGACGCATAGAAACATATGTGTCAAGAATCCAAGACATTTCTCTTTCTCCAGTACCATAGTCAGGTGCTGGTACATCGGTACCGGGTCCTATAAAATTTTTCTTGATTAATTCTGAAGTATAGCGACGCGTAATTCGCTCTAGTTCTCCAACAGAATATTTTTTAGGGTCAATTTTAATTCCTCCCTTGCCCCCGCCAAAAGGTACATTTACTATGGTGCACTTGTAAGTCATCAAGGCAGCCAGGGCCATCACTTCATCTTGATTCACCTCTGCAGCAAATCGTATACCTCCTTTACAGGGTGTTTTATGATGAGAATGTTGAACTCGGTACGCTTCAATTACTTCTATTTCACCATTATCTCTTTTAATCGGGAACCGAAGTTGAAGCACCGAATTACATTGTCTGATTTGGTTGAGTAATCCGGAATCCCATTTTGTGAATCGAGCAGCCTTATCGAAACTTCTTTCTACGGCTCCGAAAAAACTGTAATGTTTGTCCGACATAAATTGTTTTTTTGGTTGAGCAATCGTTATAGGGGGCTTATTTTTCGTTTTCCATTTTAGCAATCTTTCTATCTAGTCGAATTAAGTAAAGGATTAATCCAGCTAGAATAGCTAAGATTACCGCAATTACAACATAGATACGGCCATCACTTCGCATGAGCTCGGCCATTTCAGTTTTTGGTGTTTGACTAAGTAGCGGTTGCGTAAAAAAGAGAACTATGGCAATTGTTAGCAGCAATAATTTCTTCATGATTCAAATTTTTTATCCTCCAGTTTTTGCAAACGGATTTTGAGGTGTGTAATCCAAACACCTAATAGTGTCCATCCAAGCACAGCAGGGTAAAATACTACTCGCATGCCTGAACTGATATCATTTTTCACATCCAGCGCAGGGTTACCCTCATTGCCGGGATGTAAGCTGGGTAGAATCCGGGGTAAAATCCAGATAGCAGGGAAAAGCAATACAAAGGCAAAAATGTTATATACCGCACTAATTCTTGCTCTTTTGTCGATATCATTAATTGAGTCTCTCAATACCATATAGGCGGCATATACAAGTAGTGCTACGGCTGCACCAATTAGTTTAGGATCTCTGGCAATGGTGCTGAAAGAGTTCAGTAAGGGGATATTGGGATCTGCCCAGGTAAAAGAAGCCCATATTGCTCCAGTCCCATATCCAAGTATTCCAAAAAGAATTCCCGTTCCAGCGTACAAACGTGAGCTGCGATCAAATTTCTGTTGTAAAGTTCTGAGGTATCGTATGGCGTGAACCACGGAAATCGTAAAGAGTATCATCATGGCAAACCACATGCATACATGAAAATATAAGTTTCGTATAGTTTCCTGCAACAAGGGCAGACGGGGCACTGGTCCCAACAAGCCTGCAATAAAAGTGTAGGCAAGCAAGCAGACCGACAATATCTTCCACCAGTGCTTCTTCATGAATTTCCTTTGCAAAATTAGGGAGATAGGATCAAAAGGAGGCCCCTTACTTGCCTAGTCTTTCCACAAAAAAGGAAACAAAATCACCGCTAGTAGCATAACAAGTGCATCAAGTGCCAACAGCAACAAAACTGTGGGTGTTGGTATAGTCAATAAAGGTGAAAAGGCTGTAGAGGATAATCGCATCAGTAAAACCACTTGTGGTATTATTACGGGGAAGCCTAGTATTGCCATGATAGCAGCATTCTGCTGAGCACGTGCGGCAATGGCAGCTAAAAAGCCAAAAACCAAGCTTAAGCTAAAGCCACCCAAGAAAACCAAACCAATAAAGGCCCCCATTTTATCAACCGGATTTCCCATCAGCAATAAGAAAAAGAGCAAACTGATTGCACTCATTGCCATCATTAGTATTCCGTTGTAAAGAAGTTTGGCTAATATAAAGCTGGTAGGGTGATTGAGTGTGTAGTAGTAGAGCATTCTGCCTTTGCTCTCTTGCAAAAATGCTTTTGCGACTGCATTGATGCAAATAAACAGTTGCGTAATCCAAAATAGCCCATTCCAAACAGTTGCTTCAGGTGATTCAAGCGCCATAAAAAGTAGAAAAAGGGTAGAGGCACCATACAGCAGTAACCCATAAAAACTATACTGTTGACGTAGCTCCAGCAGAAAATCTTTTTTTATGAGTGAGTAGAGTTTACCCATTGTTAGGAGTGTTGGTAACACTTGCGACAGCGAGGTTCATAGGAGTCCGTTGCGCCTAGCATAACTTGCTCCTCATTCGCTACTTTTCGGTAAGAATAATTGGCAATTCCCCCACACTGTTGACAGATCGCGTGCAGTTTAGTTACGTAATCCGCTTTTGCTAAAATTTGAGGCATCGGCCCAAAAGGCTTGCCTAGGTAGTCCATATCTAATCCTGCCACAATTACGCGAATTCCGCGAAATGCCAACAAGTCACAGCAGTCAGCAATTTCAGTGTCAAAAAATTGGGCCTCATCAATCCCTACAACCTCGGCATCTTCAACCTTATCGAGTATTTCTTTTGCAGCACGAATAGGAATTGAGTCAAAAAAGTTTGTGTCGTGCGAAACTATCTTCTCCTGCGAATATCGATTGTCAATAAGAGGCTTGAATACAGCTATGCGCTGGTTAGCAATCCGAACACGTTTCAAGCGTCTGATCAACTCCTCTGTTTTACCACTGAACATCGAACCGCAGATTACCTCTATACTGCCTCTTCTTTCACCGCTGTTATTTGGTTCTATAAACATCGTCAATATTGATTTATGTTGAAAGGTAGGATGACTTTAATTTAAAGTCCATTTTTTTCTGATAAAATCAAGAATTGTTTCCGTGGCTCCTTGTTTCTCAAATACGTATTGCTTTGAACTGGCGCCCATACTAGTTAATTTAAGCGGTTCTTGGACCAGTGATGCAAGGTGAACACCCAATGAATACCCAGGGTCAATTTCTTCAGTAAGTGCTATTGCACCCCCATTTTGCACTAGTTCAATTGCCTCTAAAAAGCGTTGGTGGTGCGGACCAAAAAATACGGGGATTCCGTAAACCGCAGCCTCTAATACATTGTGAATACCTGGTAATTTAAAACCGCCTCCTACATATGCAAAGGTTGCGTAGCGGTAAAGCTTGGAAAGAAGACCAATGGAGTCAATGATTAAAACCTTTGTATCTGGGTTGGTTGAATAATGGTAGGAAGAATAAAGTTGAGCTTGTGGAAAAAGTTGCTGTAAGCTATTTAAATGACTATCACTTACTTCATGGGGCGCAATGATAATCTTTAGTTCGGATACTGAACTATCCGTAAGTGCACGTGCAATAACTTTTTCATCTCCTGGCCATGTACTGCCTGCCACTAGCAAAGGTTTATTTCCTTTGAACTGCGCAATACCGTCAATAGGAGCATTTGATGCTGCTATTTCAATAACACGATCAAACCGGGTATCTCCTGAAATGGAACTGATAGAACCGAGTCCGATACCCTGGAGTAATTCCATGGATTGCTCATCCTGTACAAACAAATGATCAAATCGGGCAGCCATTTTTCGAGAGATGCCTCCATACCAACGAAAGAAAGACATTTCCTTTCTAAATATTGCTGAAACAAGCAATAGCGGAATTTTACGATAGCTGATCTTTTTCAGATAGAAAAACCAAAACTCATACTTTACAAAAAGTACTAACTCAGGATGAACAATATCCAAAAAACGTTTTGCATTTCTCGGTCCATCCAGCGGCAAATAAAACACCCAGTCCGCCCCAGGGAAGTCCTTACGTATTTCATACCCTGAAGGGGAAAAGAAAGTGAGTAGTAATTTATGGCTTGGATATTCTTTTCTGAGTCGCTCCAATAAAGGTCTTCCTTGCTCAAATTCTCCAAGTGATGCAACATGCATCCAGATTACGCGGTCCGATGGTTTAATCTGGGCTTGCATTTTTTTGAAAATTCTAATTCGTCCTACCACCCAGGATCTTGCCTTGGCATGGAAGGGTGCAGCAGCCCAAAGACTTACTCTAAAAAGAAATAAAAAAATATGATAGAAGACCAGGTACAAAGTGATGGATTGAAGTTTTGCAAAGTTAGTTCCAATCAATGGAACTGTATCCATTTCGTTACTTTTGCCACTCACAGATCGATCAGTCTATGCGACCCATACAAATGGTGGATACAAAAACGCAGTATCTCAAAATAAAACAGGAGGTTGATGATGCTGTTTTAAAAGTCATGGAAAGCAGTGCCTTTATCAATGGTCCTGCTGTTGCTGCCTTTTCTCAATCATTAGCTAGCTATTTGGGCGTTAAACATGTTATCCCTTGTGCCAATGGGACTGATGCTTTGCAAATTGCGATGATGGCTTTGGACTTACAGCCAGGCGACGAAGTGATTACACCTTCCTTTACCTATATCGCAACCACGGAGGTAATTGGTTTGTTAAGATTAAAACCAGTTTTTGTTGAAGTGGACCGGCGTACTTTTTGTATGGACCCTGCTTCCCTGCGTCAGGCAATTACCCCGCGCACAAAAGCAATTGTACCTGTTCATTTATATGGACAGGCAGCGCCGATGGAAGAAATACTTCAAATCGCTCAGGAATTTAACCTCTATGTTATCGAGGATAATGCGCAAGCTATTGGTGGGCGCTACCGGTTTAGTACTGGTAAGGAGCAAATGACCGGTACAATGGGGCATATTGGATGTACTTCATTTTACCCATCAAAAAATTTGGGAGCATTTGGAGATGGAGGGGCCATTTTTACGAACGATGACGCGTTAGCCAATCGAATCACAATGATTGCTAATCATGGTCAAAGCAAACGCTATTATCATGATGTGGTGGGTTGTAATAGCCGTTTGGATGCCATGCAAGCGGCTATTCTCTCAGTCAAGCTAAAACACCTTGATGCGTATAATCTTGCTCGTCGAACAGCGGCTGATTTTTATGATCAAGCTTTTGCTGCTTGTAGTGCTTTAATAACTCCATATAGAGCTCCTTATGCTAATCATGTTTTTCATCAATATACCTTACTGCTCGAGGGGAAAAGCCGAGACCAACTAGTGAGCTATCTCAATGAGAGAAAAATTCCTTCCATGATTTATTACCCTGTCCCTGGTCACCGGCAAAAAATGTTTGGCTTATCTGGAAACACATTACCGGACTTGCCTGTAACAGATTGGCTAACCGAGCGGGTAGTTTCTCTACCCATTCATACAGAACTTGATCCAGAACAACTGGCTGCTATCTCTAGCGCAGTACTCGAATTTATTGGGTAACCAGCAGTTATGCAGAACAAATCTTTCCACCGATTTTTAGAAAAGCTCGATTCTATAGCTGTAATTGGGTTGGGTTATACAGGATTACCTCTTGCGCTGCGATTAGCAGAACAATTTAATGTGATTGGATTTGATAATGATCCAGTCCGTGTACAGCAATTACAGCAGGGGTATGATTCAAATCAAGAAATTGAATTGCACTTACCCGCCAACCTACTACCCATTTTTACCAATGACCCATCGCAATTGGCTAATCCTTCTGTTTATATTATTGCAGTTCCTACGCCAGTTGACTCAGCTAATTTACCTGACTTACATTTTTTGAAAAAAGCGGTAGAGCAAGTAGGACAATTTTTAAAATTGGGGGATTGTGTAATTGTTGAATCAACTGTCTATCCAGGTTGCACGGAAGCATACTGTGTGCCCATTTTAGAAACAGTTTCAGGGCTCAAGCTGGGTAAAGATTTTTCAATAGGGTATTCTCCCGAGCGAATAAATCCTGGTGATGCAGTACATCATATCGGAGCGGTAATCAAGTTGGTGGCAGCCTCTGACCCTTCTGCCTTAGATTTCATGACTCAGTTATACCAGCACGTTACAGCAGCGGGTGTTCATGCTTGTGAGTCAATTCGTGTTGCGGAAGCCGCCAAGTTGACTGAAAATATTCAACGGGATGTAAACATTGCCTTACTGAATGAGCTGTCGGTTGTTTACGAAAAATTGGGTATCAACCCGGGCGCTGTTTGGGAGGCCGCTTCCACAAAATGGAACTTTTTACCCTTTCGACCAGGGCTAGCGGGGGGACATTGTATCAGCGTAGATCCCTATTACCTCCTTGATCAAATCAAGCCGCTGGGTATAAAAGCACTTATTGTCGAGGAAGCCAGACGAGTCAACGAGGGGATGGTGAATCGCGTGATGACCCATGTACTCCGGCATTTGGAAACAGTAAAGGACGAAAAAAATAATAAACGGGTTTTGATTATGGGGGCTAGTTTTAAGCCAAATGTAAAGGATGTACGTAACTCAAAACCAGTTGAGCTGGCTAAGTTATTAATGCAAAATAACGTTGAGGTGGAATTGATTGACCCGTTAGTCGACACTCAACAACTGGAACGGGTGGCTGGTTTGACTCTGACCAGTCAGATAAAGGGGCGCTACCAGGTTATTATTGTAGCAGTTAATCATACTGCCTATAAAGAACTGGGAGAAAGCTATTTTTGCAACAGCACTTTTGAAACTGCATTGGTCATAGATTTGACAGGCGCATTCAAAGGGGTTATTCATAACAGAAAATACTGGACTATTTAATATGCCTTTTACAACCACTCAAATTCCAGGGTTGCTCATCTTTGAGCCACAGGTACATGGAGATAGCAGGGGGTATTTTTTTGAATCTTACAATGAAAATACATTTCAATCACAAGGACTTAATTTTCGCTGGGTGCAAGACAATCAATCCTCTTCTTGTTACGGTGTTATTCGAGGGTTACATTTTCAGACACCGCCAAATGCTCAAACTAAATTAATTCGTGTATTACGAGGTAGTATTTTAGATGTAGTGGTAGACATTCGAAAAGGTTCGCCATCTTATGGACAAGTATTTTCAATTGAATTAAGTAGCGAAAACAAGAAGCAATTGTTGGTGCCACGTGGATTTGCGCACGGCTTCTCGGTGCTTAGCGAGCAGGCGGAGGTCTTGTACAAGTGTGATTCATTATATCATAAGCCCAGTGAACAGGGTATTTTATTTTCAGATCCCGATTTAAGGATTGACTGGAAAATTCAGGCTGGTAAAGCAATTGTGTCTGATAAGGATCAAGTGCTACCGGTATTGAAAGATTTTGATTCACCTTTTTATTTTTCTGGAGCGTAATGGAAGCAATTGATAGCAGGCCACTTGTTTTGGTCACTGGTGCCAATGGACAGTTGGGAAAGGAATTGCAGCTTCTTGAGAAAAAATGGCCATCATTTAGATTTCTTTTTCTATCCAGGGAGGATTTACCGATTCATCATTTTGAATTAGTTCGTAATTTTTTCAAAGCAAGTAAGCCCTCCGTGCTTATCAACTGTGCAGCTTATACTGCCGTTGATAAAGCTGAGCAAGAACCCTTGTTAGCTCGTCAGGTAAATGCCGAGGCCGTTGGGGTGCTTGCAGCAGTATGCGCAGCCAATCAGTGCAGGTTTATTCATATTTCAACTGACTATGTTTTTGATGGTACTGCAACCAGTCCCTACAAGGAACAAGATTTAACAGCTCCTCAAAGTGTATACGGTCAATCCAAGCTGGAGGGGGAGCGGCAAGCACTTTTGGCCAACCCCCAGACAGTCATCATTCGTACTTCGTGGGTCTACTCCTCATTTGGAAAGAACTTTGTAAAAACTATCATTCGCTTATTACAAGATAAACCTCAAATTAGTGTAGTGCAAGATCAACTAGGGTCACCAACTTTTGCGGCTGACCTGGCTAATGCAATACTTCAGATAATTTCTTCAAATAATTGGATTCCAGGTATATACAATTATTCAAATTCAGGAATTATTAGCTGGTATCAATTTGCTCAGGAAATAGGAAAACTAGTCGGGTCCTCGACTCCTATCAAAGGGATTTCAACGGCGGAGTATCCAACTCCAGCTAAAAGACCGGCTTGGTCAGTACTGGACACCTCTAAAATTGTGTCCACCTATGGCGTAACAATCAAAGATTGGAAGGAAAGTTTAGGGCAGTGTATCCATGAATTAGGGTACTGACCCGCTTTGCACACATCTCGAATAAAAAACCCTGGCAAAATTGCCAGGGTTTGCAGTTGACCCATAAGGATTCGAACCTTAACAGACAGAACCAAAATCTGTAGTGCTACCGTTACACCATGGGTCAATCCAATCCGTAAACGGGAGTGCAAAAATAGGGCAGTTAGGCTTTTGCCCCAAATGGATTTTGAAAATTTAAACCGCCTTTACCGTGATTAGAAAATAATTCTTTTTTCCTTTTTGAATAAGGATGTATCGATTGTGTAAGAGAAATACGGTGGTAACCTTTAGCTCAATCGATTCAACTTTTTTACGATTAATACTAACGCCTCCACCTTGCACGGTTTTACGTGCCTCTCCCTTGCTTGGAAATATACCTGTATTGGCAAGCAGGCTTACAATATCTACTCCCTCCTCCAAGAGGGAGCGATCAATTTCTACTTTGATAACGCCTTGTATTTCCTCCAAATCGGTTGCTGATAAAGACTCTATCGGTGCTTGTTGATTTGAAAAAAGCTTTTCGGTGGTTTCAATTGCTTTTTCCAATTCTTCTTTTCCATGAACAAATTGGGTAATCTCGGCAGCTAATTTTCGTTGTAGCGTTCTGGTTGCAGGATTTTGTAAGTGCAGATCGGTGATCTTTTCAATTTCATCACGTGTCAAAAAAGTAAATAGTTTGATCCAACGTGTTGCATCCGCATCACTCGCATTTAGCCAAAACTGATAAAATTGGTAAGGGGATGTTTTAATAGGATCAAGCCAAATATTTCCAGCTTCAGTTTTCCCGAATTTACCGCCATCTGATTTTGTAACCAGTGGGTTGGTAAATACAAAGGCCTCACCCCCACATTTCCTACGGATAAGCTCTGTGCCAGTAGTCATATTGCCCCATTGGTCACTGCCTCCCATTTGGAGTTTGCAATTTTTGTGTTGGTATAACCAATAGAAATCGTAGGCTTGCATCAGCTGATAGGCAAACTCAGTGTAGCTGATTCCAGTCTCCCCCTCAATTCTCTTTTTTACACTGTCCTTTGCCATCATGTAGTTTACCGTAATGTGTTTGCCAGTATCTCTCAAAAAGTCAATAAAAGAGATGGATTTAAACCAATCATAATTGTTCACTAGTTCAGCTGCATTGGGCAATTGTGGCGAAAAATTTAGGTAGCGCTCCAATTGTGCCTTAACTCCCGCGATATTTCGTTGCAGCGTTTCCTCATTCAATAAGTTTCTTTCTTCACTTTTTCCACTGGGGTCCCCAACCATTCCAGTGGCACCGCCTACGAGTGCAATAGGTTTGTGTCCTGCTTTCTGGAAATGAACCAGTAAAAGGATTGGTACTAGACTTCCAATGTGAAGACTATCAGCAGTAGGATCAAAACCTATATACCCGGTGGTCAACTCTTTTTCTAATTGTTCCCGGGTGCCCGGCATGATATCCTGAATCATACCTCTCCAACTCAGTTCATCCAGCAAATTCATTGAAACTACATTTTCGCAAATGTAATATACCCCTTTTACAATAAGCCCATCTGGCAGTAACTTTACAACTAACCATGCCTCGTATTCTGCTACAGTTTATTTGCGCTATTGCCTTTTATTTACTGTCCAGTCTGGGTCAAGTAAAGGCGCAGTCTTACCAGAACGAGTGGATCAAATATGGTCTTACTTACTTTAAGTTTAAAATTAGTCAGGACGGTTTGTATCGGATTGATCAATCCACCCTAGCTCGTCTTGGGCTTTCCCAGGTACCGGTAGCGCAATTTTCATTATGGCGAAATGGGATTGAAATTCCGCTTTACTCTTCAACACAAACTGGATTGCTCTCAACCGATGGGTATCTTGAATTTTGGGGAGAGGCCAACGATGGAGTAGCCGATCAAGTACTTTATAACTCCCCCGACCACCAATTGAATGGACGATGGAGTTTATTTACAGACTCCGCTACTTATTTTTTAACAGCAGATCCTTCGGTTGCACATCCGCGCTTGTTACCCGTTGCTAATATCATTCCCGCTGGCTCAATTCCAGTTCCCTATTTTATTCACACGCAGGATATTTTTTTTAAAGAAAGAATAAATGAAGGATTAGCAGTGGTTGCTGGTAGCTATATATATTCTTCCGCATTTGACCCGGGGGAGGGTTGGACTAGTAGTGATTTATATAATAGTCAAATTCGGTCTCTCGATTATAGAAACTTGCAGCCTGCTTTGTCTGGTAATATTCCAACACCCAAAATAAAATTAAATATTGCGGGGAATGCGCCCAATAATCGAGTGGTTATTGTCAAGGCCAATAACCTTGAGTTAAGAAATCAGTCAGTACAGCAGTTTTCAACGGCACGTTGGGAAATGGATGTGCCTGTTTCACAACTTTCCAACGGAGAATTACAAATTACAGTCAGTCCACAGCAAGCAGTTTCATCCGATCGAATTGTAATTGCATTAGCCACCCTGCAATATGCACGAAGGTTTCATTTTGGCGGACAGCAACAATTTCAGTTTTCTCTTCCTGCCTCATCAATTGGCCAGTACCTTGAAATTGAAGGTGTGCAACTAAGTGGAGCTCCGCCGCTATTACTCGATTTGACAAATGGACAACGCTATCAAACAATCTTGACTACGCAAGGCAAGGTAGCTGTATTTCTACAGCCAGGCTCTCAAGCAAGAAAGTTAGTTTTAGTAGCGGCTGCTAGTGCTTCAATGGTTACATCGCTGGCAACTCGAAATTTTATCGATTATAGTCAGCCCTCTCGTCAAGGAGATTATTTGATAATTTCTCACCCTGCCTTTGAGCGGACTACTAGTGGGGTACCCGTACTTGAACAATACAGAGATTTTCGGACAACTGTTGCAGGAGGCTCCTATAGAGCTCAGCTATATTTTATTGATCAACTGGAAGATCAATTTGCTTATGGGATTAAAAGACACCCCAGTGCGGTTCGTAACTTTATACACTGGACACGTCGTCAATATAGTTTCCCAATTAAAGCGGTGCTTCTCCTAGGTAAAGGTGTTCTTTATACAGCAGAGCGGGGACAAGAAAGTAATCCAGACCTGAATAAATTATCATTCATTCCAAGTTTTGGGTCACCGGCATCTGATTTATTATTAGCCACAGAACCAGGTGCTTTAATTAATCCTAAAGTTCCAATTGGCAGGTTATCAGTAATCAATGCAGAGGAAATTGCCGATTATTTGGAAAAGGTAAAACAAGCGGAACGGGTTCTTCGGGACAACTCGATAACTGCAGCCTCAAAAGCCTGGACAAAAAATGTAGTCCATATAATTGGAGTGGGCGAGGAAGGACTTGGTCAAGCCATCACTAGTTCCATGAATCGATTTGCACGTGTGTTAAAGGATACTTTTTATGGAGCACGTATTCATACATTCAGTAAACTTAGTCCTGCTCCGGTAGCACAATTAAGTGCACAGCAGATTTACCAATTGTTTGAGGAGGGCATTGGGTTAATGACCTATTTCGGTCATTCCACGGCTAACACTTTAGAATATAACCTGGATCATCCCAGTGGGTACAACAATCAGGGCAAGTATCCTTTTTATATCATGCTTGGCTGCAGGGCTGGTAATCTTTTCAATTTTAATCTTACGCGTCTGGTTGAGAAAGAAACTATTTCTGAACAATTTGTGTTAGCGCCGCAACGAGGAGGAATTGCAACGATCGCCTCTACTAGCCTTGGGTTGGTTAACTATCTTGAACTACAAAATGAGGCTTTCCTAAAAGCTGCCAGTGTTACACATTACGGTCAAATAGTAGGAGAGTTGATGAATCAGGCGGCTTTGCAAACTAGTTTGATTGCAGGGCCTGGTGATTTTTTAGCCCGTGTTCATGCTGAACAAACTGCCTTGAATGGGGATCCTGCGCTACGTTTTTATTCAGCTAGCTCGCAGCCGGATTTTTTTATGCAACCCGAGCAGTTGCGCGTTAGTCCATCTCCTGTATCGGTGGCTGATGGACATTATAACTTGCAAGTGGTTGTACGTAATGCTGGCCGTGCAATCAAGGGGCCTTTGGTTCTGGCCATCAGCCGAACATTGCCCAGCGGGATAGCAGGGTTGTGGAAACGAGATACCATCTTTGATCTTTTCAATGCTGATACAATTCAATATCAAATTCCGATCAATGCTGCACAAGACAAGGGGATTAATCAAATTAGTGTTTGTATCGATCCGGAGAATGCCGTTGCTGAGTTAAATGAGAACAATAATTGTAGCACTATATCTGTTTTGGTAGTGGATGATGAGCTTCGTCCGGTGTATCCTAGTCCGTTCGCAATTGTCAATAAGCCGATTTCAGTATTTAGCGCTTCTTCAGCCTCACTATTCACGGCCCCTCGTACGTTCCGATTTGAGTTGGATACTACTACGTTTTTTAACTCCCCCCTGCTGGTCAGCACCACGGTACAATCGGTGGGAGGTTTGGTGCAATTCAACCCCACTATCACATACCGGAATAATACTGTGTATTACTGGCGAGTTGCTCCTGTAATTGGATCTGCGTCTCCAAACTGGAACCAAGCTTCCTTTCACTATCTCACTGGCAATACTACCGGCATGGGTCAGTCCCACTTCTATCAACACTTATTATCAGATACCATAGGTATTCGAATAGATAGCGCAAACCGTCTATGGCGGTTTAGCACGCGGCAAAATCACTTGAATATTCGTAATGGTGTTTACTTTACAGCTACCAGTGCATTGGCTGGTTTTTATTTGGGGTTGAATGGGCTGGACCTGGTTATGTATGCCTGCGCAAGAAATCGACTTGTTTTTAACGTATTGCATCCTGTTACCCTACGTCCGATTGTGAATGCTTTGCCTGGCCAGCCTGGTCGATTTGGTAGTGATCCAGTTTGTTTGCAAACGGCTGCGCAAGCAGTTGGTGCTGCTTACAATTTTCAATTCAATATTGCCGATACGAATGTGCGCAGAAGGATTGTTGAATTCCTAGATAGCATACCGGATGGTTATTATGTAGTGGTTCGTAATATCATGGAAACTAATTATCCTTCCAACGCATATGCACCGGATTGGAAAAATGACCAATTGTTTTTAGGCGCTGGTAATTCTGTTTATCATCGATTATTGCAGCAAGGATTCACCGCAATTGACTCATTTAATCGTAATCGAGTTTTTGCATTTGTTTACAAGAAGAACCAGTTGCCGCAATTCCAACCTCGTTTTGCATTTAGCAATGGTATCTATGATCAACTTTTTTTCTCGTTGGATATACCCACCTCTGACACATTGGGTATTATAAAATCCCCAATGTTCGGACCCGCTAAACAATGGCAGGAGTTGCAATGGCAAGGCAATGCTGAATGGCCAAATCGTGACAGCGTTCAATTATCAGTATTTGGTTTAGACCTTCAAGGTCAATCAACGCTTTTACAAACAGGGATCTCTCCTGCTCAGTCTGTGATTCCTTTACAAACGATAGAGGCATCACGGTATCCATATTTGCAACTTCAATTGAAAGCGCTGGATACTGTGCATTATACGCCCTATCAACTTTCAAAATGGCAATTACTATTTTCTCCAGTGCCTGAAGGCGCTTTATCACCGGCTAAATACTTGGTATCTAAAGATACCGTTGAGCAGGGCGAGCCAATTGAATTAAGGATCGCTTTTCAAAATATGAGTGAAGTTGCTTTTGACAGCATAGGGGTACAAATGCAAATAACTGGTGAAGACAACTCGATGCAGTTAGTTCAACTTCCTAAAACTCGGCCGCTACCGGCTGGAGATACAGTGAGGGTGGGAGCGAGTATTCCAAGTGATAATCGTTCGGGTGCTAATCTATTGAAGTTGGAAGTAAATCCACAACCAGGACAACGGGAGCAATTTCTTTTTAATAATCTTGCTTACAAAACTGTTTTTGTTCGTCCTGACCAGACTGCTCCCATACTAGATGTTACGTTTGATGGGAAACATGTCTCAAACGGGCAGTTGGTACTTCCGCGACCTGATATTCAAATTAGCTTACTGGATGAATCAAAGTGGCTACTGCTGAATGATACTGCTTTGATTACTGTTTCACTTCGTTATCCAAGTGGCGTTACACGACGGTTTAATTACCGTGGAGATACGTTGCAATTTTTTCCTCCCAGCCGCGGTGCTATCTATAATAAAGCCTTGGTCCAATTCAGACCATTGCTGGCTGAGCTGGGCTTATATGAATTGATTGTAACCGCTAGAGATCGCGCAGGGAATAAGGCAGGTCTACTTGATTATCGTATTACATTTCGGATTGCAGAACTTGTTCCTGATTTTATTCTTTCCTTTTATCCAAATCCATTCAACAACCGGACACGGTTTAGTTTTACGGTGTGGGGAAATACAATTCCCACGAATCCTCAATTACAAATTTTTAATTCCCTTGGACAGCTGGTTCGTGTGGTAAGGTCCAGTGAACTAGGGCCACTTCGGCTTGGCAGAACTGTTTGTGTATTTGAATGGGATGGAAGTGATCAGGGAGGGCACCCACTCGCTAATGGAGTGTACAGTTGCCGCATTCTTGCCCAAGACAACAATAGCGCGGTTACTCCATATCGAAAAATCGCAGGTAGCTTGCTACTGGCCGAGGGTAAGGTGTATCTGCAGCGGTAATTGAATGAACCTTTACAGTGGTTTAAGCGTTACTTTTGCGAGCTCGTTCAAGTTAGTACATGCCAAAAATTGGAATAAATATCGCTACAGGAAGTCTGCAACAAGCAGAAATGATCGTGGGGATCGATTTAGGGACTACCAACAGTTTGGTTGCATTGGTTCATCCAGACACAAGAAAGCCAATTGTATTAAAAGATCAAAACGGGTTGGCACTTGTTCCCTCTATTTTACATATCGGTAAGCAGGGTGAAATTTCTGTAGGAGAAGCTGCTCGTCCTTTTTTGAAATCAGATCCTTCCCGAACAATTTTTTCAGTGAAGCGACTAATGGGCAAGTCCTATAAGGATCTTGCTTCGAATCAAGATCTTTTTACTTATAAGATTATCGATGAGGGTTCTGATAGTTTGGTAAAAGTGCAAATTGACCAACAGTATTTTTCGCCAATCGAACTTTCTTCTTTTATCCTGCGTGAATTGAAAGAGAGGGCGGAACACATGTTAAAAACACCCATTTCAAAAGCGGTGATTACAGTGCCTGCCTACTTCAATGACGCACAGCGTCAGGCCACTCGTGATGCAGGTAAATTAGCTGGGCTGGATGTACTTCGAATTATCAATGAACCCACTGCTGCCAGTCTTGCTTATGGGTTAGGTATATCACCTGAGGAGAACAAAACAATTGCGGTGTATGATTTGGGAGGGGGTACTTTTGATGTTTCGATTTTGCAGATCAGTAATGGTATTTTTGAAGTACTCTCTACTAATGGGGATACCTACTTGGGAGGGGATGATATTGATCGTGCTATTGTTGATTTTTGGTTGAAACAAATTCCAGCTGCAAAGAGACCACAAAAAGAAGATACAGCCGCTTTGCAATCCTACCGCCTTGCAGCCGTTCATGCCAAACACCAACTGACAACTGATCCGAATGTGGAGGCAATTGTAGACGGACATACATTTTCACTCAACCACGCGCAGCTCGAGGAAATAATTATGCCGTTGGTTGGAAGAACCTTGACTTGTTGCCAATTGGCTTTGAACGATGCAAAACTTACAATTGCAAATATTGACGAAGTGGTTTTGGTGGGAGGGTCAACGCGTATGCCTCTAATCAAGAAAAAAGTGTCTTCGTTTTTTGGAAGAACTGTCCACGATACGTTAGATCCAGATCAAGTAGTTGCATTGGGCGCAGCAGTTCAGGCCGATATATTGGCAGGAAATAATAAAGATTTTTTATTGTTGGATATCACACCGCTCTCATTGGGTATAGAAACGATGGGAGGATTGATGGATGTGTTAATACCACGCAATTCAAAAATTCCTTCTCGGGTTGCTCGGCAATACACCACACAGCAGGATGGGCAGGGTAGTATGCGGATTTCTGTTTACCAGGGTGAACGGGATATGGTTCAAGACAATAGAAAGCTTGGTGAGTTTAATCTTACCGGTATACCAGGTATGCCTGCGGGTTTGCCAAAAGTGGAAGTTGCTTTTTTAATTAATGCAGACGGGATTCTTACGGTGCGTGCTAGAGAAATACGTAGCGGGGTTGAGCAGCAAATTGAGATCAAGCCGCAATATGGTTTAACCGATAGGGAAGTGGAGCGTTTGCTGATGGAAAGTATTACTTATGCAAAGGACGATATAAAAAAACGGGCTTTGGTAGAGGCGCGTACCGAGGGGGAACAACTTTTACAAACAACTGAAAAGTTCGTTACCCGATATACTTCATTGTTATCAGCAGAGGAGCTCTCCGCTACTGCTGCTGCCATGCAAGCACTTCAGCTAGCCGTTACTATGGAGGATAAAGATCTGATTCACCAGCGGATGGAGGTCTTGAATGATATTAGTAGGCCTTATGCAGAGCGGGTGATGGATCAAGCTGTTTCTACTGCTTTACGAGGCCAAAAGATTGAGTAGTTTTTTTTATTTCCAAATTCCCCTAACTTTGCCCCTCCATTAAAGGAGGTATTATTTATGTTAATTATCGATTCTAAAGATTGCGAAAACATCGACAAGGCGCTCAAGAAGTACAAAAAGAAATTTGAGAAGTCTAAAACACTTATTCAACTCCGTGAGCGTCAGAGCTATACAAAGCCATCCGTAAAGCGTCGTGGAGAGGTGTTGAAAGCTATCTACCGTCAGCAATTGGCTTCTGGTAAGATTGAAGGTTAATTGATTTCTTCTACTCGAGATACTAACCCGCGGTTAATCTGCGGGTTTTTTTATTTTCTGGCTTTGGAAGTTTTGTAGTTTTAGTGATGCAACAAATGGGAGCAATTGAGGGACAGATCAAGTCCTTTCTTGATCACTTAAAATTTGAAAGAAGACTCTCGCTCCATACTCAAATAGCGTATGGTAAAGACTTGCATGATTGGGCTCAATATCTAGCACAAGAGATGAATGTGGATTTGATTACCCAAGTGAACCCTTCTTTTATTCGAAGTTGGTTGGCCTCCATCCGGGAGGCAGGGGTCACTCCACGCAGTATCATCAGAAAGATATCTACCTTAAAATCTTTCTATAAATTTTTGTTACGGGGAGGGATCGTTTTGACTAACCCAATGACACAAATTACAGCACCCAAAATGGGAAAATCGCTACCTGTCTTTATCAAAGAGGATGAAGCAATAGCACTTGGTGATTTAGTGGCTGCATCCAGTGAGGATTGGAAGGGAATGAATACTCGATTACTGGTTACTTTATTTTATTACACAGGGATGCGATTGAGTGAGTTGATTAATCTAAAAGATCAGCAAGTTGAATTGAGTAGAGCCCAGCTTAAAGTGTTAGGAAAAGGGAATAAAGAACGAATTTTGCCGTTGCACAAAGATTTAATTCAATTAATTCAAGCGTATGTTCAAAAGCGGAATGAACGGTTTGAAAATCGAGAACCTTTTTTACTGCTCACTGACAAAGGCAAAAAAATGTATCCTCGTTATGCATGGCAACTGGTCAATCAGGTCTTAGCTGCGGCCACCACAGTACAGAAAAAAAGTCCGCATGTGCTGCGTCATAGTTTTGCTACACACTTACTTAATAACGGTGCTGATTTAAATGCTGTGAAGGAGTTGTTAGGACACAGTAGTTTAGCTGCTACACAAGTTTATACGCATAACACTATTGAAAAGTTGAAAGAAGTGCACAAAAAGGCGCATCCTCGCCGTTAAAAATCTGCCAAATTCAATTTAAACAGTTGCAAGGGTTGACTCGAAATTGTAATTTACTGATCGTATGAATTTGCAAATCCAGTCTGTGCACTTTTCTCCTGACGCTCGTCTGATAGACTTGGTAAAGAGAAAAGTAGAGAAGCTTCCTTCTTTTGAAAAAAGGATAACTGATGTTTGTGTTTTTCTAAAGCTGGACAACCCAGCTCACCACATTAAAGACAAGGTGGTGGAAATTCGAGTGCATGTGCCTCACTACGATTTTTTTGTAAAGACCTGTAGCAAGAGTTTTGAACATTCATTTGAGGATGCCTTCTCCTCATTAGTGATCCAAATGAAGCGAAAAAAGGATCGAGTACAGTTCTAGTGTCAACCTGCTAGGTTCCAATGGCTTTTTGTTACCCCTAAGGGGGTAAAAAATCGTCTTAAAATTTTTCCAATTTCCAAATTCCCTTACCTTTGCCTTCCCAAAATTTTGGGGTAGCTCTTTATTGCCCGGATCATATGAAATTGACCCCGTGCGATCAGGTATAGCCAATTCACCAGCAATTGGCTACGAAAGTAGGCCACCTTAGCTCAGCTGGTAGAGCAACTGATTTGTAATCAGTAGGTCGCCAGTTCGATTCTGGCAGGTGGCTCAGGATGGGCAGATGGCCGAGTGGCTAAAGGCGACAGACTGTAAATCTGTTCTCTCACGA
>VFQT010000842.1_pt1 | contig 41335 bp, 38 predicted proteins | sample 3512381 | NCBI WGS metagenome assembly VFQT01 (sample SAMN10412376, study PRJNA504923) | tailings metagenome | isolation source: Relicate 2 Philex TSF3 active mining site | place: Philippines: Tuba, Benguet | collected 2017-08-29 | reverse complement strand
AGTATAAGAGTTTCCGAAGCTCCAGATTCAGGTTCGATTCCTGACGAGGCTACAAGTTTGAATATTGCATTTTATTACAACCTATGAATTTTTTCAACTATTTCACAGCAGGTTTTCAGGTTGTAAAAGAATTGCGCAAACAACGAAAATTCAATCGGCATTTTCTCGCCCATTACTTAACTGAGCTGGAAAAGAAATACCAGGGAAAATTCAGCGAGGAACAGCTTTTTAAGATCAATCAATACTATGGACTCCTGATTGGTCCCATTTTATGCGGCAGCTACAAGATGCTGTACGATCAGGCATTCAGCTTGCAGGAACGGAAACGAGCTACACTTTTTGGCATACTGACTCCTCTGGGAGATGATTTATTCGATGTACATCATCTGCCCATCGAAAAAATATCAGCCCTTACATTTGAGCCGGAACAATACCAAGCCAAACTCTTTGCAGAAGATGTGGTAAAAGAGATTCAATCTGCACTGCTGCATGAAGTGCCTCACAAAGAAGCGTACATCAAAGCATCGAAAGATGTGCTTGATCTACAGGTAGCAACAACTGCACAGACCACTCCTGACATAGAAAAGCATCAGCTACTAGAGATAACGTATCGAAAAGGAGCTGTATCAGTCATCATCTATCATCAAATTCTTTCAACAGCTGCAGATGAACAGATGTTGAATGTGTTGGAGCAAGTAGGTGGACTCTATCAGCTTGGGAATGACCTCTTTGATGTGTACAAGGACACACGTGACGGAATTTATACCATCCCTAATACCTGCAAGGATTTTAAAGAATTGAAAACTGTATTTGTCAGCAAAGTCAAATACATGAATGGGCTGATCAATGCTTTGCCTTATTCAAATAACCGCAAAGAAAAATTCAAAATCATCATGAACTCCATCAATGCAAGAAGCATGGTTGCCATTGATGAATGGATTGCCTTTCAAAAGAAATTCGGTGCCAATGTCAACTTGAAATCATTTGAAAGAAAAGCATTGATCATCGATATGGAAAAACCGTCTTTATTCATCAAATGGCTTTATCATATGTGGAAGCTGCCAAGATTAATTTAATCTAAGATGAGAAGCCTGTATTGGATCTTGGTTTTGATTTTCCTCTGCAATACGCATGCACACGCGCAACACTACTCTACCGACTCGGTAATATCCATTCTTTTGGATGATATAGAAAAAGATCAAATCAAAGAAAAGGGAGAATTCTTCCCGGGGATGTTTTACAGCTTCAGGGGCGCATCGTCTCCACCCCACAACTATAAACCTGATTACAATATTTTTTTTACTGCCATCGGCAGCTTTACACTCAAGCATTTGAGTCGCACGAACAGCCAAGATCAGCAATCCACAATCGACTCCATTCTTGAGAGAAGCAAAAGAGCATTTCCTGCCTTTCAGCACAAGGACGGACTCCCCCTGTATAATTTTTGGCCAAGAGGCAGTAAAATCATGCCGCACAGTTTCATTGCACAACACATGACCCAGCAATTCAAGATCAGTGAAGATGTAGATGATACTGTGATGATCCTGATGTCACTCCAAAACAATGATTCAGCAAATACATTGCTAAAGAATAGATTGATAGCGCTCAGCAATGGTGGTACTGCAGGAAAAAAGATCAAATCAACCTTCAAGCGTTTCAGGAAATACAAAGCATATACAACCTATTTGGGTTATGAGATGCAAACCGATTTTGATTTTGCCGTGCAATGCAACGTATTGTACTTCATGTACAACAAAGGCTTGTTCAACAGTCATCAGGACAGTGCAACCATCCAACTGCTTACTGAAATGGTAAAAGAACGATTGTACATGAAAAGACCAAAGTTCATATCACCCTATTATGGTCACCCTTCACTGCTGCTATATCATTTAACCCGACTCATGGCAGCTTACCAACCAAAGGAGCTGGCGCCTTACCAATCAACCATCATCGAAGATTTACGCCTTTTATACGCAAAAGCTAAAACCCCGGTTGAAAAAACAATCCTACAGACTGCCTTGATGAGAATGGGTGAAAATGCTGAATTGCCCACTGAACAGAATATTCAGGAGATCAGGCTGGTCGATCAACACAAGTTCTCTTTTTTTCAGGCGCGTCCTGCTTACTGGTGCAGACCTGTAATGAAAAGCCTGTTGCTTCATTTTGAGTGGATCAACTACAAGTTCTTTTCTCTTACATATGACAAGATATTATTGCTGGAGAATTTGGCGATGAGAAAGGCAATCAATCCGCCAGCTGCTTCGCATTGAATGACTTCAATGCCAAGTTGCATCTGTAAACACCCGACTTTGCTTTTTGATCTATAGAATTTTTGTAGGGATACTCTTTCATCGAAATGGCAGTCTTGTAATAACTGCTGGCTTTCGCAAAGTCTTTTCGTTGCTCATAAATCAACGCAGCCTGCAGAGCAGATCTGGCAGCAAAATAATCACGTACATCTCGTCCGAATGCAATCGCTGCGTTGTACTGTTTGATGGCAAGATCCTGATCCCCCATCAAATCATGGTTTCGTGCCAGTCTGTACACAAACTCTGCCTTATCTGCTGTTGATTCAAAATCATCTGTAGATTTCCCCTTGAACAGATCGAGCGATTCTTTGAACATGCCTCCATCGCTCAACAACCTTGCCCGCAGTAACAAAGGATGCGGCCAGGTCCCAGCTTGTGCATTGCGCATGGCCATTTTATCGGCATCCGGAACCAACGAACCCCTTTGCAAAACCATTTTCCTATATGCATTTGCTTTTTGTTGGTCGCCACCCAGGTAGGCAATCCAACTCAGCTTTTCGTAAGCATCTTTGAGATAAAAATTACCCTTGAACTGTTGGACAAATTGAAGAAATTCTTTTTCAGATTGGTCAAATTTGAGTTGATTCAGGTATCCAAATCCCTTTTCAAAATGCCAGAAAGGAATATTGGTATACTCGTCTGATTTTGCAATGCCTTCAGCAATTTCCACAGAGCGTCTGGCTTGCTGGTTGCCCAGGTAAAGATTGGTTGCCATGTATGCATGCAGGTGGTTACGCTTGAAATCATACTCTGCTTTGTCAAGGAATTCCAGCGCCTTGTTTTTATTCCCTTCAAAAATGACCACCAGGTAAGGATAGACAAGCATGGCAACATTTCGGGCAATTTTATGATGGGCATCTTTTGAATGGATGTACTTGTGTACCATGGAGATGCCAACATTGATATCTCCCTGCATACCGATGATGTTCAACAGCCATTGATAGTTGTTTGGCACAGAACCAAGCAGTGTAGTGAGGAGTCCGAAGTAAACATCATTGGGACTGAAATTGGGATATTTTTTTTTGTTGTCTTTGAAATAATTGTAGGCTTTTCTGAAATCCCATGCAGCCTCTAGGTTTTTCTCAAACCGAATGGCCACTGCAGCCTTGCTCAAATACAGTACACCCAATCCATAATCGCGGAAAGGGGTATTTTGTGGAGCCCTCTCAAATTTTTCAATACGTGCAGAAAACATCGGATAGGCAGTTTTGAAAACATCTTTGTTTTCATTGAAAAAGAGCTCATACAGATCTGCATGGCTTTCCAGCAGATCAAGGCATAAATTTTTCGGATGGATTTTCCTTTCCGACTGAATCAATCGCTTGGCATCAGGAATGCGCATAGAGGTTACTGCATCATTGATTTGCTGTATTCGATCATCCCACTGAAATGAATACTGACCATGTGCGAGGGTACTGTAGAAAATATATATGCAAGCGAGTATATATTTCATGCTGTAAAGGTAATCGTTCGAATGTTCTTAATGAATCTCCCCCAAGGTCATAAATAATTTACATTAAGAATACTGAGGATCCTGGAAACCTAGGGAAAGAATTACTATGAATCAGAGATTCAATGATCATTAAAATATCTCACCCAAATTAACGGCAAATCCGCGGGAACCATTCTTTCCGAATCCATAATCAATGCAAATATTGGATCCTGAATATTTATTCAACTTGATCCTCAACCCAAATCCATAGCCTGTTTTAAATCCAACAAAATCCTTGAACATTTTAGGTGAATACGTCTGCCCATTCAAAAAAATTGTTCCTCCCAGTATTCCATTGTGGGTGATATTGAAACGGTATTCGGTTTCATAATACATCATGTTCCTGCCTCTGAATCTACCCTGAATATATCCCCTGCCGGAATTATAACTGTCATCCCAACCATTGCTGGGCAACATTAAAAAAGGGGGACGACCATTCAAGGTGAACCAATTCAAATTCCACAACGCAAGTGTATTGGATGAATTGGCGGGAAAACGAATGTACTTGCGCAAATCAAGCTGCAAACTCTGCCAATGCGTATCACTTCCCATCCACTTCAGATTATTTCTGTACGCAACACTTGCATACATGCCATTCAATGGATTGATGGTATTCAACCTGGAGTCATATAATATCTGAAACACCGGACCCGCTGCGGTATTTTTATTTTGAATGCCATAGTCCTGAAAAGCAGTTTTGAATCCAGCTGGTGGATCTAATTCACGCACATTCCATAATGCATCAAAATAATATCCGAGTCCCAAGTAAAAATTAGGCGAAAGATTCCTCAACACCGTTTGATGCAACTTCATTCCATTGTAATCAACAAAATACCCATCGGCTATATCTCGTTGATCCTCCAATCCAAATACTTTGGAAGGATATTTAATGAATCGATGGTCGATGAGAATATTGTATTTGTTTCCTTTTGTCCAGATATTCGCATACAAGGGAACCATGATCTGCCTGTTCTCTGTATAGGTTACATCCATCAATAAACTTGAAATCTTTTGGAGTCCGTTTGCATTGCCTCCATTGTAAAATCCCACATTGCCTGTCAACATCCCTGCCCAACCGGTATGCATCGCATACCCTGCAGCAGGAACAAAAGAGAAATTCAGTTTTTTCTCTTCACTGGTTGTTGCTTTGCCATTGAACAGCTTCACCAACACCTCCATCAAGTCCCTTTGCGAACTGTCAATGGTTGGATATGATTGAGAGAAAGCAGTCAACTGCAAACTGATCAGAAAAAAAACCAATTGAAATTTCCTTGTAATGCTCAAGCAAGTTGATTTACAGGGTACAAATATCAGATTAGTTTTTCATATAATATGTTATTTTTCGAGACTGGCTGATACATGCGCCAACACCTGAAATGCAGTCTCTGCCATTCGATTGCCTTTGTTGTCGAGCAGTGGATTGATCTCTGCAAATTCAATGCAGGTGATTTTATTGGAGGAGAGAAATGCATCAAAAATCTGTATGATTTCTTCCGCATACAATCCAGTTGGTACAGGTGTGCCCGTACCATAAGAAACCTCGTCACAATCCATCGAGTCCACATCAAAAGAAATATATATCAAATCACATGCCGACAATCGTTGAAGCGCATCTTGTACAACCGGTTGAATTCCCTTTTCTCTGACATATGAAACTGTATGATGCACAATGCCCTTCTCCTTGATCAATTGTAATTCAGCATCTTCATAATCCCTCAACCCGAAATAGATAAGATGCTTGGGATCCAATGCAGATGATGTACCTCCGAGTGATTTCATGCGCTCCCAATACCATTTCACATCTTCTTCCACCTCGTTGACTTTATGACCGAGATTATCCAGTCGCAATACTGCAGCCAATGGCATCCCATGTACATTGCCTGATGGAGATGTATATGGTGAATGAATATCCGCATGCGCATCCAGCCAAATCACTCCGATGGTTTTTCCAGGATGCGCATGTTGAATGCCTGCAATGGTACCCAAGGCAGATGAATGATCACCTGACAAGACAATCGGAAAATTTTGCTGACGATACGCATTGGATACAGCCATGCAAACGCGTTCGCACTGCTGGTACACATGTTCAATCCGCTTTGCAAAACTGCTGGTGAATTTATTGTAAATGGTTTCGTTGTGTGTCTTTACATCGACGTAATGATGTCGATTGAAATAGTCATCTCCGCGGTTGATCGCAGCAATCTCCATCGCATCAATGCCCATGTCGGCACCACGGGTGCCAGCGCCGATGTCGGATCTGTTTTTTATCAACTCAATCATACCGCAAATCTACTGCGGATGGGCCGAGTAATGAATTTATATGTAATCGCATGGGTTAAAGAAATATTAAATCCATCATATAAATATTCTTTGTAATTTTCTTAAAAGATCGAAAATGAAAAAGTTATCACTGTTGCTGGGGATATTTTTGCTGTTGATTACGCTCCCCACACTAGCTCAAAAAAACATCAAACCAGAAAAAGCATTTGAGCACTACATGAACAATGGTGATACTTTTTATGAATACCAGATAAAAGACAGTTCAAAAATTGGCAACACAACTGCCTATCAAATGCTTTTGACCTCTCAGAAATGGAGGGGCATCACATGGCGTCATCAATTAACTGTACTGGTACCCAATACCATTCAACACAATGGTGCATTGGTCATCATTGCAGGTGGAGCCAACACCAATGAGCAACCCAACTGGAGCAACAACGACAAGATGTGGCCAGTGGCTGCACAAATGGCTGCTGCCAATCAATCGATCGTTGCCATTCTCAAACAAACGCCGAATCAACCGCTGATGGGCAACCTCAAAGAAGATGAATTGATATCTTATACATTGCATCAATACAAGAAAGATGGCGATGTGTCTTGGCCACTCCTCTTTCCCATGGCAAAATCTGCTGTGCGTACAATGGATGCGATACAGGATTTTGGAAAAAGCAGGTTCCAAAAAAACATCGATCAATTTTTTATCTCAGGTGCTTCCAAACGCGGGTGGACGACCTGGCTGACTGCAGCAACACAGGATACAAGGGTCAAAGCCATTGCTCCCATGGTCATTGATATGCTGAACATGCCTGCAACCTTGAATTATCAGTTCAAATCATACGGCGCCTACAGCGATCAAATCGAAGATTATGTAAAGCTTGAAATTCCACAATCAACCTCTTCCAAAAAAGGAAGAGCTGTTACATCCATGATTGATCCATACAGCTACAGATCGAAACTCTCTGTTCCAAAAATGATATTCATTGGAACGAATGATGAATACTGGACTGTCGACGCGATCAAGTGGTACATCAATGAAATTCCGGGACAAACAATGATTCACTATGTGCCCAACGCGGGACACGATTTGGCGGGAGGAGCACAGGCACTGCAAACCTTGAGTGCACTCTATGGAAAAATGTTGAACAAAGAAGCGTATCCGCTGGTCAACAACAGCATTAAAACTGAAAATGGAAAAGTGGTACTCGATCTGAAAGTGAATCCGGCTGAACTCAAAGATGTACAAATCTGGTCTGCCACTTCAACAGATCTTGATTTCAGGAATGAAAAATTCGGATCTCTTTCAATTGGGAAAGGAGCTGCAGACAACCATATCGAACTGGAACTCCCATCAACAGGCTACAAAGCATTTTACGTTGATTTCAAATACCAGGGAAGCAAGGGACCCTATTCTTCATCTACTAGAATGTACCTGCTCTCACCAAAAGGCATTGAGTGATTATTTGATCAGCTGCTTCTCCAATTCTTCAAGGGAAACACCCTTGGTTTCAGGAACTTTTATCAATACCCAAATCAATTGGGCCAACATCATGCAAGCAAAAAATGCAAAGATCGGCCAGGGATTGTCTTTGAAAATTCCTTGTTTATCATCAATAAAAACTGGAGCAACCAAGGTAATCAATGCAGCAAATACCCAATGCACACTCGCGCCCAATGCTTGTCCCTTGGCACGGATGTGATTCGGAAATATTTCTGAGATCAATACCCAGATCACTGCTCCTTGTCCCACTGCATGTGAAGCAATGAACAACAATAAAAAGAACAAGAGGAATGCAGGAGAAGAACCCGCATAAAAGGCATAACTCACCATGCAAAGACTGATCACATATCCAACAGATCCAATCAGCAGCAATGTCTTTCTTCCCAAACGGTCAATCAAATACAATCCAACAAAGGTGAAGACCAGGTTGGTGCCGCCAATCGCAATGGAATTCAAGAGCGATTCCTGCTCTGCGAGTCCCGCTGCTGCCAATATCCTCGGTGCATAATATAAAATGAAATTGATACCCGATACTTGATTGAAGAATGCGATCATGAAAGCGAGTCCAATGATGCGGTAGTGTTTTTTTGATATGAAAGGTTGATTGTTGACGGTTGACGGTTGACGATTATCTGTCAACTGTGAACCGTCAACTGTATTCCCCTTCAACAATGCATCAACCCCTTCCAAACCCAACCGCATTATCACCGCCTTCGCTCCGTCGACATCCCCCTTGCTTGAAATGAGCCACCGTGGACTCTCAGGGATGGTGAAAACCATGAGGCTGTAAATCAGTGAAGGGACTGTCATCACACCCAGCATCAAGCGCCAGTCATTCTCCCCTCCAATGCCCTGCAGAAAATAATTGGAGAGATAGGCAATGAGTATGCCAAATACGATATTGAACTGGTACATCGCAACCAAACGACCTCTTGACTGAGCGGTTGAGATTTCGGAAATATATGTGGGAGCTGCAACGGAGGATATTCCAATACCAATGCCTCCAAGCAAACGGAAAAAAGAAAAAAGATATGCATCATTGGCCAGTGCCGACCCAATGGATGAAACCGTGAATAAAATTCCAACCAACATGAGGATCTTTTTCCTGCCGTATTTTTCAGTCGGTGCACCACCAAAAATAGATCCGATCACTGTTCCCCACAAGGCCATCGACATGATAAAGAATCCGTGAAACCATGGTGAGGTTTGCCACAAAGACTGAATGGCTTTGTCAGCACCTGAAATTACCACCATGTCGAATCCAAAAATAAATCCCGCCAATGCAGCAGTCAGCGATATACCAAACAATCCGTTGCCTGCCGTTGAAATCTTATTGCTCATACTTGAAGAATTGTAATCATTAAGTTAATATATTTAATCATACAATCAAGCTATGAAAGCAGATATCATTGTTTGCGGAGCTGGACTCGGCGGATTTGCAGCTACGCTTGCAGCTGCAAGAAATGGATACAAAGTCATTCTCACGGAAGAGACTGATTGGATCGGTGGACAATTGACACAACAAGGCGTTCCTCCAGATGAACATCCGTGGATTGAAACACATGGTGCACCTGCGAGCTACATGAAGTTTCGCAATGAGGTGCGTAATTATTATAGAAGATACTATCCGCTTACAGCAGAAGCAAAAGCTAGACCCTTCCTGAATCCGGGTGATGGTGCTGTATCCAGACTTTGCCATGAACCGAGAATTGCATTGGCGGTATTGCATGAAATGCTCAAACCATACATTGAAAGTGGACACGTGCACTTGCTCCTTCAACACAAAGTCGTTGAAGCATCATCCACCAAGTTGCAGGTCACTGAAGTGACAATCAAAAATTTACTCAGCCATTCTTCCATCAAAGCAACAGCAGATTATTATGTAGATGCAACCGAATTGGGTGATTTGTTGCCTTTGACACAAACTAAATATGTGACGGGTGCAGAGTCAAAAAAAGAGACAGGCGAAATGCATGCAGCTGAAGTTGCGAATCCCAAGAACCAGCAATCATTCACCTGCTGCTTTGCCATTGATCATGAGGAAGGCAAAAACAATCTGATTGAAAAGCCAACTGAATACGACTTCTGGAAAAATTATATCCCTGATCTTCGTCCAGCTTGGACCGGAAAATTATTGAGCCTCACCTATTCTCATCCCGTTACACTCGAACCAAGAACATTGGATTTCAATCCAGATGGAAGCACGGTGAACAAAACACTGAATCTCTGGAATTACAGACGCATCATATATCATAAAAATTTTCTCCCGGGTGTTTATAAGAGCGACATCAGTTTGATCAACTGGCCAATGAACGATTATATGCTGGGGAATTTGGTGGATGTAAGTGAAACGGAATTCAATCAGCATGTTGCCCGCGCCAAACAACTCAGCTTGAGCCTGCTCTATTGGCTGCAGACAGAGGCCAAGCGTCCGGATGGTGGAAATGGATGGCCGGGACTCCGATTGCGCAAGGATATCATGGGAACAGCAGACGGATTGGCCAAGTACCCCTATATCCGTGAATCAAGAAGAGCAAGAACAATTTTTACCGTGAAGGAAGAACATGTAGGAAAAGAACAATTTGAACAATCATATGGTAAAAAGGGAATGACACACTATCCATTTGAAGACAGTGTAGGAGTTGGATATTACCACATCGATCTGCATCCCAGCAGTACGGGTGATAATTATATTGATTTTGATTCCATCCCCTTTCAGATCCCACTTGGAAGTTTGATCCCCGTTGAAAAAGAAAATTTATTGCCTGCCTGTAAAAACATTGGTACCACGCACATCACCAATGGTTGCTTCAGGTTGCATCCGGTTGAATGGAGCATTGGTGAAGCAGTGGGATGTTTGATCAGTTATTGTTTGAGCAAGAAAACCACTCCCAGAAAGATTGCTACCAACAAGGATGCAATGAAAATGTTTCAGGCATTTATTCAGCAACAGGGACTCGAAATCAATTGGCCCAAGCAGAACAATTAGAAGTTGCAATTGGTCTTGTTATAAGTCGGATCACCCTGAAATCCTTTTGACATGGCAGTCCTGATGGTTACACATCCCTGATCCTTCTTGCCTTGGGAAATTTCTGAAACACCTTTGTAGTAATAAGATTTACCCGCATTGTTACCGCTCACGGCAATCGCTTTGTTGAAATACCTGATTGCCTGATCAAAATTGGACATGGAATAATAACAAATCGCAACGTTCTCAATGTGCACATAATTGGTAATATCAATGTTGGCAGTCACCAGATATTCTTTGGCGGCAAGCGCATATTGTTTTTGATTGAAGTGAAGCGTTGCCTGTTCCAGGTTCTTTTGTGCGATCTGCACCATTTCCGGTGTAATGACCGGAACATTGCGGACAGGATTGTTCAGGGAAGCAAGAAAATTATTTTTTATGTTGGTGAAAAGATTCACGCTGTCAGGAAAGTTTTTGAGTGCAGAGTCAGCCAATGAGATCAATCGCTGGTTTGCTCTTTGCTTCACCACCATGCTCGCGTTGAAATACTCCACCCATGCCCGCGACTCATTGCGGTATTTGGTATACAATGCAAATGCAGCATCGATTGCAGTGGTATCTCTTTTCTGTACCGATCCATATAACCAGTTTTTATATGCGCTGAAAGATCTGGGCTTGTACTCAAAAGCCAGCTTGGCATATTTATAACCACTGTCAGCCTGTTTCATTTGATAATACATGCCCGCCTTGGCAAATTCGGAATAATGTATGTATGGATTCTGCTTGGATGCCTTGTCCAGCATGCGTATCGCGGTTTCGTAATCGTTTTTTTTGAATGCGTACCTCGACATGATCGCATCAATCGGAATGGAATTGTATGAAAGTTGCGGATAGGTTGGAAAATCATATTCCAGATCGGGAATCTGTGCAATATCCTTATCCATATCACCAGAGAACAATTTTTGTCCCTTCATCGAATCAAATACCTGGTTGTTGATCATGATGGCAAGGCCGGCAAACAAGAGGGCTGGCAAAAAGAAGAAAGTGGTATCTATGCTTTTCTTTTTCGAAGTTGCGGTTGGAACGAGAAATACCAGCGCAGCCATGAAGGCAAAATTCACCTGCATGATGGTTCGCTCTATGGGAAAGTTGAAAGTAGCATCCACAAAATAGGCAGTGAGGCAGAATATACCAATCGCGGCAATCAGTCTCTGTTGAGCGGTGGATTGTTTATCCAGAATACGTTTGAGTTGCGTAAAGAAAATGATCAAATACAATGAAACATACAAGAGCAGTCCAATGATTCCCAATTCCGCAGAGGTTTCCAGGAAATCATTGTGGCAATGATAGGCAACGATGTAATCGTCAGAGTAAAACTTTTCATAGGGAATCGAAGCCAGCTTCCAGTTTCCATATCCTGCACCAACAATGGGGTGGTGTTTGAAATAGTCAAATGCGAATCCCCATAAATTGGTTCTTCCACTTCCTTCATTTGTAAATGCAATTGTCCCAATTCTTTTCAATGGATCATCATATCCCCCCAATGCCTCATTGTTTTCCTTGATATTTTTGAAAACAACGACCGAGAGCATCAGTGAAGCAACCAGACAAAAAGCATAGTAGCCAAAAGGCTTGAATTTGGTCAGCCTGTTCTCCCCTGAACGATCTGAAAGGATGATGTACATGAGATAGAGTACTGTAAGGAGTCCCATGCCAACAAACGTCGCGCGCGCATTGAGGATGAAGAGTGCATAAAAAGCAAGAAAAAGCAATCCCGCTGCAATCAATTGAGTAAATGATTTTCTGGCATGCAGAAAATAGATGGCAAATGGAATTTTGATGGCTATACTCGCAGCAATGATATTTTTGTTTCCTGTGTTTCCGGATGCGGCAAGAATGACTTCATCTATATTAGGAGAGTTGATGCCATCCAGAAATGTATTGATCGTTGAAACAGATTCCCATCCAAGCACCACCAGGAACATGGTGGCGAGGATGCTGAAATAATCTTCCCGGTCTTTCAGGAAAACTGAAATATTGATGAATGCGATGAGCGTGGTGGTCATTCGTGCATAACATACCAGCATCTCATTGCTGTTGATCGCATAGAAATAGGATCCGCCTGCCCAAATGAAAAGGAGTCCGTATCCAATGGTAAGCGGACTCTTCAATACCGCTGAAATCTGCTCTGCATATTTATTCCGATTCAACAACAAATACAAGAGGATGAGTCCATCGATGACTGCAACATAGAACCAATGCGGACCCATTACATCTATCGCACCATTGTCGGTGATGAAATGAACCAATAAATACAATCCCATCAATCCCAACTCCAGATAGTTGATCAGCTGCAACGTTGATTTACTGCTTACTGCTGTTGATTTGGCCATATGCGGTGATTCAAGAAGGTTAGTAGGAGTAGTTATTCTGCTTTGATGATTTTTGAAGAAGCGGAAATGCCATTTTCATTGATGGCTTCAATTCGGTAATAATAGGTTTTTTTCAAGTCCATTCCCATGTAATAATAATCATTTGCATCGTGCACCATGATGCATGTATACAATTTATCAGGATCGGTGCCGAGATATATATTATAGGCATAAGCATTGTCAACCGGACTCCATTTCAACCAGGCACTGCGTTTGTCTTTTTCTGTTCTCAAGACAACAAATTCTTTGACAGCATCCGGCTTTGCACCATTGCCGCTTCCAAACACACGGAGTCCGCTGATGGCAAACTTCCCTGAAGGAATATGTACGTTTTCCATTTTGATGTACCGCGCCTGGACTGGCTTGGGCAATTCAATATAATCATGCGGGACATCCGTTTTGTTGTCTGATTTATCAACCAATAGATTCCACTTTATAGCATCGGTTGAATAATACAATGTGTATTGATGGAATTGATCGGTTGTCTTACCCAGAAAAACAGCATCCTGATCTGCATAATTGATTTGAACAGCATGCACAGTAGAAATATTTCCAAGATCAGTTTGGATCCATTCACCTTTGTTGGCCGTTGCAGCCGACCAATAAGTCTTGATGCTTTCATCTACTGCATTGTTGGCAGCATAGTTACCATAGGTAGATGAAACAAGTACAGGCTTTTTGTAGTTCAACAACATCCATCCAGTGAACCTGCTTTTCAAATGATCAATGGTGTCACCTGGCAGATAATGCGGATAATCACCGAACGCAGTATTGGTATACATTACCCCATCATTGTCAAATCCCGCTGGCCATATACCCAATCTTCTTTCAAAATTATTTTTGACTGCAACCACCTGGGTGGATACATGCCAATATTTCTGCTGGTTATCCTGAAATGTTGCTCCATGTCCCGCGCCTCTCGAGAATCCACCTGCCTTGATGCTCAGCGGATCGGATTGGTTTTGAAAAAAATCAAGTGGACCATTGCCTACTGCCACACCATCTGCATATCCACTGAACTCCGTTCCGGGAGCAGCGTATTGAAAATAATATTTACCCTTGTGTTTGGTCATCCATGCGCCCTCGATGAAACCGTCTAAAAACGTATCATCCATGTTTTCGCCAAAACGGTGCCAACCGTATCTCCAGCTTTCCAGGAAATACAATTCTTTTCTCGTACCGATCGGTTGAAAAGTTTTTCGATCCAATTCTACTCCATACAATGGCCAGCGGTTGCTGCTTCCATTGTACATGTAAAATCTGCCATCATCATCTGTGAAAAATGCAGGATCCCAACCACCGATGCTGAATGAATCCACCAAAGGTTTCCAATCATTGGCTTTGGGATTGGTACTCATCCATATTGTGAAATTTGTTGAGTAAGTGGAACCCATCACCACCATCGTATCACCGATGATGCCTACAGCCGGAGCGCAGAGTTCATCGTATACATGGTGCCAGGGACGCAAAAATCTTTTGGAAACAAAGTTCCAATTGCTCATGTCCTTGCTCCACCAGTATCCCCACTGGTTGGTGCTGAACAAATAATAATCGCCCTTGTAGTTTACGATCACCGGATCTGCTGTTGCCCGGTGTCTCCCCCATGTTGAAAAATTCGGGATAGGTGTATAACCGTAATCAATGTTAATGGGATTGCAGTATGTTTTTTGCTGTGCAGTGGATTCAATCGACAACAAAAGAAGCATCCAAAAAGATAAATACTTCAAAATGATTCAAGTGACATTGGTTCAAACTAAAGATACAACTTCTTAATCGATCTTCTCGGCGTAAGTTGATTTGCTGAGTACGATACGGAGTTTGTTGCTTTTCTGAAACACACCATTGTACTTGTTGGAGAGGAAGAGTCCCCCTTTCCATACAAGCGTTTTGCTATCTGCCTTGTACTCATAGCTGCCCACACCGTGACTCGTTGCATCACTGTTCACGGTTACAGTATACGTACCGTCGTTGTTCAACGTGCATGTTCCGATCTGGGTTTTTTGCACTCCGGCATAGATATTGTAGGTGCCGAGAAAAGCAAACGCGGTTTGTCCCTGTGCAATCTGCTGCGCAATTTCCACTTGTGGCAATACAGCTTTCAAAGCAGCCTTTTGTGTGGATGCTTTGGTAGGGACAGCAGCTGCTTTTGGAGCAGCAGATTTTGATGAGGCTGATGTTGATTGTGCATGCGCAGCACTGATAGATACCAAGGCCAAGCATCCAATCAGCAATGATTTCATTGTTTTCATATTAAAATTTTTTAAGGTTGGTTCTTCGTTGGATTGGAATTGGCTTGTTTATCGATACGGATGAATATAACAACTTCATTGGTAGTAAGGTCGGTACTGAGCATGATCTCCTCATGTTTGCCAAACTTATCGGTGATGATCATTACAGCAGTATTTGGCGGATAGGTACCCAGGTTTTCAGCCACGATCACCATTTCATTGTTCCTGCGTTCTTTGTCAACCCGCACCTTGAACTTGATCGGCTTATCCACCTTCAATTCATGCTTGTCAACCACCAGTGTCCTGTTGTATATGACTGATACAGAGTCCTTGTCATGTATACCACTGTCAAAGATCTCAACCGTCACACTGTCGGCATAAGTAAATACCTCAATGGGCTTCTTCTTGATCCTCTTCGTAAGATACTCAACAATTCGTTCCTGTTCTCTTCTGAGTTTTGCCAATGAATCCAATGCAGCCAGGAGTTCTTCTCTCGTGATGCGATCCTCTTCGTCGGTTGTAATTTGGGCTTTCGCGATTGCGATTGTATCCTGTTGAAGAGTTGACGGTTGACGGTTGACGGTTGACGGTTGTTTGTTGATGCTTGCAGGTTTACTCTTAACTGTCAACTGTGAACTGTCAACTGCTTTCGGTTGTGGTTTGGCTACAACGAAGCTATCTGTCTGTAAAGTTTTGGGTTGTGGGTTTTCGGTTTTGGGTTGGGCTGTTACAGCTTGTCCCTTGTCCACCGTCCCTTGTCCCTTTACTTCAACCTTTGCAACCGCAACTGTATCTCTCTTCACCTCAGCTACTTTCTTCGCAACGACAGCAACTTTATCTTTCTTAACGATTGGCTTCTAAACTTTAACTGTCAACTGTGAACTGTCAACTGATTTCAGTTGACGGTTGACGGTTAACAGTTTTGAACTGTCAACTGCCAACTGCCTTTTCTTCGGCGCAACTACCAACACTCCCTTTAACGAAACAAAATCACTCAACTTCTTACCAAGTGCTGTATAGACAGTATATCTCTTGGTTGTATCAGCAGCGAGGTCGGTCCACGCGAGACTTCTGTCGTTGGTTAAATAAATTTCAGTTCTTCTGTTCAACAACTGCTGTCTGGAGCTGTAGCGCTTGGGACTGCAATTCTGCACCAAATAGTTTTTACCATAGTGGTTCTCACGGATCCTGTTTTTGTCAATGCCGTTCTTGATCAGGTAGCGGATAACAGCAGCAGATCGCCTGGCCGACAATTGCATGTTGAAATCAATCGGTCCGGAGCAATCCGTAAACGATCCCATTACGGCATATAACTTTGGATTGGCATTCAATACCTTGATGGTTGAATCCAGTATTTTCTGTTCAATCAAATTCAAACTCGATTTGCTGAATCCAAAATATACATTGAACCTCGTAAGCTGATCACCGCGCAACAACTCTTTCTCTTCCATCTTCAGCTGGATGATCTGCTGCTGCCTTACATACGCAATGGAGTCGGCTTTCTGCTTGTTAATCACAAAGTTCCCGGCTGACGCTCCAGTTAAACTACTATAATTCGTCCCGTCCGTTGGAGCAAAGTCCGCAGTGATCGCATATGTACCAGCATTCGTAGGTACAGTAGATGAACCATCATACTTCACATTACTTACACTACCCGCAACACTTCCAACAACGGTCGCTGATTTCGCAGTACCATCATATGTAACAGGTGAGTTCGTTACACTCAACGTAGGCGTCTGCTTGTTATCAATCGTGAGCGCAACCGTATTATTACTTGATACACAACCAGTCGTACTGTTCCTCACAGTTAATGTAAAATTATATGAACCAGCTGCACTCGCAGGTATCGTTACACTGATTGGACTGCTCGGAAGATTCGCGTTAGCAACCGCACTAAAACCAGACAAAGCAGGGCTCCCCGCCACAATTGAATACTGATTGGGAGTACCTGTAGTAGCTGTATATGGTATACTAAAACTCGTTGCAGAAGTACCAACAGAACTCACACTGCCTAGCGTAATCGTGGGCAGTGCATTTACAGTCATTGAAGAAACACTGCTATATGATTTAGATCCGTTATTGTCAGTTACCTCACAAAAGTAGTAGAATGTTCCAGATGTGTTTTTTGTAGGTGGTTGAAGAGTTGTAGTTGTTTGACCGGATATGGGTAATTGATTTAAAGTAGGCAAATTACTTCCAGTTATATTTTCATACCAAGCATAACTGTAGGGGGTACTACCGCCTGTCGCATTTGATACTGTAATTGTACCTGGAGTTGTATTGATGCAAACTGTTTGTGATGCAGGTAGAGGATTCCCCAAAGAAGGCTGCGAATTTCTAAAACTATTTAACTCTGCATCAGGACAACTAGAGGAAAACTTGAGTTCGCTAGATGCATTCAACTCACCAACTGTTGAGCTCTCACTATTTGGTTTTATTAAAACATAAATTCTTGTTGGAGTAGCATCTGGTAAGAATGCAAAATAATGAGTGGTGCCACCAGACGGACCTTTTGCATAAATCTTTCCGGGTATCCATGTTCCATTTAAATAAAGATCAACGCTTATGTTAGAACTTACACAACTGAAAGATGTAGCAGAATTGGCTGCTCTAAAAAAAACTTTTCGACTAACATAAGGAGTGCTAACTTCAATTGTATTCGACCCAGAAGTAAATGATGATGAGGCACTCTGATAATAATTATTAAATGTAACTACTGCAACACCCTGACCATCTACCTTAAGCGTCGATAATATAAGAAGAGGAACAAATGCCAATCTTGCAATTGTATGTCCCGTAGAGAAAATACCACGGAACCAAGAAAACAATTTTTGTATTGTACCTACAACCATTCGAATGCGAAATGTTTTCCAAATGCATCATTGCATTTGATCAATGGTTGTTCAAAAAGGAAATCGGACTAAAAGCTAAATGCTTAACAAGGGATTGGATAAAGTAGCCAAATAAAATAACTGGACAGGCTTTTGGTAGGATTGGACAAGAAAGAATATCAAAGATTGCCTAACTGGCATCAAAATAACGCAAAATGACCATATAATATTGTGATTTTGACTGAATTAAATCAATATTTTCCATGATCCTGGTCTTGCTGGTTCGATTCGAGGAGCAATTGACCTGTCCGAAATTTTAAAAATTACAGGAGAAAATCTATCAATATATTGAATTATATATAAATATATATTATTATTATACATATAAACAGCGATTTTAAAAAAACTGGACTGCCCCAGATATCATTTTATCATTTTTAAAATATTTAATAAGTCGAAATTAGTTGCAGTTAAAACCTATCTTGCACCACCCACCCGAACGAAAACCACGATTCCTGACTAAAAGATTATTGAATGATCATTTACATCGCGGTTAACACTATCATCTTCTCCATCCTGATGTTCATCTACAACATCAAGCAGAATAAAAACATCGGACTCCTATCGGCTTACCTGATCATCTACTCACTTTATTCGATTGCACATTACTCAACATTTTTTAGTAATGACCCCGTAATGGTTGCTTTTGGGTGGAATAACTTTTCTCCCTTTTATATGCTCGCGGGACCAACCATCTATTTTTATGTCAAATCCAGCTTGGAAGATAAAATCATTTGGAAATGGATCCACCTGCTTCACCTGATTCCATTCTTCCTGGTTACAATCGGTATCATCCCCTACTGGATGATCCCTTTCAATGAAAAAATAGTAATCGGTGAAAGAATTGTTCAAGATGTGAACAATATGAAGCTTATCCGGATGAACTGGATCTTCTCCAACCTGTTCATCTATTTCAGCCGACCCCTTACGGTGATTGTATACATTTTCGCATGTTTTATGCTCCTCTTCAAAAAAATGAGGATAGAAAAAAATCCAACCCGACAGTTTACACTTTTTACACGATGGATTTCAATCCTGCTCAGCATCTCACTGCTGCTGATCACAATACTTGCCATGATGGGATCCAACCTTTTTAAGAATGATGTGAGAACGATGCTGGACAAATACCAGGACCTCCATGCACTGGCAGGTGGACTCTTTCTGATGCTTCCACTGAGCTTGCTGCTCTTCCCGCAAATTTTATACGGCGTGCCAATCATCGAATCACACGTCACAATCAATCTTCCAATCAATCAGCATGATGATGCTCCAAAAAAATCATCTCCGACTTTCAACAAAAACCAGGAAGCATTCAAACAACTGAGCAACCGCATCCTTGAATACTTTGACAAGGAACAACCCTTCCTCAAACAAAATTTTTCACTGACAGATCTGGCTGTTGCACTCCATGTACCCCAACATCATATCTCCTACTGCTTCAGCGATTTTTTGGAAACAACCTTTACCAAACTGAGATCTGCCAAACGGATTGAATACGCACAAGACTTGCTCAGGCAGGGCATTACAAAGGATTTTACAATTGATAAAGTCGCAGAAATGTCCGGATTCTCATCCCGCTCGACCTTCTTTAGTACGTTCAAGGAAATCACGGGAATGACACCAACGGAATTCATGGAACAATCCAAGTCTTCTTAAACTTCTTCCATTCCTGCCCGTAAAAATGGAATGGTGGGAAGGGTTGCGATCAAACGCAATTCTTCATGCAATTTGGTTTCATTGTCAAGAAACCTGAATATCCTGTCAATCGGATTTTTCTGAAACATTTTCTTGAAAACAATATCGCCTGGAACCCGACGCTTGATCAACACATTCAACAATACCTTGTCAAACCAATTGTATCGCTGATCCATTTTTGTTGGATGATAAAAAGGCTTGCCTGTTTTTTTCAACTGCTCCACAATCAAGGCTGACTGCTTCTGGATAAACATAAATGTAAATCCACTCGAAGCCTTTGTTTGTCCGCCTGCTGTTCCAATGTACATCGTATTCCCTTCTACCCGCTTGAACTTTGCACTGGTCATGGGAATGATTCCAAATTCTTCCTCCGCTATGGTATATGCAACATCATGTAAATATTCTTTCATATAACTTTTCAATCCATCTACATATTCATCTTCCTTCAATAATGTTTCTGTAAACAAGGTATACTCCACCAATGCTTTTCGTTTCGTTAAAGGCATTACATACACAAAGGTTGTTCCATGGTGCTGTGAAACCCTGAAGTCCATCAATGTGCATGCATTCACATCAAATACATCTTCCTCCGCTTCAATCACCCAGCCCTTGAAATGCTGCAGCAAATGATGTGCATTTTTTTGTTGCATGGGATCATCAAATAAAATACTGTTGAATGCATACACCCCCTTGTGTTCGCCCCCTTCCGTGAAAACCCTTACCCCGTCTGATTCCTGTTGAATCGACATCACCTTGTCGTGCACAACGGTAATATTGGGAGATGATGCAATCTTTTCATAACAATGATTGTAAAAATCAATGCCGCGGATCATCTTATACCGATACGATCCCAATTCTTTCAAGGATGAATATCCATCTGCGTGAAACCATGCACTGCTCCATTGCTTGCAAACAACGGATTCAAAAAAGCCCTTTCCCTCTTCCCAAAAACACCAAGTGCGGTCGTTCAGGTTTTTTTCTGACTGCTCAATGAGTAAAATATTTTTGTTGGATAAACTCGGCTCAGACAAGATGTGCATGATCAAACTCAAGCCGGAACAGCCGCCGCCTGTTACTATGTAATCGTAGTTTGTCATTTGTGATGTTGACGGTTGACGGTTGACGGTTGACTGTCAACTGTTAACAGTTAACTGCTAACAGCCTCCGGCGCATACTCCACTTTCTTGTTCTTCATCAACTGCTTGTCGCGCTGGACTTTCTCCCAATATTTTTTGTGGACGTACAACATGCCGAAACTTTCTCCGTCATGCTTTCCCAAATGCTTGTGGTGCATCTTGTGCGCCCAACGAATGGCACGCACATAGGTATTGTTGCTTCTTGAAAACCATTTAAACCGCTGGTGAATGATCACATCATGCACCATGAAATAGGCAAATCCATATGCCATGATCCCAAATCCGATCGCCTGCAACCACCACATGCCGGGTTGCATGCCGATATAAATGCATGTCATGCTGGGGATGGCAAAAATCACAAAAAACGCATCGTTCTTTTCAAAGAATCCGGGTTCCACCTGATGATGATCCTTGTGCAAATACCATAAAAATCCATGCATCACAAAACGGTGGGTACACCAGGTGATGCCTTCCATCAACAAAAAAACACCGAGCACGATCAATGCGTAATACAATGGTACCATGGGATAAATTTACGACTCTTTTGGATGATAAAAATGAGTTGTCCCGGTGATGGCTGTCAGTCGGCCGATCGCCTACCAGGACTTATTTTGTAACAAATTATTATCGAATCAGTTCAATCATCCCCCATGAAAAAACTCCTCCTGGTTTTCGACGGCGCACACTTCTCGGAAGGTGCTTTCAAAATGGCCAATTTCCTCCATGAACAGGAACAAATACTGGTAACAGGCATTTTCCTTCAACCAATCGATTACCGCGACATGGTGGGATACAGCAGCATGGGCGCTGCATCGCCCGTCTCCGTAACCCCCTACCCAACCGATGAAACTGCCATCACCCAGAACATGGCAAGGTTCGCTGAACGCTGTCAGCATGCGGGCATGGAGTTCCGCAGCCACCGCGATACCGACATGTTCGCCCTGCAGGAACTGCAAAAAGAATCACGCTTTGCCGATCTGATGATCCTCAGCTCAGAAATTTTTTATGACAACATCAGCAAGGAACAACCGAATGATTACCTGAAGAGAATCCTCCGACAAACGGAATGCCCAATTTTGCTCGTCCCGGAAAACTACGCCCTCCCCAACAAAATCCTGTTGGCATATGATGGGAAACCCGAGTCAGTTTATGCCATCAAACAATTCACCTACCTGTTTCCGCATTTCTATCAATGGGATACCAAACTGATTACACTCGAAGAGGATGGAGCCGAATTTCCGCACCAGGACCTGATCATTGAACTGGCTTCCAAACATTTTGCCAACCTCACGATGGAAATCATCAACGACGAATCCAAGAAAACCTTTCATACCTGGATCAAATCACACAAAGAATACATGCTCGTCGCAGGCGCCTTCGGCAGAACAGAACTGTCCAATATTTTCAACAGGAGTTTTGTCTCAGATGTGATCAGGGATCATAGTATAACGGTGTTTGTGGCGCACAAATAACCGTTAACGGTTAACAGTTAACTGTTAACGGTTTACTACCTTTGCGCACAAATAAAGATGTATGCAAAAAGGTCCTGTTTCACAGTTCATCCAACACCACTACCGCCATTTCAACGCAGCTGCCCTTGTGGATGCTGCCAAAGGCTATGAACAACACCTGTTGGAAGGTGGAAAAATGATGGTGACCCTCGCTGGGGCGATGAGTACCGCCGAGCTGGGCGTTTCACTGGCTGAAATGATCCGCCAGGGGAAAGTGGACATCATCTCTTGCACAGGTGCCAACCTCGAAGAAGACATCATGAACTTGGTGGCACACAGTCACTATAAAAGAGTACCCAATTACCGCGACCTTACCCCGCAACAGGAATGGGAATTGCTGGAAAAGGGATTGAACCGTGTCACAGATACCTGCATCCCGGAGGAAGAAGCATTCAGAAAAATCCAACACCATATTGTAAGCCTCTGGAAAGATGCCGACGCAAAAAGCGAGAGATATTTCCCGCATGAATTCATGTATGAACTCCTCAACAGCGGGGTGATGAAAGCCGATTATGAAATTGACGTGAAGGACAGCTGGATGATCGCAGCTGCTGAACGCAACCTGCCGATCATTGTCGGCGGTTGGGAAGATTCCACCATGGGAAACATCTTTGCATCATACATCATCAAAAATGAAATGAAAGCAACCACCATGAAAAGTGGCATCGAATACATGGTATGGTTGTCTGATTGGTACAGAAAAAACAGCGGCGGGAAAGGCGTGGGATTCTTCCAGATCGGCGGTGGCATTGCGGGTGATTTCCCGATTTGCGTGGTGCCGATGATGTACCAGGATCTTGAGTGGCATGATGTGCCTTTCTGGAGTTATTTCTGCCAGATCAGTGATTCAACCACTTCGTACGGATCCTACTCCGGTGCGGTTCCCAACGAAAAAATCACTTGGGGCAAACTCGACATTAATACACCCAAATACATCGTTGAAAGCGATGCAACCATCGTTGCTCCGCTTATTTTTGCATATATCCTCGGCTGGTAAACCATGAAAGAAGCATTTCAATTTATATGCACGCGCGTTCAACAAAATGGTTGGGAAGAAATTGTATTGAGGGATCAAAAAACAAATTTCTCCGCTACCATCCTTCCTGCTGGCGGTGCCATCCTGAACAAATTGGAAGTTGTTCACCGTGGACAAACACTCAATCTGGTAGAGGGATTTGAAAATGCAGATGACTGGAAGGAAAACAAAACCAAAGGTTGCAAAGGAGCAAAACTTTCTCCCTTTGTATGCAGACTCAATCATTCAACATACGAATGGCAAAATGTAAAATACACCTGTGATAAACATGTCCTGAACGGACACGCCATTCATGGGATACTCTATGATGCCGCACATAAAATTGAACTTATTGAATCGAACGATTTCTATGCTGCATGCAAAATGTATTACCGCTACGACGGATCCCATCCCGGCTATCCATTCCCCTATGACATGAATGTGCGCTACAAATTGGAATCGGAGGGCAGGCTGACCATCACCACCACTGTCCACAACAGAGGTGGCAAAACGATACCAATGGCAGATGGCTGGCATCCCTACTTCAAAATTGGTGAAACCATCGATACAGCTTCGTTGCAAATCAACGCGAAAATGCATTTGGAATTCAACCAGGATTTGATACCCACTGGTGAAACCGTCGATGATGAAAGATGGTACAAGGGAGGAAAACTGAAAGATGTTTTTCTCGACAATTCCTATTTGTTGCAACAGAGAGATCCCCAACCGCATGCAACCTTGTCTGACGAAAGCGTGGGACTCGCCATTCACTTCTATCCCGAGAAAAGTTATCCGATTCTCCAGGTATACACCCCTCCGCACAGAAGATCAATTGCCATTGAGAACCTGAGTGCAGCACCAGATGCGTTCAACAATGACATCGGACTTATCCACTTACAGGCAGGCGAAAGTTATGATTTCAGAACAATGATCAGAGTAGATTCCTTTTGATGTAGTTGATGCTGTAACCCACACGTTTGGAAATTTCTTCCATCGATTTTTCCTGAGCCAACATATCGCGTACGATATCCTGTTTGATGGCTTTCAACAGGATGAGTCCACTGGTATTGTATTTCTTCAATATCCTGTTCAACTGAACAGTAGAAGTTTCAAAATATTCTGCCACCGACTCAACGCTGATGATGCTTGGATTGTCGAGCACCACCTGACGAATATTCTCGGGATTGATCGCCATCGCCTTGCGGGTTAGTTTGGCAACTTGGTTTTTACGCTGTCTATTGTGATACAAAAGAATGGAAATGAACAGCAGCAAAGCCGTAAGAAAAATTATCAGGATCCAGTTGCTCTTGTATTGGGTGCTTTTGAATTCGACTGCCTTAAACCTGTTCACCACGTCATTGAGCAATATCCATTTGTCAATGACAAAGAGTCCCTCGATGGATCCCGCATAAATCAAATCCCTGAATTGAATCAATGCATATTTATTGAACTCGGTATTGGGGATCAGTTCATAAATTTTTTCATCATATTTGATGTAGAGACCATGTCCCGTTGCAATCATAAGCTCTCCATTGATATAAAGGGTTTGAACCGCATCATAAATGGGATACAGCAATTTGGATTTCAAATTGGATAGTTCAAGTTCAAATATCCCTGATTTGGTGGAGAGAATGGCATGTTCATTTTCAGGACAGAAATTGACATCATAAACCGGCGAACCGATTTTCACTTTCACAATCGGCTTATTCGCTTCATATATGTATACATACCCATCCCTGTTACAGACATAGGCTTTATTTTCGAGCCATGCCACATCATAGAACTCCTCTTTTGGGTTCAACAAAATGGTGTCAATGATTCGATCACTTGTAAGGTCAATTCTTCCGAAACCCTCATTGCTCAGATAATAAGTATCCTTGTTGTGTGTAATCAGTTTTCTGAAATGATGATTGGTCGCGGGACTGAATACAATCTTTTGCCATTGGCCTGCTTCCAGTCTAAACAGTTGATCTGAGCACAAATAAAATCGATTGTTGATTTTAATCGCCTCTCCGCTTGCATAGTTAATCCCTTTGATAGTATCCAATCCAAAAACATCGTAGGCCGAATCTTTGTATATGGCAGAATAGGTGGAAGTAATTTTAGTGGAATCATCCACATAGATATGCCGAACCGATTCCCATCGATTTTTGATTTTGTAAAAAGTTCTTACCTCATATTTTAAAATGCTGCCCCTGAAAACCGCGTAATATTCATTTCCATCAACAGCTACTGTTATATTATCATGGTGATATCCGGGGAGATAAATTCCAACCGGATCGTAAGGCGCAATTTTTGTAGGTGGCAGATGGTCTGTATGGTAGGTGGTGAAATTGCCCTTTCTGTCGATCTTGCTCAACCAGGTATGTTTGCCTATATTTTCTGGCTGCAAGCGCTGAATCACCTCGAATTCCTTGTCCTCATTCAACCGATAGATGGCCGAGAGCGTCCTGGCGATAATGACCTCACCTCCCCCGTCAATATTATATACCGGTTCATTAAATGTAAATATCTTGGTCAGGATCGTGTCCTGGGAAAAAACAGAAAATGGAAGTATTAAAAATATTATTAATATGTTTAGCGAAACATATTTTTTTAGAACATAAAATGGCATTATTAGTACAATATTTTTATAAAAATACATTTTTATCTCTTTTAGTACATTTTTTTTGAAAATATATGGTAAATGTATTTTAATATAGCACAAATGCTCTTTAAAATAATACATCGATAGATTACATTTGTCCTGATTTATAGCTAAGGGCCATAGATCAACCCGTTTTAAAAAACAATATCCTTTCGAGCTCTGTTTCTACAGGGCTCTTTTTGTTAGCAGCCGTTAATATCTTAGTTGTAGTTGTTGTAATGGTTGTCGTGGTTGTCGTCGTTGTCATTGCTATCAGCTCATAATCAAAAACTTACAACCCGCCACAGCGGGCAAGCCTACAACCATTACAACCATTACAACAACTACAACCACTACAACTGTCAACTGTTAACTATCAACCGTCAACAGCTCACTCCACTTCGTCGTAAACCTCCCACTCCGCATCTCCTGCCGCATTTTCCAGTTGCGGGAGAGCCCAGAGGCTCCAAACTTGATCATATCGTCCCGCATGCTGAAATTGATATTGTCCAGCACCCCCATCAGTGCACGGTTCTGCTGTTTAATAGGAGGGGAAAACAGGTCACCCTGCAGGGCATCATCGGGAACAATCCCTCCAAGGATCACTCCTGCTTTTTTGTACTTGATCCCCTTTCGGTAAAGCGATTCAACCAGTGGAAGGGCCGCCTTGGTGAGTTCCCCTGTATCAGCCGTGGGATGCAGGAGGGTATGGTAGCGATGGTGGCTCTGTGGATTGTATACATACTTCTCGCCTGCTTGTCCGTCGCTTACCACAAACACATCGATCGTACTCGCAGCACTGTATTGTCTGCGTAATTTTTCTGCGGCACGCGCAGTGAAGGTGGCCACCGCTTCCCTGAGCGGCTGCAAATCAAACACGGGTTTTCCGAACATGCGGGTGGTGGCGATGACCTTCTTTTTTTCAAGCGGATCTTTCAACTGAATGCATGACTCGCCCTTCAGCTCTTTGATCATGCGCACCCCCACGACGCCCCCCAATTCTTTGCGTGCCCACTCTTCGGGCATATGGCGAAGCTGCCAGGCGGTATTGATCCCATAATACTCTTTCAGTTTTCTGGCATAGCGGCGGCCGATGCCCCAGAGATCAGCCACATCGGTTTGCTCCAACGCCTGCTGCAGCTGGTCTTCTGTTTGCAGCACCATGACGCAACCCGTTGCCTGCTTGTTTTTCTTGGCCAATCTGTTCGCGACCTTGCTCAATACTTTTGTCGGGGCAATGCCAATCGATACGGGAATGCCCGTCCACTGCACCACCACATCCCGCAATACCTGTGCGAATCCATTAAGGGATGCAGCAGGCAGATGATCCAAGCATACAAAAGCTTCATCCACCGAATAGACCTCCACACACTTATATATATGATGATCGGTCAGCACGCGGAGGGTCTCCATCACCCGCTTGCTCATATCCCCGTACAAATGATAGTTGGAAGAAAAAACAGTGATGCCCTTTTCGCGGATCAATGGTTTGATTTCAAAAAAAGGCACGCCCATGGCAATACCTGCCTGCTTGGCTTCATCCGACCGCGAAATGATGCATCCATCATTGTTGCTCAATACAACAACGGGTTTGTATTGCAGATCCGGGCGAAACAATCTTTCGCAGGAGCAGTAGAAGCTGTTGCAGTCAACGATGGCATACATAAGACAGTTAACTGTTAACCGTTAACTGTTAACGGATGTATCACATAGGTTACTACCCCCCAAATAGAAAACTCCGCAAAGGGATCGACTTCAATGGGTGCGAGGCGGTTGGTTTCGGGAATGAGTCGAATGCGGTTGAAGCCTTTTTCAAAACGGCGGATCAGCATCTCGCCGTTCAAGACGGCAATGACGACTTTGCCCGTTGCGGGTTTGATGCTGCGGTCTACAATGACGGTATCGCCATCAAAGATGCCGGCACCGATCATGGCGTCGCCACGGACCCGCATGAAAAAAGTGGCGGGCTTGTTGCGGATCAGTTGCTCATTGAGATCAATCCCCCTCTCGGCAAAATCATCCGAGGCTGCACCAAATCCAGTGGCATTGATGGTTTTGACCTGTTGTTGCGTGTATTGTTTGGAACCGGCATAGGCAGTTCCCTGATAAAGTTCCCCATCCATAATTACTAATTTATTTAGCAATTATATACTAATATTTTTAGTTTTTGAAATTTAGTTTTTCTCCCCGAGGAACCAGCTTGGCTTGCCCTTCACATGGGTGAGTCCGAAGCGCTGTATGCAGTCCTTGATATGCCGTACCGCTTCTTCAATGGAGTCGGTTACGAGGAACAACTGGAGGTCTTCTTCGGAGATGGTCTTGATCTCCTTCATCTTTTCAATATGTTCTATCAATTCCTTGTGAAAGGCCTTGGAAAAAATGATGACGGGAAACTCTTTGATTTTTTTGGTCTGGATCAGGGTCATCGCCTCAAACAATTCATCGAGCGTTCCGAATCCTCCTGGCATGATCACAAATGCATAAGAATATTTGATGAGCAATGTCTTGCGCACAAAAAAATACCGCATGTTCACCCACTTGTCCAGATAGGGATTCGGATATTGTTCCATGGGCAAAACAATATTGCATCCCAGCGATCTTCCACCTACATCCTTGGCCCCGCGGTTCGCAGCTTCCATCAGTCCGGGTCCGCCTCCTGTCAAAATGGTAAATCCCAATTTCGCTGCCTCCGCAGAAAATTTTCGGGTGAGCTCGTAATACTCGCTTCCCTCCTTGAACCTCGCTGATCCAAACACCGTTACACAGGGTCCGCTGAAATGCAAGGCCCGGAATCCGCGAATGAACTCAATGCAAACCTTGATGACAAACGTGAAATCAGCCCAACGCGAACGGGGACCTTCTAAAAATTGAATTTCTTTTTGCGGCATGGCATAAAGTTAACAAGAGGAAGCACGAAAAAAAACCCTCTCTAAAAATAGAGAGGGATCATCTAATGAAAATCATTCCACAGGGTACGAACAAACGAATCACTTATAAAATGAAGAGTCCTGTAGAATCAGATAAACATCAACTACAGCATAAAGTTAAACATCACAGGGACAGCAAAGAGTAAGGTACAACGATAATTTACACGATTACGTATTTACGCTTACATGTCATATGTAAGAATATAAAAAATGATTTAAATCAGTTTCACCGGTCAGCACGGTCATTTCAAAGAATAGAATCAGACCCGACATTTGTCAGAACCTTTAAAAAACAGTGCATATGAATGGGAAAATTTTGGATTTGTTCATGAAAGAAAACGATGCCTGGGATGACATGATCACGCGGCAAAAAAAAGAGATCCCGGACCTTGAAAACATGTTGTCGGCTGCCATGAAATTTAAAAAAGCAATGGACGAGGAAACTGCAACATCTTTTCAACACCTGAAAAAGGAAATGCACAACCAGCAGGATTTCATGGACGAACTGAAACGCGAGTTGGCAAAACAGCAACGTTATTTGGCGAATGAGAAAAAAGTGAAGGACTTCCCCATCAATTCATTGCTGATGCAAAATGCATTGAGAGAACGCATCCGGATCGTAGAAAAAAATTTTCTAGATCTTAAATGCAACTACCTCAATTACCTGGCGAGTAGTTTGTAGACGTACAATAAAATGATAAATGATACAATCATCATACATGATCAAACTCATTTTTTTTTATGCGTCTTGTTCTTAACCTTGCTGCTGCTGGAGTATAGATTTGCTACATTATTATTCATCACAAAAAATTAATGACTATGTCTGGCAATGGAAAATCGCTGTTGAGGTCATCGCTGTTGAGACCATCAGCATTGGAAGAAATCATGAAACCCTGGAATGAGTGGCTGGATGAGAGATGGCCGTTCTCTGCTCACATGCCTGCAGTAAATGTAAAGGAGTCCGATAAGGATTATCAGATTACAATGGCAGCACCGGGATTGGAGAAGAGTGACTTTAAAATTGATGTCAACGGATCTACACTGACCGTAAGTGCAGAAAAAGATGAAAAGAAAGAAGAGAAAGAAGATGGTTATTCCAGAAAGGAATACAACTACAAAAGCTTCTCTAGATCTTTCACCCTTCCCGAAGATATCCTGAAGGAAAAGATTGATGCAAATTATAAAAACGGTGAGCTGATTTTAATACTTCCCAAAAAGGAGGAAAGCATGAAAGCTTCTCACCAAAAAATAAGTGTTCATTGAACACCCGCCAGTCAATTTGCAGGTGCAATTGACTGGCATCTTTTTAAAACAGGCGAATGATGGTTAAAAATTTGAAGATTGGTAGCAAATGGACGCAGTATATCTTTGAGACAAGCTCATGGATCAGGCTCATTGATTTTTTACACCAGGAAAATGCTTTCCTGAAGACACGCTTGTCTGAAGTGATGGATGACATCACCAACAGACAAAACCTTGCACTTGCAGAACATTTTCAAAATCAATTTCTTGTAAAAGACGATGTGTACGACCACATGAAAAATGATCTGCAACGCCATGTTGACAAATGGAATCAACAAGCTTCCTCTGATGAATCAAATGCAGTGCAATTGCTCAAAAAAATTCACGCGCGACTGAAAGAGCAAATCGATTATATAGAAAGAGAACATACAGTTCTCAGAAAAGACTACAATACGTATCTGATTTCCCTTTTTGCTGCTCCTGTTATCAATTAAACAGGTTCTCCAACTTTTTCTCGTTGATCAGTACGATATGTCCATCCCTGATGTCAATCAGTTTTTCACCCTTGAAATCACTGAGTGTTCTGATAAGCGATTCTGTTGCTGTCCCTGCAATATTGGCCAGGTCCTCGCGTGAAATATGAATAGAGAAGGGTGACTGGCCATTGCCAAATTTTTCACGCAACAAAAGCAATGCATCTGCAACCCTTTTTCGGAGAGAGTTGTAGGCGAGTCCGAGCAACTGATTTTCTTTCTCAGCAATGTTCCCGGCAAGCAGCTGGATGAATTTTTTCATGATGAGGGGATTCTCACCAATCAAACTCTCAAACTCGGTACGAGGTATCATGGCTACTTCTGATTCTTCCATCGCCTCAGCAGTTTCTCTGTACACACTGTGCTTCAACAAAGACATGTACCCAAAATAATCGCCCTCCCCATACAAACCAATGGTGAGATCCTTCCCATCATCATTTGACTTGTACAATTTCACTTTCCCTTTGTTGACAAAAAATAAATTAGAGGGGTGATTGCCTTCGCTGTATATGATTTGCTTTTTCTTGTAAACATTGGTAAACCTGCCGGATGAAAATTCTTCCCATACGCTCTCCTTGCCCATTTCTTCGAAGAGGGTTTTCATGTCATACTGACCATTGGCATATTTTTCCTTGATGTGGTTGACCTTTTTGATGCGTTGTTCAATGGCATTCAACAATTCAAGTTCTGTAAATGGTTTGGTGATATAATCATCTGCTCCCATCTCCATGCCCTTCCTGAAATCCAGTCGCTCTGTTTTGGCTGTCAGAAAAATAAAGGGTATCTCTCTGAGCGCTTCGCTTTTATTCAACATATGCAAGACCCCATATCCATCGAGCACGGGCATCATGATATCACATACGATCACATCCGGCTTTTCCGTGCTTGCCTTCTCAATCCCATCTTTGCCGTTTTCAGCTGTGATCACGCGGTAATTGGCCAGTTCGAGAATCTCTGCAGTGTTTTCTCGAATCTCAACATTGTCTTCAATCAATAAAACAGTGTTCATAAGGTAAATTTTAGGGTAAACGTAGTTCCTGAGTTCAGTTCGCTGTCGACTTCAATCCTCCCGCCCATCAATTCAACATACTTGGATACAATATGGAGCCCCAACCCGGTGCCCTGTATGTTGGTAACATTCTTTCCTCTGAAAAATCGTTCAAACAAATGTTTATGGTCTTCTTCTGGAATGCCCAGTCCATTGTCTTTGACACGTATGGTCAGCATTCCACTTCCATCCATCTCGCTTTCAGCCCAAATGCTGGCACCATCAGAAGAAAATTTAATGGCGTTTGAGATCAAATTGATCATGATATTTCTAAGCAATGAAAGGTCCATCTTTACATGTGCCCCTCCATTGTGTTCATATACAATTACCTGTCCATTTTTTAAAATCGGTTGTATCTCATGGATCATGAGCTGTAGCTGCTCTTTGAGATTGAACTCTGATACATGTTGTTGAATTTTCCCTTCTTCAATTTTGCCGAGGGACAAGAATTCATTGAGAATATCTGTCAGATTGTTGACTGAAGAACGAATGCGCATGATGTGCTTATCGCGCTTGTCCTGGTCATCCGTTTGCGTATACTTGGCAATCAGCGATACAGAGGATAAGATGGTACTGAGGGGTGTGCGAAATTCATGGGAGGCCATGGAAACAAACCTTGATTTCAAATCGCTCAACTCTCTTTCCTTGCTCAATGCATCCGACAATTCCTGTGTGCGCTGCTCAACTTTCAATTCGAGCTCCTCGTTCAATTTTTCAATTTGTGCGTTGACCTGTTCCAATGCATCCTTCTGTGCCCTTAAAATATTTTCACTCTCAATCCGCTTGGTGATATCAATGACAAAAGCAATGACAAATTGCTCATCGTCTACTTTATAGTGACCCAGACTGATTTCCACCGGAAAAACTTCACCTGATTTTTTTCTCGCGGAGAGCTGGAGTCCCTTTCCCATGGGCCTGTTCTCTGGATCTTGGTCGTATCGTTTCCGGTGACCTTCGTGTTTGCTGCGGAATTGTTCGGGAATCAGGTTTTCAACTTTGATGCGACTGAATTCATCATTGGAATATCCAAACAATTCATTGGCTTGCTGATTGGCAAGAATGATGTTACCATCCTTGTTCACCAAGAGTATAGGCAGGGTGGCAAATTGAAAGAGTGCTTCAAACTTTTTTACCTCCTTGTAGAGATTGTTGGAGAATACCCTTTGTGCATCAATATCGATGATGCGTTGCAGGTAAAAATCCTGACCATCGTAACTGAACTTTCCGATATCCAGCCTGGCAAGAAATATGTCACCGTTGCCTTTTTTCAACAGCACCTCCTCTGTCCAGTTGCCGTGCCGCTTGATGTTGTCAAGCATGAGTCGGGATACTTTTTCATCTAAGGGATGTTCCCGTGGACAAAGAAAGCTGAAGTATTCACTGAATGTATCCCGATCCAGGATACCAAATAATTTGGAATATGAATCATTGAAATACATCAACTCATTTCCTTTTTCATCCCATACTGCAATGAATTCGTCTGAAAATGCAGACCATGTCCTTAACAAGGAGGCATCAAATGATTTCGCCATAACCGATGGTTGCACAATCATGTGGTCAAGATAGCAATTGCAATATTTTTATCATTGCGCAAAGCAATATCTTCCAACAAAAACTATGCTTTTATATAAAGTAAAGTTGCAAAATCATTGAGCGCTTTGAAGCATCTGCGCCCGCAAGAGTGGAAGTGCGATTTTAAACCAAACGGTATATTGATCTGGATGTTTTTCAATGTGTGAATGCAAATAATCGATATCCAAATATGCATAATCCCCCACTTCATCCTCATTGGGTTGAAGCGGACCATTATAGGTTCCAGTGAAAACATGGTCAAATTCATGTTCGGTAAGTCCGCTGTCCAATACCGCCTTGTATGTAAACGAAAAAGCTTTTTTCAACGCGATGCTGATGCCCAATTCCTCTTTGGTTCTTCTCATGGCCGCCTGCAATACATCTTCATCAGGATAAGGGTGACTGCAACAGGCATTGGTCCATAGTCCTCCACTGTGGTATTTCTTCAAAGACCTCCGCTGCAACAACATTTCACCGTTATCATTGAAAATGAAAACACTGAAAGCCCTGTGCAGAAGCCCTTTTTGATGGGCCTCCATTTTTTCCATCCTGCCGATGGGCTCATCGTTTTGGTTGACCAGTAAAACATCTGGGGAAATAAGCGACATGCATTTATGATTGGGGTGCATGTAAGATAGCAAGAAATTCTTTGCTCAGTGGACTCACACCGGGATCAAAATAGCCGATCAAATTACCTTTTTCATCGATGATGTATTTGGAAAAATTCCAAACGGGATCTCTTCCATTCCACCCGTTTTTTGCAGGATCGGAAAGCCAGTTGAATACATGGTGTTGTACTTTCCCTTTTACAACGACTGCTTTGGATGCCAAGGGGAAACTGACCCCGTAATTTTTCTTGCAGAAAGCGGCAATGGACTCATTGCTGCCTTTCTCCTGTTGCTTGAAATCATTTGCAGGAAATCCAATGATCTCAATAGTGCCTTTTTCCTGGTTGTACAATTGCTGAAGCTCTTCATACTGACCGGTATACCCGCAATCACTTGCAGTATTCACAATCACCAACTTCTTTCCTGAAAAATTTTTCATGGAAACAGTATCTCCTGCAATTCCTTCAAATGAATAGTCGTACAACGAAACAGGAGCAACTACTTTGCTCGGAGGTGTTTTCACATCTGTTTTCACACCAAAGAATCGGGTGATTTTTGTCAGGGCAGGATAAACGGATTTCAATACTTTTTGTCTTGCGCTCATATCGGTTTGGATTTTCGAAGAGGAACAGGAGCACCCGATCAGGAACATACATGCCAATAAAAATGAACGATTGAACTTGATGGATGATAACAACTGCATATCAGGTGAACTTGAAAATTTTTTTAATGATGGAAGTTTTTCCTTTGAATGGTGCATACCAGAGGGGCGCGTCGAACCATGATTTGGAGACCATGACTGACTTGGGACGTGTAAAGTTCTCGTATCCGAATTTTCCATGGTATTGACCAATGCCACTCGGACCTACTCCGCCGAAGGGCAGATGCGGATTGCCAATGTGCACCAATCCATTGTTGATGCTGCATCCACCGAACCGCACTTGCTGAATATATTGTTGCTGAATGCGCTTGTCATCCGCAAACAAGTACAATGCCAGCGGGAATGGATTTTTGTCAATCCATTCGAATACTTCCCGGTGTTCATTGAATGAGATGACCGGCAGGATGGGTCCGAATATCTCCTCTTTCATGATGGCATCATCCATGGAGGGATGCTCAATGATGGTTGGCTCAATGAACAAATCTTTTTCATCATGCCTTCCTCCACTGATGATGCTCGCTCCTTCAAGATAAGAGATCAGCTTTTGGAATCTCTTCCTGTTGATGATTCTTCCATAATCCTCGCTTTGCTGGACATCGTTGCCAAACATCTTTGCAATGTGGAATTTGATTTTTTCGAGCAGTGCATCTTTCACTGAACTGTGCACCAGCAGATAATCCGGCGCAATGCAAGTCTGTCCGGCGTTGATCAATTTGCTCCACACAATTTTCTTGGCAGTATAATCAATGTTCGCAGATGCATCCACAATGGTCGGACTCTTCCCGCCCAATTCCAATGTAACCGGAACCAGTTGCTTGGCAGCCATCTCCATGATTTTTTGTCCCACCACGGTGCTGCCTGTAAAAAAGATATGATCAAAACGCAGCGTTGAAATCATCAAAGGAATGATCTGCGCACCGACACCCTGCACCACATGCATATATTGTTCGTCAAATATTTCTTCAATGATTTTTTCTACAACCATTGCAGTATGAGGCGCCTCCTCCGATGGTTTGATGAATGCAGTATTGCCTCCGGCAATGGCGCAGATCAACGGACCAAATACCAATTGAAAAGGATAGTTCCAGGGGGCAATGATCAAAACAATACCCAATGGGTCCCTGTAAATTTTACTCGTGGATGGGAAAAACATCAACGGCGTGGGAACCGACTGAGGCCTTGACCAGTCTTGCAAATGTTTAATCGTAAAATCGATTTCCTTGATGATGATTCCTACTTCTGTTCCAAACGCCTCGAAACTTGATTTTCTCAAATCATTGTACAGCGCCTGTTCGATGGCAGCCTCGTGTTGTTGTATGGATGACTTCAGTTTTTTCAGCGTTTCGATACGAAATTTCAAATCACGGGTTGTCCCAGCATTGAAAAAAGCAAGCTGTTGGCTATAAACGGATCTGAGCTCCTGTTCATTGACAGAAAAATCCAGTTGGACAGGCTGTTGAAGGGTTTCTTGCATACTGATGATTTAAACAATCCATCAGTAAGTTAGTTCAAATTACAATCTGACCACCATACCAACATTGATGAGGTAATCAGCAAAAGCAGCATCTCCCTTGAAGTAAACTCCTGTTTTTTGCGTACGGATCATATCGGGCACGCTTTGGGTGCGGTTGCGCTGTAAAGCCACAGGGAGGTTGATAAAATAAATCAACTTCTTTTTCTCGTAACTGAGTCCGGGTTCTACCGACACCACATACCCCGGTCTTCTGAATCCGTTGCTGCCGCCGATAAGGTCTTTCGCTGGTATCCCCTCCCTTCTGTATCCGATGCTTGCACCAAATGATTTTTTCATATAGTTGATGCCTGCACGGTACATGTATTGATCAGGAACGCTCATCACGTTGCTGCCATAACTGATGCTGGCTGCAGTGGAAACACCTCCTCTTGCAGTGGAAGTCCCATTCTGTTCACGCGGATTGGAGAGGTAAAAGAAATTACCGTACAGGGAAAGTTCTTTTGACAAAGTATAGTAACTGTTCAATTCCAATGTAATACCCGTACCGTCATCACCCAGTTGAATCGACTGATCAACAGGTCCAAGTACTTTTGTTGTGTCATTTCGATAAAAATAATCCTGATAACTGTAATCACCAGTAGGCAACTTGATGCCCATTCCCAATTGAAGATTCCACTTTTGTTTCTCTTTGGGTCTCATCAACCAATAATACAATGCAAAACGCGCATCTCCGATTCCGAATGAATGCGTGCTTTTTCTGGAAGCGGGTCCCGCAGCATTGCCTGCATGCTCATACAAAGATGATCTGGCATTAGAAATGACGGGAAGGTTGATGCCCATGCTCCATCGCTGATTGAAATGTCGTTGTAAAAACAAATCAGTGCTGAATGAATGGTTGATGACTTCTGAGCCATTTTCAACCCTTTCTTTCTGCTCAATCTTGCCAACAAAATGTTTGTATGATTTAAAGTAACGGTTGCTCATGGTAAGGGTCCATCCCTTTGGATCCTGCACTTCTTCGTGATGCGTCGCACAGGAGAAAGCACCGAGTCCCCTGATGGCAACACATCCCTGTGCAGAAACGTTCTGAATCAACTGCAATGAAAAAATCGCAATAAATATACATCCACGTATCATAAATCTTTTTTTAACGCTCCAGTACAAGACATAAAAATGTATCAAACTGCTGCAATCATGCTGATCTCTACATTGACCCCCTTGGGAAGTCCCTTTACGGCTACTGTCTCACGTGCGGGATGGTCGCCTGAAAAATATTTGGCATACACTTCATTCACGGTCACAAAATGCGCCATGTCCGAGAGAAAAATAGTGGTTTTGGCTACATGGGAGAAGTCCATTGATGCTTCCTTCAAAACAGCAGCCAGGTTCTTCATTACCTGTTCGGTTTCATCGGCAATGGTGGTGGCTTCAATATTTCCGGTAGCGGGATTGATGGCAATTTGTCCTGAGATGAATAAAAATCCATTGGCCAACACAGACTGATTATACGGACCAATGGGAGCAGGTGCTTGATCGGTATTGATGATTTTCTTGGACATGTTTCATTTTTGGCGAAGATAATTGCTTTCAGTCAACCTATTTTTGCAGTAGATGAACAAACCACTGCTGCTCCATATCAATACAGCTTTGAGTGATGCGTATGTAGGATTTTCCAGGGGTGCTGATATCATCAGCACTGCCACCAGTGACAGTCCCTTTGACCATGCCGCCTTTCTGCAACCCGCCATCAAAGAGCTTTGCAGCGAAAACAATATTTCACTCGAGCACATAGATGCGGTGACTGTGGTGAACGGACCAGGGTCTTATACTGGATTGAGAGTGGGACTCTCTGCGGCGAAAGGAATTTGTTATGCGTTGAACAAACCACTGATCTGCATCAACACACTTGAGTGGTTGGCAAAAAATAGTGTCGACGCCAACGTTGATTTGATTTGTCCCATGATTGATGCCAGAAGAATGGAAGTATACACTGCTCTGTATGACAAATCATTGAATGCAAAGATGGAACCCTGTGCAATGATTTTAACAGATGAAAGTTTCAGGGATGCGTTGTCCAAACATTCAATTGCATTTATAGGGAACGGAAGTACCAAGTGGAAATCAATGGTTGAACATACAAATGCATCTTTCCCTTTGGTCAAAAGCGGAATGAATGAACAAATCAGTCTTTCACTTCAGAGGTGGGAATCAAAAGATTTCGATGACCTTGCCTATGCCGAACCTTTTTACATAAAAGACTTTTTCAGTCCCGCTTTTATTGCAAAAAAGCAATAAATTGCAATTCAAAAACTAACCAACCTACCCAAAACACCCAACATGTCAGACTTCCTTAAAGAAGAGAACTCCCCTATGAGTAACTCTTCTCCACAAATCAATCAATTGAAATCCACTGCACCATTTCTCAGTCACTTGAACATCAAAAAAGCAGGACTCATTCTCAGGGCCATCAACCACAAACTCAGACAGGAAATGGTTTCATTTATAGATGGCAAGGGTCGCGTTACGGTAACCGAAATGTTTGTTGAAATGCGCCTGGAGCAGTCCGTTGCGAGTCAGCATCTGGCCATTCTACGCAGGGCAGGCATTGTAAAAACAGAGAGAGAAGGAAAGTATATGTACTACAGCCTCAATCTCAATAAACTGCAATTGCTCAATCAATTGATCAACGATTTGTTGAAATAAGCCTGAGCGGGGCGAATGACGCATTGTAACGATGCTTCCACCTTCGGTGGCTCCACAAATAATTGGCTGGCCTTTCCCTGATGGCCTGCTGAACATAGTATACATATTTCAGCGTCAACTCTCCTGGTTGCATGGATGCAGGATCATCTGTAACCACTTCGGCACTGAATGAATATACACCTCGTTTCAGTTTGAAAAAAGTACCAAAGACAATCCTGTTGTTGCTCAAACGGGCTGCCTTTTCAGGACCTTTTGTAAAAGCAGTGGGTACTCCAAAGAAGTCAACCCACCATGACTGCGCAATGCGCTTGGGATTTTGATCTGCCACCAATGCAATGATGTATTGTTTGTCCTGAAAGGGTAGAAAATTATTTTTGAAATCCGTCGCGGGAATCAAAACCGTTCCGTACCTCGAACGAATGGTTGAAAACAGTTTTTCAAAATATTGATTTTTCAATGGCTGATACACTCCCAAAAAAGGAAGCTTGAAGTTTTTTGAAATGCCCAGGTTCACAACTTCCCAGTTGAAATTGTGCATGGTATGGATCTGAATTTTTTTATCCGTATCCAATAATGATCCAAGTACAGCGTGATCAACGATAAACATTTTTTCAATCATCCGATCACTTGCACTGAGCATTTTGAATGTCTCCACCAGCGAATCAGCAATATTTTGGTAGAAATCTCTTGCAATCTTTTCTCGCTCCTTCTCGGATTTTTCAGGAAACGCAATGAGCAGGTTTTCCATCACAACCGATCTTCTGTATTTGAATACATGATAAAACAGAAAGGTCATGCAATCACTCAACAAATAGAGCACCCTCAATGGAATCAGGGAGATGATGTAAAAAAACAAATGAACTATCGCGTGCAAAAGTCTCATCCATCGATTGTTTTCTTCAATGCCTCGATGCCCTCGGCTTTGGCAGCAGCAGTGGGACATACTTGCTTGTCGGATGATTTCGCTTTCAGCATGTTGGTCAGCTGCGTGACGAATACTTGTGAACCTGGACGGTCCATTTTGTTGACAACAAAAATATCTGCTACTTCAACGATGCCCGATTTCATCAATTGAATTTCATCTCCCGCTTCAGGCACCAATACCAATACCGTTTTGTTTGCATGACGGATGATTTCTATTTCTGATTGTCCAACGCCAACAGTTTCAATCAAGATCAAATCAAATGGACAAGATTGCAAAAATGCAATGATCCTATCCATGAACGGATGGAGTCCGCCCATGGACCCTCTGCTGGAAAGCGATCGAATGAATATCTGCTCGTGATTGAACCACCGGCTCATGCGAATGCGATCACCCAAAATAGCACCCTGGTGCAAGACCGACGATGGATCTACACAAAGCACTGCAACATGCTTTCCCTCCTGTACATATGCATCCAGCAATGCATCGACCAAGGTACTTTTACCAGCACCTGGGGGACCCGTTACACCAATCACTGGAATGGTTCGGGCGCTGGGGGGCCATTCAATCTCAGCCTGTGATTCAATCAGGGAAATCACCCTTGCAATACTTTTCTTATCGCCTTGAATAGCTTTTTTTACAATCAGCGCGTCCATGAATAGGCATAAAATTATCGCAATATGATCATATTAATGGGTATGATTCAACAACTTTACCCCACCTTTGCAAAAAAACTGCATGAAGACATTGTGTGTCGATCTTGGCAACACAAGAATGAAAGCGGCCATCTTTGAAGATGGAAACATCATCCATCTTTCAGTCATTGATGGAGATGTTCTATCTTCTATCCATGCATTGATAGAAAAATACCATCCCCAAAAATCAATTCTTTCCTCTGTCATTCATCATGACCAAGGGATTGAAAATATTTTATCTGCATCTACGCAATTTCACTTGCTCAATCATCAATCCAAACTGAACTTTTCCCTCGCCGTCGGAAAACCAGATTCCATGGGAGCTGACAGGCTTGCATTGGCAGCGGCCGTGGTTCATTTCTTCACTGGGAAAAACAACCTGGTGATTGGCTTGGGCAGCTGCATCACCTATAATTTTATCAATCAGTCAGGCATTTTCTTGGGGGGGAGTATTTCCCCGGGACTCGAAATGCGACTGAAATCACTCAAAGACTATACCGCATTGCTTCCATTGGTAGAAAAAGAATGGAATTTCCCGCTGATTGGATATGATACCAAGACCAACATATTAAGTGGAGTGATATGGGGAATGGCCAAAGAAATTGAAGGAATCGTGGCTGCGTATGAAGAAAAATATGGGAACTTTAACGTGGTTTTAACCGGGGGTGATTGCACCTATTTTGAAAGGCTTCTTAAAAATAAGATATTTGCAGACCCCGATTTATTATTCAAAGGATTGTATGCGATCAGTGAGACCAATAACTAATTGTTTTTCAGCGTTTTTTATCTTAACGGTTCTGATGATGTCAGGGGTGAAAGCCCAGGAAAATTCACCCTATTCCAGGTTTGGATTGGGGAACCTCACTCCC
>VFQT010000841.1_pt1 | contig 41358 bp, 29 predicted proteins | sample 3512381 | NCBI WGS metagenome assembly VFQT01 (sample SAMN10412376, study PRJNA504923) | tailings metagenome | isolation source: Relicate 2 Philex TSF3 active mining site | place: Philippines: Tuba, Benguet | collected 2017-08-29 | reverse complement strand
GTAATGAGCAAGGATTAATCTACACCGATGGCTTCGATCAGCGATACCTAAAAAGTGAATGGCAAGGGGTCTGGAATCCCTCGACGGCGACGCAATGGGTCTATGGCGCAGGGGCTGTTCGGGATGCGGTACAAAGCGCACGCTACGATGCGGTCGGATTTGAACGCGTAAATCCCTTTTTTTACCTATTCAACCAGCTTGAACATCGTTTTCCCAGACGGACTACTTTACTCGCGGCGCTTCGCTACGATCAACACCGTTTGTATGCCTCCGCATGGAGTCCGAAACTGGCCCTTCAAGGATGGATCAACCCCCAACAAAGCTGGAAAATATCGATTTCAAGGGGTTTTAAGGTCCCCGATTTTCGTCAACTATACCTCAACTTTATCAATCCTGCGGCGGGTAATTATCGAGTATTTGGCAGTTTGAGGGCCCAGGAGGGCGTCGAAGCACTCCAAATGGCAGGTCAAATCGCGGCAATCTTAGACGACTATGGTCGACTGGCCGAACTGCGTCCTGAATATTCAACGGCATTGCAAGCAGGAACTGTCCGTTATTTCGATGTTGCACAACATTGGCAAGCCCAGTGGGAGAGTGATTTGTTTCTGCACCGACTCGAAAACATGATCGACAGCCGGCCCATTGCTGTCCAAACCGATGGTGCGCAGATTTTTAGCTACCTCAACGTCAGTCGGGCCATGACTTCAGGTTGGGAAAATCGCTTACGCATCTACCACCGAAAGATATCTCTTTCCTTAGGGGGGCAATATTTATGGTGTGGCAGGCCCGATGACCTGAAGCGGATTCGCAGTGGTCAGGTCTACACGCGGGCCGAAGATGGCAGCAGTCGTCTCCTAACGGCCCGGGATTATCGTGGGCTTCCGTTTCGTTCTACATGGCAAGGCCAATTGATAGTGACCTATTCCCCAAAACTGAATGACTTTTTCATTCGCTGGCAAAGCACCTATCGCAGCGCTTGGATTACCGCAGATACTGATGGCAATGGTCTCTTCAACCAACAAGACCTCAGCGCTCCTGCCCTATGCACGAGTAGATTGGGCCTAGGCAGTTCGTGGCCCAATGGCCGTACTCCAACGCATTTCGGCCCTTGGACGTGGCAAGTCGGTATCGACAACCTGTTCAACTATCAAAATGCCTTTTTTATGCCAAACCTTTTACCCAGATCGGCGTTTATTCAATTATCTTACAAATTATTCTAAATTTTTTCCTACTAAAACACTTTACAAATTTATTTTTACCCTCTAAACTCCCATCAACCTCATGAACTCCATCCCATGGCTCAACGCTCGTTTCATTCTACTCGGTTTTATGATTTCACTGTTCTCGCTGTTGAACGCATGCAAGCCCGATGAACCCGAGCCTCCAAAAACGGAGTCCATCACTGTGCGTGACCTCCCGGCCGACACCATTATCGGCATCACCCCAGGCACGCCTCCAACGGGAGGGATACCCTATGGGGCAGGTAAGTTCACTTTTTACAGCTTGGAGAACAATGCTGTCGTTTCATCAACGGATAGTGCAAGCAACAAATGGGACTTAGCTTTTAGGGGCACTACCATTCTCACCAACAGCGGCAGCAGTGGACCCGGATTGGGTGGTGCCTTTGTTTGGAACGGACTATTCGACGAGCTATTCTCGATTTCCTCAGATTCGACGTTTAATGCCGACAATGCACCTAACTATGGAATTCCCACCGGCAGTGGTCGTGGCTGGTATACCTACTCGCAGGCCGAACAATTGGTAAGGCCTATTCCCGGTAAGGTGCTCGTGGTGCGTACTGCCATGGGCAAATATGCCAAAGTTGAAATTCTAAACTACTACAAGGGCGGAGTAACACCCGCAGTGACCGAGCCCGATTCGATCAAATACAAACTGCAGCGCTACTATACATTCCGATATCGCATACAAAAAGACGGCAGCAAGAATTTCTAATTTCGCACCTTCTTTTTCAAAAACGAGCTTGTTGGGCTTCGCGCTTTTCTACACCCCCAATACGCTATTCCCAGTGCACCCATACTCGATCGAGTCCGATTCGGTATGGCTCGTTTCTGCGTCCTGAGATATAATAATACTCAGCTATGTCCGCCCCCACGGCCTGTACAAAAGCCCTCTTAATCCGGGTTAATGATTCTGTAATACCTCCAGTTCCGGGTTGAACCAAATTCTCAATGGTCGTTCGAACGGCTTCTTGATCTTTGTTGGGGTTAAGATTCTGATAAATTCCTCTGAGCTCAACCTGATGATCCACCAAATCATTCAAAACCACGCCCTCAGGATGATTCAGGAAAAATAAAAAAACGGCTTTATTCAATGGAGACAATTCGAATAGGGTATCACCCAAGTCCGTAAATTTGATTTCTTGTCCATTTCTTGATATACACAAACTACTGGGTTGCTTGGTAAATGTGAAGCGCGATCGAAACAGCATATGTGTTCTCACCAAATCCATATAAGCGATAACTTGGCGCACGATATTCTTGTCCGATACATGATCTTTGATCCGTTGTGCACATGCTGAACAGATGTCGGCCGTTCTTAATTTATACTGAATACCGCGCTTATCCCGGTTAAAATCATTCATGCATCCTATGGATTCCAGGTGAATGATGTCCTCCATTTCTTCCAAATTCCTGGCCATGAAATGCCGTAGTAAATTTGTCACGATTTGATATACAACGGGATATCTCCATTCGCCGTGGGCGAAGACCCCCCAACCAGAAGTTTGCACAAACATATTTCGGGCTCCCGACAGATCAGGTGCAGAAAACCAGTTCAATTCGTTGGCATAATCGGTTAACAACACCACGAATTCGTTGTCGCCTATGTCATATTGTTGACGGAAGGTCCGACAAACATTAAAGAGTGTTTCCCAAGAAACGCTGGGTAAATCGGTTGATGAATGAAAGTCATGCCGCTTTTCGGAACCCTTTCTCTCCATGAATCCTAAACCTGTTACACGAAGTTGAACACCTTGGTCTCTTTGTTTCACAAACTGTATGGTTCCTTTAATCGTTTGCAGCAAATCCAACAAGCTATCGTAGCGCTCCAGACCAATTTCTTCGGAATACAACAGATGTACGCGCATTATTTTTTAGTTGTTAAATATTTATGAGCCCCAAACTACTTTAATCTATGCGTTTTGTCTCAATCTATGCGCTCTATTTCAGTTTTAGCTTTTTTTCGTGTATAATCTTCGAAAATTCAGAAGAGAGAAAACTCATTGAATTGCTCACCTCGGCCTTCTTAGAAGAAAATACATTCGACCGATTGAATTGGATACGGCTGGCCAAATCCCAGGCATCGATGTCCGCTCCTACAAAAGTGAATGACCAACGGTTATCGATACCCAATTGCTTGATCTTTCTGCCAATTTGATCGTAGGTATAACGCTTCGATGCATTTTCAAATCCATCGGTATAAATAACCACCATAGCATTGGCATTGTGGTGCTCAAGATCATGGCGAAGCAGATACTGCATGCGTTCTATGACGGTTCCTGTCGCATCCAGTAGGGCGGTCATACCCCCCAATTGGTAGTCTGCTTCTGTTAAGGACCGGAGTTCTGAGGCCGGACGTTGTTCGAAAATCAACTCGGGTTCATCATTGAATACCGTTAACGACACATAGATTGGGATTTCAGGATGTTCCGCCTGGGTGGCTCGAATGCTATCAAACTTCGTGTTCAGGGCCTGTAGAATTTCAACATAATGAGACTCCATGCTTCCACTCTTATCGAGGATCATGTGGTAATGTGTTGCATTGTGGGCAAAAGTCGGAATGCCCGTCGGGGCCTCTGTGGTGTTTTGCAGATTTTCGTTGGTGAGTAGGGGGCTTTTTGTGTTCATGGAGATGTTATAAGATAAAAGGTTAAAGAAGAGTTCCGCGTGCGCAACATAAATTTGCTGATTCTTGTTGGTTAACACGATGCAAAGATGCGTTAACCATAAACCTCATTTTTCAAAAACAAGCTTGTTGGGCTTCGCGCATTTCTGTCTATTTTGGAGCCATGTATCCCAAACTCATCCTTCAAAAAGGCCGGGAACGGCCTGTGTTGCTTGGTCACCCCTGGATTTTTAGTGGTGCCGTATTGACCGAACCGCAGGCCTCAGAGGGCGACATTGTGGCCGTTTGCGACCACAAGCAACAATTGCTCGCCCATGGGTTTTATAGTCCCGCCAGCCAAATCAGATGCCGGCTTTTCGATTTCTCCTCCCAAACAAGTGCAAGATTTGGTGATGACTATTGGAAACATCGAATCCTCCAGGCCCTGGCACTACGTCGTCCCTGGTTTGACCCCGAACACACCAACGCTTATAGACTCATGCATGCCGAAGGTGACCGAATGCCGGGCGTAATCGCCGACGCCTATGATCAAACTGTGGTGGTTCAATTGTTGATTCGGGGAAGTGAACGGCTGCTTCCGATCTTAGCGTCGACCTTGACTGAAGCAGGCTTTAAGCATCTTTATCTCAAACAAAAGAGCATCACCCGACACATTGAGGGGCTACAGCAAGAATCGGGCTGGCTAACCCCTCCCCCACCGATTTACCCAATAACTATTCGGGAGCACGACTGTCTGTTCGAAGTGGATCCGGTGGGTGGGCAAAAAACAGGGTTTTTTCTCGACCAGCGCGAGAGCCGATGGCTGGTCGGGCAGTATAGCCAAAAACGACGTGTATTAAACGCGTTTAGCTATACGGGGGGTTTCAGCGTCTATGCACTCAAAGGAGGCGCAACCTCTGTGGATTCGGTAGATTCATCACAACCAGCAGTTGACCAATCGCAGCACAATGCCCAATTGAACAATCTTCAAAAAAAACATCGGGCCATCACGGCCGATTGCTTTGACTTTCTGAAGCAATCGAAACCCGGTGAATACGACTTGATGATACTCGACCCCCCTGCATTTGCTAAAAAAGCAAGCGCTGTACCCAATGCGCTGCGTGGCTACAAGGAACTTAACTTAGAAGCCATGCGGAAAATATCACCTGGAGGACTATTATTCAGTTTTAGTTGTTCACAGGCCATTGACCCCCTGTTGTTCCGCAAGATGCTCTTTGGCGCTGCGGTCGATGCGCGCCGACAGGTGAGGCTTCTCCATTATTTGGGGCAGCCTGCCGATCACCCGGTCGATATCGGTCACCCCGAAGGCGAGTACCTCAAAGGATGGCTCATGGCGGTTGATTAATTCGTTTGTTCAAGACATAATAGGAGAACCATTGCTACTCGTTCATGGTAGTCACTAAAAATAAAGGCGCACATGGTGCGCCTTTATTTTTAGCACGGTTTCATCATTACTTCGACTTGCTCTTTTTGAACCAGTTGTCGGTATCAACGACTAAAGAGGAGGCCACAAAAATTGACGAATAGGTTCCGACTACCAGTCCCACAAGTAGGGCAAAGGTAAAGCCCTTGATCACCTCACCACCGAACAAGAACAACACCAATACCACCAAAATGGTTGTAAAGGCGGTGATGATGGTACGGCTGAGTGTATCATTCAATGCAGTGTTAATGACTTTCTGGTTTTCCGACACATGATGAACCCCGAGGTATTCGCGCAGACGGTCAAATACAACCACCGTATCATTGATGGAGTATCCGACAATCGTTAGAATCGCTGCAATAAAGGCTTGGTCGACCTCCATGCCAAACGGCATAAACTTCCAAAATAGAGAGAATACAGCCAAAACAATGAGTACATCGTGCAAAAGGGCTACCGATGCACCAATTGAATAATTGAGCTTGCGGAAGCGAAGGAGAATATAGATTCCGATCACAAGAATGGAAACCAGGATCGACAAAACCGCCGAGGTCTTGATGTCATCGGCAATGGTCGGGCCCACTTTTTGAGAACTCAAAATATGCTTATCACGGAAGGTCTCAAAATTAACCTGGCCACCCAAGATAGGGCTCAAGCCTTCAAATACCTTGCGCTCTACCTGTTCGTCTACCTCTTGCCCTTGTTGTCCGATCAGATATGAAGTAGTTACCTTAAACTTGGTGTCGCTACCAAACGTCTTAACTTCAGGCGCCGAAGTCAATGGCCCAGCCAATGCTGCCCTTATATCGGTTGATTTTTGTCCTTGAGGCACCTCAATGATATAGGAACGTCCTCCTTTGAAATCAACCCCCAGGTTAAAACCCTGAGCAAACATACTGATCAAACCAGCCACAATTACGGTTGAAGAAATACCGTACCACAATTTTCGCCGACCCAGGAAATCAATGTTCAGATTACTGAACAAGCGCATGCTCCAGCCCGTACCAAAACTCACCGTCTTGTTCTTCTCAACCAGATAGTCAATAATCAGTCGGCTGATAAAAATGGCACTGAATAGCGAACAGAGAATACCCACAATGAGTGTCGTGGCAAAACCACGGATCGGTCCCGTACCGAATGAATACAATATGATACCCGTTAAAAGGGTGGTAACGTTTGCATCAATAATCGATGAATACGCGTTTTTGAAACCATCTGCTACAGCCATGCGCATACTTTTACCACCAGATAACTCCTCCCGGATGCGCTCAAAAATCAGCACGTTGGCATCAACCGCCATACCGATGGTGAGCACGATACCCGCTATGCCCGGTAAGGTTAAAACGGCTTGTAAGGATGCCAAAACACCAAAAATGAAAAAGACATTCGCAAAAAGTGCAACATTGGCCACCAGACCAGCCCGAGCGTAATAGGCGATCATGAACAAGAGCACAGACAGCATTCCTGCCACTATGGACCACAGGCCGGAACTAATGGCTTCAGCTCCCAAACTAGGACCAACTATGGCTTCTTCAACAATCCGCGCGGGAGCAGGCAATTTACCCGCCTTCAGAATATTGGCAAGGTCTTTGGCCTCATCAACAGTAAAATTACCACTGATCGAAGACATGCCGCCGCTGATTTCCGAACGCACAGTTGGGTATGAATAGACATAGTCATCCAACACAATGGCGATGCTTCTTTCAATGTTATCTGCTGTCATTCGGCGCCAGGTTTTGGCACCCTCCGGATTCATCGTCATGCTGACCTCAACCTGCCCCATATTGTCGAGCGACTCACGCGCGTCGGTAATTACATCACCTTCCAATGGAGCGCGCGAATCATTGGATCGCGTTTTAACCGCAATCAGATCTAAAAAGCGCTCCCCTTCACCCCTTCCTTTTACAGTCCACAACAGCCTTAGATTGCGTGGAAGCAGTGCGCGCACTTCCTGGTGTGCAAAAATGGCGTTGACCTTGGCCGTATCACGAATGCTTGAAGTCCCAATCACAGGACCCTTAACAGAACGTGAACTACCATCCTTCTCCTGAGTTACGGCGGGCATCATGAGGGCAAACAACGGATTCTCCAAACGGGCCTGCGCCATGCTCTTGCTGGTATCACCTTCGGATGCGGTGTCGGCGCTGGCCAATTGCTTCATAAGGTCATCACCATTGGTGGTATCGGTCGCGGCAATGGCGTTCGTATCGGTTGTAGATTCGCTCGTTGCCGATAATGCTGCCAAGGCCGAATCCTCCTTGCCCGAACTTCTTTTTTTCTCTTCCCCTAAGAGCTTGTTCACATCAAAAATGCGTTGAATGATGTCGGCGTTCTCATAGGTCTCCCAAAACTCGAGTTTCGCCGTTCCCTGAAGCAGTTTACGCACGCGCTCAGGGTTATCGACACCCGGTAGCTCGATAATGATGCGGCCAGTTCCTTGTTGGCGCTGAATGTTGGGGGATGTAACCCCGAATTTATCGATACGGGTTCGGAGGATATTGAATGAACGATCGATGGCACCTTCTGTCTCAGCCCTGATCACATCAATGACCTCAGCATCGCTGCTGTTGAATGTGATCCGGCCTTGGTTTTCCCGGGTAGAAAATACTGCCGATAGGCGGGCACCATTACTCACTTCCTTCCATGCTTGATCGAACAAGGTCACGAAGTCACTCTGACTATTGCTTTGGCGGCTCTCGGCCAATGCCATAGCCTTGTTGAAAGTGGCATCCTTACTAAAATTGCTGAGCGCGCGCACTACCTCAGATACCGATACCTCCATGATCACATTCATCCCGCCCTGCAAATCGAGTCCCAGGTTGAGTTTATGCTCCTTAATTTGTTGGAAGGTAAACTTCCTGATTCCCATGTTCAAGACCTCTACGTCAGATATAGAATCTAAATAGGCCTTTTCCAAGGCACTGTCGCCCTTAGCATATTCTTTGGCACGGTTCAAATAAACACCTTCCAGAAAACTAAAACTCAACTGATACAGGCACACTACCATAAAGGCGTATACCAAAAATTTAATTGCTCCTTTACTTTTCATAAAATTTTATTTTTATAATATTGATTAGAATTTTTTCGTTATGTCCTATTTCATTTCCTCAAAATGAGATCGATCAAGTATACCGGGATCAGGCCAATCACGTCGCTTGCAATTAGCCCTTTCGGGGGTTACTCGAAACGAGGCTTTTCAAGGAGCTTGGGCAGGCATAATACAAGTAAACCAAGTACGCAGGCGCAATGTACGCTGCAGCAGCTGGCTGATGTGCCAACTGGTGTATTGATGATCGCTGAAGACATGAAGGCGACAACCATTCAACTCGTTCAAAAACCAATTGGTCAGCGTGTTCGAACTGGCCGTTCCCAAATAAACAACAGCACTCAGGGAAGCAGAGGGGGCGGCTGATAGAAAAAGCGGACTTTGAACCGGGGTATTCGGCTCCTTCGAATTCGATTCCTGATGTGCATCTTTAGTTTTCTTGCTGCATTCTGAATCTTGGCCCTGATGCCCTTCCAATTCATGGGTGTCAACCCCTTGGGCATTTTCATTCCTAAATTGCTCAGAACATGAATCGTACTGATTTAACAATGGGGTCTGGACCCACCCACCCCATGACCCTAAGAGTCCAGGTAGGAGAAGCAACCATACCCAAGCAGCTGTGTTTTTCAATGCCATTTCCTGAAGAAGTGCGAAGATAAGAAATAAGGGGGACAAACGGAAAAAACGCCTCAAAATCCGGATATTTGCACCAAAATTCGAAGTCATGTTGCAAGTGTCGGGGGTGACCCTAAAATTTGGAAAGCGGGTGTTGTTTGAGGATGTCAATCTCAAATTTACACAAGGAAATTGCTACGGTATCATTGGAGCCAATGGGGCTGGGAAATCGACTTTCTTAAAAATTCTGTCCGGTCAGCAAGAAGCAAGTTCCGGACATGTATCGATCACACCCGGCGAACGGATGGCTGTACTGCAGCAAAACCACTATGCATACGATGACTTCCCGGTTTTGGAGACCGTGATCATGGGACACAAGGAACTCTATGATCTCATGAAAGAAAAAGATGCACTCTATGCAAAAGCCGATTTTAGTGATGAAGACGGCATTAAGGCAGGCGAACTCGAGCAACGATTTGCCGAGATGAACGGCTGGAATGCCGAAAGTGATGCCGCCAGCTTATTGAGCAGCCTTCAAATCCCTGAAGAGGTACACCATCGACTCCTGCGTGAACTCGATAGCCGACAGAAAGTACGCGTGCTTCTGGCTCAAGCTCTATACGGCAATCCGGATATTTTGTTACTCGATGAGCCCACCAATGACCTCGATTTAGAAACTATTGATTGGTTGGAGAATTTTCTGGCCGACTATCCACACGTGACCTTGGTGGTGAGTCACGACCGTCACTTCCTTGATGCGGTGTGCACGCATGTCGTGGATGTAGATTTTGGGAAAATGAACATATACTCGGGCAATTACAGCTTTTGGTACGAATCGAGTCAGCTCGCCATGCGGCAAAAAGCCGATCAGAATAAGAAGCTGGAAGATAAAGTACGTGAACTTCAGGAGTTCATCAGCCGGTTCAGTGCCAACGCTTCCAAATCGAAACAAGCCACCAGCCGCAAAAAGGCATTGGATAAAATTAACTTGGAAGAAATTAAGCCCTCTAACCGAAAGTATCCAGCCATCCTGTTCAACCAAATGTTGCGCGATGCGGGCGACCAAATCCTAGAGGTCAGCAACCTCTCCGCATCAATTGATGGAACCAATTTGTTCTCTGGTCTCAACTTCCAAGTCAACCGCGGAGACAAAATCTGCATTCTATCGCGCAACAGCTTGGCGGTAACTGCCCTCTACCGCATACTTGCAGGCGAACTTCAACCGACAACAGGCGAGGTACGCTGGGGTGTTACCGTACATAAAGCGTATTTGCCAGCCGACAACACCCCCTATTTCGAAGGCAAAAACTTGAATTTGGTGGACTGGCTCCGAGAGTATTCGCCCGGCGAGAAGGACGAACAATTTATCCGAGGATTTTTGGGCAAAATGCTCTTCTCAGGCGAAGAGGTACTCAAATCCTGTACGGTATTGAGTGGAGGTGAAAAAATGCGTTGTATGTTCAGCCGAATGATGCTGCAACAGGCCAATGTCTTGCTCATGGATGAGCCCACCAACCACCTCGATCTGGAATCGATTACCGCGCTGAACAATGGCTTAAAAGAATATAAAGGCACTGTTCTCTTCACCACCCATGACCACACTTTGGCCCAGACTGTTGCGAACCGGTTAATCGAAATAGGAAGCAAGGGGTACCTCGATAAACTCATGGATTTCGATGACTACATGCACAGTAAAGCCCTGCTCGAACAAAGGGCATCCTTAAATGGTTGATTGGCATCGTCCTCCTGGCATGGATACCGAAACAGGACCTCGGTTGAAAGCCATAGGCCATTGGCCTTCAGTTACACTTGAATAGATTTTTTCCGAACAAAGAGTCCAAGATCGACAAGCGCGGCTGGAATCAGAATGCCCATTGCCCCGATGAGATTGAACCACAGAAACGGGAGGGCATCGGTCCAAAACAAAACCAGGATAAAGCCCTGGTTCACCAAAGCCAAACCGAGCACCCAGCCCGACGTAACGCGTTTCAACAAAAACGCGCAAAGAAATACTCCTAAGATGACACCATACACCAATGACCCAAGAAGGTTGACAGCCTCAATCAGGGTGCCCAGATGTCGGGCGATCATCGAAAACAAAATGGCATAAATACCCCAAGCCAATGTGCTCCAACGACTCACCCGTAAACACTCGGCATCATCGGCATTCGGACGAAACAAACGCTTATAAACATCCACTACCGTAGTAGCAGCTAATGCATTTAACTCGCTGCTGGTACTCGACATAGATGCTGCCAATATCATTGATACTATAAGTCCAATGATGCCCGAAGGCAAACGCTCAAATACATAATAGAGGAAAATATAATTGGTATCGCCCGAATCGCTGTTGGGTAATTCCTTTTTCGCCAATGCTTGAGCCCGACTGCGCAACGAATCGAGCTTTCTCTGCGATTGATTAAGCGCGCCCCCTGCTGTTTCGAGGTCTACAGCTGTCGATTCCATCGAATGTGCGCCCCTAATTCGTTGGGCGTCGAGATAATTGATGGCCGCTGTTTTTCGCTCATTAAGCGCCAACTTGTATTCCGACTCCAAAGTTTGAAATTCAACTTTGGCCTTGCCAACAACCAACTGACCCCGAAGTTCCGTATTGAACAGTAAGGGTGCCGGCTGAAAAATATAAAATACAAAAACCAAGACACCGACCAATAAAATCCCGTATTGCATTGGGATCTTCAGCAGGCCATTCATCATAAGCCCCATGCGCGATTGCTGAATGGACTGTCCACCTAAATAACGCTGTACCTGACTTTGGTCCGTGCCGAAATAGGACAGCATCAAGAAGGTGCCACCCAACAAACCGCTCCATACCGTGTATTTTTCATTCCAGTCGAAGCGCCAATCTACGGATTGCATGCGTCCCATGGCGTCTGCAACATCCAATGCTTCACCGATCCCAACCCCATTCGGAAGACCTTCTACCACCAACCAAGCCGCCCAAACCATGGCGGCCAGAATGATCGCCATCTGCGTTTTCTGGGTTCGGGCAACAGCTGTTGTGCCTCCCGTGAGCGTGTAGCCCACAACCACTGCGCCAATCGCCAGGCAAGTAAGGCTCAGATTCACATGCAAAACAGCGCTCAAAATCAAGGCCGGTGCAAAAATGGTGAGCCCAGCAGCCAGTCCGCGTTGGGTTAGGAACAAAAAGGCGGCCAGCGTACGCAAACGAACATCGAATCGATGTTCAAGGTACTCATAGGCCGTGATCACATTCATGCGGTAGTAGAGCGGTACCGCTACTGTGGCTATTATCACCATTGCAATGGGTAGGCCAAAATAGAACTGTACAAATCGCAGCCCTTCGGTGTAGGCTAATCCGGGAGCCGACAAAAAGGTGATGGCACTGGCCTGGGTTGCCATGATGGATAGGCCAACAGTAAACCACCCCATGTTTCGGCCCCTCAAATAATCGGCCGATCCGGAGGCTCTACGTTGCGCGTATAGTCCGTAGACTACAATACCAACTTGGGTCAACAGCAATACCCACCAATCCAATGAACTCATGTCACTTATCGCGGCGTTTATTCCTCTTGTTTATGTTGGGGCACTCGATTACTGCCGAGTTCAACCAGATTCGTGAGCAAACGAAATGCCCCGGGTACACCTGCGGGCAATTGTCTGAACAAACTGAGGCCAGTATATACCCACCAGCCACGGCCCACACGTCCAACCACCAAAGCCCCATTTTGTTCCTTTTCACCTGGATCTGACATGGCCAATAAGGCCTCTGCAGCGGTACTGTCCCAACGCGCAGCATAATATAGACCTCGTTCTTGCACCCATCCCCTAAAATCATCCCCATTAATTGGGTTGGGGCGATTCAGTAGCGGATGATCAGCATTCAATAATTGAACGGGCGCCTCCTCTACCGTCGTGCGCTGGCTGCCCAATTGCAGGCGAAACGGGGCCAGTGAATCGCTCAACAATCCGCGACTGGTTTGGTATTGCATCACCACCGTGCCACCACCATGGGCAAAACTGCGCAGAATCGGATACAGTTTGCGGTAATCCTCGTCGGTATTCACCAAGCGCACACCCAAAACCACCGTTTGAAACTCTTTGAGCATTTCTGGCGTCCATTGGCCAGCCGAGCGCTCAGTAACCTCATAACCCAGGGCACGCAATGCGGCGGGGATTTCATCACCAGCACCCGGAACATAGGCTACTTTGGCAGGCTGATGCTCTAGCCCCACACGCAGAATGGGGATGCGTGCCTCAGGCAACAAAGTCAATTGCGGGAGGTGTGGGTATGTCAACACAATTTGATCGCGCGTGTATTCGCGTCCATCGACCGAGGCGCGTACCCTTGCTTCACCCGCCTCAGCATGGGTTGAAGCATCGACCACAAATTTGACGACTCGGTTTTCTCCAGGGTTTAATGAAGGAAGTGTATGGGTTTGGGGTTCAACCTTCCAGCCTTGGGGCACATCCAGTTGAATGGAAATGGATCCCATACCCGTAGTGGAAGATAATCGAACCCCCAGCTGAATCGGCTCATGCCCTTTGTGCAGTGCAATGGGGTCAACAAACGAGAGGTGCAGTGGGGGCACGACAGTCAGCGGCCTATAGCGCTCGCCTTCAGCAGGGTCTGTGTAGCGGTGCATAGCATCGACACGCGTCTTAATGGAAGACTTATTCTTCCCACTGTAAACTGAATAATGAGCCACGGCATGTAGGGCGGCAGGAGGCGTTGGCACACCAACCCAGTTCTGACCGGGCAGGTCAAAAAAACCGGTACGCCCTGTTCGACCTTGCAGCCAGAACGGCTGCGAAAAGGGAAGATCGACGGGCATGAATATTCGTTGATCTCGAGATACCAACCTATTGAACGGAAGAAAAGTATCGATCGTTAAAGCGCTATTGACTTTGAAACGATTGAGCACTTGGGCATTCGAACCGTCGGCACTGCCCGAAAGGGTTACCCACTGTATGGAGTCGAGATGCACCACGCCCGGATGTCTTCTGATGCTTCTGAATTGAATGGTAAGCGAATCACCAGGGCAAACTGAGTGTCTGTTGGCCGTTAGCTCGTGCCAGACACCAGCAGCATCCAAAATCAAGCGATCAAGACGAGTCAATTCCTCTTGGCGCCGGGAAAATTCGGGCTGCTGCATCAACAATTCTTTGGCTGATATCAACTTCGGCAACATACGCCAAGGCTCATCGAGGCGAAAGGCACGCTCGGCACCCGATAGCGCTCTGAAATAAGCAGCCCAAGAAGCATCCTTTCGTTCAGCAGCAGCCTGTTCCAACAATAAGGCCTGCAATCCACCCAAGATGGAGTCGCCCGCCAACCATTTGAGATACTCCAATTCCTCGCCCCTTTGCAAGGCCGAGCCGAAACCTTGGCTTCGGTGCATCGAACGGCTTAAAGCCGCTGTTTCACCAAAACTTCGACCAAGAATCGGGGAAAAACCGCCGACATCGACCATTTCCAGTCCTTTTTTGTCAAAATCTGGCCGACCAAAAAACCACCAACTTGTGTTCCAGTATAGTGTTTTTGTTTTCCAGGCCCCTACCCCGTTATTCAATTGATCCGGGAATCGATTGGGGTCTGCGGCGGCGTGAAATGCCTCTACAGCCAATTGAGCAGAAGCGGTATGATGACCGTGGGTGGCACTTGGTTCGGGGGTGAAGCGGGTGATGATGACATGGGGTCGAAACAACCGAATCACCCAAACGACGTCGGCCAATAGGCTATCGCGATCCCACTGACGAAACGTCTCCTCTGGTGTTTTGCTGTAACCGAAATCGTTGGCGCGGGTAAAGAACTGACGAGCCCCATCGATGGAGCGAGCCCCCATGAGTTCGTAGGTACGGATCAAACCCAACTCATCACCCGCTTCTTTACCGATGAGGTTTTGTCCGCCATCGCCCCGTGTCAGTGATAAATAAGCAGCATCGACGCGTATGCCCTTGGATAGCCAGGTAAGCATACGGGTATTTTCATCGTCGGGGTGCGCCGCCAGATAGAGTACCCGAACAGGCATTTGCAATGCCCTCACTTCCTCCAAAAGCCCAGCCGCGCTCACTCCAGTGGTTGGGCCAAAACCGGTTTGGGCCATCAACCAACCTGAGCAACCAACAAAGAGAAGAAGAAATGCGCTGGAACGCAGAAAAAATCTACTTCTTCTTGACTCCGCCACCTGGAATAACCCAACCTTTGATGGATGCCTCGATTTCGGGGCGTGTCATTTCAAACCATTCACTGGTTTTAGCCTCACCTACTGCGATCGACTGACGGGCCGAAGCCAATGCATCATTTATGTTACCCGAGGCTGCAAGAGCACGGGCTTTGGTGAAGTGGGGCATAAAATGCTCAGGGTTCAATTCTACGGCACGCGTGGCCATTCGAAGGGCCTCGGCAGTACTGCCTCCCTGGGTGAGTAAATACGAAGCAGCATTGTGGTGGGTATACCAATCCGCTTTTGCATTGTGAAAATATTGGTTGATGTTATCCATGGCCAGCGACTTCAAATCAGTGGATACACCAAATGACACCCGCATTTTCTCCCATCTCAGAACTACCTCGGCCCGATCATCACCCGTCAATTCGATGGCAAAATTTAAGCGCTCCTGTATGCGTTCACTCATGCCGGGACGAACCGTGAACCGTACCACATCCAACTCCTTTTTGTAGTTGGTTGAGCCCCACTGACCTTCATTGGAATTCAGAATGATGGTCCAATTATCGCGGCCAGGGATGGTAAATAATGCGTATTTACCCGCCTTCACTGTATTTCCGGCAATCTGAACAGCCGTACTGAAGCTGATTTCAGTAGCCGAATTCGCACCGGTTCGCCAGACTTCATCGAAAGGCACCAAATCACCCCAAACCACACGGCCTTTAACCGCTGGGCTGCAGTAGGTAACAGCCACCTCCGTTACACCCACAACCTGCATCACGCTGGCTTTCGGACTGGGCTGGGGTAAAACAAGCTGGGAAAAGGCGTGCGTGGCCATAAAGCAGCAGATCATCGTTGCTGCAGACAGGAAACGAATTTTGGTAAAAGTTATCATAGGTTGTTCATTAAGGTTTAAAAAATAGGTTTAACGAATAGAAACATAAACCCATTAAAAAAGTTCGTATTGCGTACATTTAGTCTTGCACAAATTTAGTTTAACCTGTGGAAATTACGCGTATTATTGATTCAATAATTGATGCAATTGACGGAAATTTGCACGCCTTCATTAACAACCGAGCAAGCCCATGAACCATACCTACCTCATCGTTGAACCGAGCATCGAACCCCATATCGCACTCATCCGCTTGAACCGTCCAAAAGAGCTCAACGCTCTGAATCTTGAACTCATGGCGGAATTGCGCGACACCCTCAAGCAATTAGATCAGGATGATGAAGTTCGGGCGATCGTGATTACAGGCGATGAACGGGCCTTCGCTGCAGGTGCTGACATCAGGCAGATGTCGGGAAAGAGTGCGGTCGACATGCTGCTTATCGACCAGTTTTCAACTTGGGATACCATCAAAAAAATCAAAAAGCCCCTGATTGCGGCCGTTTCTGGATTCGCATTGGGCGGGGGAAATGAATTGGTGATGCACTGTGATCTTGTGGTGGCCTCTGAAACGGCACAATTTGGACAACCCGAAATTAAACTGGGGGTGATACCAGGGGCCGGCGGCACACAACGATTAACCCGTCAGGTGGGGAAAGTTCGTGCCATGGAACTGGTTTTAACTGGGGAATTCATCAGCGCCCCCCAGGCACTTGCCTGGGGGCTTGTGAACAAAGTGGTGCCCGTCGAACTGTATCTTGAGGAGGCCTTGAATGTGGCCCGGAAATTAGCGTCGCAGTCGCCCCTGGCCATTCGACTCGCAAAGGAGGCTGTGCTCAAAGCACAGGATGCTCATTTGGCTGAAGGACTTGAATTTGAACGCAAGAATTTCTATTTGCTTTTCGCCGGACAGGATCAAAAAGAAGGAATGCAGGCCTTTATCGACAAACGAAAACCAAATTTTACCGGTCGATAAACCCACTGGTCGATAAACCCGAAACCCCATCAATCGCCATCCAAAAGATTGCCGAAACCGCCCAGAATTGATCCTTCTTCTTTGCGGCCACCAGCTCCTGTACCATAGCTCAAAATTCGGGCGGCCAATCTCGAAACGGGCAGGCTCTGAAGCCAAACCTTACCCGGGCCGCTGAGTGTGGCAAAAAACAACCCCTCCCCACCAAAAATCATATTTTTCACCCCCCGAACCATTTGAATGTCATAATCGACACCTGATGTGAATGCCACAATACAGCCCGTATCGACCCGCAACACCTCACCCGGCTGAAGCACGCGTTCCAAAATGTAGCCCCCTGCATGCACAAAGGCCAACCCATCTCCTTCCAGCTTTTGCATGATAAATCCCTCACCACCGAACAACCCGGTACCCAACCTGCGTTGAAACTCGATACCTACTCCCACACCTTTTGCGGCACATAAAAATGAATCTTTCTGACAAACAACTTTACCGCCCAATTTTTGCAAATCGAGGCAAATGATCTTACCCGCATACGGGCCGGCAAATGTGACCCGCGATTTGCCACTGCCGGTGTGGGTAAAAGCCGTCATAAACAATGACTCACCTGTAAGAAGACGTTTACCAGCACCCATGAGCTTACCCAAAAAGCCCCCTCCACCTTGCGAAGACCCATCGCCGAATAGTGTGGACATTTCAATGCCTGGATCCATAAACATAAAGGCTCCACTTTCGGCAATCACCGTTTCATGCGGATCTAGTTCGATCTCCACACACTGCATTTCCTCACCATAAATTTTGTAGTCGATTTCGTGATTTTGTCTCATTTTCATTAATTCATTTTGATGTGTAAAGATTCCATAAAATCATGTAAATATTTACTGTTGTTGTTGTTATACTAATTAAATATCATTAGAACATTGAGCAAGAAGAAAAATGCAAGCTGAAAGGCGGCATATAAGAGGACCACTGGATTCACCCGCCTGATTCCGGCCATTTCGGCCAGCGACAACAAAATCAGGGAAAACACCCACCATGCTATGTAGTTGCGCATGGGTGCTACAAATAGACTGCCCTCTCCAGGCGTATCCCAAGTCCAAAACCCGAGGAAAACAGCCACCGGCTCGATCAGTACATCGGCCAGCATGACGGCAGTGGCACCCAAAAATGGTCGTATCTCTGTCGATATTTGGGCTGCAAATGACAGATGAGTGGATGCATAAACGAGTACCAACCAATTGATGCCAATGACCAATGGCACACCGGCGGGTGCATACCCAAGCACACGACCGTAATGATAGGCACCAAATACATTGCCGGTGGCGACACCATATACCTCCACCAGCCAACCGGCCAAACAGCCCAACAGGAGCAGTACACTGTGGGGCATGGGTACAGGTCGCTCCATCAGCCACACATGAATTGCACCCAAAATCAAAACATAAGGCACGCAGAGTAAGAAATACTGCCGTGTTGTAGGCCATGCTAAACCCAAAGCGCCAAAACCATAAACCATCCCCCAAAAAATGAGAAAATAGTTTCGTACCGAAAGAACTTCGAGCCAACGTACCATCAGCGCTTGTGTTTTTTCCTGGCTTTGGGATGAGGATGAGCACGGGCAACCAAATCGGCCGTGATGGCGGCCGAGTGTAGGCACAAAGGGATTCCACCACCCGGGTGAACCGTTCCCCCGCAATAAAATAACCCCTTGATGCGCTGATCGCGGTTGGCTTGCCTGAGAAAAGCAGACCATCGGCTGTTGGATGCTGGCCCGTAGAGAGCACCCCCCACAGCGCCCGTAGCTCTTTCCATTTCAAGGGGTGTGATGACCCGTTGTTCATTCACCAGCGACTTGAGGTCTATGCCAAGGGCCTTGCTCAACCGATCAAATGCCTCCTCACGCAGCCGCTCCACCAATGCCTCCCAAGGAAGGTCGCGCTGAGCGGGTACATTGGCCATAACAAACCAATTTTCAAATCCTGAAGGGGCATCGGCAGGATTTTTTTTCGAACTGATGTAGACATACCAGGTGGGATCGAAGTCGATCTCGCCGCGTTGCAAATGCTGAAATTCGCGCCTGTAGTGTGTGGAGAAAAACACGTTATGCAGATCCAATTGGGGGAAGGAACCCCGAACAGCCCAGTGAAACACCACAGCCGATGTGCTGAGTTCCTGCGATAAAAACCTTTTGAGGCTATATTTCCGAGGCATCTGTTGGCGTTGCACCTGCAATATGTCGTTGGCACAAACCACAATAGGGTAGACCTCCCGTTCCTCCCCTAAAAGCAAACCTTTCAGTCGTTTTTCATGGATCCAAAACCGATCGGCCCGAGTGTTCACTCTGATGTGCACACCCAGGTCGATGGCCAGCTGATGCAGCGCATCCCGAAGAGCTACCATGCCTCCATGGGGGTAAAAGGCACCCCTTTCCTGTTCAATGTGGGCAATCATACTGAGTGTACCTGGCGCCCTATACGGATCACTTCCATTGTAGGTCGCGAATCGACCAAATAACTGAAGACTGCGTTCATGACGCAGCCACCGCTTCTGGAAATGATACATGCTGGTGAAAATGCCCAGCCGGGGAATGGCGAATAGACGTAAAAACGTGCTTAGACGCAGCAAATTGCGCCAATCATGAAGCGATCGCTCTATAAAAACCGAAGCCGTGATTCGGTACATAAAGGCCGCCCGTTTTAGGAACGCCAAAACCTGAGCGGCGGGCTCACCAATTTTCTGTTCCAATTCAGATGCCAGTCGTTCGGGCGTCGACCACGCATTGACCTGGGTTCCGTCGGGGTAGAAATATCGGGTCACCAATTCCAACCGATCGTACGTTACATAATCGGACATTTTTTTACCGCAGTCGGCGAAGAGCTGCTCCATGACCTCAGGCAGGGTAAACAAGGAAGGGCCCCCATCGAAGCGAAAACCATCGGCTTGGTAATCGCGCATTTTACCCCCAGGTTCAGCAGCCGCCTCCAATAAATCTACTCTGTAACCTTGAGCTGCTAGTCGGGCGGCTGCTGCCAGACCGGCCACACCTCCACCGATGACGGCCACCCGCTGACCGACAAATTCATATTCTGCTGATCCTGAACCGGATCTGCGTCTGGATCGATGATTGCGCCTCGAACTCGTTATTTCTACTTCTAAATCACCCTGATTGGTGTACCCAGCGTCTTCCTCCAGCCGAGGTTCCTGCATGGATTCTATAGGACGATGCCGGCGGTGTCTGTGTTTCATCAACGATCGAGGAACTTGAAACAAATGTCAATGTTAACATTCGGTCAAATCGACTCAAAAAAAAGGAAAAATCGATTATCCTCAGCCTTAGAGCCAAGACAGGCGATGAGAAAGCACAGACCCAACGAGAAGAGCTGCCTTTTCAAAATTACTGATCCGAATTCTGGTAAGCATAACTTGAGCCGGTTCTGTGCGTTTAATTTTTCGGAACAGGTTCAAATAGAAACGATAAGCCGTAAGAACACCTGTGCGTGAACCACTGGGAAGTTGACGAATGCCTTCATATGCCTTTCTGAAATCTTCTTCAATATCCGCTTCTATCGCTTTTTTGGCTCGCTGATCAAAGTGGATTCCCAAATCGACCCCCGGAAAATAGGTTCGACCACGGTTTTCATAATCGTCGCGGATGTCGCGCAAAAAGTTCACTTTTTGAAAGGCCGCACCAAGATGACGAGCAGCGGGTTTGAGGCGGTCGTAGAGTGAATCATCGCCTGCACAAAACACACGCAGGCACATCAGGCCCACGACCTCAGCCGAACCATAGATATAGGTGTTGTAGGATTGCTCCGCGTATTCGATGTCTTGCAAGTCCATAGACATACTGTCGAGAAAGGCTTGGATCAGATCCCGGCCAATTCCACACTCGGAAACGATTTTCTGAAAAGAATCGAGCACGGGGTTTAGGCTGATGCCCCTGTCGATCGCTTTCCAGGTATCTTGTGTAAACTCTTCCAAAAGCTCGGATTTGTTGAACGCATGAAAGGTATCAACAATTTCATCGGCATACCGTACAAAACCGTAAATGGCATAGATGGGATCCCTAAATTTCTTATCGAAAGCCAAGATTCCCATGCTAAACGATGTGCTGTAGTTGCGGGTGATGATCCTACTGCATTCGATGTTGGTGCGGCGGTAGAGTGCGAGCATAAACTGTAATTATGTACATTGAACAAAATAATAAGGCAAAGGTTTTGAAAAACTTATCCACAGCCGTCTAAGGTCGATCAATCAACAGGATCAGATGGGCCAGTCGCGAACAATTTCGCCTGTAACCACCTGCCCAGAAATAATGGTAGGTGGAACACCCGGACCAGGTATGGTAAGCTGCCCTGTGAAATATAAATTCGCCAGCTTTTTGTGCCGCATGGAGGGCTTGAAAATGGCCGTTTGGGCCAGGGTATTGGCTAATCCATAGGCATTACCCCCGAAGGCATGGTAATCGCGCCGAAAATCGGAGTGCGCATAGCTGTGGCGGACCTCAACCGCATCGCGTATGCCCACCCCCACCATGTGCTCAAAACGATCCATCACTTGATGATAGCAACGCTCGCGCGCTTCTTCTGGATCCGGAAGGTCCACTGCGAGGGGCACAAGAATCACCAAATTTTCCTTTCCTTCGGGAGCCACTGTGGGGTCTGTTTTGCTGCTGAGCGATGTGTAGAACAAAGGACGGTCTGGCCAAGAAGGGCGGGCATATATTTGCTCAGCATGTCGATCGAACTCCTCATCGAAAAACAAACTGTGGTGAGTGAGTCCGGGCAATGGTTTTTTTAGTCCAATATAAAACAGAAGACTCGAAGGTGCCATGGTTCTGTTTTTCCAGTAAGCAGGGCTGTACTGTCGATGCGTGGCGGGCAGAACCTCTTGCTCGATGTGGTGGTAATCGCCCGCAGCAACCACGACATCGGCGTCGTAGGTCTTTTGCGCCGTATGAACACGTGTGGCATGAGCACCCGCACACTCAATAGACTGTACTTCGGCATTCGGGATCAATTCAACGCCCTTCTCTTCAGCAAGTGCAACAAAAGCCTTCACAATTTCCCCCATGCCGCCCATAGGGTACCAGGTACCGAGCGATAAATCCGCATAGTTCATCAGGCTATAGAGGGCCGGCGTGTTTTGAGGAGTAGCACCCAGGAAAAGTACCGGAAATTCCATGAGTTTACGCAAACGTGGTTCCTTGAAATGGGCATATACATGGCTGCGCATCGATTGAAACACATCCATTTTGAGCATATTTCTGAGCAGTGATACACTGGCGTATTCCAGAACAGAGCGGTTGGGCTTGTAGACCAAGTCGCGCATACCGATTTGGTATTTTTCGCCTGCCTGTGTCATAAATGACCGCAGTTTTTTGGCCGATCCGGGTTCGTAATACTCAAACATCTGTTCTATTTCAGGCATTTGGGCCGGAACAGTCATCACATCATCCTTTCCAAAAAATACAGTGTATCCGGGGTCGAGCCGGTGGAGGTGGTAGTAGTCGGATACCTTCTTGCCGAACTGAGCAAAATAAGCCTCGAAAACGTCGGGCATCCAGTACCACGATGGCCCCATATCGAAACGAAATCCCTGACTTTCCATCACACGCGCCCGCCCACCGAATTGGGCGTTCTTTTCGAGAAGAGTGACCTGATAACCTTTGTGGGCGAGGTTGGTGGCGGCAGATAATCCTGCGAAGCCCGAACCGATTACGACAACTTTTTTCTTTGGCATGGTTGAATGTTCCTCATAAACAACAAACTCCCCGGTCGACAGTTTTCAATGGATGAGAATTTGTGCACAAAATCGACTGAGCATCGACTGAGCATCGATGCCGAGCATCAAAGATGCCAAGCATCAAGTTTGAGCCGTATTCCAGCATCAAATTTGAACCGAATTCAAGCATCAAATTTGAACCGAATTCAAGCCACATAAAAAAGGCTCCCCTCAGGAAGCCTTTCGAATTACTCTGTTGATCATCTCAGTTGATCATCTCAATTGATTATCTCTGTTGAACATCATTATGCCACTTGCATGCCATAAGCTTCACCGTAGACATGGAGTCTTTTTTTCAGGATTTGACGCGCCATGTGAATGCGGGTTTTGACTGTTCCGATGGGAATACCAAAGTGATCAGCTATTTCTTGGTACTTATAGCCCCTGAAATTCATCATAAAGGCCTCTTTCAAATCGTAGGGCAAACGACCAATGTGCATGTGAATCTGCTCCATATTAAGCCGCTCGAGACTCTCATTCGGAACCGCATGCGCAGAACTATTGAGGTAGTATTCATTCTCTGTAGAATCGAGCAGGGTGTTGCGCTTCACTTTCCTTCTGTATTGATTAATGAAGGTGTTTTTCATGATGGTATACAACCAACCCTTGAGATTGGTGTCGTCGGTGAAACGCTCACGATGAGTAAATGCCTTGAGCAAGGTTTCTTGCATCAGATCGTGGGCATCTTCCCGGTCTTGTGATAAATATAGGGCGTAAGCTTTCAGGGCGACTCCATGCTCTCTCACTTTGACACTGAAGGTATTGGGATCCATGTTTAATTTTTTGGTGGATTAGTTAAACAAAAGTAGAGGTTCGCCACCGAACATCCAAGACTTTGTTTAACTTTTTTTTAAAATTCTTAAACAAATTAAAATATTAATATTTTAATATATGTTTTATATTTTTAATCAATGAATTACAAATAATAAGTCTCTCTTGCGTTGACGCGATTTTTCGTTGCCCGTTGAGACAAAGCGATTCTATGCTGTAAATCGCACCATATTTCGAGCAAATGAATCCAGGAAAAATAATTTTAACACAATACAAAATAACGCTTGTAGCGCGGAGAACGGTAGCGCATCAAGAGGATGAGCATCCAACGCATCAGAAAGCGCGGAATCCATGGAGCTTGTCGAAACCGAATGGCGTCGGTGATGAAGGTCTCACCGCTGCCGCCTTTTTTGATGCCATGGTAATGCTCCCAACTGCGCAGAAAAAAAGGCAATTGCTCCCCGCAATCAACAAACCAATACAGGCCTGGCGACTGGGAATTGGCTCGAATAACACCCGTCCATGCCTGGGAAAACAAGCCAAAATTCAATTCAATTTCGATTCGATGGCCTACTTCATTCCCATCCATCCGAAGAAGGCGGGCTTTGGGAAAGGGTGGATTGAGGGTCTCAAAAAGAGACGCACCGAAACCAGCAACCACATGATCAAAGGATGAAGCGACCTTCGTTACGACCACAAGATCGGCCGGTCCAGGTTCAGCGAAAGGAAATTGAGTTGATTTTCGGCTCATCGGATTTCGGACTGATTTTCGGTCATTGGATTTCGAACTCTTGTTCGGCCCAATTTAATGGCATGCATATGAATTGTATGGGTATCTACAATTCATCAACGCGATCCAATAGGGACTCGGCCTTCAGCAGCAGGGCCGATCGCTTTCCCGGGTCCATACGGTCCCAATTTCGGTAGACCATGGCCAGGCGTACGTTCGGCCGCAATATGCGCTCATGCCGATCGTGGAAATGCCAATATAAGCTATTGAACGGACAAGCATTGGCTTCGGTCGATAATTGCGGATTGTAGCGACATGACCCGCAGTAGTCGCCCATGCGCTTGATGTACTGACCCGATGAAACATAAGGCTTGCTTGCCATGAGTCCTCCATCGGCGTACTGACTCATGCCGCGGGTGTTGGGCATTTCCACCCATTCGACGGCATCAATATAAACGCCCAAATACCAACGATCGACTTCATCCGGATGAATACCAGCCAATAGAGCAAAATTCCCGGTGATCATGAGCCGTTGGATGTGGTGTGCATAGGCCTGCTGAAGGGTCTGACCGATGGCATGACGCATGCAGGCCATGTGCGTCTCCCCTGTCCAATACCAAGACGGCAAGCTGCGCTGGTGTTGTAGCTGATTCAGCACACCATAACCAGGCATATGTGCCCAATAGACCCCGCGAACATACTCGCGCCATCCGAGTATTTGACGGATAAATCCTTCAACGGATGCCAGCGGATAACGCTCAGGCTCGCTCATCCAGGCTTGCTCTACCGCTCGAACCAGCTCGTTGGGGCTGATGAGTTTTGCATTGAGGGCAAACGACAGCCTGGAGTGGAATATAAAGTCGTGTCGACGGGTAAGGGCATCTTGGTAGAGCCCAAAGGAAGGCAGCAGCCTCTCCATAAAGTGCTCCAGGATGGTTCGGGCCTCATCGGGCGCTGTGGGCCACATGAGTTTTTCGGGCAGCTCGCCGATGGTTTGCACCCCCTGTTGTTTGAGCCAATCGCTCCAGCCTGAGGTTCGGTGTTCGGGCATAGGCAATTCTGGGATGACCACCGCCGCTGGGATTGGCTTTCGGTTTTCTGCATCAAAATTCCATTCACCCCCCTGCGGTTGTTCGCCCTGCATCAGGATGCCGTGTTTGCGGCGCATTTGTCGATAGAAATACTCCATTCGCCAGGTTTTGCGCCCGGCAAAAAATAAGGCCGTATCGTTTCTTTCGGTGTAAAAATGTTCTGTGCCGACACTGTAGGCTTCGATTGGGGCTTGCTTGGCCCAACGCTTTAGTTCCTGATCAAGCCTGAATTCATCGGGTTCTTGCCAGGCCACCGATGAACATGGGTATTTTGCCACCACCCAATCGAGATTGCCCGCCACCGACTGCTTGTTCTCGGGGTCGTCGAGGGTGATGTATAAAATGGCATGGCCGTTTTCTTGCATCCAAAGAGAAAAACGACGCATGGCCATGAAAAAGGCAACAATCTTTTGAATGTGGTGTTGGCAGTAGTCGGTCTCGCTCCTGCATTCCATCATCACATACAGAACATCGGGTCGACCGCTCTGAAACCAGCTGTGCCCGCGGTTCAGCTGATCGCCCAAAATCAACCGTATTTCACGAAAAGGACCTGGCCGATTGAGGGGAGGCATGCCTTTGAAGTTCATCTTTTTTTCAAACAAGAGGCATGCCAAATAAGAGGCATGCCATTGAAGTTCATCTTTTTTCAAACAAGCAGCGGGCGTCGTTGTTCGCTACTTATGCTAAAAATCCCGCATATTTTATCCGGTTTGTCTATTCAACTCCTGCTACCGATTCTATTCAACATCATGGGGTGTCAATCTTCCCTTTCCAAAGTGGAACCTGCACCATTCGAAAACCCGAGTTTCCACATGCGTGCGTCTAACCTTTTGTTTTTCCGCAACATACGGAGCTATTATTATGTTCGGATACAGGACACCCTACAGCCCTTAGAGGTTTTTCGTTGGCGCGCCTTTTCCGCTCGTCCGCCTTCCCCTCAAATCCAACCTCTTCTGCTGATCAATACCCTCAATGACCGGGTGGTGATGTTGCTCAGTCTGAAGCTGCCAAACGGCTCTGAAAATCATGATTTCCAGTTGATTTTATCTCATCCTTCTTCGCCCCAAGCCATCGATACCCTCCGTTGCAGCCCGCAAGATCCACCCATAAAACACCACCATCTACTGGCCCGACTGTACGGAGCCATCGAAAACCGAGAGAACATTGAATGTTTGGTGCATGGACAAGGGGTAGCATCCATTTTCACCAACGAAAAGGAGCGTGCCGATTTTGGGTTGCAGGTGCGCGATTACCTACGGCTCATGGGTGCTTATGATTGAGGACACCCTCTAATTGAGGACACCCTCTAATTGAGTACGCCCTCCAGTTGAGTACACCCGCCAGTTGAGTACACCCGCCAGTTGAATACACCCGCCAGTTGAATACACCCGCCAGTTGAGAACACCCGCCCTCCATCGGTCCTTTCAAAGTCCTACCCTCCACCCCATCTTCTCTCCTATCTTTGCAGCGATTCGCATCAAACGCTATGCAGTCTAGTCAAGCCCCCAACCTCAACAACACCCAAATCGCATTTTCTCGCTTTTCCGATGCGGAGCTGCGCGACTCCTACTTTTTGTTTCGCATGATGGGCTCCCCTTGGTTGGTCGATTGGGGAAGCCGATTGGCTCAATGGGCCATTCGCATTGGGCTCCCCATACAGTGGGCGATTCGAAAGACGGTTTATAAACAGTTTTGTGGGGGCGAAACCATCGAAGAATGTGAAACAGCGGTGGCCGAACTAGCGCGAGGCAGCGTGGGAACCATTCTCGATTATTCGGTTGAGGGAATGGAGGGCGATGAGGCCTTTGATGCCTGCGCGGATGAGATTATCCGAACGATTCATCAGGCTCGAGGCGATGAACGGATACCTTTCGCTGTCTTTAAAGTAAGTGGGGTGGCCCCGGCGGATCTACTCGAACAAGTGGGGGCCATGACTCCTGCTGCAGCAGGGGATTTGCCGGAGTGGAATCGGGTTCGATCGCGTGTGCGCCGCATCGTTCAAGCCGCTGCCGATGCGGATCAGGCGGTTTTGGTGGATGCAGAGGAGAGTTGGATTCAGGATGCCATCGATTCGCTTGTGCATGAGCTGGTTTTGGCGTTCAACCGCATCAAACCCATTGTCTATCAAACCGTGCAATTGTATCGACATGATCGATTGGCGTACCTCAAAAGTACGTTCGATCAAATGAATGCAGCCGGATGTCATTTTGCCGTAAAATTGGTTCGGGGGGCCTATATGGAAAAAGAGCGTGATCGGGCAGCGCTTCGCCATGCTCCGAGTCCCATTCAACCCGACAAAGCCTCGACCGACCGGGATTTTGATGAGGCGGTACGTTTCTGCTTAGACCATATTGAGCATATGGCTCTTTGTTGCGGGAGTCACAATGAGGAAAGTAACATGAAAATGATCACCCGAATGGGGGAACTGGGCATTGCGCCGGGCGACCCTCGGATCTGGTCGGCCCAACTCAAAGGGATGAGCGACCACATCAGTTTCAACCTCGCCCATGCCGGTTATCGCGTGGCCAAGTACCTTCCGTATGGTCCCGTTCCTGCGGTTTTACCTTACCTGGTGCGTCGTGCTCAAGAAAATACGAGCATGGCCGGTCAAATGTCGCGCGAGTTGGCTCTGCTATCCGCCGAACGCCGGCGCAGAAAAGCAAGACTTTAGATCCGAAAAAAGGAGTTTAGGTGCGAAAAAAGGAGTTTCAGCTTGTCCATTTTCGCCTGTACGAACCCGAGGGGTCGTACCGATCGGCCTGAAGGTCCGGATTGAATACCCTGTTCGGCCGAGGGTCAGTACCTACACCAGCCAGATAGGTCCAGTTGCCGTAATTACTGGCCACATCATAATCGATGAGCTGGTGTTCGAACCAGGCGGCTCCAGCGCGCCAGTCGCCATGCAGGTGATGCACCAGATAGCTTGCCACCACCTGACGACCCCGATTGCTCATCCAACCGGTAGAAGAGAGTTCGTTCATGTGGGCATCGATGAACAGATGTCCGGTTTTACCCGTACACCATTGTTCGAATGGGGCGCTCGCTCGTTTCGTCCTAGGAAAATGTGCGGTCGATGCACCCTTGGGCATAAACAAGCGCCGCCCCCAAAGGCGAGAAAGGTGACGGAAATACTCCCGCCATAGTAACTCAAACCGCAGCCATTCGCTGCCTTCATTGCGCCCGTATGTGGCTTCAAAACGCAGGCTTTCTGCCCAAATGCTCCGCGCCGACAGGCTCCCCACCGCCAACCAGGGCGAAAAACGGGTGGAAAAAGTGCTACCCAGCATGCCGTTTCGGGTTTCTTTGTAGGTCTGTAGGCTTCTGCCTACAAAAAAATAATCGTGCAGGCGCTCCAAACCGCCCCTTTCACCGGGTTGGGGCGTAAAATCGCATCGGGAATCGACGGGTAAATCCTGATATAGTTCAAAAACCAAGCCACGATCGCCGTGCGCTGGAACTTTTTGCTCGGGTTTGAACCCCATTTGCGCCTGCCATTGTTTGCAATCGACCAAGAAACCATCCCTGCCGTGGATAGATTCTGTATAAGATGAACTGCATCGACTTAAATCAGGCAGCTGAAGCGGCTCATGGGGAACAAAGCCCGTACGTTCCAATTTCTGCCTGAAGGGCGTGAAACCCTGTCCTTGGTGATCAAGCAAATGAGATACCTGCGAAAAGTCAAACAAATCGCCACCTGAAAAAAGGTTGCAGGGAATACCTCTTGCGGCTGCAAACGACCTCAGTTGATCGGCATCTTTCTGCTCCTCAAAACCGGGCTCATCATTCAAAAAAACCTGACTAACCCCTCCGGCAGCGAGTCTCTTTGTTATTAGATCAACTGGGTGACCTAAGGCCACGTAGAGCGTGTGCCCGAATGATGCCAGCTGGCGGTGAAGCTCCTGAACATTGTCCATCATCCACGACAAACGACGCCGACCCGACCGGTTAAATCCCCAAGCGGTGGGGCCGATCAAACGCTCATCCAATACATAAACAAATTCCAGTGGGACTTGCTTTTGAGCGGCTGCAAACAAGGCCGGTTGATCATGCACGCGCAGGTCGTTGCGCAACCAAATCAAATGGCACGAATCCGTCGCGTTCATTGCATCTTTTTAGCTGATCAATAACAACATTGAAAGAGGGCCGCCGACTCAGCTTGGGTCGGAAACGCCGCCTCGCTGGCGAACCGTTCGTTGTTCGATTCGCTTTTCATAGTCCTTCCCTTGAAAGATCCGGTGCACGTAAATTCCTGGGGTATGGATTTGATTGGGGTCGAGTGCACCCGCCGGAAGCAACTCTTCCACCTCGGCGATCGTAATTTTTCCTCCCATAGCCATCAGGGGATTGAAATTTCGGGAGGTGGCACGGAAAATGAGGTTCCCGTGGGCATCGCCTTTCCAGGCTTTAACCAAAGCAAAGTCGGCTTGAAAGGCCATTTCGAGCAAGTAGTCTTGCGCGCCAAACCGACGCACTTCTTTTCCTTCGGCCACTTCTGTACCCACCCCGGCAGGGGTATAGATCGCTGGCATACCGTAACCGGCGGCCAGGCACCGAGTGGCCAGTGTGCCTTGGGGGATGAGTTCTACTTCCAATTCGCCGCTGAGCAGCTGCCGTTCGAACTCCGCGTTTTCGCCCACATAACTCGAAATCATTTTTCGAACCTGCCGCCTTTGCAGGAGCAATCCGATCCCAAAATCATCAACGCCCGCGTTGTTGGAGATGCAGGTGAGGTCACGAACCCCGCTGTCTACCAAAGCCGCAATGCAATTTTCAGGAATTCCGCAGAGTCCGAAGCCCCCCAACATAAGGGTTGCACCATGGGGTATATCGGCCGTGGCCATTCGTGCGTCGGAGTAAATCTTATTCATGAGGAGGCTTAAGGTTTATGATTGAATCGAATGAAACAGTTCGTATAAAGAGAAGCAGTTCGTTAAAAGAGAAGCAGTTCGTTAAAAGAGAAGCAGTTCGTTAAAAGAGAAGCAGTTCGCACAAAGATAGGATAAGCAAAGACTATTCGCCCTGAGGGCCTGAGGCAACTCATTTCATAAAGACAAGGGTTACCCCGTCGCCCCCTCGGTCGAACGCCTCATTTTGAAAACCCGACACAAATGATTGTCGCCGTACATGTTCGCGTACAAGACGCCGCAGGATGCCGCCGCCCCGACCATGGATCACTCGTATGCTGGGGTGACCCGCAACCAAGGCCCGCTCCAACACTTTATCGAGTAATTCTACAGCTTCCTCCGCACGCATGCCCCGAATGTCCAACTCGGTCTTGAGTTCCTCAACCATGCGAAATGCGGCTGCTGATGCAGCGTTTTCATGGGGGGTGCGCAACGCGAATCCTCCTAGTGGTTTTTTACCGGTTTTGGCGGACAGAGATGGGTTATTGAGTGGTTTTATAGTACCCAAGCGGGATAAAGGCAAACGCAAAAAGCCATCGCCCACCAACACCACGGCCTCACGGTCGTGTATGGATTGAATTACCCCTTGAAAACCCTCAGGTTCTATTGCGACTTGATCACCTGGCTTGAGAGCAGCTTCGGTTGCAACCAGCATTTGGGCCGATTCTCCCACCCATTCGGGTGCGTCCTCGGCCTGCTGGGCGGTCTTGAGGAGCTCATTTGTTTGGGCCGCAGCGCCGTCAATTTGGCGTAGAATTTGGCGAAGTGTCTCCTTACTGCCTTCCATTTTTCGGGCATCGGCCAATAGGGATTCGGCCTGTCGTCGTACCTGCATGAGCAACTCCCGAGCCTGGGTTCGCGATTGTTCCCATAATTTCTTTCGCTTTTCGGAAAGTTCAGTGAGCTGACCATTCCATCGGGAAAGTACCTCATCCAGTAAACGGTCCTTTTCGGAAAGCAAGCGCTCTCGATCGGCTAATTCCTGCTCGCGGGCCATGAGTTGTATGAGCAGGGCCTCCACATCTTGTTGTCGACCCGCCATCTGAGCACGTGCCTGGTCGACCAAGCTTCGTGGTAGCCCGGTGCGGCTGGCAATCTCGAAGGCGAATGATGAACCTGGACGCCCCGTCTCGAGGGTATAGCGCGGGCGCAAGGCGGCCACATCGAAACCCATCGCAGCATTGCACATGACTTCTGTGCGTGCAGCCAACAGCTTCAGATTGTTGTAGTGTGTTGTTATGAGTCCCCAGCAACCCCGTTTCACCAGTTCGGCCAATACCGCCTCTGCCAACGGACCACCCATGTGGGGGTCGGTACCGGATCCCATTTCATCGATCAACACGAGGGCATCATCGCCTGCCTCTTTCAGGAATAACTTCATGTGGGTGAGGTGGGCACTGTAGGTACTCAATTCGTCGTCCATACTCTGCTCATCGCCCAACTCAACCAAAAGGTGCTGAAATACCCGCATCTTGCTGCCATCACGAGCGGGTAAGGGCAGGCCGACTTGAAACATCCACTGAAATAGACCCAAGGTCTTCAATACAACTGATTTTCCGCCCGCATTCGGGCCACTCAAAACGATCATTCGGGCATTTCGACTGAGTTGGATGTTGAGGGGGACTGCCCGTTGTGCACCTTCTGGCTCGCGCAGCCACATAGGATGAATGGCATCGCGGAGGTCGATGTGCTCCTGATCAATTTCAGGACAACAATGGTAGGGCCATTCCATAGCCAGAATGGCACGCGATCGGTATTGATCGACCGCCACACTCCGTGTATGGGCATCATGGAGCCACTCGATATACGGACGAACACAGTTTGTGAGATCCTTCAGGATCTTGCGTATGGCCCGATCGATGGCCAATTCGGTGACCCGAATCTCGTTATTGAGTCCTACTACCGCCGCCGGTTCGATATAAACCGTTTGGCCAGTTGCCGAAGCGTCATGGAGCAAACCATCAACCTTTCGTTTGTGCTCGACCAAAACGGGCAACACCAAACGCTCATTGCGCAGGGTAACTCCGGTATCGGCCACCCATCCCTCGCGCGCTCCTTGGCGATAAATTTGTTCCATCTTTCCCCTCACTTCATTCTGAAGGCGGTTTAGGGTGACGCTCAACTTCGCATATTCGCTGCTTGCGTGGGGACGCACCTTGCCATCCGGGCCCAATACCCGGTCAATCTCGGCCAGCAGGTCGGCTGGCACGGTAAATCGGTCGAAAATCGCTGATAACAACGGAAAAGGTCGCCCGCTTGTCTGCAAACGCTTGAGCCACCGGTTCAGCATATTCAAGAGCCTTCGTATATCGGCTATATTTTCTGCCTCGAGCCACGAGTCTTCCGGAAGTGCTTTACTGATAAAACCGGGGATGTCTGCAATGGGGTCATCGGAAAGCGGCGCATCGCCCTGCATCAAACGCAGCATTTCCCGCATGATGCGTTGGGAATAATCCACCTGTTCGGGATCCGATACGGGCTGTAATTCGAGAAAGTCATTTGCCGCTTTGGCGCTGCGGCAATTGCGCGACAAGCGCTCGCGGAGGTGGTGGTAATCGAGCCGCGCGGCAGAAACCGGTGGCTGCATGTGCATCAGATTTTGGGGATGGTCCATTAAAATCATGTCTACTTATCGCTCAACGGATCACACCATCAGGGAGACCACATTCACAACACAGGTTCATCGGTATTGTTCGGTCAACCGCTCATTGAGTCGCCGGGTTACACCGCTGTACAGGCTGTCCATAACCACCGGGTGTTGCCTTTCGTAATAGGCATAGGAGGCTAAAAAACGCTCCGGTGATACGCCAAATGGCTTGAACAATTGACGATAGAGTTCCGCCATCTCCGGGCGACTCAGGGTATCGGATGGAGTGAGTACCTGATGTAGGTTTCGGTAACTCTCGGCCAGGTGAACTTCAACCAGCAACAGTTCCATACTGTCTGGCGGCACAATTCCGCGGTGGTAGTCTTTGAGCGCATGGGGGTCGCGGCAAGCGGTTAATGCCCAACAAAAGCACAAGAAAATAGGTAATTTTGCGTTCAACGACATAAAACACAAAAATACGGATGAACCCGGTTGCCGCGGCATTGGATCGCTTGAATAACCTATTAGGACCTACAGGTGCCCGACTGGTTGCTGTGTCAAAATACCAATCCGACGAGCGGGTTATTATGGCCTATGAAGCGGGTCAACGCATTTTTGCTGAAAACAGGGTTCAGGAACTGCTGGCGAAAAAGGCGAGGTTTCCGTCCGACATCGAATGGCATTTTATTGGTCATCTCCAAAGCAACAAGGTTCGGATGCTTTTGCCCGCTGTAGGCCTTATTCATTCGGTCGACTCCCCTGCCCTTTTGGAGCAAATCAATCATGAATCGCTGCGCATGGGCCTACAAACCAATGTTTTGCTGCAGGTTCACATTGCTCAAGAGGAGCATAAATTTGGTCTGAAGGCCCCCGAGGTGCTTCCCCTCCTGAATCGATGTGCTGAGGGCGCATTCGAAGGTGTGCGTGTTGGTGGCCTGATGGGCATGGCCAGCTTGTGCCATGATGACTTACAAATTGGTGGTGAATTCAGCGGATTAAGCACATTGTTTAACGAGGCCAAAAGCCGGTTTGGTGCACGCCTTCCCGATTTCAATGAACTCAGCATGGGCATGTCGGGCGATTACGCCTTGGCACTCCAGCATGGATCTACCCTGGTTCGCATGGGATCGGCTCTTTTTGAGGCAGACGCCCTGCATTCATGACCGCTAAAGGACGAATCACCACTTCACTTCACAGTTGTTCATTCAAAAATGAGATTCATCACTTCACAGTTGTTCATTCCAAAATAGGATTCTTCAACTCCACCCCATGAAAAGAAATTGCTTTCCATCCTGCCTCCTCCTGTTTGCAATCACATGTGTGGGGCTGATCACTTCCTGCACAGTCATACGACCCGGACAAATCGGGATTCGCCAGCGTCTTGGAGTCTTGTCGAACCAAACCCACGCACAAGGCGTCGTGTTTTATATGCCTTTTGTGAGTCGGGTCGTTAAAACAAGTCTGCAACTCAATGACATTGAGCTCAGCATTAGTCTGCCATCCAAGGAGGGACTCAGTGTCACCGCCCAAATCTCAATTTTGTATCGAATTGACCCGAATATGGTGCCGTCACTCATCCGAAATTTAGGACTCGAACACCGAAATATCATATCTAACGTTTTCCGCTCAGCATCGGCCGATGTTTGTTCGGAATACTTCGCCAAAGACATGCACTCGGGCATGCGCTCAGAAATTGAGAAAGCAGTGAAGATCAAAATGAGTGACATACTCACCAAACAAGGCATTATTGTAGATGCCGTATTGATGAAGAGCATTCAGCTGCCGGCCGGATTGGCTCAGTCGGTGGAACAAAAATTGCAGGCGGAACAAGACGCCATGCGCATGGAATTTGTGCTCAAAAGGGAACGCTTGGAGGCCGACCGCAAGATCATTGAAGCGACCGGCACGAGAGATGCCCAAAAAATTCTATCGGAGGGTCTGACCGACAACATACTCAAACTTAGAAGCATCGAGGCATTGTTGGAGGTCTCTAAATCGCCCAATGCCAAGGTAATCATTACCGATGGCAAAACTCCCTATATTTTGCCATAAACGCGGTCTAAAGGTGGAATGATCAACAAATACAAGGTACTGTTTCGCCTCAAACTGTGTAGCCAAATCGTGAAAAAGCCTATAGCATACGGCTACAGGCTGATCCGCAGCCGGGTAGCCAGCAGCCTGAAGTACCAGAGCGCATCAACGCCCGAGACCGAATTGGAGGGCTCATGGAGCAAGCGGGGGTATACCTCCCGAGCCAGTCGATAAAGTAAGTTTTGGGTATCCCAGACGTCGGGGTCGACCCCCAATTCGTCCAATTGCTGCAACAAAACATGCAGCTTGACTAACCACGATGGGTCAGCCGTATTTTCAGCATATCGATTGAGTAGGGCTGGCAAGCGCTGAGCCGATAAATAGCGGTGCACCTCTAACTCCAGCGGCAATTGCCATTGCCGGACCCTTTGAACCAATCGACGCATCTCTACCTCATCGGGCTCTTCACTCTCGAGCAATCGCCTCAGCCGGTGGTTCACCACAGCCTCCATATTCTTGCGCAAGATGAGCGGAAGCGGGAGATTCACCTGGCGAATAACACCCATTAATGCCTCATTGCGTTCATCAACCCACCCCAACATCCGCTCTGCTTCCTCCAGTTCACGCGCTAAGATGAATCGCAAAATTTGCTGTTGCTGGTCGCGAAACAACTGCCAAAATGAGAACTTCTCTTCGCCAAAATAGTGCTGAAATTTTTGCAACACATCTGCCAAATTGCCGCTTTCAAAGGATTGCCGAACGGCACCAAACATCTGCATAAACTCAGGTTCAGTCATCTTGTCGCTGGCATTGCCAATTAGGTGATGCTGACCAAGGTAGATTACCGCATACGAAAAGCGCTTCCGGGAATGGGTGAGTCTACTAAAAACCTGGGTGCGACCCACGGCGAGGAGCTGATTGCCCGACTGAAATTGCTCATGATATTCCGAAACGAAGCGAAAAGCATCAGCAAAAACGCCCTCTTGGGTTTCCGTGGTAAACAAACGCTGCGCCACTTCATGCATTCCTACTTTGGTCAGCGACAAGCGCGAGGTTTCCATCATATTAAGGTAGAGCGTCCCTGCGTGTCCCCATGCCGGATCGTTCGATTCTGCGGCCGCCAAAGCCGCTGCGAACGCATCATCAAGCCGCAAGGGCGATTCAACCGAAGCAATTTGCAAAGCCCGGCAGGCGTACTGCAGCACCTGACGTGTTTCTATACCAGTAACTTCATCAAAAAACCAGGCACAACTGGTGTACATCAATTGGATGTGTCGGGCCATTTCAAGAAGCCTCAAAACCTTTGTGCGCCGCTCATCGCGCACGGGAAAGTAGAGATGTTCCTGAAGGAAGGCCTCCACATGTTCCTCACTGCGGTCGAGAATCACCTGGATGTAGGCATCGCGAATACGCCAGGGATCTGAGCAAAAAACCAGCATTTGCTTCACATATTCATCCATCAGCTGATCGCGTAGTTCATCGAATCCACGACGCAAGGGTGCCCGCCACCGCTGATGCCATCCGGGATGACCCCCTGTAGCACACCCGCAATCGGCCCGCCAACGCTCCACGCCATGTGCACAACTCCAGCTCGACTCCTCTATAATTTGTGCTTCGTAGACCGGCGGATGACGCTCAAGAAAGGAGGCATAGTTAATCAGCGTGACCTCATCATCCTGATTCAACTTCCGCAGGCACCAGGCCAGCGCCATGTCGCCGTTGCGGTGGTGGTGACCATAGGTCTCACCATCTGTAGCCACATGCACCAACACCGGCTCTTCGTGTGCACCCCCTTGGGCCCCCTCCTTCAGTGCCTGGGCGAATGCCTCTCCGTCTTGAAGCAATCCATTAAAAGCGATGCGCTGGGATAGCCCGCCGTGGTAGAAGAACAGGGTAATGTTGCGCCCAGAAGGCAATCGGCATAGATACGGACGCAAGCTCAGCACATCGCGGTCATCGCCTGCTGCGCACCAATCATCCGTAGCCCAGCGCCTCCAAGCGGCCATTTGTCGGCTCGCCAAAACCGTGAACTGCACACCCTCCTCGGCCAAAACCTCAAGGGTCTCTGTGTCAACAGCGGTTTCAGCCAGCCACATCCCCTCTGCCTTTCTCCCGAAGCGCTTTTGAAAGTCATAAAGACCCCAGCGCACCTGGGTTTGCTTATCGCGCCGATTGGCCAGAGGCATGATGATGTGGTTGTAGACCTGAGCCATAGCCGAACCTCGCCCCCATCGTTCCACACTTTGTTGATCCGCTTCCCGTATCGATTCATAGACCTCGGGGGCGTTCCGTTCCAGCCAACTGAGCAAGGTTGGACCAAAATTGAAACTCATCCAGGCATAATTATTCACGAGTTCTACGATCTGATGTTCCTCATTGAGTACGCGGCTTACCGCATTGGGGCCATAACACTCAGCAGTAATGCGTTGGTTCCAATCGTGGTAGGGGTAAGCCGAATCCTGAATCTCTACGGCCTCCAACCAAGCATGTTCGCGGGGCGGCTGATAAAAATGACCGTGAATACAGATATAGCGTCGATTGGGCATCATTAATCTCGATAAACAAAATTTGTTTTAGGGCCGACCGGGCTGATTTAACTGTGTTATTTTTTGATACTCATAGATACGCGCACTTTTTCCCGGTATGGCCCATGGTTCATTCAGTAGTTGTTGGCTTTCGGTCGTCACTTCCTTCATTGCCTGAACACCATTTAGTAGCTCTGCAAGCCGATCCAGCGGCATATTTGCTGCTTTTTGCGCGGCGTTCACCACCACCATGATGCCCCGATCAGGCAATTGCCGAAAATAAATGTACAGGTTATTCTCGGGCACCAACTGGAGCAACTGCCCTTCTTTCATCAATAGGGCGTTTTTCTGGCGCCATAAGGCAAGGCGACGGATGTAATCGACCATTTCGTTCTGATCTCGCGTTCTACCGTCGCGCTTGAAGGCATTCACTTGATCGCCCGGCCAACCTCCGGGCATATCCTGACGAACATTTGTGGCACCCAATCCGGCATGGTTTCCCATCAGAAGCTCCGACCCATAATAGAGTTGGGGGATGCCCCTCATGGTCATCAACAGAACATGAGCCATTTTCATCCGCTCCAGATCACCGTTGAGGGATGCATAAACCCTCGATACATCGTGGTTGTCAAGGAAAATATAGTGGTTGATGGGAAAAGAGCCGTATAAGCCATCCTGTGCCAGGGTGTAGTAGATACGTCTCAAGCCTTCATCCCACCCCTCTGCTTCCTGAAGACCGGCTATGATGGCTCTATACAGGGGAAAATCTGTGACCCCTGGCAATTCCTGGGGCCGCGAATTGAGTTTATTTCCTTTAACCCAATAAGCCGATTCGGCCACGGTATGCACCCAAACCTCGCCTACAATTCCGAGTTTGGGAAATTCGCGCCGAAGCGCGGCCACGCAACGATTCACAAAGGCCTCGTCGGGGTAGGCGTAGGTATCCAGTCGAAGTCCATCCAATCCGGCGTATTCCACCCACCAGATGTTGTTTTGAATGAGGTAGCGGGCCAACCAGGGATTTCTCTGATTCAAATCGGGCATATGGGTGTCGAACCAACCTCTTTTCATCAGTCGGGCATCGTCCGGCACGGCATAAGGGTCGATTTGGGTGGATGCTCTATAGCTGGTACGTGTGAAAGCAGGCCACCTGTGCAGCCAAGAAGAGTCGGGCAAATCCCTATTCAAGTGATGTTTGTCGCCCCAATGGTTGTGAATGACATCCATCACCAATTTCATGCCGCGACTCTTTAGGGAATCGGCCAAGGCAACGTACCCCTCGTTGGTGCCCAAGCGTGGGTCGATGCGGTAGTGGTCGGTGATGGCGTAGCCATGGTACGACTCTCGAGGCTGGTTGTTTTCCTGTACCGGATTCAACCACAAGGTGGTCACACCCAAATCCTGCAGGTAATCGAGTCGATCAGCGATCCCTTGAAGATCACCTCCATGGCGCGCAATGTCGTTGCCTCGGTCGATTTCGGTCTGGTGCATCCCAGCGACCCGGTCGTTTGCGGTATCGCCATTGGCAAACCGATCAGGCATGATGAGATAAACCAAATCGGAGGCATCTACGCCCCTACCCGATTGTTCTGGCGTGCGTCGGGCATGAAAAGTATACGGAATGCGTTGTGTTTTGCTACTCAACTCCACCCGAAGGGTACAGGTTTGAGGGGTTATTCGGCTTATGCCAACCAGGTTCACGAATAAATAGTCGGGGTGCTCCAACTGCCTTTGCTCTATGATGCTTACCCCACTCAATCCCTCCAGCCCCAAACGTGCTTTGCTCAACCCCCTGCCATGAATCATTAACTGTAGGGTATCCTGGGCCATTCCAGCATACCAATGTGGGGGGTCGATGCGCAGATCTTGCCCCCAAACGCTGGCATGCACCAACAGCAGCGATCCCATAATGAAGCGAGGCAGCAACCTCCGGAACGTATGGGTGTTTTTCATCTTTCTTTCTTTTTTCGATTGGGATGTATGGCGGGAGCAGCTCTTTTGGCGGCACCCGATGTTTTCTCTATCTCCACCGGTGCTTTTGGCTTTAGATACACAATGCCTAATGGAGGAAGTGTGAGCATCAGCGAAAAAGGCATCCCTTGATAGGGAATGGGTTCAGAATGCAATTCCTTTTCGTTCAGCACACCGCTTCCGCCAAAATCTGGATGATCCGAATTCAAAATCTCTTCATAAACGCCCGCTACCGGAACCCCAATTCTGTAGCCTTCCACTACCGTCGGGATGAAATGGCCAACAACCACGACCGGACGCTCGGAAGCGTCGCGGCGCAAGAAAATGAGCACCGATTGCGAACGGTCGGTGCCATCGACCCACTGAAAACCTCGCTCGTTGTATTGGAGGGCATAGAGGGCAGGCTCCGTCCGGTATAGGGTATTCAAGCGCCGCATCATGTTTTGAATTCCACGGTTGGGGGAATCGTTGAGTAGGTGCCATGGCAAGCTCGAATCGTGGTTCCATTCGCTCATTTGGCCCATTTCTGCGCCCATAAAATGGAGCTTAGCCCCCGGATGCGCAAACTGAAAGCCAAACAATAATCGGAGGTTGGCAAACATCTGCCACGCATCGCCTGGCATTTTTCCCAGCAAGCTACCCTTGCCGTGCACCACCTCATCGTGCGATAAAGCCAAAACAAATTGCTCAGAAAATGCATACATCAAGCCAAAAGTCAGTTTATCCTGGTGATAGGATCGATACAATGGATTCTCTTTGAAATAGGACAAGGTATCGTGCATCCATCCCATCATCCATTTATACCCAAATCCCAATCCGCCGTGATCCACGGGTTTGGTGACGGCAGGCCATGAAGTAGACTCCTCTGCAATCATCTGCACCCCCTCTACGCGGCCATACACTTCAGTATTGAGCTCCCTGAGGAAGGATACGGCTTCTAAGTGCTCATTTCCCCCGTAGCGGTTGGGCAGCCACTGCCCTTCCGATCGCGAATAATCGAGGTAAAGCATACTGGAAACCGCATCGACTCGGAGACCGTCGGCGTGAAACTCCTCCAACCAAAAGAGGGCGTTGGAAAGCAGAAATGACCGTACCTCCGGGCGGCCGTAATCGAAAATTAGACTGTTCCAGTCGGGCTGGTAGCCTTTGCGCGGGTCGGGGTATTCATAGAGCCGGTCGCCTGTGAATGCAGCCAATCCGTGGGCATCGGCTGGAAAATGAGAAGGAACCCAATCGAGAATGACCCCGATTCCTGCCTGATGCAATTGATCGATGAGGTATTTAAAGTCGGCCGGGCTCCCAAAGCGACTGCTGGGGGCGTAGTAACCGGTAATCTGATAACCCCACGAACCAAAAAAAGGATGCTCCATCACCGGCATCAGTTCCACATGGGTGTAGCCCATATCGCGCACATAATCTGTTAATTCGATGGCCAACTCTCGGTAGAACAGCGAACGGTTGCCCTGTTCGGGATTCCTGCGCCAGCTGCCCAAATGAACCTCATAGATCGACATCGGGTGGCTGTGCGTTTGACGACCCGCACGGGATGTCATCCAGTCAGCGTCATTCCATACATATGCATCATGATATACTACCGAGGCTGTTCGGGGAGGGGCTTCCCACAACCGCGCCATAGGATCACCCTTTTCCAATACAGCCCCCCCGAGGTATTTGCGGATTCCGTATTTATAGTTTGTATCTACTCCGAAACCAGGAATGAAACCTTCCCAAATGCCAGATCCATCAGCGCGGGGCAGCAGACAGTCGCTGCCGGGCGACCAGTAATTATGATCGCAGAGTACTGATACCTCCTCAACCCCAGGTGCCCAAACGGCGAAATAAGTGCCCGTCACTCCGTCTAACACTACAGGAAAGGCGCCTAATTTATCAAACAGCCGTAGGTGTCGGCCTTCACGAAACAGATGAATATCGAGATCAGAAAGGGCTGAATGAGGTTTTACCATTGCGATGTATTTGAGGAATTCAGGATGCTGTTGATGCCTTCCAGCGG
>VFQT010000840.1_pt1 | contig 41387 bp, 40 predicted proteins | sample 3512381 | NCBI WGS metagenome assembly VFQT01 (sample SAMN10412376, study PRJNA504923) | tailings metagenome | isolation source: Relicate 2 Philex TSF3 active mining site | place: Philippines: Tuba, Benguet | collected 2017-08-29 | reverse complement strand
TCATGCGGCGTCTCCCGTGCCGAGATAGGCGCGAATGACATCGGGATCGCGTTGCACCTCGGCCGGCGTTCCTTCGGCGATCTTGCGGCCGAAATCGATGGCGACAACACGATCCGACACGGACATGACGAGGCTCATGTGGTGCTCCACGAGCAGCACGGTCACGCCCTGTTGATCGCGGATGCGACGAATCTGGTGTTCGAGAACGCCGACCTCGTCGTGGTTGAGGCCGGCGGCCGGTTCGTCGAGAAGAAGCAGACGCGGACTGGCAGCCAGGGCGCGGGCCAGCTCGACGCGCTTGCGAATGGGGAAGGGCAAGGGGCCGGCCGGCGCGTGCGTGAAATCCTCGAGATCCATGAAGGCGATCAACTCGCGGGCGCGCTCGGTGATGCGGCGCTCCTCCTCATGCACGCCCGCCAGCCGCAGCGCACTGGCGATGAACCCCGAGCTACTCTTGCTGTGCCGCCCCACCTTCACGTTGTCGAGGACGCTCATGCGATCGAAGAGAGCGACGTTCTGGAAGGTGCGGCCGAGGCCAATCACCGGTATTTCGTGGCGCGGACAGCCGAGAATCGACCGGCCATCGAAAAGGATGTCGCCCGAGCTGGGCTGGTACAGTCGCGAGAGGCAGTTGAACAGTGTCGTCTTGCCAGCGCCGTTCGGTCCGATCAGGCCGGCGATGTGGCCGCTCTGGATGTCGAAGGTGACGCCATCGAGCGCAACGATGCCGCCGAAGCGGACGGATACGTCTCTTACCGAAAGCAAAGGCTGGCTCGAAACCGGTCGAACCGACGAGTCCCCGGCCACTGGCCGAGACGTCCCAACGTCTGAAACCATGACGAACTGCGGCTCCCTTGAACCTCCCGGGCCGTTGGACGTTTCGTCTCTCATGCGGCCTTTTTCGAAGTCTTGCCGATTTTGTCAGGCTTGGTCCACAATGATTTTCGCTATTCCGGCAGCATGGCAGGGATGGAAAGTCAGTCTTGAGCGGTGAGCAATGAAACAACCACTACGGCTCGGCATCGGCGGTTTGGGGGCCATCGGTCTCGCCGTCGCGAAATGTGTCGACAGCGGCAATCTTCCGGGCTTCGTGCTCAGCGCCGTCTCGGCACGGGACCAGGACAAGGCACGGCGCAATCTCGCGGACTTCAAGTCGCAGCCGATCATCGTGCCTCTGGCCGAACTTGCCGACCATGCCGACGTCATTCTCGAATGTGTGCCGGCAGCCCACTTCGCGGAAATTGCCCGGCCCGCCATCGCCAAAGGGCGGATCTTCATGCCGCTTTCGGTGGGCCAGCTCCTCAACCACATGGCATTGGTCGAAGACGCCAAGACGACCGGAGCCCGGATCATGGTCCCGACCGGCGCTCTGCTCGGGCTCGATGCGGTTCGTGCCGTCGCCGAGGGCAATGTCGTTTCCGTCAAGATCATCACGCGAAAACCGCCGAAGGGACTGGCGGGCGCGCCCTACTTGAGAGAGCACAACATTTCCATGGACGACGTGCACGAGCCGAAGCGCGTCTTCGCCGGCACGGCACGCGAAGCAATCAAGGGCTTCCCCGCCAACGTCAACGTGGCCGTAGCACTCTCGCTGGCGGGCATCGGACCGGATCGCACGACGATCGAGATCTGGGCAGACCCGGCCGTGACGCGCAATACGCACACCATCGAAGTGCACGCCGAGGCATCCGATCTGACGATGACGATCGCAAACGTGCCCTCCGTCGAGAATCCGGCTACAGGCAAGGTCACGGCGCTTTCCGCGATCGCGGCGCTCCGTCGCCTCACAGCGCCCCTCGTCGTCGGGACGTGAGGGGCGGACCATCCAGGGGGACCACCACCGCATGAGCAATCCGCGCACCATCCTCATCACGGGTTGCTCGACCGGCATCGGTCTAGCGGCTGCCCGGACGCTCAAGTCCCGCGGATGGCGCGTCATTGCGACCGCGCGCAAACCGGAGGACATCGAGCGGCTCAAGGCCGACGAAGGTCTCGAAACGCTTCATTGCGAAATGGCCGACGCACAGTCGGTCGCCGCCTGCGCACAGGACGCGCTTGCCCTGACCGGCGGCCGCCTCGATGCGCTCTACAACAACGCGGCCTACGGCATCATCGGCGCCATGGAGGATGTGACGGCGGAAAAACTTCGGCATCAACTCGAGGTCAACGTGATCTCCGCACACGCCCTGACACGCGCCGTCGTGCCGGCGATGCGGGCCCAAGGTCATGGTCGGATCGTGATGTGCTCGTCCGTGCTCGGCTTCATCTCCGGGCCATATCGCGGGGCCTATTGCGCCAGCAAATTCGCGCTCGAGGCACTGTCAGACGCATTCCGGCTGGAACTGCGGCCTTCGGGTATCCATGTGTCGCTGATCGAGCCGGGGCCGATCGAGTCGGAGTTCCTCGCCACGACGATCGCCAGTTTCAAAAGCGGCATCGACATGGTGAATTCCGCGCATGCTGACTACTACGCGAGGCGGCTCAGGGAGATGCAAGCGGGTGGCAAGAGCGCCATCAAGCTGGGGCCCGATGCCGTCGTGGCCAAACTCGTCCACGCACTCGAGAGCCCGCGACCGAAGGCGCGCTATCGTGTCGGTCTGGCCACGCACGCCGCGGCCATCCTCAAGCGTGCACTGCCCGACGTTCTCCTCGACCGCGTTCTCATGCGGATGTGAGCTTCGGGCCTGCGCCATCAGAGCTGCAAACTCGGGCGTCTGATCTCGTAGAGGACGAGGGCCGTTGCGACGGCAAGATTCAAGGAATCGAGCTTGCCCGCCATCGGGATGCGCACGAGCTTGCCGCACGCTTCGGCGGCTTCGTCCGTCATTCCGGCCCCTTCCGTTCCCATGACGAGCAGGCAGCGCGCCGCGTAGATGGCATTCCGGTAATCGACGCTGCCACGCAGATGCGTGCCGACGACGTCGCCCGGCCACGCCTCGGCCAAGGCCAGGAAGTCAGCGCGGGACATGCGCGCGATGGGCACCGCGAAGATCGAGCCCATGCTCGCCCGCACGGCCTCTCGCGAATAGGGATCGCAGGTCTCGCCGACGAGAATGACGCCATTGGCACCGCATGCGTCGAGCGTGCGGATAATGGTGCCGAGATTTCCGGGATCACGAATGCCTTCCAGCGCCAGCCAGAGAGACGAGGCGGGCAAGGCGGACGGCGAAGGCGCATCCGCCCAGCGCTGCGGAAAGACCGCCATCACGCTCTGCGGATTGTCCTTGGCGGCGAGCTTCTCGAGCACCGGCCCCGACACGTCGAGACAATCCGCGCCGGCCCCCTCGGCCCACTTGCGGATACCCCGGGCGACGGCGCTCTCCGCGCTGGCTGGCCCCAGAACGAGCGTCGCCGGTCGCCAGCCATTGTCGCGAGCCGTCATGACGATCGAGGCGCCTTCAGCCAGGAACAGACCGGTCTCGCGCCGCACCTTGCGCATCTCCAGCGCGCGGATGGCCTTTACCCGCTCGTTCTGAAGACTTGTGATGCGTATTCCGACGTCATTGCTCATGCGACGACCAGCGGGCGAAGAGTGACGTCGGCACGACGCGCGCGCCACCTTCCTCTCGAATGACGAGTTCGCCGCATTCGATCGCTCCGGCGCGATCCGCAGCCGCCTCCGCCAGAAGCTGGCCAATGGACAGCGCAGATGCGCGGATGGCGTACACCGTCAGCACGAGGCGCGCGCGTCCGGGGGCCAGAAGCTTCACGCAATCGCGCACGAGTGCGGGCATGTGCTCGAATGCCTCCCAGACCTCGCCGTCGGGTCCGCGCCCGAATTTCGGTGGATCGACGAGCACCACATCATACGTGCGGCCGCGGCGCACCTCGCGGGACACGAACTTGCGCGCGTCGTCCAAGATCCAGCGGATCGGAGCATCGGTCAGCTTCGAGGCGGCCTGGTTCTCCTTCGCCCAAGCGATCGCCTTGCGCGAGGCATCGACATGCGTGACTTCGGCCCCGGCATGGGCCGCAAGCAACGAGGCAGCCCCTGTATAGGCGAAGAGATTGAGCACACGGGGCCGCGGTGCCCCTGCGGGCGCCGCCCCCTTCAGGCCGTCCAGCATCCATTCCCAGTGAGGCAGTTGCTCGGGAAAAACGCCGAGGTGGCGGAAGGCACTGAGACGACCGAGCACCGTCACATCGCGCAATCGCATCGGCCAGCTCTGCGGCACGTCGTTCTGCCAGCGCCATTTGCCGGCTTCGTCGTCGTCGGACGCGGCGAAGGCCGCATGGGCGGCGCGCCATGCTTCCGGCGGGCGGGATGGCGTCCACAGCGCCTGCGGTTCGGGCCTATCGACGACGATCTTGCCGAACTTCTCGAGTTTGCGGCCGTTGCCGCTGTCGAGAAGTCTGTAGTCGGCGAAGCCGCGGGTTTCGAGCACCGTCAGCGCGGCGGGTCCGCGTCCGGTCCGCTGTGTCTCGGCATGTAGATTTGTTTCGCTCATGGCCGTGACGAATAAGCCCGCGGTATACGGCGGGCAATAGCCATCCGACAGGATGGTCGCGCAGCGAGTGGTGCCGTCAGTTGCGCGCGGCCAAGCTCGGGATCACTCGAATGTTGCTCTGGCTGGCCGTCAAGCCTCCGCTTTGAACGGTTTCGGCATTCTTGGCTCTTCGGAAGGCCTCGGCCAGAAAGTCCAGAAACACGCGCAGCCGGGGCAGCATGTGCGTGGAACTCGGGTACAGCGCACAGATGGCGGTATCCGAAACCATCTCGTAGTTGGCCAGCACCTGTTTGAGGCGCCCCGCTGCGATCAGTGGTTCGGCGCACCGCCGCGACAAACGTGCGATGCCGAGCCCCTCCGTAGCAGCCGCGAGGATCAGCTCCCCGCAGTCCGTCCGCATCCGCCCCGAAACACGCACGGACGTCTTCACGCCGCCCATCTCGAACTCCCAGGTCGCCGCATCGCTCAGGATGAGGCACTGGTGCTTGCTCAGGCATTCCGGCGTAGCGGGCACGCCATGCGTGCGCAGATACCCGGGGCTGGCGACCAGCACGTTCGGGTCGGCCTGCAAGATCTTGCGGATCAAACCGCTGTTGGCCGGAGCGCCACGCCGGATGACGACGTCATAACCATCGTCCTGAAGATTGACGTTGCGCCCGGTCACCTCGACCTGGACGTCGACCTCCTCGTGCCGCTGCATGAAGGCGGCGATCAACTCAGGCAGCTGCACATCGCCCAAATTGCAGATAGATGCGACCCGAAGCGTACCCCGCGGCTGAACGACGCGGTAGTTGATCTCGGCTCGTGCCGCGTCGATCTCGACCAGGATTCGCCGCACGTGCTCCAACAGCCGCTGACCCTCTTCGGTTATGCGAATGGACCGCGTGTTGCGTTCGAACAGCTTCGCCCCAAAATCGTTTTCAAGTGCTTGAATTCGCTTTGAGATCGTTCCGGGCGTCAGGTTGAGTTCACTCCCGACCAGCGAGAGATTCTGAACCGCCGCGACGCGCGCGAAAATGCGCATGTCCTGGACGTCCATAGCAAACTCCTTGTGGAGGCCAGGGCACTCACACGGAGCAACCTGCGGCCATTCATCACAAATTTGTGAACGATAAGGTATACGTTCGCAACCTGTCCGTAAACAGGTGATCCGTGTCATGTTGCATTAAACTGCATCGTTCTGCAGCGTATTGACACAAAGCATCTCTACTTATTCTGCGGAATGAGCGAATTTTGCGAAAATGGACGTCACGTTTCGAGGCAAGCTCCGCAACGGCGGATCTGCGGAGCGCCAAGTTCGGTAGCGCTCAAGGCCGTTCAGAAACGCCGCAGCAGCCGGTCGATGTAATCCAGTTCCTGCAACGGGCGAGCGGGATCACCCATACGTCGGCGAAGTTCCTCCAGGATCTCGCGCGCACGTTGAACATCGATCTCATCCGGGATCTTGACGGACGTGCCGAAGTCGGGCCCCTCCGAGCGCTGCGGACGCCCTAGCGGATCGCGCGGGGCATCCGAGCCCGGTCCGAGGCTGAACTGACGCATCTGGCGCATCATCTGCTCGGCCATCTGCTGCGCCCCTTGGCGAAGCTGGTCGAGGGCGCGCTGCTCGGCCTCGACCGCGCCGTCGAGATCGCCGTCGCGCAAAGCCTGCTCCGCCTCGCGCATGGAACGCTCGGCATCGCCGAGCTGACCCGGCGGCTGGATGCCGAATTGGCCCATCCCGCGGCGAAGCTGATCGAGACGGTTTCGAAGCTGTCCTTGCCGATCGCCAAGACCGTTCATTGCCTGCTCGTCGGCTGGCTGGCGACCGCCGGGACCCATCCCTTGCTGACGATCGCCTCGTCCCTGCCCACGTTCACCTCGACGGCCTTGCCCTTGCTGCTGGCCTTGTTGGCCTTGTTGGCCGTTCTGCTGGCCGCGACGCTCACCGAAGGTATCGTCCAGCAATCGCTGCTGGTTCCCGATGATGTCCCCGAACTGGTTCATCATCTCCATCATCTGGCGGCCTTGCTGACCCTGCTGGCCTTGCTGACCCTGGGCCATGCGCCCGTTCTGGAGTTGCTCGAGCAGGTCGCGCAGCTGGCTAAGCATCTGCTGCGCCATCTCGCGTGATCCCTGGCGCGCCATGTTCTCGATATCGCGCATCATGCGATCGAGATCCTGGCGGCGGATGGTCTGGTCCGGCTTGAAATCGGGTGGCAGCGGCTGGTTCTGGGCCTGCCGCGCCATCTGCTCCATCATCTGGTTCAGCGCCTGACGCAACTCGTTCATGAGTTGGCGAATTTCCTCGTCCGAGGCACCTTCCTGCAGCGCCTTGGCGAGCCGCTCCTGGGCTTCGCGCAGGGCGCGCTCGGCATCGGACAGGTTGCCGTCCTCGAGACGCAAGGCCGCGTGCCAAAGCTGTTCCGTGACGCTTCGCAGACCCTGACGCGACGTATCCCGCTGCAGACGCCAGTACGCTGAACGCAGACCCAGGTAGGCACGACGATCTGCTATGAAACCTTCCGGGTGATAGGTGATCGCCTCGAGGCCTTGGAGGACGCGCGGTCGATTGCGCGGATCCTCGACCAGGAGACGGCGCTGCTCTACGACGGCCCTGGCAATCGGGTTGCGGAAATTGCGCTGCGGCAGAACGAATTCGAACGGCTCGGAGCGGCCGATCTGGCCGGCTTGATCCTTCGCGGCGAGTTGAATTCGCACGCGCATGCCGGCCCAGAGGTGGCTGCCCAATTCATGATAACTGGATGCCTGTGCCTCCTTCGCGTTCGCGCGGGGAAGGCGCAGGGACAACTGCGGCGGGCGCTCCAAAGGCGGGCGCGGCCCCTTGTTGCGCGCGGGACGGGCCCACTCCGTGGCGGGATCGCCGGGCTTGGGTGCGACGCGCGTGATGCGTGCATCGGCCGAAACCACGCCGTAGTCGTCCTCGACCTTGTAAGTGAGTTTCAGCGCACCGCGGGGTGTCGGTTCCGGGGCCTTGACCAGCGAAATGCGCGGTTGATTGTCCGGGATGACGCGAAAGCGCCAGGGCGCGGCCCCATAGACGCCCTGCAGCCGGATCGTGCCGGAGTTCTTCAAAGCGACGCGGGCTTCCGCGATGTCGGTCATGACGCGCCGCGCCGCGGCATCCGGGGCGCCAGATCCCGCGACGTCGGGCGCACGGGCCTGGATCTCTTCGGGTACGCCGCCTTCGGCCGTCACTTCCAGCGCGAAGGCGGCTGCCCCGCTCACCCGCACGAGAAGCACGCTGTTGAACGGCACCTCGTAAATGCCATCCGGCGACGCTGCCGGCAGAGGTGCGGAACCCATCGGCCGAGAACCGTCGACGAGAATGATCGGGGGGCGGCCGGTATAGGCCGGCGGCGTCACCCAAGCGTCGAGACGCGCCTCCGAACCGAGCGTCGGGACACCGAAGCGGAAGGCCGCCCGCAGGCGGTCCGACGCGCTGTCGCCCACCGCAACGCCTAGCAACAGAACACCGAAGAGGAGGAGAGCACGCAGGGCCAACGGATCATACCGGTCGGCGCGCGGCGATGGGGCGCCCACATGCAGCCGCTCGAGCATGGCGGAAATGCGCGCCTTGTGCGCTTGCCAGAGTGCCTGCGTCGCCGGATCGTCTGTCGTCGGCGACAAGGTGTCTTCGTAGGTCGAGGCCGGGCGATGCGGCACGCCAGAACGGCGCTCGATATGGCGAATCGCCTCCTCGCGCGAGGCAGCAGGTGTGCGAACGATGTGAACGAGCGATGCGGCTGCGGCCAGACCGAAAATGCCGAGCAGGCCAATGTGCCAGACCTGCGGCAGGCCGGGCCATAGACCAAGCCAGGACACGCAGATGAAGACCGCGGCAATTGCCAGCAGAATCCACAATCGTGGCCATGCGCGCTCGAACAGAAGCGCCAGCCTGGCCAGCCTGACCTTGCGCTCGAAACGACCGTCGGGCGCGCCGGAAGCGATGCGGATTTCGCGGTTCATCTAAGTACCTTAGCACGCCACCGAAGAAAAAGCGCAACGATGAGAACCGGATACGGTTCACTTTGACTTGAACCTAGAATTCACCCCAACTTGAGGCCGAAACGAGGCAACGCCCAAGTACATTCCGGAGGAGGAGCACATGTCGATCTCACTCAAGGACTATTCCGCGCTCGACGGGCTGGGCGTCGCCGCTTTGATCGCCAAGGGAGACATCAGCGCGCGCGAAGCGGCCGCCGCGGCCGCGCGCGCCATCGCTGCCGTCAATCCGGAGGTCAACGCGGTCGTAGAGACATATACCGACCGGATCGAGCGACTGGACGAGAGCAGCTTGGGCACGGGGCCTTTCCGAGGTGTGCCCTTCCTCATGAAGGATGTTTTCGGACACGAAGGCGGGCGGAAGATCGAATTGGGCAGCCGTCTGTGCGCCGGCATGGTCGCCGAGCAGGACAGTCATTTCTGTACGCTGCTCAAGGCGGCAGGCGTCAACATCATCGGGCGCTCGGCCGCACCCGAGTACTCCATGTCCGGCTCGACCGAGGGCGCGCTCTACGGCAACACGTCGAATCCATGGAAGAAAGGGTATTCGGCCGGCGGGTCCACCGGCGGCGGCCAAGCGGCGGTCACGGCCGGCATGGTACCTATCGCGCACGGCTCCGATATCGGCGGCTCGATCCGCATCCCCGCAAGCTGGTGCGGCGGCGTCGGCTTGAAGCCGTCCCGCGGCCGTATCTCGTTCGGTCCCGCAGTCGACGAGAACGGCTTCGGTCTGGCTATGAACTTCATTCAGGCGAAAACCGTGCGCGATGCAGCGGCCATGCTGGACTGCCTCGCGATCCCGCAGCCCGGCGACCCTTTCCTGATCCCGAAACCGGATCGGCCGTATGCCGAGCTCGCGAAGACCCCCGCCAAGCCGCTCAAGATCGGTATGACGCTGAAACCCCTCCTCGGCGTTGCCGTCGATCCGGAGGTTGCGAAGGCGGTCGAGACGACAGCGAGGACGCTCGCCGGCATGGGGCACGAGGTCGTCGCGCACGATCCGGACCTCGATGGCGGTCTCGAGCGCCTCAAGAAGTTCATGGATGTGTGGTTCTTCGGTTTCGACGCGCGGCTGGCCGGCTATGCCAAGAAAACCGGACGCGCAATCGGGCCGGACACGCTCGAGCCCATCGTCTTCAAGATCTACGAGCACGCCTGCAGGTTGAAGGCCGCAGATTTCTTTGCCGCCATTGCCGAGGTCAACGCCATGCGCCGGCAGTTGGGCGCGTTCTATTCCGACTGCGACATCTGGCTCTCGCCGATGACGCCGCGCGTCGCCGAGCCATGGGGCAACTACAATCTCGGCCGCACCGACGTGACCATGGACGAGGTGGCTGAGAAGATCTACGCGGTCCCCTGCCAGTTCTCCGTGCCACACAACATCATGGGCACGCCGGCTCTGTCCTTGCCGCTGGCCCTGCATTCGAGCGGCTTGCCGATCGGCGTGCAGCTGGCGGGTCGACCTGCCAGCGAGCACCTGCTCCTGCAACTCGCCACATCACTGGAACAGGCAATGCCATGGGCCGGCCGTGTTCCGCCCATGCACGCGTCGCACCACTGACCGGCCGGATCACGTCGGCCGATCAGCCCTCATATTCGGGGCCGCGCGCAAGTGCGGCCTCGCCGATTCAAGCGCGTCCGTGCGGGAACGATCGAATACATGCTGCACATCCTCCTGCTGATCACCCCGGTCTTCAGCCTCATCGCCATCGGCTTCCTTGCGGCCAAGACGCGGTACACGAGCGAGGGCGCGGGACGCATCGTCAGCGAGGTCGGCTACAAGGTGGCCATGCCGGCACTTCTGTTCCGCGCAATGCTGGCCGTCGGCGACACGCCCGTCTCACCGCTTCTGTTGATCGCCTGCTACTTCTGCGGGATCGCCTTCTGCTGGCTTGCGACCGGGCTGCTCGCCGTGCTCGTCCTGCGGCGGAACGGCGAGGATGCCGCCTCCATCGCCATGGGGTCCTGCTTCAGCAACGGCGTCATGCTCGGCTTCCCCATCATCATCCAGTCTTTCGGTCCCGATGCCGCCACCCCCATCGCCTTCCTCGCGACGTGCGAGACACTCTTTCTCTGGCTCATCGGAACGCTGCACATGGAGATGGCGCGCCAGGATCGCGGCCACAGTCTCGTGCGCGCCGTGGGCGGCGTCATCGTGGAAGTCGCGCGCAATCCGCTCGTCGTTGCAATGGCAGCGGGCCTCGTATGCCGCTACCTGGGTGTCACCGTGCCCGAGTTGCCCATGAAGATCATCTCGATCGTCGCGCAAGCCGCAGTGCCGGTTTCCCTGCTGGGGCTCGGGATGTCACTGGCGGGCTATTCGATCGCTGGACAGGCGCCTACGATCAGCGTCATTCTCTTCATGAAAATGGCGGTCTATCCGGCAGCCGCCTTCACCCTCGCGACGGTCGTTTTCGCACTCCCGCCGGTTTGGGCCGGCGCCCTCGTCACCTATGTCTCGATGCCCGTTGGCGCCAATGCATTCCTGTTCGCGAGCCGGTATGAACGCGCGGTTGCGTCCGTTTCCGCCGCCGTCGCCATTTCAACGGCGATCTCGGTCTTCACCGTTACGGCAATGCTCGCTTTTCTCAAGTCCAGCGGAATCCTCGTTTGAACGGGCCGACCCTCACGCCGGTGCGCGCAATTGGATGCCGCCGGCGGCGCGTAAACGGACGGCAACCATTGCTGCCGTCGGCTGGACGATAGACGCGATGTCGTCGAAAATATTCTCTATCGAGAACTCGACGACCTCCAGCTTGGTGCGTGCCTCGGCGTGCATCGCATGGGCGCGCCGTGCGCCCAGGCAGAATGCGCGGATGATGTCCATCAGCCGCGACCACTGGTCCGCCAAACCGAGGCGCACTTTCGCAGCGACCACAGCCGCGCGCCACTCCGCGTGGACCGGCTCGACTGTTGCCATTTCGGGTGAAACGGCATCCGTAGCATTGCCCGTGCGCCATTCGATCTCGCCGAAACGAGCTCGATTGCCTGCTTTTCGCGGCAATACCGCAGTCCCTCTATTTTTCTCGAAGAATGCCATCAGCGAACGTCCCTATCTCTAGTCTCGGGATGAATCGGTTCGCGCCCCAGCACAATCCTATCGATTAATATATTTTGCAGTGGATATTATAATCGGAATGAACAGACGCATAAATGTCACAGCATGTCGAAAGCCGATTGTGCCGATGGGGCTTCAACCGGTGCCCCAGCGTCGCGTCCACGCCTGCAACATCAAGATATTCCAGATGGGATAATGCCAATCCTGTCGACCGCTCACGTGCTGCTCCCAGCACATTCTGACGAGACGGGGCTCGAGCCCCGTACGCGCCAGGGCCTCCACGGACAACAAGTCCTCTGCCCATGCGCGCAAGGGGCCGCGCAACCAAACGTCGATGGGCACGGCGAAACCCATTTTCGGGCGATCGACGAGTGCACGCGGCACGTGACGATACAGGACTTGGCGGAGCAGCCATTTGCCGGCGCCCTCTCGGACGAGCACAGGACGCGGTAAAGTCCACGCATACTCCACGACGCGGTGGTCGAGTAACGGAACCCGGGCCTCGAGGCTCACGGCCATGCTGGCTCGGTCGACCTTGGTCAGGATGTCGTCGGGCAGGTAGGTGCGCAGATCGAGCTCGCGCATCCGGTCGATATAGTCCAAGGCCGAGCCGGTCGTTCGGTCTTGCAGCAGTGGATGACCTACCTCCGTGACGCCGGGCAGAAGGCGCTCCGGATGGCCCCAATTGGAAACGATCTGCCGGTAAAGGTCGTCCCGGTTGCTGCCCGACAGCGCGGCGGCAAGTTTCGTCAGACGTGCGGCATTCAAATTGCCGCCTGCGGTTTTCGGGAGGTGAGACAGGAGCGTCGCCATCAGAGGACTGGCAGCACCGCGAGCGATGCCGGCAAGCAGAGCTCGCAGCGGGCCCGGAATGCGCGAGACGCGACCCCAGACGTGCTCGGCGAGTGCGTAGCGTTCGTATCCCGCGAACAACTCGTCGCCACCGTCGCCCGACAAGGCGACCGTCACGCTGCGTCGGGTCAATTCGCACAGCAACGCCGTGGGAATCTGGGAAGAGTCGGCGAACGGCTCGTCATGATGTGTGGCGAGGCGTGGGATGACCTCGAGGGCATGCCGGGGCTCGACGCGCAACTCGGTGTGCTCCGTGCCCAGATGCGCCGCGACGGCGCGCGCAGCGCCCGCCTCGTCGTAGCCTGCCTCGGCGAAGCCGATCGTGAACGTACGTACCGGGCGGTCGCTCTGCGCCTGCATCAGCGCCACGACCGTGGAGCTGTCGATGCCGCCCGAGAGGAAGGCCCCGAGAGGCACATCGGCCAGCATCTGCTTGCCGATCGCATCGCGAAGCAGGGACTCCAACCCGGTCACCGCCTCTTCGTCGGACATGGATCGGCGTCGCACTTGGCCGCGGGCGATCACGGCATCAAGGCTCCAAAAGGTGGTGATATCGACGCGGGCATCCGCCCCGATCGTCACGCGCGTCCCGGGCTGCACCTTGGAAACGCCCCCGTAGATCGAATGTGGGGCCGGCACGTAGCCCAGCCGCAGATATGCGGCCATCGCACCGCGATCGACAGACGGCGCAAAACCCGGGCAGGCGCGCAGTGCTTTCAGCTCGGACCCGAAAAGCAGGCGCCCTTGTGCGAGGCTCCAATACAGCGGCTTGATGCCCAGCCGGTCGCGGACGAGATGCAGAGCGCGCTGCGCACGGTCCCAGATCGCGATCGCGAACATGCCGTTGAGACGCTCCAGCGTCGCATGCACGCCCCAGCGCGCAATCGCCTCCACGACGACCTCGGTGTCCGAGGTTCCCTTGAACGTACAGCCGGCACCGGACAACTCACGGCGCAAATCGCCATGGTTGTAGATCTCGCCGTTGAAGGCCACGACGTAGCGGCCATCCTGCGAGGGCATCGGCTGATGGCCGGACGGCGTGAGGTCGACGATGGCCAGACGGCGGAAGCCCAGCCCAAAACCCGCTTCGGCATCGAACCAGACGCCGTCGTCGTCCGGCCCGCGGTGAGTCAGGGTATCGCGCATCGAGGCAAGAATGCGCGCGCGCGCGCCTGCGTCCGGCGCGGACTCGAAGAACCAGAATCCCGTCAATCCGCACATGTCTTGCCGCTGTGTTCCACCCGACGCGCACCCACCACTCATAGATCCGCTAACGACTGCAGCGCATAAAAACAACGGCCGCGGTCCTTGTCGAACCGCGGCCTGTCATCACGCTGACCGGTGGTCAACCGATCGGGATGGTCTTACTGCTTCTTCTCTGCGGGAGCCGGCGCCTTCGGCGCGGCCGCCTTGGGAGCCGCTGCCTTCTTGCCAGCCGGAGGCGTCGGCTTCTTCTGGCAGTGTGCCTTGCGCTTCTGGCCCTTCTTGGTGGTCGTCTCCTTCACCCACATGCACTCGGTCTTGCCCGTGCAAACGTCTTGCGCGAGGCCAGCGCAAGCAGAGGGTGTACGCTTCGGCTTCTTGGCCGCAGGCGTGGTCTTGGCGGCGGGAGCTGCCTTCGTGGCCGCCGGGGCGGCCTGCTTGGCAGGTGCGTCCGGCGCCTTCTGTTGCGCATTAGCAACGCCACCCGCGAGCGCCAGCGACAAGGCGGCTGCACACGCCGTCAAACCCCAACGGATCTTCTTCATCACGGCAGTCATCTCCAATGGTTGATGCCGGCCGCGAGTATATCATTCCGTCTAGCGTCAGAAACACGGCATTGTGATGAATAGTTGTTCACAACTATTGATGGAAACTTGCATGTCGCCGGGCTGCCCACTCGGGAGTGTAACCTCCCGGAGGGCATCACTTTTGTTTCCTTCGGGACCTACATCCTGATTGTTCACGCAGTGCTTGGAATCTGTTTTGCTCGACAAAACAGATGATTAACCAGATTTGCGGTTTCAACGCACTTCGATTAGGCCGGTGCGAGGTGTCCCGCGACGGGATCACGCTCGCGTTCGGCACAACCCGTCCAGGTCACAGATAGGCGCAAAATCGTGTCGAGATTTTGCAACACTTTTGTTCCGCAAACGGATGAATCGGCTACTCACGCGCCCTCTGACTCCAGAGACCGGGGCACGCACGACCCTCACCTTCTCAACGGCCACTGAAACGCGGCTTCCTCTTCTCCAAGAATGCGCGCTGGCCCTCCTTGAAATCCTCGCTGGCGAAGCAGGCCTGAGCGAGGGCATCGAGGGCCCCCATGTCCACGGTCTCGGGATGCGCGGCCAATTGATCCACGGCGGCTTTGGCGGCGCGAAGCGACAACGGTGCGTTCTGGGCTATCTCACCCGCGAGGGTCACTGTGGCGTCCCGGATGTCGGCGCCGGGAACCACGCGATTGACCATGCCCATCGCGAGTGCCTCCGTGGCGCCGTAGCGACCACCGGTGAACAGCATTTCCTTCGCGCGCGCGGGCGTCATGACCTGCAGCATGGGGCGGATCCAGCGGGGGTTGTAGCCGAGCGACAACTTGGCTGCAGGAATCGAGAAGACAGCCCGGTCGTCGGCGATGCGCATGTCGCAAGACAGGGCAAGGACACTGGCACCGCCGAAGCAATAGCCCCGCACCATGGCGATAGTCGGCTTGGTGCATGCCGAGATCGCTACGTACGCCGCGTCATTGATCTCGTCATACGCGCGGGCCGCATCTCCGGTGCGGTTGGTGCCGAATTCCGAGATATCGGCGCCAGCCGAAAACGCTTTCTCGCCTGCACCACGGAACGCGACGACCCGGATGGCGGGGTCGGCGTCCGCTTCGGCGACAAGACGCGGCACCGCCGCCCACATATCCTTCGTGAACGCGTTCAACCGGCTTTCGTTGCGGATCTCGATCCACCGGATCGCACCCTCGGTCTCGGCAACGAGCGTGGCCGTCTTGTCTGACATGGGACGCCTTCATATGTCTGGAGAAACATTGCAGTTCAGCCCGCGGGCAGGGACGTTTCAAGCTTGATCGATTTGCGGTAGCGTTGTAGCGGGACGGGCCGGTACTTCAAAGGCCCCCTCGTGGCCAGGAAGCCGGCGGGTCTCCGCATACCGCCCCGCAAGAGTGACGGCGCAATCGACGGCGATGGCATCGCGGTGTGGACTTGCGTGATGCCGAGCCCGGGCGTCTATATACGCAACACAGAACGCGGGCCAACGGCAGGGAGTAGTAAACGATGACTGCTGCAAGCATCCAGACGCCACGCCGGAATATCGAAACACTGGATCCGATCTGGGATGCCGTCCGACGCGAGGCGCAAGACGTCGTCGCAAGCGAGCCCGCGCTCGGCGGCTTCATCTATGCGACGGTCCTGTCGCACGACCGGCTGGAAGACGCCGTGTGCCACCGGCTGGCGCAGCGACTCAATCATTCGGATGTCGATGCCGGCCTCATCGGCCAGACGTTCGCCGACGTCCCCAATAACAAGCCCGAGCTGGGCACCGCCTTCCGCGCGGACCTCGCGGCCGTATTCGACCGCGATCCCGCCTGCCACCGCTATCTGGAGCCGCTACTCTATTTCAAAGGCTTCCACGCCCTGGTGACGCACCGGTTCGCACATGCGCTGTGGAACGAGGGCCGGCGCGATTTCGCACTTTATCTGCAGAGCCAGAGCTCGCGCATCTTCGCGGTGGACATCCATCCGGCCACGCGCATGGGCATCGGGATCATGCTCGATCACGGGACGGGGTTGGTGATCGGCGAGACTGCGGTGGTCGGCGACAACTGCTCGATCCTCCAGAACGTCACGCTCGGCGGTAACGGAAAAGAGACGGGTGACCGTCATCCCAAGATCGGCCGCAACGTGCTGCTCGCCGCCGGCGCCAAGATCCTCGGCAATATAGAGGTCGGCGACTGCTCGAAGGTGGCAGCGGGCTCGGTGGTGCTGAAGGACGTTCCTTCGAACAAGACGGTCGCCGGCGTTCCGGCCAAGATCGTGGGCGATTCGAACTGCCCGGAGCCGGCCCGGTCTATGGACCAGCGACTGTCTCCGGACGACTGCGGCTGCAACTGCGGCGAATGCTGATCGCTGCCGATGGCAGCGCGAACGACAAGAGAAGAGAAGGACACCTCAGTGGCGAAAGTTAACCCGATCAAGCCGGACGAGTTGAAGCGCATCGAAGCCTTCATGCGCAAGACGTTCGGTGCCAAGTCACTGGAGGTGCGCGGCCGCCAGAAGGCCGCGGACGCCGCCGAGGTCTATCTGGGCGGCGAATTCCTCGGCGTCCTATCGAAGGACACCGAGGACGGCGAAGTCTGCTACCAGTTCAACATGACCATTCTCGATATCGATCTCGAGTAGGCCCGGCGCCGGCTTCGCAAGGACACAGACGCATGCCTCTCTACGAGCTCGATGGCAAGAAGGTGCAGACGCCGGGGGCGGGGAAGTTCTGGATCGCGCCGAATGCGATCGTAATCGGACAAGTAACGCTCGCCGAGGACGTCGGCATCTGGTTCAACGCCGTGATTCGGGGCGACAACGAGCCGATCCGCATCGGCGCGCGCTCCAACGTGCAGGAAGGATGCGTGCTGCACGTCGATCCGGGCTTCCCGATGACGATCGGTGACGACACGACGGTGGGTCACATGGCGATGCTGCACGGCTGCACGATCGGCAACGGCGTGCTGATCGGCATCGGCGCCATCGTTCTGAATGGTGCGCAGATCGGCGACGGCTCGCTGATCGGTGCGGGCTCTCTGATTCCCGAGGGCAAGATCATCCCGCCGAATTCGGTCGTGTTCGGCACTCCCGGCAAGGTCGTGCGTGAGGTCTCCGAGAAGGACCGCGCACGCATCCTCGAGGGCTCGGAAGACTACAACATGCGCTGGAAATACTACGCCCGGGCCTTCAAGCCGCAGGCGGAGTAAGCGGCGCCGGCGCGCCGTCAGGTACCGAAGCGGCGCGGCATGCGATAGAAAGTGCCGGTCGCGGGGGCAGGTGCCGCCGCTGCCGATCTGTGGATCTTCTCCATCACCTTGTAGGCGGCGTTGATGCGACGGACGGTGGCGTCCAGGTAGCGCGTCACCTCGCCCGGCAGTTCGACTCCGGCATAGCGATCGGGGTGGTACGCCTTGGTCAAACGCAGCCATGCCGCCTTGACCTCGCTCATCGAAGCATCCTTGGCGACACCCAGGACCGTGTGCGGCTCGGACGTGACGTCGTCATCGTCACGAGCGGCGGGCAACGGTTGCGCCTTGGGCATGCTCAGCAGGCGCACATCCCGCAGCATGGTCTTGGCGACGTAGCGTCGCTCACCACGATACGGCTCGAACTCGACGAAGCTGCCGTTGCCGTTGAGCGCATCGAAGATCGTGCGGCCGGCAGCGATGACCATGCGGCCCTGGATGCGATCCCCATCGACGGTCGTCAACTCGACAGGGACTGCGGTCGGCTGTGCCGTTTCGACCCGGTTGCGCTCGAACATCTCAGTGTCTCCTCGCGAGAGCCGTCCCCTTTTGCGACACGACGGCCGCATCTGGGCAGGACTTCGCAAGAAGCGTGCAGGACGACCGCCGAATAAAGGCGGGCCGCGTAAGATGCGACCTTGGCGACCCGCCGCGGCCTCACTACTCTGTGGGGCACACTCTTCCGCCCAACCCTTCCAATGCGCAAGGACCCATGGCAGCCACTCATCCCACCCTCATGACGCTCCGCCGGGAGCTCGCCGCCGCGCTCCGCCTCGCCGAGAAGTTCGGTTACTCGGAGGGTATCTGCAATCACTTCTCCGTGGTCGTGCCCGGCCCCGAAGAACGCTACCTGATCAATCCTTACGGTGTGCACTGGTCGGAGATGCGGCCCGAGCACCTCCTGCTCATCGACGGCGACGGCACGGTGATCGAGGGCGAGGGCGAAGTGGAAGCGACGGCGCGCTTCATCCATGTGGCCGGCCATCGCGCAAATCCCCGACACGCCTGCATCCTGCACGTTCACATGCCGTGGGCGACATCGCTGACGATGGTGAAGGGCGGCCGCCTGGAAATGGCGCATCAGACGGCGGCCCGCTACTACGGCCGCATCGCGTATCAGTCCTTCGGCGGTATCGCGCTCGACGCCGCAGAAGGCGAGCGGATCGCGGAAGCGCAGAAAAGCAATCCAACCGCAGACGTGCTGTTTCTCGCTCATCACGGCGTGTCGATCTGCGGGCCATCGGTCGCCTATGCCTTCGACGACCTGTACTACCTGGAGCGCGCCTGCCGGCAACAGGTGCTCGCGATGTCGACGGGGTTGCCGCTCGAGATCATTCCCGAGCCACAACTCAGGGAGACCTCTCGGCAGTTCATGCAGGTGATCGACTTCCAGGCGCAGAAGCATTTCGAAGCGCTGATGCGTATCAACGGGCTTTGATCCAGCGGCGGAAGAAGGCAGGCGCGGGGGATTACGAGGGACATGACGACAAAGCTCGGCTTCATCGGTTTCGGCATCATGGGCGAGCGCTTGCTGCGCGCGGCGCTCAATCATGACAGAAGCGTCATCGCCGTGACGGGCGTGTTCGATCCACATCCGGCCGCGGCGGCAAAGCTCGCCGGGATCGATCCCTCGCTGACGGCTTTTGCGAGCGCCGAGGCCGTAATCGCGGCGTCCGATTGCCTGCACATCGCCTCGCCGCCACTGTCGCATCTCGACTATCTGCGGCAGTGTCATGCCGCCGGCAAGGCGGCACTGTGCGAGAAGCCACTGGCGACCGACGTGGCGCGCGCCGAAGCAGTCGTCGCGGAGTTGACGGGCAACGGTATCCGTGCCGCCGTCAACTTCCCGTTCGCCTCCTCTTTCGCACGCGATTACCTCGTGCGCTGGATGGAAGAGGACGCGATCGGCACACCGCAACGGGTCGATATCGAGCTGGCGTTCGCGACATGGCCGCGCGGCTGGCAGATGACGGCGGAGAGCTGGCTCGACGCCTGCGCCGAAGGGGGCTTCACCCGCGAAGTCGGCTCGCATTTCCTATTCCTGTCGCGCCGCACCTTCGGACCGCTGCAGTTGCTTTCGGCCGGGTGCGATTATCCGGTTGCCGGACGCAGCGAGCGTGCCATCCGCGCCGAACTGCGGGCTGGCGATCTGCCCGTCTCACTGGCCGGCGGCGTGGGTACCACCACCAAAGACGACCACAACACGTGGACAATCACGGGCACCAAGGGCCGAATACGGCTGCGCGACTGGTCGATTGCCGAACGCGAGGTCGATGGCCATTGGCAGGCACCGCCCGACGCCGTGCCCAACGAGAAGGCACGCCCGATGATCCTGGCGCGCCAGCTGGCCAAGGTCGATGCGATGACGCACGGGCACGAGCACAATCTCGCGACGTTGAACGAGGCGCTGGAAGTGCAGACGATCGTCGAACGAATTCTGCAGGCCGACGGCTTGCGGACATAGAACACCCGCCGCGGAGGTCAGAGCAGATCCGCCAGATGCGCGTCCTGGAAGAGGTCGATCCCGGTGATCGACTTCAACGCGTAGATCGCGACCAGACCACCGAAGCCGAGCCCGCGACCGGCATTCGAGAGATTTTCTACCAGTTCGAGCTCGTGGAACGGCGAGATCCCGGTGACGATTCGGTGCGAGTGCACGGCTGGCGCGGCGCATCTGCCGTGATGCCCGTCGGACGCGATGACGACGTCGTGGCCACGCCCGCGCCGACGCGCGGGTAACTGGTCATGTCGTTCTTGCTCATGCTCGACAATGACGATGCGCGCCATGATGAGCCCCGAGATCGTTATGCCTACAAAAATGTAGACGCGCGGGTCTAAGGACTTGGAAATACATTAGGTAAAATGCTGCATTTCCGGCAGAAAACGCAACAGGATCCGCGGCGGGACCGCAGCCAAGCACGGCCCTCCGGCTTGTCGACGCGTCGAGCGCTTTCGCAGGGGATTACTCGGCCGCCTCGGGCGTATCCTTGATCAGGGTCTCACCCGGCTTGACGTGTGTGAAGATCACGGGCTCATCGCCCACCTGAAGTTTGTCGTCGACTTCCCGCACCACGGTGAATCGCGACGTGTCCATGGCACCAGGCTCCTTGAAGTCCTCGCGGAAGTGCGCACCGCGACTGTTCTCGCGCTTCAGCGCCGCATGCGCCACGACCTTGGACATCACGATTTGCGAGCGCAGGTTCAGCCAATCGTGCCAGGACAGATTGAACGCGCGGTTGGTATCCGGGACGCCCGCAGCGCAGAGTTGGGCGTCGAGTTCGTCGAGCTGCGCGAGGGCCCGTTCCATGCCGGACCTCTCGCGGATGATGCCGACGTCGTCCCACATGAGGTCGAGAAGCGTGTCGCGGATACGATTGGTATCGGTCCAGTGCGCCTTCCGTTGCCCACCAACAACCGGCACTCCCTCCGCCTTCGGTTGCCCACCAGCAACCGGCACTCCCTCCGCCTTCGGTTGCCCACCAGCAACCGGCGTGGGCCTCACCCGGAACGGCGCTTCCGCGCGTGCGATCTCGGCGGCGACGACGTCCATATCGGGCTCGCGATGGCCGAGGCCACGCTTGATGTCGGCCGCCATCGTCTCGCCGGCAATACCGCCGTAGACCGTCGAGTTCGCCACGCCGTTGCCGCCCAGGCGGTTCGCGCCGTGCACACCGCCAGCGTCCTCGCCGGCCACGTAGAGACCCGGCACCTCGGTGGACGTGTCCACCTTGCAGACGACGCCGCCCATCAGGTAGTGCGCGGTCGGCACGACCTCCACCAAACCACCGGCCAGATCGAAACCGCAGTCGGCGCAGCGCTCCACCATACCCTTGAACTGCTTGGCCACCTTCTCCGGTCCCAGATGACCCATGGATATGTAGAGCCCGCCATTGGGTGTCGTGCGCCCCGCCTGCATCTCGCGATACATGGATTGCGAGACGAGATCGCGGGTCGCGCGCTCGCCACGCGGATCGTAGTTGAACATGAAGCGTTGCTTGGAACCGTCGAGCAGGTATCCGCCGGCTCCCCGCAGCCCCTCCTCGATGATCGTGCCGGTCATACGCGTGTCCGGGCCGGCGAGCACGCCTGTGGGGTGGAACTGCACCATCTCCATGTCGCGCAGGGGCAGGCCATAGCGCAACGCCATGGCGAGGCCATCCATCGCCTTGTCACCCGAGGGCGTATGATATTTGTACATCGTCGGGCCACCGCCCGTGGCGAGGAGAATGGCCTTGGCCGTGATGAGCCGGAACTTGCCCGTGCGGATGTCGATGAACAGCACGCCCGCAACCGGCTTACGGCTGGCATCGCCGGTCGCTCCCTTCTCGGGAACGAGCGCGATGGCGCGGTGCTCCTCGAGCCGCCGGATCGACGGCCGCGCCCAGACCTGTTCCATCAGGCGGTTGATAATCTCGATCCCGGTGAGATCGCCCTTGTGCACGGTGCGATCGAACGTCTGGCCGGCGAAAGCCTTGCCGTGCAAGGAGCCATCCGAGTTCCGGTCGAAAAAGCAGCCGATCTCGTTCTCAAGCTCGCGGACTCGCTCCACGGCCTTCTCGACCAGCGTCCACGCGAGCTCCTGATTGGGCAGCCACTTGCCGCCGTCGATGGTGTCCATGAAATGGCGCTCGACCGAGTCGCCCTTGTGCAGCGAGACGTTGTAGCCACCCTGCACCATGCGCGTGCACCCGGACTTGCCGAGCAGTCCCTTGGTCGCCACGGTGATGGCCAGGTGCGGATTGGCACGATGGGCATGCAGCGCCGCGAACAGCCCAGCCCCACCCGACCCCAGGATCAGAACGTCTGTCTTCAGCGTCTCGATTGTCATGGGATTCACGCCGCGTTGAAAATGAAGATGCAGGCTATGGCGACAGCCGCGACGACCGCAGCCATTGCCATGCGCTTCTGTCCGTCGCGCCAGGGCATATTCTCGATCACGAGCACGCGAAGGCCGCCCAGCAGGTGCACCGCCAGCAGCATGACGAGTATGGTCTCCGCGACCTTGACGAGCGGGTTGTGCGTCCAGCGCAGGAAGCCGTCGAGATCGGCCTCGCCCCGGATGGCCAAGCCGAGAACCAGGAAGTGCAGCGGCAGGAAGCAGGCGAGCGCAACGCCGGAGACGCGATGAATCATCGCCGCCCGCCAGAGCGGTTCGCGCCGATAAGTCGTGTTGTTGGGTCGCGCCATCAGAGCACCACCGCTGCGACGGCCCTCAGGCCGAGTATGACGAGAAGCGCACCGAAGGCCCACATGGCCAGATCGAGCGCGCGCGGGTTATGGGCGATTACCTTGGGGCTCCATTCGCGCAGCACCGCGCGGACGCCGATGGCACCGTGGACGGACGCAGCCAGGACGAACGTCGTATAGTAGAGCGCCCACAGCACAGAGCCTTTGGTGCGGCCGAGGATCTCGGCGGCCGTGACTCCCTTGCGCGTGGCGTAGAGGATGACGATCAGGTGGCCCACGATCAACGGGACCATCAGCAGCGCCGTCAGCCGCTGAAAGGTGTAGAGCCGGACGTTCACTTCAGATCCCCGCGAATGTAGGCCTGCATGGTGCGGCGCTTGAGGCCGGCGATCGAAGCCGTCGGATTGAGGGCGACCGGACAATGCTGCTCGCAGGACTGGTGGGTGTGGCAGGCGTGGCAGCCGCCATTCTGAGAGACAGCGAACAGCCGTTCGATATTACCGGCGTCGCGCACGTCGTTGACGAGCGTCCAGGCGCGATTCAGTGCCGCCGGCCCGAAATAGTCCTCGTTCCAACGCACGGTATCGCATGCCGCGAAGCAGACGCCGCAGTTGATGCATTCGATCGCCGCGTCGGCCGCCTGACGCTCCGACGACTGCGGGGAAATCGGCTCGATCGGATCGGCGCGCGTCTTGGAGGGCTCGAAGACGCCCTTTGCTTCCTGCCACTTCTCAAAGAAGCGACTCATGTCGGTGGCCAGATCCTTGATGACCGGCAGATTGGCCAACGGGCCGATCTCGAGCTTTCCGTCCTCGACGACCTTGGAGACGTGCGTGCGGCACGTCCAGCGCGGACGACCGTTCACGGTCATGGCGCACGAGCCGCAGACTCCCACGCGGCAGGCGAAGCGGTACGACAGGGTCGGGTCGAGATGACGTTGCACGTGTGTCACGACATCGAGCACGGTCTGGTTCTCGCGGAGCGGTACCGTGAACGTCTCGTAGCGGCCCTCGTCGTCGCCACGCCAGATCGAGACGGCGATCGTGCGTGTCTCGGTCGAATTCGGCATATCCTGCATCAGCGTACCGTCACTTTCAGCGTCTGAACCGAGTTGATCCCGAAGCCGGCGCGATCGAAGGGAACCTCGAGGGGTTGCGTGACCCCGTTCGCGTCGGTCGCCCGCGGACCGATCTCGTACTCGCCGGGCACCGCATCCCACATGCATTGCCAACCGCGCCATGCGTAACGGCCCGTGGGGGCGTCGAGCGTCGCTGCATGCACGACGCCATTTATGAGCACATCGACGCTTGCGATACCGACACCACCGCCGGACCACGCGCGCCCACGCAACGTCACGCGGCCGCGCTCGACGAGGCGCTGCCGCGTATACCAATCCGGCATTCCGGGCGGCACCATGAGCGACTTGACCTTGATCGTCGTGACGGGAATGCCCGCGTCGTCGGGGTGCGTCTTGTAGAGATAGCCACGCACCTGCTCGTAACCGTCATAGGGCCGGTTCAGCGCCTCGATGCGCTCGAGCCATTTGACGCTCGCCATGCCGAACCACCCCGGCACGATCAGCCGCAGGGGGAAGCCGTGTTGCGGCAGCAGAGGTTGACCGTTCATGGCGTACACGAGGAGCACGTCGTCGGACAGCGCCATCTCCGTCGTGAGGCTGCGACCGAACTCGTGCTCGTGGCCCTTGTCGTAGCCGCGATCGGCGCCGAGGAAAGCGACCTCCACGGTATCCGGCTTCAATCCGGCCTGGCGCAGCACCCCCTTGAGGGGCGTTCCCGTCCATTCGGCGGTGCCGACGGCCTCGGAGCCCCACGGCATACTCGGCCAGCGCGGGCTGACATGGGCGCGGCCGTTTCCGGCACATTCCATCGTTACGCGGAGCGTGCGCTGCGGTAACGCCTTGAGTTGCGCGACCGAGAACGAAAGCCGCCGATCGACGTTGCCGCCCACCGCGAGCCGCCAAGCCGTCCCATCCTCGACATAGGGTACGTCGAAATGGCTGAGCAGATAGTGCATGCCTATGGGGGTCACGTCATGGCGGAGCGCTTCCGTCAGCAGCCCGTGGTTCCGGTTGGCGAGGACAACCTCCTCGCGCATGAAAGGCCCCTCGAGATGGTTACGCGGTGCCGGATCGGTGAATGGATTACTGTTCGACATCGTGTCCCTGGCGTCCAAGTCTCGATTGCGGAATTTCTCGCAATACCCGCAGGGAGGCAAGCCTCGCAGCCGTTGACCTCACTGCCCCACGAAATAGCCGCGAAGCGCACTCAACAGGGCCCCGACGCCGACGCACGCCAGAATCGTGAGCGCCGCACGACGGTAGTACGCAGCGCCGCCTCGATGGAAATGGCGGCTGCCCAGCCATGTGGCACCCGAATAGAGTGGAAACAACGCAAGCGAAAGCAGCAGGGCTTGCTGCGTGAACAATCCGAAGAAGTACATCGGCAAGACGGAGGACAGCGACACGCCCGACATCAGCGCCAGCACGTTGGCCCTCTGCTGCTGGGGGGTACCCGGGCGCGACAACGCGAGACCGACGACGGGCGGTCCGCCCATCCCGGCAATGCCCTGAATGAGACCACTCACCACACCGGCCGTCATGAGCCCGGCGCGCGGCACTTCCTTCTTGGGCATCCACCCCGCTCCGAGGAAGCCCACCATCACCAGCACCAGAACGGAGATGGCGATCTTCATCACCGCGGGGTCGGCCGCCACCAGTAGCCAGGTGCCGATCGGCGTCACGAAGAAAGCCGTCAGACACATCGGCCCGACGAAGCGATGTTCCGATCCGCGAACGGCTTCCGGCAAGAGCTGCATCAGCGCCGGCACCCCCATCAGATTGACGACCGCCACGGCCACCTGCGGGCCGATGACGAGGCTCATGATGGGCACGGAAACCAACGCTGCGCCGAATCCGATGAAACCGCGCATGAAACCAGCTGCAAAAACCGTGACACCGACCAGCAGCCAGCGCGCATCGACCGTTGCGCCGAGGAGGTCCGACACCGGCGGGAATCCTTCGTTGCGAGTGGAAAGGGCGCGCATAACACCACACGATCACGCGGATCGGAAGTGCGTTCGGCGGGTAGCACCGCAATCGACCTATGCAGCTCGCACGCGGCCCGTGCCCGGCGCGCGATCAGGCCGCGATCATGACCTTGGCCACCGCCTCCGTCAGACCGCGCGGGAGACCGTTCGCCTCCCGGCGGAGGAAGCCGAGCAGCGCCATGAGATTTTCGGTCGGCCGCCCCCCGATGCCGATACGAGTGATCAGCCATTCCTCGTCGGTCTCGAGGATCGGCTCGCGGGTCACGATTTCGAGGCGCTGACGTTCCAGGCGGGCCAGCGCCCGCTCTTCCGGGGTCTGATGGCGACAGGAGGACCACACATAGCCGTTCTGGAGCGACATGGCGCCGTCCAGGACCTCGTTGACGGTTTCCGCCGCAACACGATCGGATGTGCGGAGGGCGGGCAGGGCCAGCGGTTCGTGGGGCGCGCAGATGAAGTCGCGTCGCGACCCGACCGCGCGACCCAGCCCCGCCAGCATTCCGTTGCCGACTGCTCGCACGAAAAAATCGGACCATGCGGGGCAGCTGTGACCCGGCGCGATCGCACGGTCGATCTCGAACAGGGCGTCGGCTTCCGGACGCGTCAAAGCGAGCGTTCCGTCCCCGCTGAAGGCGACGAGGATCCGACGCGTCAATTCTACGTCGCTTTCCAGGATGATGGCAGGTGCAGCATCACCCTTGGCGCGCAAGGGACCGGTCCCGGACTCGACGGCACGGCGGACCTGATCCAGCGCGAACACGGCGAGGCTCGGCGGCGACCAACGCGAGGTCTCGATGACACGGAGCAGCAGCGACAGCTCGGCGTGCGTCGTCACATGCCCTTCGGGCGCGATGCGCGCCCGCAGCCATTCCAGCTTATCGAGCACCACGTAGCCGTCGGGCGGGCACTGGTACACGACATAATCGCCCAGCGCTTCGACGAAGAAGTCGGCCCAGGCGGGATCCTTGATTCGGCAAGCGGCATTGAGGCCGATCAGCGCCTCGGCCTCGTCGGCCGTAACGATCGGATCATCCCGATAGGCGGCGCGCAGTCGCGCGACATCGGCATCCCTAATGCTACCGCGAGCTTGGATTTCATCGAGCGGGACCGAAGTCAAAATGCCCATAAACACCCACCGGCACGAGAGCGAACGAACAACGGGGGGAAGGTAGGGGCGTCATGGTTACCAACGCTCTAACGATCGGGCGGTTTGTGGGAGCGCCGACCGGTTTTTCAGCGGGCGTGGCCGTCAGAACTCGTAGCTGAAGTGCTCGATCTCCGGGCGATACCAATCGGCGATCAGAGCGCGGCTTTCCGGGGTGTAGTAGTCGCGGTAGCTGCCCTTGCGGTCCTTGGAGACGTTCGCCTTCGGCAAGCTGACTTGCCCCGTTAGCCCGATGCGTTCGAGAACCTCGTCGAAATCGTTCTCCAGTGATTCGTAGCGTCCGACGAAATCGAGGATGATCCGGCCCTCTGAGGTGTAGAGGTCCCAATTCTCCACCCAGGCTCTGCGCTTGTCGCGGTTGAACGCTTCGAACGACGGCTTGTCGCCGCCTACCTTCGATTTGGTCTTGTAGTGATACCAGGACACTTGGCGATCCCAGGGGTTCCGCTCGAACGAGAACTTGAAGTAGCTGTTCCAGACCTCTTCGCCGCAATACGTCCGCACCCGCCACGCGGGCATGTGCTCGTAGTAACCGACGGACGGGTGATAGTGCCGCTCGGGACGGCCCAAAAGCTTCTTCCAGAGCGGCCGTTTCGGTTTCGCGGGGTGTTCGATGCGGTAGTTCTGAGCGGGCTTCTGGCGGACGCCGCGCAACTGCTCGCTGGCCTCCGTGATGACGTCGTCGGGGCCGCAGACGGCCGACAGCGCCGCCTCGATGGAGGTGGAGCCGGTCTTGTACGTCTTGATGTAGATGAACTTGTGCGTATGGCTCAGGATCATGGATCAGCATCTAGCATGCCGCCAGCATCCGCACCAACTGCCGCCGCGCGCGATGCAAGCGAAACCCGCCGCACTCTTCGCCGCATCGGGGCAAAGCAAAGGGCCATCCCGAAGAATGACCCCCTGCCCGAGGACCTCAACCCTCCCTGATCGGCCCTCGAAACTGTCACCGTCCAGCGCGGTGCGACGGGAGGATCATGCGCTGCACCGGCCGGGTTCTCTCACCTGATGAGCCCGTGCCTGTCCTTCCACACCCGAAAATAATTCTTCTGGCCGTCGCTGGCCTCGCGGCGGATGTTCGCACCGGCCACCGCCTGGGCTTCGCGCAAGGCGCGATATTCGCGGGCCGTCACGACACCGTCCGCACGCGCGATGCGCTCTCGCTGGGCGATGGCGCGCTGTTCGATGAGAAGGGCCGTCTGCTCGCGCTTGGTCAACTGACCCGTCTTGCGAAGCTGCTCGATCGCGTGGAACTGCCGCGACTGCGTGCGCTCGACCGGGCGGAGATCGTGGGCGCTGGCCGCGACTGAGAGAACAGCGGCCAGGCCCGTAGCGAGCAGGATCGTCTTGGAGATCGACATCGTGTGGCTCCTTCTGCATGGCTCGGTTGTCGTCTTCACCATGACGCCGACAATGACACACCGCCTCTGAACGCTGTTTGAACTCATCGTGCAGGCTCTGTTCATGCTCAGGCTTGCGTACGAGCCATCCCCCACTACAGTTCGGCGACGTCAAACGGGGAGAGACGCGGGATGGAAGCTGATTACGTGATCGTGGGAGCCGGCTCGGCGGGTTGCGTTCTGGCCAATCGACTGTCGGCCGACGGTTCGGAAGTCATTCTGCTCGAGGCGGGGCCTCGCGACCTCCATCCCTACATCCACGTTCCCGCCGGCATCCTGAAGCTCCTCTACAATCCCCTCGTGAATTGGAACTACGCCAGCACACCCGATCCCAAGACGGGGAATCGCGCCATTCATTGGCCCCGCGGCCGTGTTCTCGGCGGATCGTCCTCAATCAACGGCATGCTGTTCGTGCGCGGCAATCCAGCCGATTTCGACGCCTGGGCGCAGATGGGCTGCCGAGGCTGGAGCTACGACGACTGCAAACCACACTTCAAAGCCATCGAACGCTACGCACCCGGCGACGACGAGCATCGCGGCAAGGACGGCCCGCTCCTCATCGAGGATTACCGGACAATCCTGCCGTTGACGCATCGCTTCGTGGAGGCCGCGCAGCAGGCCGGAATTCCTTTTGCCAAGGATCTCTCGGGTGTGACGCCCGCCGACGGCGTGGGCTACTCGCAGATGTCGCGCAACGGGCGCTTCCGCGGCTCGACCGCGCAGACTTTCCTGCGCGATGCCCGCCGCCGCCAGAACCTGCGCATCCTGACGAATGCCACGGCGCTCAAGCTTCTGGTGGAGAACAAACGCTGCACCGGCGTCCGCGTCGACCACAACACGCGCGAGGTCGACATCAAAGCGCGTCGCGAGGTGATCGTTTCGTCGGGCTCGGTGAACTCGCCGCATCTTCTGCAGGTTTCGGGCATCGGCCCGGGCACGCATTTGCAATCGATCGGCGTCGACGTGGTTCACGATCTGCCCGGCGTCGGTAACAACCTCTCGGACCACTACGTCACGCGGGTGTCGCACCGCGTGAAGAACGCGCGCTCGATCAATGAGTTATCGCGCGGCCTTTTGATAATGGGCGAGATCGTGAAATGGGTGACGACGGGACGTGGCGCGCTGACGTTCGGCGTTTCGAGCGCACAGGTCTTCACCCGTAGCCGCGAAGGCGTCGAGGCACCGGACATCCAGTTGCTGTTCTCGCCGGCGAGCTACGATCCGACCAAGTTCGGCGAACTCGAGCGCGAGCCGGGCGCAACCGTCGCCGTTTCGATCGCCCGGCCCGAGAGCCGCGGCACCATCATGGCCGTCTCGGCAGATCCTTACGAGCGGCCGGCGATCAAGCCAAATTATCTGTCCGCACCCAACGACATCCGGGTGGCCCTCGCCGGAATTGCACAGGCGCGCAGGATTTTCGCCCAACCCGCGTTCGCACAGCATTCGGTCGGAGAGATCTGTCCGGGGCCCCACGTCACGAGCGAAGAGGGGCTGATCGACTACATCCGCAACAACGGCACGACGATCTACCATCCCGTCGGTACGTGCAAGATGGGCGAGGATCCGATGGCCGTGGTGGATTCACGTCTGCGCGTGCGCGGTATGACCGGCTTGCGCGTCATCGATGCGTCGATCATGCCGGCCGTGACGACCGGAAACACGAACGCGCCGACGATCATGATCGCCGAGAAGGGCGCCGCAATGATCCGCGAGGATGCGAAGGCGGCGCTGGCGGCCTGAGGGGGCGGTTTCGTGATCGTGCTGCAGACAGCGGTTCTCGGGCTCGGCTGTGCACTATTCCTTGCCATGTGCTGGTCGGTCCGGTTCCACTTCCGGCCGTTCGTGATCACTGCGCGGATGCTCTGGATCGGGGTGCCCTCGGTGGGTGGCGCGGTCCTGTTCGCGCGACGCTTGTGGACACAGCCGATACCGGAGTGGCGGCTTTGGCTTGCCGCCGTTCACATCCTGGTCGCTGCAGTTCTCTTCGTCTGGGCCATCATGGCGAGCAGACATGCGCGACCGAGGCTCGCCTTCGATGCGACGGCACCGGAAAAGCTCATGCTCCAGGGACCATACGCATTCGTACGGCACCCCTTCTATCTGGCGTACACGATCTACTGGACGGGCTGTGCGATCGCGACTCTGCACGTGGGCAGTTTCGGCGTCCTCCTGATCCTCTTCGTCGCATTCGTGACCGCTGCGCGCGGCGAAGAGGAACTTATCGCGCGCTCGAACCTGGCCGCCGAGTATGCCGCGTATCGCCGAAGCGCCGGCTTCATGTGGCCACGGCTGACGCGCCGGACCTAGGGGTCCGAACTGCCGCGATCACCAGATCATGCCGACGACCCCGGCACTGAAACCGGCGGCGGCCGCAAGCAGCGCGACCTTGTTGCCCTCTCGGATGCGGCCATCCGAAACGCCCAGTGAGAGTGCGAGCGGAACGCTCGCCGCCGCGCAGTTGCCGAAGGTGTCGAGCGTGATGATGCAACGATCCTTGGCTACCCCCATGAGAGCGCACATCTTGTGCGCAAAACTGCTGGACACCTGATGCGGAACGATCGCATCGACGTCCCGCGGCTTCCATCCCAGATCGCGACTGGCTCGCCAGATCACGGGCGGCAATTCCTTCGCTGCGACAGTCAACAGCCGGGCCGAATCGGACCGGAACAACGGACGCCCCCACCCGTACTTGGTGCCACCCTTCTCCACCACGGCGAGCGGCCATTGGCGCCCGTCCGAATGAAAGACGGATTTGAGAATACCTCTCTCGTCGGTCGCCGGCTGCACGATTGCCGCCGCGCCGGCATCGCCGAGCGTCAGCCCCGACAGCTTCATGGTGAGGTCACGTCCATTCTCGAGCTCTCTGTCGATGTAGTAGGACGCGTATTCCCCGCAGGCGACGAGCCCGCATCGCACCTTTCCCGACCCGACGAGCGAATCCATCACGTCGATCGCATTGACCCAACTGTTGCAGGCATTCTTGAGATCGAAGACCTGGGCATTCCTGGCACCCAGTCGTTCTTGCACGATGTTGGCCGTTGCCGGCTCGGTTACATCCTGCCCGCACGCGGCGAAGATGATGCAATCGATTTCCCGAGACCCGACGCCCGCCATGTCCATGGCGCGCTTGGCGGCCTCAGCGGCAAGTTCGGAATTCGTAGTCCCCGGTTTCGCCCAGCGACGCTCCTTCACTCCGGTCATGCGCTCGATGAAGCCTTGGGGAACGCCCAGCTTCTCGCAAAGGCCGAACTGCATCTCGACCTCGTGGGACGTCACGACTCTTTCGGGGACATAGTGGCCGATGCCGACGATCCGTGATCGGGGCTTGATCATAACCGATTGGTTCTTTCGATCCGGGCTTGGTGTTCCAGGTGAGGCCGCATCAGAGCGTTGAGAATGCCATCCCGACGTGACGATACGCCATGCACCTCCGCTCGGTCGAAGGATCGACGAACCTCGCCCAGCGGCATTGATGGCGATCAACGCGGCATCGCGTCGGCGTCTCTGGCCGCGTGGCCGCGGCGGGCGCATTCAGGGAGTCGGGGCATAGCCGGCGGCGCCGCCTGCCATCTCGTATCCGGCTGTCCTGCGCCGGGTGTCGCGCCGGTATCCGATGCCCCCGAAAAAAAATGGCTGCCGGGGGGAGCGGCAGCCAAGTCGTCATTGGGGGAGAGAAGACGGGGATCAGACGCTTACCACCAGCGGCGCTTGGCCCAGCCACCACCGTAGCGGCGTTCGCCGTCGTGCTTCTGTTGGTAGATGTGGCGCGACGCTGCCTGCTGGGCCGCACGGATGCGGGCAGCCTCGTACCGGCTGACATGGCCATCGCGCTTGGCGGCCAATTCCATGCGGCGGATGCGGGCCTGCTCGGCTTGGAGCCTTGCCGCTTCGTAGCGCGTCAGCTGTCCGGAGCGCACGCCCTGCTGAATGCGATGCTGCTGGTTGTATTGGCGCTGATCGATATTGCCTCCGCGGTCGTACGCATTGGCGGCCGTAGCGCTGGCAGCGAGAGCGAGGATGGCGGCGATTGCAATCTTCTTCATCGAGGTGATCCTTTCGATCCTGGGCTTCGTCGTCTCGTCGGCTGGACCGGGCGAACCCGTTCTGCTTGTCCGAGGCTGTGAGACGAAGAATGTCACCTCCGCACTGAACCAATTCTGAACCGTGTATTTAACTATCATTCATGTTGCGGAGGGGATCAAAATCCCCAGAAAAATCATTTTGTTTCAATGGGTTTTGGTGTTCTCGGCAGCAGCCGCGGCAACGGGATCCGCTTTCACGCCCCGGCATCGTTCAGGAAAGCCCCGGGCGCCGTTCACATCGGCAAGAGCCACGGACGGATCAAACCGAAAATTTTCTGGGACGAGTCATTCGCGCCCGGGCCGGTCAGAGTTCAGATGCGATGGAGGATCTCGGGCAGGGCTTCGGGCAGATCCTCGGCGATCATGCCCGGGCCGCGGCCGGCAGCGCAGGCACCATGCAGCCAGACCGCCGCACACGCGGCCTCCCACGCCGGCATACCTTGCGCCAACAGCCCCACGACGATGCCCGCCAGCACGTCCCCGGAGCCGGCCGTCGCGAGCCACGGCGGCGCATTCTCGTTGATTGCGACGCGGCCATCGGGCGCCGCGATCACCGTGTCCGGCCCCTTCAGAACCACGATTGCGCCAGAGGTGGACGCGGCCTGACGCGCCCGGTCGAGCTTGCTGCCCTCGGGATGGCCGAACAGGCGCTTGAACTCCCCTTCGTGCGGGGTCAGAACAACGTCACGATTTGCGCGCGCCTTGATCGCATCGAACAGGGTTGCGGGACTGGCGAGCAGATCCCGTGGACTGCCTGCGAGGAAGCCGAACGTGCCCATCGGGGCGGCGTCTTCCGGCTTCTCGGCGAACGCGGTGATCGCGTCCGCGTCGAGCACGACGCCCGCCTGCGATTCGAGGCAGACCATCGTCATCTCGCGCGTCTCGGCGCCGCCCCCGCAACCTGGGCCTATCAACACGGCGTTCTTGCGAACATCGGCGAGGATCTTCGCGAGCCCCGCGGGTGGCTCGAACGGCATGAGCATGGTCGCGGTGAGATGTGCCGCGTTCGCGATAGCCGCAGATGCCGGGCTCGCGACCGTCACGAGCCCAGCACCCACACGCAACGCGCCGCGCGCGCCGAGCCGGGCAGCACCGGTCGCGTTTGCCGGTCCCGAAACGACGAGGGCGTGACCGCGGGAATACTTGTGACCGCTCGTTTGTGCGCGCGGCAGTGTCGTGCTCCACAGGGCCGGGCCGTTGGCGAACGTGCGCGGTCCAATCTCCCTCAAGACGCCGGCGGGTATTCCGATATCGCGGACCTCGACCGTTCCGCAGAGCGCGCGGCCCGGCATGAGAAGATGTCCGGGCTTACGGCGGAAGAAGGTGATCGTTCGCGTCGCGCGGACGGCGGGACCGGCCGCGCCGCCGGTCGAACCGTCGAGCCCGCTCGGCATATCGACCGCAATGACGGGCTTGGCAGACGCGTTGATCCATGACACGGCCTCGGCGGCATCATTCGAAAGCGCACGCGACAAGCCAGCGCCGAACATGGCGTCGACGACGAGATCGGCGTTCGCCACCATGTCCTGCGTGAGAGGCTTGGCGGCCCCCCCCCAATACGCGGCCGCGCGAGCCGCATCCCCCTTCAAGCGGGCGTGGTCGCCCACCGTCGCGACCGTGACCTGGAATGCTTGTCGCCCTGCGACGAGACGCGCCGCCACGTAGCCGTCGCCGCCGTTGTTGCCGGGACCGACAACGAACAGGATGCGGCGACCTGCCCCCGTGCGCACGACGGCCTGCGCGACGGCGCGGCCCGCTTCCAGCATCAGATGAAAACTTGGCGGATCGACGCCTCGCGCCGCAAGGTGCAGCGCGGCGAGGCGGTCGGCCTCGCTCATCTCCGCGGTCGTCAGGAGTTCCGGACCCGCCTTCATTGGGCCGCCGGCGTACCGTCCTGATAGACGGACAGCTCCACGAGGTTGTCGTCGGGATCACGAATGTAGATCGAAGTCAGCGGGCCGCGCGCGCCGGTTCGCGTCGAGCGCTCCACGAGGACGGGCACCCCGCATGCCTCCAAGTGCGCTTCGGCATCGTCCAGACTGTCCACAAGCAAGCATATGTCACCGGAGCCCTTGGTCGGTGCCGCGGCCTTTGGATCGAACGTGTTGTCCGACTGATGCAGGTTGATCTTGTGCGCGCCAAACCGCAGCGCCGTCCTTTTCTGCGGGCCGAAGACCTCGACGGTCATCCCAAGCACGCGCGTATAGAAGTCGACAGTGCGCGCAATGGAGGCGACCGTGAGTACGAAATGATCTATTCCGACGACCTTCATGGTGCTCCCATATTAGCGGCGGTGACCGATGCTTCAGCAGTGACGACAGTGCCATAGCCAGCAGCGTCGGCCAATCGTCATGGAAGAGGCAATTGATGCCTAGTAATCCGGCATTTTGCATGAAAATCGTGCGTCACCGGGAAGGCCGCTCCGCCCGACTTTTGGGCGTCTCATTGCAAACTACACGTGATTTCAAGGTATTGCAGTTTCATTTACCAGTTGGCACGCGTCGTGCTAATGCCCTGTCGAGAGTAAGTCTTTTCGTGCACGGCGCTCCCCAGCCGCAGCATCCAACCAAGTCTCGAGGCCGCCCATGAAAAAAATCGAAGCCATCATCAAGCCCTTCAAGCTCGATGAGGTGAAGGAGGCGCTTCAGGAGATCGGCCTTCAAGGCATCACAGTCATCGAGGCCAAGGGCTTTGGCCGACAGAAGGGCCACACAGAACTCTACCGAGGTGCGGAGTACGTGGTGGACTTTCTGCCCAAAGTGAAAATCGAGGTGGTGATCGGCGACGAGATGGCCGACAAGGCCGTCGAAGCCATCCAGCGGGCAGCCAAGACGGGCCGCATCGGCGACGGAAAGATCTTCATTTCGACGGTCGAGGAAGCGATCCGTATCCGTACCGGCGAAACGGGGACGGACGCGATCTGAAGAACTGCACGGCCGTACGCGGGCCCGCGCCACAGGCAAAGGTCCGCGCAGGGTCGTTCTGTGTTTGAACTATTCGTCTAGCGAAGGGAGCCACTATGGCAAACAAGGACATGACGGCAGCCGACGTGCTGAAAATGATCAAGGACAAGGAGGTCAAGTTCGTCGACCTCCGGTTCACGGACACCAAGGGCAAGATGCAGCACGTGACCGCCGATGCTTCGTGCATCGACGAGGGCGTGTTCGCCGACGGCTACGCGTTCGACGGCTCTTCGATCGCCGGCTGGAAGGGCATCGAGGCGTCCGACATGCTGCTGATGCTGGACGCTTCGTCCGCGCACATGGACCCCTTCTTCGCCCAGACGACGATGTCGATCTTCTGCGACGTCATCGAGCCGTCGACCGGTGAACTCTACGAGCGCGACCCGCGCGGCATCGCGAAGAAGGCCGAGGCCTATCTGAAGAGCACGGGCCTGGGCGACGAGGTCTACTTCGGCCCCGAGGCAGAGTTCTTCATCTTCGACGATGTCCGTTTCTCGTCGGATCCTTACAACACCGGTTTCCGTCTCGATTGCACCGAGCTGCCCACCAACATGGGCACCGAGTACGAGATGGGCAACCTGGGCCACCGCCCGCGCACGAAGGGCGGATACTTCCCGGTCCCACCGATCGACAGCTGCCAGGACATGCGCTCGGAGATGCTGTCGGTGATGGCCGAGATGGGCGTCGTCGTCGAGAAGCATCACCACGAGGTCGCGGCCGCGCAGCACGAACTCGGCACGAAGTTCCAGCCGATGGTGCTCGCCGCCGATCACATGCAGATCTACAAGTATGTGATCCACAACGTCGCGCAGGCCTACGGCAAGACCGCGACGTTCATGCCGAAGCCTGTCTTCGGTGACAACGGCTCGGGCATGCACTGCCACCAGTCGATCTGGAAGGACGGCAAGCCGACGTTCGCCGGCAACAAGTACGCCGACCTGTCCGACAACTGCCTCTACTACATCGGCGGCGTCCTGAAGCACGCGAAGGCGATCAACGCCTTCACGAACCCCTCGACGAACTCGTACAAGCGCCTGGTGCCGGGCTACGAGGCTCCCGTGCTGCTCGCCTACTCGGCGCGCAACCGCTCGGCCTCCTGCCGCATCCCGCACACGACGAGCCCGAAGGCCAAGCGCGTCGAGGTCCGCTTCCCGGATCCCGCCGCCAACCCGTACCTCGGCTTCGCTGCGCTGCTGATGGCTGGCATCGACGGTATCTTGAACAAGATCAGCCCAGGCGATCCGATGGACAAGAACCTGTACGACCTGCCGCCGGCCGAACTCGCCAAGATCCCGACGGTGTGCGGCAGCCTGCGTGAGGCGCTCTCCAGCCTCGACCAGGATCGCGCCTTCCTGAAGATGGGCGGCGTGTTCACCGACGACATGATCGATGCATACATCGAGCTGAAGATGGCCGAGGTCGAGCGCTTCGAAATGACGCCGCACCCGGTCGAGTTCGATATGTACTACTCGGTCTAAGGGTCCTTGCTTGCGCCTACGGATGCCCACACGGCATCCGGCGCAGGCGACTTCGGATGCCTACGTCGTCGCGGAGGCATGCTCCGCATGGACGCATCCGCGGTGGAAATCGAGAGGGCGGCTCCGCGAGGGCCGCCCTTTTTTCGTGCCGGGTTGGGAACAGTGTCGCGACGTTGGCGTTACGGCCGCCTCAACGGCGCCGGTCGGCGACGACCGGTCGCTATTCCTTTTCCACGAAGCTCGACACCACGCGTTTGCGGTCGCCCGCGTCGAATTCGATGGTGAGCTTGTTGCCATCGACCTCCACGACCGTACCACTGCCGAACTTGGGGTGTCGGACGCGCTCGCCGACGCCGTAACTCGCTTCCTGTGTCGAGGATGCGATCAACTCGCCCTCGATGGTGAGCGGTGCACGACGCAACGGCGGCTTTTGCGGCTGGTTCTGCGGTTTCCACGACTGCTTGGCACGCTGCCAGCCCGGCGTGTCGTAGGTGCTTTTGAAGGCGGAAGGCGCCTCGTCGAATCGGCTAGCGCCGTAGGGATTGGCACGGCCGAAATTCGCATAGGCACCCCCGAACGGGCTCTTGGCTTCCGCCACCTCGACGTGCGGCGTCGGCAACTCGTCGATGAAGCGCGACGGGCTCGCCGACTGATAGAGGCCGCGTGTCCGGCGGTTCTGCGCGAACGAGATCTGCGCACGGCGGCGCGCGCGTGTGATGCCGACGTAGGCTAGGCGGCGCTCCTCTTCGAGCCCCGCTAGGCCCTGCTCGTCGAGTGCGCGCTGGTGCGGGAACAATCCCTCCTCCCAGCCCGGCAGGAAGACCGTATCGAACTCCAGGCCTTTGGCGGCGTGCAGCGTCATGACGGAAACGCGGTCGCCGTCGTCGCCGGCCTCGGTATCCATCACCAGCGACACGTGCTCGAGGAAGCCGGCCAGCGTGTCGAACTGGTGCATGAAGCGCACGAGTTCCTTCAGGTTCTCCAGTCGCGCCTGAGCCTGCGGGCTCTTGTCCGCCTGCCACATCGCCGTGTAGCCGGATTCGTCGAGGATCAGCTCCGCCAGTTCGGTGTGGCGCATGCTGTCGAGCTGGCCGCGCCAGCGCTCGAAGGACCGCAGCAGATCGGTGAGCGAGCGCCGCGCCTTGCCGCCGATCTCGTCGGTTTCGACCAGTTCGCGGGCGGCCAGCGTCATCGGGATCTGGCGGGCCCGGGCGTAATCGTGGATGCGCTTGACGGAACTGTCGCCGATGCCGCGCTTGGGCACATTCACGATACGCTCGAACTTCAGATCGTTCGCCGGGTTCAAGGTGACTTCGAGATAGGCGATGGCATCCTTGATTTCCTGGCGCTCGTAGAAGCGGGGGCCGCCGATGACGCGGTAGGGCAGACCCAGCGTGACGAACCGGTCTTCCAGCACACGCATCTGGAACGAGGCACGGACGAGGATCGCGATGTCGTTGAGCCTGTGGCCCTTAGCGCGCAGCTCCTCGATACGCTCGCCGATCGTGCGCGCCTCCTCCTCGTCGTCCCAGACGCCGAGCACGGTGGGGCGGTCGCCGTCCGATCCGTCGGTGAACAGCGTCTTGCCGAGGCGGCCCGAATTCTTGGCGATGAGGCCGGAGGCCGTCGCGAGGATGTGGCCCGTGGAACGATAGTTGCGCTCCAGCCGGATGATCTTCGCACCGGCGAAGTCTTTATCGAAGCGAAGTATATTGTCGACTTCCGCACCCCGCCAGCCGTAGATCGACTGGTCGTCGTCGCCCACGCAACAGACGTTCGGGCAGCCCTGCGCCAACAGCCGCAGCCAGAGATACTGGGCGACGTTGGTGTCCTGGTACTCGTCCACCAGAATGAAGCGGAAGCGGGCGTGATAGTCCTTCAGGACATCCGGATGCTCGGTGAACAGGCGAATGCATTCGAGCAACAGATCGCCGAAGTCCGCGGCGTTCAGTTCCTTCAAGCGCGTCTGGTAGTCGGCATAGAGTTTCGCGCCCTGGCCGCCCGCGAAGCTCTGGCTCTCACCTTTGGGCACCTTCTCGGGCGTCATGCCGCGATTCTTCCAGCCGTCGATCATGGCAGCCAGCTGCCGGGCGGGCCAACGGTCCTTGTCGAGCCCGGCGGCTTCGATCACCTGCTTGATCAGCCGGAGTTGATCGTCGGTGTCGAGGATCGTGAAGCCGGATTTCAGTCCCACCAGCTCGTGATGGCGGCGCAAGATGCGGACGCCGATGGAATGGAACGTGCCGAGCCATGGCATGCCCTCCACCGCCCCGCCGATGAGATGGCCGATGCGCTCCTTCATCTCGCGGGCGGCCTTGTTGGTGAAAGTCACCGCCAGCACTTGCGACGGGAAGGCGCGGCGGGTCGCCAGGATGTGGGCAATGCGGGTCGTCAGGACGCGCGTCTTGCCAGTCCCGGCGCCGGCCAGCACCAGAACAGGGCCATCGAGCGTCTCGACCGCCTCACGCTGCTCGGGATTGAGGCCCTGCAGGTAAGGAGCCGAGATGGACGCGGCAGCCCGCTGGGACAACGGGAGATCGCCGGCACCCTCGGCCGGGCGTGGCGCTGCCGGCTGGCGGCCCGGCGCCTCTGGGAGGTCGAAAGGCGGCTCGTCCATGCTGTCCACAGGCTCGGAGCGCGCACTCGAATTCTTGGGCGAAGATGTCATGCGCACTTATAGCACACGCGAAGGGGCCGCAACGAGGCGCGCCACGGCCATCCCCAGCGACGTTCCCAGATGGTTCCTTCGCACAGTTTGCCGGTATGTGTGGCGAGATTGCAGCTACAGAAGTCGACATTTTTGTTAGTTTCAGGTATGATTTTAAACTTGTGTCGCTGGGAGCGAGGGCTGTGACGCGTCGCAGTATGGTGCGGGCCGGTGCGATCGCGACGCTGGCGGCGATCGGGATCTTTTGTGTACCCCACACGGTCCGCGCGGCGGAGGCGGTGGTCATCGGCGATAGCATCGGCCAGGGCATCGCGGCGAGCAACGGCTTGCGCAACATGGCGCAACGCAGTTTCAGCCTGCGGCGCAGCAACATTGCCAAGCAGCTGTCGCAGGTCCCGGAGGGCGCGGTGGGCATCATGAGCCTGGGATTGAACGATGCCGCAGACCCGGTGTGGCATCTCGTCAAGAGCGTCGAGACCGTGGTGGCCTCGATTGCCCGCTCCGGCCGCAAAGTGGTTTGGGTGGGACCGCCGTGCGTGCTCAAAACCTGGGACGCCCGCGCCGCGGAGCTCGACATCTATCTGCGCGAGCGATTGGCGACGACGGCCATCCAGTACGTCAGTCTGCGTGACGAAACAATCTGTGCGCCAGCCCTGCGTTCGCGTGACGGGCAGCATTTCACGACCGCCGGCTACAGGTACGTGTGGGACAAGATCAGACGGGATTCGACATTGGCCGCGGCCGCAAGCGTCGATGCGTGCGCGCATCTCGAGCCCAGGGCCAGCCGGCGCACTCGCACGAAGTCGGACGCTTGCATCCGGCAGGCCACCGCCCGGTGAGGGCGTCAGAGTTCGTCGTTCGGCCGGCCCATGAGAGTAGGGGCCGCGCTTTGGGATCGCGCGTATCTCGAGTTCGCGTTCAGGGAAGGCAGTGCGCGTTGCGTGCCGGGAAGCACCCCCGATACTGCGAGCGCGCGTGACACAAGCCATAGGAATGAGGGCATCGCACATGAGATCAGCCATCAAACTTGCCAGTCGCACGACTGTCGCGCTCGCACTGTTGGGCGTGATGGCCGGCGGCGCCAGCGCCTGTCCCGACAACCCGAAGGCCCTCGGGGTTTCGCGCGTCGTGGAGATCGACACTACGGGCGGTCCGGGCTTCGGCTCGGAGCACTTCAACCAGTACGATTTCCTGCGCGACAAGGAAGTCATTCTGACCTTCGACGACGGTCCGTGGCCGACGAACACCGCCGCCGTGCTGGAGGCGCTCGACAAGCACTGCGCCAAGGCTATCTTCTTCTCGATCGGCAAGCACGCGACGTGGCACCCCGAAATTCTCCGGCAGGTGGTCGCCAAGGGGCACACGGTCGGAACACATACGTGGTCGCATGCGAATCTCGAAAAGCTGAAACCGGAGAAGGCCAAGGAGGAAATCGAGATGGGGATCGCGGCCGTACGGCGCGCCATCGGCGATGCGACGGCCCCCTTCATCCGGTTCCCGATGCTGCGGCATCCCGTCGAGATGGTGAAGTACGTCGGTGATCGCAATATCGGCATCTGGTCAACCGACATCGATTCCTTCGACTTCAAGTTCACCAAGAATTCGTCGAAGCTCGTGCCGACAGTGATGAAGAAGCTGGACAAGCGCGGCAAAGGCATTCTGCTGTTCCACGATTTCCAGAAGAGCACGGCGAGCCAGATGCCCGAACTGCTGAAAGCACTGCAAGCGGGCGGCTACAAGATCGTGCAGGTCAAGGCCAAGGGGACCGTCAAGTCGCTGCCGGAATACGACGCGCTCGTTGTCTCGCAGCTGAAGGGGCCGGCAAGTGCGATCGAGAACGTGCGCCCGCAGTCCGCGGTGATCCGCACGATCAGCGAAGCCGCGCCTGAGAAGACGAATTGACGTCAGGCCACGTGTCTTCCCGCGCCGGCGAAATGGCTCCGTGCCAAGCCGGCGCGTCCCGTGCTAGCCTCTTTTATTCGTGAGCGGACTTCGGCTAGCTATGGAGCATGAGGCATC